>Ga0210405_10003450_pt1 | contig 15503 bp, 15 predicted proteins | sample IncBWH11MmetaG_FD_155492 | JGI IMG/M metagenome (GOLD analysis project Ga0210405, IMG submission 155492) | Forest soil microbial communities from Barre Woods Harvard Forest LTER site, Petersham, Massachusetts, United States - Inc-BW-H-11-M | ecosystem: Environmental > Terrestrial > Soil >... | reverse complement strand
CTTGGAAGCTTGGGAAGATCGCCTCGGTCCGCACGACAGACTGCGAATCGGCCTCGTCTGGTCCGGCAATCCGAAGCACACGAACGATCGCAACCGATCTATCCCGCTGCACTTGCTGGCCCGCATCATGGATGTCGATGCGACATTCGTCAGTCTGCAGAAGGATCCGAGACCCGACGACAGGGCAATCCTGCATGAACGGAATGACATCGTCGACCTGACTTCTCATCTCACAGACTTCGCCGAGACGGCAGCGCTCGTTTCATGCCTTGACCTTGTGATCACCGTCGACACCAGCGTTGCGCATCTCGCCGGTGCGCTCGGCCGCCCGACCTGGATCATGCTGCCTTACGTGCCAGACTACCGATGGCTGCTCGATCGCGACGACAGCCCCTGGTATCCAACGGTGCGCTTGTTCAGGCAGGACGAAACGCGCGACTACGCAGACGTCGTCGATCGAGTGCGCAGAGAGCTGGCTGCGATCGTCTAGATTCAGACCTTGACAGACGGGCGTATGACGGCCGCGGCTCCGTCCGCACCGCGATTCTTTTCATTTTCTTGCACCTTGGGGTAGTGACATTGTTCTCGTTTTGTTCTAGTCTTGAAACCGCGATCCAGAACGAGATGCCGAAATGATAGCGCACCAGGGAATGTTGACCATGCACGATGTTCACGCCGAGGCCGCCATCTCCAGATAACCCTTCATAACGACAATGAAACTCCGCTCGTTTTTGTCATTGAGCTTTTGCATTCCGTGTTCAGGAAAAAGCTCAGCGACGCATTCAAATTAACGGAAGCCATCGACCAATATGGACAGGCCGTTTGCGGCACCTATCCGCGCGACGCCGCCGGCGAGTTGCTTGAAACTGCCCGACAACACGTCCGTAGCGCCGGTCATCCGCTCCGGATCACCAGCGAGGCGGTTGCGGAGCCCGAAGCAATGGATGACGGCCGCTGCAAGCTCTGCCGCGCATCGTCCGCGGAAAACCGGCTTTCACTGAAAGGCGTGGCGACGCTGATCTGCGATGACTGCATGTTCGACATCACGGACGAACTGCCCGAGCTCACCCGCAAGAAGCAATTCGGCTATGCCTGCGAGACGTTGGAATGGCATTTTGCCGGCATGCCGCGGGATCAGTTGATCGCCACCTCGCGGCAATTCCCGGGTCATATGCAGGCCGATGTTCAGGTGGCCGTCGAGCGGCTGTTCTCCGCCTCGCCGATCCGGTTTTTCGGCATCCACGAGGAACACCGCTACGAGACGCTGACCATCGCGACACTGATGAAAAGTGGCCGGAATGCCCAGGCGATCGCGCCGGCACAGTACCACGAGTTGGATGTCGGCGAGAACGCGCCGGTGAAATGCCTCAACAACGCCTTGTGGCTCTGCCAGACCGGCAGCCTGCGCTATGCGGTCGTGCTCTCCTCGCATCGGGAGTATGACCGTGAGCCCGGGACCCGGATCGAGATTACGGTGCCGGCCGGCGCCGATGGCGCGGCGTTCGTGCAACGCTGTTTCTCCGAACTGGAGAGCGCGGTGAACGCCGCGCGTTCCTATCGCGGCAAGGTGCTGTCGCTCGATGGCGACACGGATTATCGCGGACGCTCGCGCGGCGTCATGGTCCACAAATTGCCGCCGGTTCGACGCGAGGACGTGATCCTGCCCGAAGCCACACTGAAGCTGCTCGACCGCAACGTTCTCAATTTTGTCGGAAGCCGCGCGCAACTGCGCCGGCTCGGGCAATCGACCCGCAAAGGCATCCTGCTGTACGGGCCGCCCGGAACCGGCAAGACCCATACCATCCGATATCTCGCGAGCAATTTGCCCGGTCACACCACCTTGATCATCACGGCGGCGCAGGTCGAGTTGCTGGCCCACTACATGAGTCTTGCCCGCCTGCTGCAACCGGCAATGGTCGTGATCGAGGATGTCGACCTGATTGCGCGCGATCGCGAAGACATGGGGCCTTGCGAGGAATCGATGCTCAACAGGCTTCTCAACGAGATGGACGGGCTGAAGCAGGATGCCGATATCCTCTTCATCCTCACCACCAACCGGCCGGAGCAGCTTGAGAGCGCGTTGGCGAGCCGCCCCGGCCGCATCGACCAGGCGATCGAGGTGCCGGTTCCGGACGAGATCGGCCGCGAGAAGCTCGTCCAGCTCTATGGCAAGGGTCTGCCGCTCGGCCATGCCGTCATAGGTGAGGCCGCGCGGCGAACCAAGGGCGTCAGCGCCGCGTTCATCAAGGAGCTGATGCGGCGCGTTGCCCAGGCGAGTATCGCCCGGGATGGCGGCATCACGGTCGAGACCGCTGATATCGCCGAAGCGCTCGACGATATGCTGTTCGCCGGCGGCAAGCTCAACGTCAAGCTGTTGGGCGGGGCGCAAGAAATGGCTGCCGGATAAGATCGGCATTTGCGGCTTGCCGACGGGCCTGCGCCTGAAAATCACCGTCCCAACCCTCGCCTTTCCCTTGCCTTCGGCAACTGATGTGCTACTGATATGTCAGTTATGACCCTCTGGGAGGAGCGCCATGGAACTGGCAGCAACGCCGATGACCGAGCGGCAGCGCAAATACCGGGAGAATTACCGGGAGCGCGTCGCCGGCTGGTATAACGGCTGGCTTCACATCGTGCTGATCTACACGATCGGCTTCACCGCGCTTTACGTTTATCTCGCCAATCTCCACGACGTGCGCTGGTGGGAATATCTCACCGTGCCCGTCGTGTTCATGATCGCCAACGCCTTCGAATGGGGCGTGCATCGTTATGTGATGCACCGGCCGTCCAACGTCGCGATGCTGCGCGCGATCTATAGCCGCCATACCCTGATGCATCACCAGTTCTTCACCGAGCAGGAGATGCGCTTCGCCGATCATCACGACTGGCGCGTCACCTTCTTTCCGCCCTATGCGCTGGTGGTGTTCACCTTCATGTCGATCCCGCCCGCGATCGTGTTCGGCTGGCTGATTTCGCCGAACGTCGGCTGGCTCCTGATCACCACCACCACCTCGATGTACCTGATCTACGAATTCATGCACTTCTGCTGCCACGTCGAGGAGAACTGGTTCGTGCGTAGCATGCCGTTCGTGAACACGATCCGGCGCCATCACACCGCCCACCACAACCAGTCGATCATGATGGAGCGGAACATGAATCTCACCTTCCCGATCATGGATTGCCTGATGGGCACGTCCGATCTCAATCGCGGCCTGCTCGGGCACGTCTTCAACGGCTACAGCACCCGCTTCGTCAAAACCGATATGCGCAAGACCGCGCGCACCCCGCGCGTGATGCCGTCGGCGGTGCCCGCGGAATAATGCGCGTCCGGCGAGGCCGGCTGACGCCGCCTCGCCGCTCGGCTACTGCCTTCGGAGTTTTGCAGGTGAACCATCTCGAGCCCAATATCATCGCACTATCCTGGTTCACGCTGTTGTGGAGCGTGTGCTGCCTGGGGTTTTTGCAGATCGCCGGCATGTATCCGATCCGTCGCCGTGGCGGCGAGCGCCCGCAAAATCCGGCGCTGCTGGTGCTCGGCACCACAGCGCTTTGGCTGGCGCTGCTCGCGGGCACCTTGATGTTTGCTTACTCGGAGCTGCGCTGGACCACGATCGTGGTCGTTGCCGGCATCCTGTTTCTGTTCATCCCGGATCTGTTCCAGGCCATTCCTACCCGCTGGCGGGACGGACGTGCGGGAATGGCGATCGCCGGCTGCGTCCTGGCCCTGGCGCTTGGTCTTCTCGCCTGTCTTGCGGCAGACCCCGCCAGATGGTTGCATGCCTGATATTCGAGAAGGAGGAGAAGATGCCGCCTCGTATCAAACTCATGCTTTCGCTGGCGTGTCTCGTGACGGCCGCCTGCGGTTACCTCTTCATGGTCCATCTCGGACAGACCGGTCCAAGCTACGCCGTCGCCTTCCTCGGCGTGTTCGCAACGGTCGCGATGTGGGTTTTCCCCGAAGTGACCAAGAAGGCCCCGACTTCGCTGAAATAGCGTGACGTCGGCAGCACGGTATCGGCAGCGCGCCCTCCGAGGCCGCGCCACAGGAGGAAGCGATGAAAACATATACCGGGGAGCGCACCATCGACGGCATTTCCGTGCTGGTCGATGGCAAGCCGCTGCCGACGCGCACCGATGATTTGAAGTTGACCGACTACGGCTTTGAGTGGAGCTATGAAGGGCCGGAACCTTCCCAGCTGGCGTTTGCGATCCTCTGCGACCATCTCGGCGACACTGCTGCGGCCAAAAACCTCTACCGGAGTTTCATGCAGCGCGTCGTCGCCAATTTCGACAATGACTGGGAGATGACGAGCGCCGACATCGACGCCGCGATCACAGCACTTCGCGACCATCGCGCCGCGTAGTCCCATGGGTCTGAAATACCGTGCCGCCGTGCTGCGCCAGAGCGGGACGCCGCTTGCGATCGAGCAGGTTTTTGGCGGCGATCCGGCGCCTGATGATGTCGTGGTCAAAGTCCGCGCCGCCGGGCTTTGTCACACCGACCTCGAAGTGATCGACGGATCGCTGCGCTATCCGCTGCCGATGATCCTGGGCCATGAGGCCGCAGGAATTGTCGAGGCGATCGGGTCGGAGGTGCGAGATGTCAGGGTCGGCGACCATGTGATCCTGTCCTGGAATCCGCATTGCGGCCATTGCTTCCAGTGCGACCGCGACCAGCCGATCCTGTGCGACACGTATCTCGGCGAAGGACCGAAGGGATTGCACTTCGACGGCCGCTCCAAGGCCGCGCTCGCCGACGGCGGCGAGCTCAAGCATCTGATGTTTTTGGGCGCCTTTGCCGAATACTGCATCGTGCCGGCGCAGCAGGCGATCGTGGTCCCCAAAGAGATCCCGTTCGATCGCGCCTGCCTGATCGGCTGCGGCGTCATGACCGGCGTGGGCGCCGCGCTCAACATCGCCGATATCGGATATGGCGACAGCGTGATGGTGATCGGCTGCGGCGCGGTCGGGCTGGCGGCGTTGCAGGGCGCGGTGATGGCCGGCGCCGGCAGCGTGATTGCGGTCGATCTCGACGACTACAAGCTTGCGCTGGCGACAAAACTCGGCGCGATGCACGCGGTTAACGCCACGCGGCAGGATCCGGTCGAGTTCGCGCGATCAGTGACCGGCGGCCGCGGCGCGGATGTCGTGCTGGAAGCCGCAGGCCACCCCGTTGCTTTCAGACAGACCACCGAAGCCGTGCGGGTCGGCGGCCAGGTGATCTGGCTCGGCAAGATCGACGTCACCAAGGATGTCGGCTTTCGCTGGGGCTCGCTGATGGGCGAAAAACGTCTGCGCCGATCGAGCTATGGCGGTGCCCGCCCGCGCCGCGACTTTCCGATGCTGGCACGGGCCTATCTCGACGGCCGGCTGAAGCTCGACGAACTGATCACCGGCCGCATCAAGCTCGACGACATCAACCGCGGCTTTGAAGATTTGCGCGCCGGCCGATCGATCCGGACGGTGATCGAATTCTAGAGCATGATGAAAGTGGATGGTGGCGGCGGCGGAAGTGCGCTCCCTCTCCCGTTGGGAGAGGGTTGGGGTGAGGGGTTACGGTCTCTCGTTAGTCCAGCGCCCCCTCACCCGATTTGCTGCGCAAATCGACCTCTCCCCGCTGGGGAGAGGTGGACCGAACACGCCGGCAGGCCGAACTCATACCGCTCCAATAATCCCTCATAGCGTCGAGCGCGCAAAACTTTCGATGTAGTCGACCAGCTTGTCGGAAGCCTCCGCCGCCTTGTCGGGATCGCGCCTGGCGATCGCCTCGGCGACGGCTGCATGCAGCCGCGCGCACAGCGGCAGGTCGGCCGCCTCCTTGTAATGCTGGTACCAGAAGCGCCGCGACAGGCCGTGCATCAGACCCATCGAGCGGCTGGCAAATTCGTTGCGCGCGGCGAGCGAGACCAGCGTGTTGAACTGCTGATCGAGCCGCATGAAGGAAATATCGTCCTCCTGATCGGACGCGCGACGCATGCCGGCCGCGATTTCGGAGAATTGCGCGCGTTCTTCCTCGCCCGCGCGCTCGGCCGCCGCCCGCGCCATCAACCGCTCCAATTCGCGCCGCACTTCCAGCAAGCGCAGTTGCGCTCTCAGATCGATCTCGGACACGAGCACGCCGCGCCGCGGCAGGATGTTGACGAGGCCGTCGCGCGACAGCCGCTGGAGCGCCTCGCGGATCGGGGTGCGGCCGATCCCGAGACGGTCGGCGAGCACCAATTCCGAAAGCACCGTGCCCGGCGGCAATTGCAGGGTCACGATCAGCTCTTCGATCTGGGCATAGGCCTTGTCGGTCAGCGTGACGTCGCCTTGCAGAAAGGTCGACACATTGCGCTTGCGCCGTTTGCTCGCGGGCGCGGGGCTCGGCGGGCTGCGTTTGGCGGCCGCCTTCAGCGATGTCGATTTTCTGATCTCGGCCATCCGTCCTTCCCGACGCCGCACAACATCCATCACGGGCGAAAGATCGCACTGATTCTCCCCCGCAGCAAATAGACTGTTTTAGTGCGAGATGTGTTCGAGCGTCCGCCCTTTGGTCTCTTCGCCCAAAATCAAGACCGACAGCGCCGCAATCACGAAGGCGCCGGCACCGAGCGCAAAGACGCCGCCCTGACCGGTCATCGGCAGGATCACGCCAATAACGTATGGACCGATCAGCGATCCGATGCGCCCGATGGCCGAGGCAAAGCCGGTCCCGGTCGCCCGCACTTCCGTCGGATAAAGCTCCGGCGTGTAGGCGTAGAGCGCCGACCACATGCCGAACAGGAAGAACTGCATGCACAATCCGGCGATGATCAGGAACGTCTGGTCGGTGGCGCCGCCGTAGAAATAGCTGGCGATCGCGCCGCCGATCAGGTTGAGCGAAAGCGTCCCCTTGCGGCCCCAGGATTCTACCAGCCATGCCGAGAACAGGAATCCCGGCACGCCCGCGAGCGAAATCAGGATGGTGTAAAACACCGATTTAGTGACCGGAAAGCCCTTGGCTTGCAGCAGCGCGCCGAGCCAGGTGGTGAGCCCGTAGAAGCCGAGCAGCGCGAAGAACCACAGCGTCCACAACATCGCGGTGCGCCGCGCGTAGATGCCCGAAAACAGCGTGCCGATGCCGACATGTCCGGAAGCGACGACCGGCTGCGGCACCGCCGCCGGCAACGGCTTTCCAAGGCGCGCGCTGACGTTGTTTTCGATTTCCTGCATCACTGCTTCGGCGCGCTCGGAATGGCCGTGCGCCGCAAGCCAGCGCGGCGATTCGGGAACGTATTGGCGGATCACCAGCACAAACAGCGCCGGTATCGCCTGCAGAATGAACACCCAATGCCAATCGGCGACCGAAAGCACGGCGTAGATCAACAGGCCCGATGCGATGAAGCCGAGCGGCCAGAAACCCTCGAGATAGGCGATGTAGCGGCCACGCTTTTCGGCCGGCATCATCTCCGACACCAATGATTGCGCGATCGGAAATTCCATGCCCATGCCGAAGCCGAGCAATAGGCGCGACGCGCCGAGCATCATGACCGTCGACGACAGGCCGCAGAACAGGCTGCCGAGCCCCCAGAAAATCATGCTGGCCTGAAACACGCGGGCTCGTCCGAACCGATCGGCCAACAGGCCAGCGGAAGCAGCCCCTGCAAACATGCCGAAGAAGCTCATGCTGGAGAGCAGGCCCGTTTCAGCGGTGGAAAGCTGGAACGACTGCTTGATCGAGCCGAGCACGAAGGTCAGCGCCCCCAGATCCATGCTGTCGAAGAACCATGCCGTCGCGATGATCGCGAAGATCATCTTTTGATAGGAGGTCAGCGGCAGCCGCTCGAGCCGGCCAGCGATATTGGCGACCTGAGCGGCCTGCGCGGCGCGCGCGCCGGCTTGCGTGGAGCCGAGCACGTCAGCGCCATGTGATGCATCCAGAGCACTCATGTTTCTTCTCCCTGATCGACCCCGGGCTGGTTGTTGGGCTCCGGATCAAAAGGAATGTCATATGAGCATTACTGATATGTCAATGATATATTTGATGTTACGGACGTTCATTTTTCGAGGTGCGCACCTTCAAGGCTCGGAACCACGCCCGTGGGCGCGTTCTAAGTTCAACGCCCGCCGGCCAGCCTTCGCCGCGCCGCTTCATAACGACTAGTCACCCATTCGCCGAGATCGAGAACCTGCCGTTGGACGAACGGGACGGCGGAGGCGTCGTGATACGGCGATTGCGCGAGAAGCTGCCAGACCCGCACTGTGCGGTCCGCTGCCCTGGTGACAATGCGCCGGCCATCCGGGCTGAACCTGGCGTCCCACACCGTACCACTATGTCCAGAAAGGATGGCAAGCGGCTGAGCTGTGTCGGCATCCCACAGTCGCGCCGTTCTGTCCGCGGACGCTGTCACGATGCGCCGGCCATCCGGACCGAAGGTCGCGCTGGTTACCCAATCGGAGTGCCCAATAAGGGTCGCGGCAGGCTGGCCCGAATAAGCGTCCCACAGGCGCGCCTGACCGCTCGAACTGGTGTTCGTCGTGACGATGCGTCGGCCGTCGGGACTAAACGTCGCGCGCCAAAGCCCGAAGCCGGCATCAAGCGTTACGAGTGCGGCACCGGTCTCCACATCGTGCAGGCGCACCATGCCATCCGATGAGGCGAGGAGGATGCGGCGTCCGTCCGGAGCAAACTCGGCGCTCAACACTTCGCCGTTCCCGGCAAGGATAAGGAGCGCCTTTCCATTTTCGGCATCCCACAACCGAAGCGAGTGGTCGAGACGCGAGGCGGTAAGGACACGACGACCGTCCGGGGCGAACGCCGCGCTCGACACCTCATTCTGGTGTCCGGTCAGCAGCGTGATCGCGGACGCCCTGGTTTCGCTCGGTCCCGGTTCGATGTCCCAGATCCGGGCGGTTCTGTCGGCCGAGGCCGTGACGACGCGACGCCCATCCGGGCTAAACGCAACGCAAGTGATGTTTCCTGCGTGACCGACAAGAGTGGTCGACAGCCGGCCGCTTTCGACATTCCATAGCAACGCATTTCGGCCGGTAGCCGTGACGATCTGGTGGCCGTCCGGACTGAATGAGGCGGAAGACGCCCCGGGGTCATAGGCTATCCAGAATGTCGAGATGAGTGCGGCGGTCTCGCCGTCCCACAACAGAGCACTCATCTGCCCCTCCGAGACGGCGGTCAGGATCCGCCGGTCGTCCGGGCTGAACCTTACGCTGTTAACGACGCCCTCGGGTATCAGGACAAGATCGCCCGAGTGGCGCATGCCCGTCGCCTCATCCCGCGGCCAGAAGAAAAGCGGACCCGCGACGACGAAGACGACGAGCGCCACGAGACGGCCGGTGCCGCCAATCCGGTCCGCCCGTGCAATCAGCCAACCTACGAGAGCATTCACCGCGTTCAAACAGGTTGCTCCAGATCTTGTGTCGCGCAGCCGATAGACGCCGCGCGTGGCCCTTTCGCGACGCTGACGCAATGTCGGCGCGTGCCTTGGCCTCGCGGCGCGGACCAAAAGCCAAATGATTTCAAATGTCTTGATGCCCAATCGGACTGTGAGAGACCGCGCGCATTGTCGGAGCGCATGGCCATGAGATAGCATTGCTCAACCCCACGGCAGAGCAGCTTCCGAAAAGCTGGCCGGTCGGTCGCCCGCAAGCGGGTGACGCACAATAAAAATCAGACGGGAATACGGGCGGGAGCGCAGCATGGAATTCGTTGAACTGAACGGTGCCGCCCTTCGCTACGAGCTCCGCGGCAAGGGCGAGCGCACCCTGGTGCTGGTGCACGAAATGGGCGGCTCGCTGGAGAGCTGGGACGAGGTCGCATCGCAGTTCCAGGAATTTCGTCAGGTATTGCGCTATGACGGCCGCGGCGCCGGCCTGTCGCAGAAGGTGCGCGGCGAGCTGCACATCGATACCATGGCCGACGATATCGCGGCGCTGCTCAATCACAACGGGATTACAGGCCAAGTAGCGCTGGCGGGCATTGCCGTCGGCGGCGCGGTCGCGCTTCATTTCGCTGCCCGATACCCTAAGCGCACCAGCGGCGTCGTGGCCGGCAGCCCGGCCACCGGCATCGAGCCGGATCGGCGCGCTGCGGTGCTCGAACGCGTCGCCAGGATCGAGGCCGAGGGCATGGCGTTCGCCGTCGAGGATTCGATGAGGAACGGCTATCCCACCGAACTTCGCGGCGACATCAAGCGCTTTGAGCGATACCGGGCGCGATGGCTCGGCAATGATCCTCTAAGCTATGCGACGGTCTACCGCATGCTGGCAGCGACCGACATGCAGGATGAACTGACGAGGCTGCGCTGTCCCGTACTGGTGATCGGCGGCAGTTTTGATCGCACGCGCCCACCCGCCGTCTCACAAGCCATCGCGAAGGCCATGCCTAACGCGGGCTACCGCGAAGTCCGCACCGGCCACTACATGGCGGTGCAAACGCCTGACCTCATCTTCGATTGCATCGCATCCTTCCTGGACGCGATCGACGCCTGACCGAGCCCTCCCCCTTCAATCCCATCAAGGTCGTCTCTCATGACTTCGCAACCCGCACAGCAAATTCCCGGCGTCTACCATCGCAGGATTGGAGATATCGTCGTCACCGCGATCAGCGACGGCTATCTCGACGGCAGCATTGACGTGATGCGCAATATCGATCTCGAAAAGGCCGAGCGGATCCTCAAGGAGGCGTTCCGGCCGGTGCGGCGAACCAATGTCAACGCCTTCCTGATCCATTCCAAGGGCCGCCTCGCGATCGTCGACACCGGCAGCGGCAATTATCTGCTGCCGACCGCGGGCTTCGTTCAACGAAGCCTCGCATCGGCCGGCATCGACGCGAAGGCGATCGATACCGTGCTGCTCACGCACATGCACCCGGATCATTCCGCAGGATTGACCGACATGTCGAACGGCCAATTGCTGTTTCCGAACGCGGAACTCGTCATGCACGAGAACGAGCCGGCGCACTGGTTCGACGATGGCGCGATGGGCAAAGCAGATGAGCGGGCGAGGAAACTCTATTTCCAGGCCGGCCGCGAGCAGGTCGCGCCCTACAAGAACCGGACGCGGCTGTTTCGGCAGGGCGAAGTATTTCCCGGCGTGACCGCGGTGCCGAGCGTCGGGCATACGCCGGGCCACACCGCCTATCTCGTGGCATCGGGCAAGGATCAGCTGATGATCTGGGGCGACACCGTGCACGTGCCGGAAGTGCAAACCGCGTTTCCCGAAGCCGGCATGGCCTTCGACACCGATCTCGCCGCGGCTGCCGCCGCGCGCAAGCGCATGTTCGATCGCGTCGCCGCTGACGGCATCCTGGTCGCCGGGATGCACCTGCACTTCCCGTCATTCTCGCACCTGGCACGGCGAGGCGACGCCTATGCGCTCTATCCCGAAGCCTGGGTACACACGCTGGAGGCGAATTAGGGCGCTGTCGAAGGCGGATCGCGTTCTATTTGGGAACAGGATCGAGCGGCGCCCGATAGAGCTCCCTGTTGTCGCCATCGGTTACCCGGACGGCGCAATGCTTCGCCTTTAGTTCAGGCCGGACCAAAGACAGTTCGATCGCAAGCTGGTCGGCTCGGTCGGAGGCGAGGTCAAGATCCTCCAGGATGATACCGCCCTGGTTCTTGTACTCTTCGCCGATCACCAGATCAAAATAGTAGTAGGGCATCCGAAAGTTCCCTCATTTCGGTATGCACTGGAGGGTAGTCCTGAGTCGGCCGGTTCCCCTATAGCAACGCGGCCACAACGACGTTACTCGCATCCGATCCTGTGGGTGTGTTGCATTTTCGCTGGACGCGCAATCGCGCGACTCGCTGGCTCATCCGGCTACCGCCAACTTGGAGGTGATGCATTGCACCTCTGTCACTGACGAGGAATTGCGGCTGGCGGATGGAAGGCCTATGCTGCTGAAAGTGACGCCGCCGCCCATCCTACGGCGAGGGCCTGCAGAAGACATCACGGTGGACGGCCTGCGTGTCGCAACGGAGGTCACGCCATGTCCATCGCACCCACACTCAAAAGATATCTAACCGCCGAAAACATCCAATACGAGGAGATCCAGCACGAATTCAGCATGACGTCCGCTCGCACGGCCGAGGCATCCCACGTCCCGGGCGATCGCCTCGCCAAGGGCGTCGTGTTGCGGCGCGACGACGGATATATGCTGGCCGTCATGCCCGCATCGCATCACCTCCGCCTAACGGAACTAAGGGCACAACTCGGCGACAACGTCGACATGGCCAATGAAGCGGAGATCAATGAGCTGTTCCGCGACTGCGCAAACGGCGCAGTTCCCGCCGTCGGCAAATGTTACGGACTGAATATCATCGTCGATGAAAGCATCGAGGCGCAGCCGGAGATCTACATGGAAGCCGGCGATCACGAGACGCTGCTTCATCTCAGCCATGCGCAGTTTGCGCGCCTGACGGCCAACGCATTGCATGGGCGCTTTAGCGCGCACGACTGAGGATTTGAGCGTTTATCTGGTCCGATCGCGCAGGAATGATCTTTCTGCGACCTTGCGGCACTGGTGCCGTCGCACCCGATCGGTTGTATGATGGAGAGAGCGGGGGCTGTACTGCGTTGCATCAAGTGCACCTCAAACTCCAGCAACGGAGGTCCGCCATGAAAGTCAAAGAAGTGATGCACAAGGGTGTCGACTGGGTCAGTCCCGACACACCTGTCACCGAACTTGCGAAATTGATGCGGGGGCATGACATCGGCTGCATTCCGATCGGGGAGAACGATCGATTGATCGGGATGGTGACCGACCGCGACATCGTCTGCAAAGGGCTTGCGAACAACGGCTTCGATGCTGGCCGCACGAAGGCGCGCGATGTCATGACCGAAGGCATCCATTGTTGCCGGGAGGATGATGACCTCGCAAAGGCGGTGCATCACATGGAGACGCTGAAGGTCCGCAGGCTGCCGGTGATCAACAAGGCCAAGCGGATGGTGGGCATGATCAGCCTGGGTGACGTCAGCCATTCCGCGCCCGGCGATATGCTGTCCGGGTGCATCAAGAGCGTTTCGGCCCATCACTGAAACACGGCCGGCGCGCCTCTCGTCTTTGGAAGTGTCCCGGTAATGCCCCGCTGCTGAAAGCGGGAGCCGCCGCGCGTGGCTCGACCTGATCTGAACGCTAGCGCTTCTCCTGGCGGGCGGGCTGTTGCAGTTCGGCTGAATTCCGGTTGCGCGAGGCGCGGTGCGACGTCTCTTTTTATGTTTCGTGTCCCGCATCGAAATCGGCTTCGAACCGCAGATGCTTGACGCTGCGGCCGCGGCGCCGCACCAGCTTCAAGGCCTCGATCCCGATTCTAATGTGCTTTTCGACATAGTTCGCGGTCACCGCCTGGTCCGACGCCTCGGTCTTCACTCCCTCGGGGATCATCGGCTGGTCGGACACCAGAAGCAGCGCGCCAGTCGGAATGTGGTTGGCGAATCCCGCCGCAAAGATCGTTGCCGTCTCCATGTCGATCGCCATGCTGCGGGTACGGCGCAGCTGATCCCTGAAGCGATCGTCATGTTCCCAGACCCGGCGATTTGTCGTGTACACGGTACCTGTCCAATAGTCGTTGCCGAGATCGCGGATCATCGTCGACACCGCGCGCTGCAACTCGAACGCCGGCAGCGCGGGCACCTCCGGCGGCAAATAATCATTCGAGGTTCCCTCACCGCGAATCGCCGCGATCGGCAGAATCAAGTCGCCAATCTGATTTTTGCGTTTCAAGCCGCCGCATTTGCCGAGGAACAGCACGGCCTTCGGCGCAATGGCGCTTAACAGATCCATCACGGTCGCCGCATTCGGGCTTCCCATGCCGAAATTGATCAGGGTTATGCCATCGGCGGTGGCGTTGGGCATCGGCCGATCCAGGCCCTTGACCAGGCCGCCATGCAGCGTGGCGAACCATTCGACGTAATTGTCGAAGTTGGTCAGGAGAATGTATTCTCCGAATTCAGCGAGCGGCGTGCCGGTGTAACGCGGCAGCCAGTTTTCGACGATGTCCTTTTTGTCTTTCATGCCGTTTGATCCCATCTGGAGGCGCGCAACGACACGGCATGTCGAGGCTACTGGATAGAACCGTTCCCTGTCCAATGTGACGCAGCCGGGTTTGGCGGATTCCACTATTTTCTGCTCCCCGATGCCGTCCGTTTCGTCCTAAGATCGTGTTCGGAGGAACTCGCGCAGTGAAATTTCCTGCGGCTTTTGGGGCATCCCGCGGGCTTTGGTCTTCGCAAGTGAACCTGACCCAGGAGCACCCCAGATGGCAAATTGGAAACCCGACCCCAGCTTCTATCCCTCCCCGCGCACGGCCGCGAAGGCGCCGCCTGAGACCGTGGCTTATGTCGCCGCGTTCGATCCAGATCGGAAGACGCCCGACGCGATCGCTGTCGTCGACGTCGATCCGAAGTCGGGCTCCTATTCCAGGATCATCCATACGACGGCAATGCCGAACGCCGGCGATGAATTACATCATTTCGGCTGGAACGCCTGCTCCTCGTGCCTGTGCCCCAACGCGCCGCATCCGCATATCGAGCGCCGCTATCTGGTGGTGCCGGGCTTAAGGTCTTCGCGCATCCACATCCTCGATACCAAGCCAGATCCGAAAGCGCCGAAGATCGTCAAGGTGATCGAGCCGGAAGAAGTGGCCGACAAGGCCGGTTACACGCGCCCGCATACCGTGCATTGCGGGCCCGAAGGCATTTATGTCGCAGCGCTCGGCAACCGCGAGGGCAAGGGGCCGGGTGGCGTGTTCCTGATGGATCACGAGAGCTTTGACGTGCTCGGGCAGTGGGAGATGGATCGCGGCTCGCAATATTTCGCTTACGACGCCTGGTGGCACCTCGGCCACGACACGCTGGTCACCAGCGAGTGGGGCACGCCCGACACCATCGAGAACGGGCTGATCCCGGAAGTGCTGCTCGGCGCTAAATACGGCAGGCGGCTGCATTTCTGGGATTTGCAGAAGCGCAAGCATCTGCAAACGATCGACTTCGGCGACAAGTATCAGCTCGTGTTCGAACTGCGGCCGGCGCACGATCCGACCAAGGCCTATGGCTTCGTCAATTGCGTGGTCAGCCTGGAAAACCTCTCGTCCTCGATCTGGACCTGGTACCGCGACGGCGACAAATGGGCGGTGAAGAAGGTGGTCGAGATTCCGGCCGAAGCCGCACATGAAGATCAGCTTCCTCCGGTGCTCAAGGGATTCAAGGCCTGCCCGCCGCTCGCCACCGACATCGACCTGTCGATGGACGACAAGTTCCTCTATGTCGCCTGCTGGGGCACGGGCGACCTGCAGCAATACGACGTGTCAGATCCGTTCAAACCAAAACTGACCGGCAAGGTGCGCATCGGCGGCATCGTGTCGAAGGCGACGCATCCCGGCGCAAAGAACGGCGCGCTGAGCGGCGGCCCGCAGATGGTGGAGATCAGCCGCGACGGAGGGCGCGTCTATTTCACCAATTCGCTTTATGGCGCCATCGATCCACAGTTCTATCCCGATGGCATCGAGGGATGGATGGTCAAGCTCGAC
>Ga0210405_10003449_pt1 | contig 15508 bp, 15 predicted proteins | sample IncBWH11MmetaG_FD_155492 | JGI IMG/M metagenome (GOLD analysis project Ga0210405, IMG submission 155492) | Forest soil microbial communities from Barre Woods Harvard Forest LTER site, Petersham, Massachusetts, United States - Inc-BW-H-11-M | ecosystem: Environmental > Terrestrial > Soil >... | reverse complement strand
TGCCAAGATCGCTCCCGAGCCACACCTTCGCGCCATCCAGCTTTGTCTCTTTATAATGTCCCTTGTCCACCTTCAGCACCAGGTTCGCGCGGCAAAAATGCGCGTCCATATGGTGATCGTCCATGTGATTCGTCGAATGCGTGTTGAAGTAGCACGGACAGAACATGTCACAGCTGCACGCTTCGATGTAACTCGCCGTCATCTCGAAATCAGACTTCGATGATTTCTCCTGTGCATTCGAACTGAAATAAATAAGACCTGCTGCAACCACAAGGAATGCCAGAAAAAGGACGCGCGGCAATCGACTCATGATCCCTCCAATCAATTTGTCAAATTATCAAAACGGGGCCCGGCTGGGATTTACGAAACTCTACTCCCGAGCTTTGGTGGATTCAACTGGTTTTCATCTGCGAATAGCGCCGGTACGCATTCTTCTTATTCGGTGGGGAACCCGATCTGTCGCACCAGTTCCGCATAGCGCGGGTCGTTTCGAATAGAATCGAAATCAGGGTCCACGCGAATCTGCAACAGTCCGGGTTCGTGTGTTCGCAGCCCCTGGAACAATGTGCGCAACGCTTCTTCCTGCATGTCTGCCAATGCGTATGCGTTTGCCAGATCCCAAAGATCGGGATGGGGTTGCTTTTGTATTTCGTTTAAGTACTTTCTCGCGACGAATAAACTAGCAGCCTTATACCCGTGCTTGTGGTACTCCCCGACATACGCGGTTACCCACTCAGCGTGTCCATCGAGCCCGAGCCACTTGCTGCATTCTGCCACGGACTCCTCGAAGAGCCCCAGGCGTCCCAGGTTGAAGCACAGCGCCTCATGCGCGGACGGGTCGTTGGGGTCACTTGCGAGTGTCTGTCGCGCCGATGCCACAATACTCTGGTAGTCGTGCACGAAATAGCGTTCAAATAGGAGTTGGTCTTTCAGGTCCGCGCGAAACGGATCCATCGCGACTGCCAACATGCGCTGGTTTAGCGCCCCTTCCACATTGCCGGCCGTCCTGAGATAATGCGCGTAAACAGCGTGAGCCTCCGGCAAACTCGGATTAAGCTGCAAAGCGCGCAGCGCATGTTCGCGGGCTGCGTGCCAGTCCCAATCGTGCATCAGCTTGATCCCGGCAATGGCCGTGTGCGTCTCCGCGCTTTCGCTGTCCAGCGATAGTGCCTTGGTCGCATATTTCTCCGCCATTCGCCAGGCCTGTTCACTACCCTCGTCATTCCCCACCGCGCTCGAACTATAAAAATCCGCCAGGCCGGCATACGCCGGCGCATACGAAGGATCCAGTTCGATGGCGCGCTGGAAGTGTGCTCGAGCCGCATCCGGAACTGGCAGGGTGTGGCGTGCCAACTCGAAGCGACCCCGGAAGTAGGATTCGACCACCGCAGGCTCGACGGGTTTGCGGTTGGAGCGGGCGAGCACCCGAATCTGCAGCTCGCGGCCGATGTGGCCCGCAATCTCAGACTGGAGAGAGAGTACGTCGCCAACGTTTCGGTCGAAAGATTCTGTCCAGACAGTCGTCTCGTCCGCCACGCGCAGCAGCCGTATCGAAATACGCGCCCGCTCATCCTGGCGCCGGACGCTCCCTTCAAGTAAGAATTGTAAGCCAGGCTGCTTGTGGAGATCGGGCAGCATAGCGCCGGCCTGCCGGGCGGAGGCGGACGATCCGTACTTCACTACGCCGATTCGCTCTGGATTCAGCTGTCCCAGTTGAGTGATGACTTCCTCGGTCAGTCCATTGACGAAAAAATCCTGCCCGGGATCCCCGCTCAGGTTTTCCAGAGGCACGACCGCAATCACTAAATGGCCTTGTGTATCGGCGGAGGCGGAGGAGGCGCGAGTCGTTCGATGAATCACCGACCAGGTGAGCAAGAGAACGATCAACAGCCCCGCAGCGACCAAGGCCACACTGACCGTCCTGCTGGGCCGCGCGCGAGGACCCGACGTGCTGGGCGGCGCCGGCACATCTGTAACGATTTTGATCGGACCGATGAAGCGGTAGCCACGCTTGGGAAGAGTCTCAATAAAATGTACGTCATCGGTCGAATCGCACAGTGCCTCGCGCAGTTTGTTCACCGCCGCGTTGAGGCTGTGGTCGAAATCTACAAAAACCTCGTCTGGCCAGAGTTTGGCACGAATCTCTTCGCGCGTGATTAGTTCCCCCGGCTTTTCCAGTAGCAAAGCCAAGATTTGAAAGGGCTGGCCGGAGAGGCGAATCTTCATCCCATTCTTACGCAGCTCGCCTGTCTGCAGGTCCGCTTGATAATCCTCGAAACGCACAATACGCGGCAAAGGATGCTCCAGGCAACGCGCTCGGTGGGGATGGCGCGAAGCTTATCACCTTTTGAATCACCCCTCAATGACCCCAATCCCAGCAGAGTGGCTGAACATCCGCCAATATCTTTCTTGTCCTCTGAACGTTGCCTGATGACTTTTTTCTGGCCTTAGTTTGACGGCGCCTGCATTGCCAGATTTCCATGTTTAGACCATAAGCGGGCTGCGACGTCGCAATCTCAGGCGCGTTATGCACCTGGACTTGCGGCTGTTCGCGCAGCAGAACGACTTCAAAACGGAGACCCAACATGAACAATTCTCAAAAATCCGCCGGTTCCAGGCATTTTGGAATTCGCACAATCATGATCCTCTCGCTTGCACTCCTACTCTGCGGTGCGGCAGCAGCACAGAATCCGGTAATCGATTGGAATGCCATTGCCGTCACCGCAGCGCTCAATGCGAATCAGACCATATCCCCGGTCTCAAGTGCGTCCGGTGGCACGAGCCTCTATCTGGCTTATGTGCATCTGGCTATCTATAACGCCGTGAACGCGATCGACCATCGCTTTCAGCCTTACGGGCCGGAAATCACGGCGCCCAGTGGAGCGTCGGTTGATGCCGCAGTCATTTCGGCCGCCTATAACACCCTCGTTTTCTATCTTCCGGATCAATCGTCTTTTCTGAATACTCAATACACTGCGGCGCTTGCCCTGATTCCGAATAGCCAGGCAAAGGACGACGGAATTGTGGTTGGAAAGGATGCGGCCGATGCAATCATAGCTATGCGAGCGGGCGACGGTCGCGGTGCGAATGTGCCTTACCCCTTTCCGTCCGTACCAACTGCCGGAGTCTGGATTCCGACCCCACCAGCGCGCCTCTTGCCACAAAGCCCCTGGGTCGGTCAGATGGTGCCCTTCGCAATGAGCAGTGCCTCGCAATTCCTTCCAGATGAACCTCCACCCGCCCTGACCAGCCAGGACTGGGTAGACGATTACAATCAGGTCAGGGTCTTGGGCGCAGTGAATAGCACCGTGCGGACCGCCCAGCAGACTGAGGTTGGCCTGTTCTGGACCGAACAAACGTCGAAGCAATACGCACGAGCGTTTCGCGCACTAGCGGTAGGACGCGCACTCAACACGTCCGACACAGCGCGTCTATTTGCCATGGTGTGGACCGCCGTCGCCGACTCCTTCATCGGATGCTGGAACGCGAAATACCACTTTAGCTTCTGGCGTCCGGTAACTGCTATTCAGAACGGCGGAATCGACGGGAATTCCGCTACGGTTTCCGACCCGACGTGGATGCCACTTGGTATCACCCCCAATCATCCGGAATATCCGTCCGCCCACGGATGTCTTACGGGTGCAGTTGCGGGAATCCTGAAAGGCTACTTCGGGACGCCTAACGTGGACTTCACGGTTAGCAGCACAGTCTTCAACCCAGTGCATGTGCACACATTCAACAGCACGAAAGATCTTGAGCAAGAGGTGGAGGGCGCTCGCATTTATATAGGCTTCCACTATCACCACTCCGTGGTCCAGGGCATTGTTCTGGGCCAGCGCGTCGCCCAGCAAGTGCTGGTGAACTTCTTCCAGCCAGTCGCAAATCACTAGCGACGGGCGCCTACCCGTTCTGACTCGGAAGGATTGATCGGCGGGCAGCCCGCAATATGCCGCTCCGCCGCGCGCCACAAATTTTGTTCTGGAGCTGAAATATGAAACCTATGAAGCTGATGGTCTGGATTGTCGCAATCGCATTGATCTCTTGGACGCCGAATGCTCTGTCCATCACCAATGGTGCTCTCGACAACAACCGCCATCCCAACGTCGGCGTCGTTGTGGCTGAGTACCGGACTCCCGGAGTGATAGACGCCGCGTGTACCGGCACATTGATCTCGGCAACGGTATTCGTGACCGCCGGGCATTGTGTTGCCATCCTGCAACAAGTCTTCGGTGTCACTCAGGTATGGGTTACGTTCGATCCGGTCTTTAGTCCCTCCGTGACCTTGTACCCGGGGACCATGCATTTGAACCCTCTATACCCCGGCCGAGGAGCCTCCGACCCTGAGGATTTGGGAGTGGTGGTGTTCGATGAGCCGATAATGGGCATAACTCCTGCGGCGCTCCCGTCGCTGGGGCTGCTTGACCGCATGTTCGCGGACGGGACCCTGCGGAATACCCCACTTACCGTTGTTGGCTACGGTGCCACCGACACCGTGTTCGGAGGAGGACCTCCGGATCCCACGCAAGGCATCGGTACAAGACGCTATGCAACCAGCGGCTTTCTAGCCCTCAACCCGGACCTTCTCAAGGCGAATATGAATACCGTCTTCGGTTACGGCGGTGGCAACAGAGGGGACTCTGGCGCTCCCAATTTTCTGGGTGCAGGCGGCAACGAAACTAGCATCTTGGCCGCAGTCGGCATCGGTGGAGACCTTTGGGGAATCGAACTGGATGTGGCCTATCGACTTGACACGCCCGAGGCCCGCTCCTTCCTCGGGCAGTTCGTGATTCTGCCTTAAGCAGCGTCTCCGCCAATCACAATCCTCTTATTCGCTCGGGAACCCGATCTGCTGCGCTAGCTCCAAATCACGTTTCCGAAACAATCAACGATTATGATCGGGGGAGATCCATCAGCACCACATCCGAGCGCTCCTGCACTCGCTCAAGGACAACTTCGCGTCCGTCCGGCGAGATGTCGAAGTCACGAATATCGAAGTCAGGAGCGAGGTTGGTCAACTGCCGCTTGGCGCCACTCTCCAGGTCCATGAGCCAAAGGTTCTTATGTTGAATCTCTCCTTGCAGAAACAGGAGCGCCCGTCCCCTGGGCAGGAAGGTCAGGTGTCGAGCCCCGCGAGTCAACGTCAGCGTCGGCAGCCGCTGCTGTGCAGCCTCACTCGTGACGCCCTTCACCGAAAACGTGGTGCCAATGTCCGGCCCCGAGTAAACCACAAAGTGGCCATCGGGCGCCCATGCGGGGTCGACCGAGTACTCCTGGACAAAACGCGCGGGCGCCCGGCCGTCGACCGGTATCCGGAAGAGGTGTGGGACTCCGTGTTCCTCCGCCGCCGAAGTGATCGACTGGCCGTCGGGCGCCCATGCTGGACCGCCCTGCAGGTCGAGCGAATCGGTCACAATCCGCGCGTTCGTGCCGTCGGCCTGCATCACGTACAACAGCTTCTGCTCGTGTTGCAAGACCGAGAATGCGATAAATCTTCCGTCGGGGGAGATTGCCGGGCCGCCAAAGACTCGCGCGCCCACACCACTCCACAACTCCGTTCCCGTTCCGTTGGCGAGCTTCCAGATACTCTCGCTCGTGCCCGTTGCGGAAACATATAAGAGATAACCTGAGCCCATTCGGGGAGAGGACCCCGTGCCGGTCGTCAGCGAGATTCGTGTTGCCGCCGATGCCTCGGCTGCTGAATCTGCAAGCCGCAAGCGCCAAAGTGTCCTTCTCGGACTTGCTTGCGTGACAACCAGACGGCGACCATCCGCACTGGCCGCCAGCGACGTGTATCGGTCCAGGCCAGAAGTCAGCCTATGAGGAATGCGGCGCTCGACATCCATGCTATAGAGCCAAGGTCCTGAACCATCGGGATCGCTGGCGAGGTACATCAGCGTATGCCGATCCAACAGCACCGGATGAGTCACGCGTCCAGAGTGCGACGTAATCCGTTCAGGGGCGCCACCGGCGGGGCGGATGCGCCAAATATCCAATTTGTCCGGGAGCACACCCTGGACGAAGTAGATGTAGGCCGAGTCGGGCGCCCACAACGGGAAGTGACAGTGCAGCCCGGCAGGCGCAGTGAAGATGGGAGGACCCTCCGATCGCCTGCTCCCGTCTGACACAAACAACGGATCTCCGGGTCCCGGCGTGTGGTACACGAGTCGGGAACCGTCGTGCGACCAGTCGAACTCCGCCACGCCTTCCAGATATGGTCTCGGCTGGCCCCCCAGCGTTGGCACCGCCCAAATACTGATGTCGCCCCCGCTCGAGCCGTTCTGCTTGCGAGCCCAAAACGTCACCAGAGAACCATCGGGCGAGAAACCCATCGTGCGGACCGATGGATTGACCAGTTCCGGCGCGCTCCCGCGTGTCAAATTGTGAAATTCTCCGGAACCCGCCTGCGTAACCCACACGTCCATCTGCCCGTCGCGGTCCGACAGAAACGCCACGAAATGTCCGTCGCGCGACACCGCCGCGGCCTGCGCCACTCCATCCAAATCCGTCACTGTCTGAAAACGCGCCGCGGCGATGGGGTTCCGCCAGAAGTACTCCGTCTTTTGCAACCAGAGAATTATGCCAATCGTCAGCGCGGCCAGCACCAAGCCAATCGTCCACCTGGTTTTAGAGGTAGATATCGCCGAGCCTGTCGGCAGCGCAGCGAGACCAGGCGACAGAGCACTGTCGCCGTTCTCCGGGGCTGCGGGAAGATTCCGGCCCCGCGCCCATGCATCCAACTCTGCCCGCCACGCGTACACCGACCCCAGTTTGTCGTGCAGGTGCCGGTGAACCGGCATCCCCTCCCGCTTCTCCCATCGCTGCACCGTCGTCACGTCGCGGTTCAGGTAGGCCGCAATCTCCTTCCACGAGTCCAACCGGTCCTCAGGCGGCTTTGCGGATGACGCAGCGTCCTGGAAAGTCTCGCCCATCAACCTCTCCTGATTTCCCGGCAGCAAAAAGAAGCCTGGTAGCCCGTGTCCCGGATTGTAACTCCAATGGCTAGGTAACGGCATAGTACAGCATTCGACGGCAACCGCACCTAACTCCTGCAATTCCGCTCCTTACCGTTTGACCGCACCCGCCTGTCTGCCCGATTGTGGCCGCACGACCCTCGGGGTGCACGAATATTCGGAAAGGACCACTATCATGAGATTCAGCAAATTATTGAAGCCCGCAGCCGCCGCCACAGCCTTCGCCGCCATCCTCCTCGCAGCCATGTTGAACACCTCCCCACGCGTCAAAGCTACCGACGATGACGATGACAACAGCAACGACTCCAGAATTCAACGGGGATTCGATATCGCACCTGTCCATCTCAACCTTGACGGCAAAAACCGCGCTCTCGTCGGACTAGGTAGCTATATCGTCAACGCAACCGTCCCCTGCAATGAGTGCCATGGCGCCGGCCCTGCGATCAATCAATTCTTGCCAGGGGATAATCCATACTTTGGCCAGACGGCGGTAATCAATCCGACGACGTACTTGGGTGGCGGCAGAAGTTTTGGTGCACCGGTGCCAGGTTCGGCGGTCATCATCTCCCGCAACCTGACACCCGATAAAACCGGCCTGCCTGAAGGAGGCCGCACGTTTGGGGAGTTTATTCAGATCATGACGACGGGCGTGGACTTAGACCACCTCCATCCGACCTGTGCAACAGGACCGTCCGGTCCTATCGTTAACACGGGCTGCATTCCCGCTCCATTCAACGGAGACCTTCTCCAGACAATGCCTTGGCCTGGTCTTAGAAACCTGACGAACCATGACCTGCGGGCCATTTACGAATATCTCAGCGCGGTCCCATGCGTCGCAGGACCGCCGGCGCCTAGCCCGCTGCATAACGATTGCCAATAGAGCTGCCCTCGCAAATTGCCGCTACGAGCGAGGCTGCATGGAATGGCGGACGGGTCGCACCACGCCCTTCCGCCGCGAGCGAAAATTTCAATTCTTGAGATGAATTCGGAAACTACAGATGCGAGGGAGATCCCGCCCCATCTCCCTCAACAACATCGTGCGAGGCCTCGCGGCGTGGACATCAATCGAGCGTTGCTGTAGCCTTTCTCGCATGAAAAAGCAAAAACGTGGAAAACGCAGTCCAGCGTCCAGTCCCGCCACCGGTCCGAAAAATATCGACGCCTACCTCGCCGCCGTCCCCGAACCCGCCCACTCAACCCTACAAAAAGTTCGCGCGGCCATCCAATCCGCCCTGCCTTCCGGCGCCACCGAAACCATCAGCTACAAAATTCCCGCCTTCCGCCATGGCGAAATCATCATCTGGTTCGCCGCTTTCGCCAAACATTGCAGCATCTTCCCCACAGGACGCGTAATCGAACAGTTCAAGCACGAACTGAAGCCCTACACCATCTCCAAAGGCACCATCCAGTTCCCAACCGGCAAGCCCCTTCCGGCCACCCTCATCAAGAAAATGGTCAAAGCCCGCCTCGCCCAAATCGCCGCCAAAAAGCGCCGCTGAATCCTTTGCAACAGCTCCCCCAAAATGTGGTAAAGAGAATTGCGGCGGCTGTCGATTTCGCCGTCACCCATTCGATCTATAGGTAGAGCCAGCGCGACCCGGCAGCAGTTTGTCCGGCGCCCGGCCAATAACCTAATTCAGGAGACCCCACAATGCGCTTCATGATGCTCGTCAAATCCGCCGAAAATTCTGGCCCGCCGCCCAAGGAACTGATGGACGCCATCGCCAAACTGGGCGCAGAAACCAGCAAGACTGGCAATATGATCGAAACGGGCGGCCTGGCCCCCTCCGCCATGAGCACCCGCGTCCGCCTCGCGCAAGGCAAAATCACAGCTCTTGACGGCCCCTTCGCTGAAACCAGGGAACTCGTCGGCGGCTACGCAATTTTTGAATTCAAGTCGAAACAAGAGGCCATCGAAAGCACGCTCCAATTCATGGAGCTGCACAAAAAATACTGGCCCGCTTGGGAAGGAGAAACCGAAATTCGCCAGATCTTCACCCAGCAGGACTACACCTGCGAATCCGGCCGCCTGAGCCTCAAGCCGGCCGCCCGCGGCGCTTGAACCTCTCGAAACAGGTGCACACCAGTAACCGCAAGCTTGGAAACCATAAATCGCTCGAGGTCTTCAACCCGCTTATGCGGCATGTCTCGGGGCGTTAGCCGAGGGGCGCTGCGCCTTCCTCGAAGAACGGAAGCGCCAATGGCGCTCGTAGCATTCATCGCACCGGTAGGGGTTGATGAACAGTGAGTGATGGAGAATGGCATCCACTAAGCCTTTTCTCCGTGATCGGTGTAAGGAGGCGCTGCCACAGTCCGGGCAACGTGCGGGATGAGTTCCTTCGATTACGAGCTTCATGTTGCACCCTTCAAAGCGGAACTGCAGTTTGTTAACCGCCGTTGCCGAAGGGCTGGGATGAACCAAGCGGCGGTCACCCTGTCAGGGAACCTTTATACTACTCGCCTGCCGCTACCAATTTCAATAGAAAGGCGATTCGCACACCCCGAGCATTCGATGCTCAGGGTGGGGGTGTTCGGGATGTTTCAATGGAAGTGTACTACTTGCCCTGCAGCCTACTGGCTGCCGGTCCGCTCGTCTGTCCTGAATTGGACAACTCGCGCCTTGGCCACACCGCGCTTTCGCAATAACGGGACTTGGCTGAGCTTCCAAAATCCGTCCTCCTTGTTGCAAAAGGAACACTTTTTATTGCAGCGCCGTGACATTGTCAGACGTGGGGATCACCCCATCGAACGGTGTGGCCCCCAGTTGAACCAGGTCGATGGCGCTAAGACTCTTGTCTTGGGAGAAGCTGCGAATAAACCCGCAGGCGGATCGCGATCCGAGTCCGTTCGATACGGAAGGGAGATTGTCATGTTTCTACTTTTGTTGATTGTTGTCCTCGTGCTCCTGTTTGGTGGCGGCGGTGGCTATTACGGATACCGGAGATGGGGGACGGGCGGCGGCATTGGGATTGTCGGGCTGGTCGTGATCATCCTTCTGTTCTTCTATTTGTTCGGCGGGATGCGCATGTGACTTAACCGGTTCTACGGCCGGCATATCGCGCCAATCGAAAATGGTTTAGGCCCGAACGCGCTGGGTAATAGAAGGAGGCGCAAGCCATGCTGACGTTCATTCTCCCAGTATTTCTCATCATCGCCCTTGTGGCCGTCCTTCCGATTTGGCGGCACAGCAAGAAGTGGAGTTTCTATCCCCTCGGCGGCGTAAGTCTGGTCATCCTGATTATTCTTCTTCTATTCTGGACCGGCCATTTCTAGGAGTGACGATAAATATTTGCCCGAAACGGCGGCGCGACTCCCCCAAGAATCGCCCCGCCATGCAGACCGTTCCAATTCCGCGTTTCCCCTAAAACCGGAAGACAACACCCGTCGAAATCCTGCCATTATTCTGCGTCTGGCTTCCGAACCTCGTCAGCAAATAATCTCCCTGAATGATCCGCCAACTTATTCCCTGTTTGATTTCGGTGTCAATTCCTCCTCCGATCGCCATCGCAAACGCTGAATCCCCGAATCCCGCCGCGCTGAAATGTGCTCCGCCCAGCAGCACGTGCGCAAACGGCGAGACGCGCGAGGGCCACGACACCTGCGGCCCGAACAGGTATGAATACACGGACGTCCCCACCCCGCTCGGCGAGCCGTAATGCCCGTCAAAGTCCGCCACTCCGCCGATCCAGTCCCTGAATTTGTACTGTGCCGAAGCCTCCCACCCGTTCAAGTTCAAGTCGGTTCCCGAACGGAATCGCATGTACGTATACCCGCCAAACACTTCCACCTTGTCGTCCTGCGCCGCGGCCGGCAGCAGCGCCACGAACAAAACTGCAAGCAGCAACCCTATTGTTCGCACCATGAGAATCTCCTCCTCATCGATTTTTTATTGTTGCCAGGGTTCTTTCCAGGCTTGCCAGGGTTTCCCGGATCTTCCTGCCGCAGGCTAGCCGCTGGGAAATCTGGCGCCGCAGCATTGGGCTGGTAGTGGGTCGGACCGGAAGCGTTTTCTTCCGGCCGGAAATATTCTATCGCAATTCCCGCGATTGCGTAGCGGCCACCTTCAGTGCCTGCCCTGACGAAGGAAGGGTGGCCCCGTCTTCTCCCGCAGTCCGGCTATAATTCCCGCATCACAAAATTGGACCCCGCATGGACCATTATTTCCTGCAATCTCAACGCCTCGGTTTCCGCCAATGGTCGGGCGCGGATTTACCTCTAGCTCAGGCCCTCTGGGGAAACCCCGAAGTCACACGTTTCACCGGCGGCCCGCTCTCGCTCGAAAAAATTCAAGAAAGGCTGCGCGCGGAGATGGAGTTCTACTCTCTTCACGCCGTCCAATACTGGCCGATTTTCCTTCTCGAATCGCACGAGCACGCCGGCTGCGCCGGTCTCCGCCCCTATCGCCTGGAGGATCGCATCTTCGAATTGGGCGTTCATCTCCTTCGCCCCTACTGGGGGCGCGGCCTCGCCGAAGAAGCGGCCCGCGCCGTCATAAATTTCGCCTTCGAACACGCCGGCGCGAAAGCCCTCTTCGCAGGACATCATCCGGCCAACTCCGCGTCGCAACACCTCATCCTGAAACTCGGTTTCCGCCGCACCCACGAAGAATTCTATCCGCCCACGGGCCTCAACCACCCGTCCTATCTCCTTCAATCCTCGTCACGCTCCTGATTGGCACGTCGCGGCCTCCGTGCGAAAAGCCGTGCGCACTCGTTCCAGCAGCAAACTAAGTTTGGAAACGTCTTTCGTGGCCACAGTTTGGAATTTCAATCCCAGGCCCTGCGATGGTTGCGCCTGCGCCACCACGCCGTCCAGGCTGATCTGCCCTTCCTGCACTAGGAAATGAACCCGGACCACTTCCCCTTTCGTTCTGCGCCACGTAGTCTCGATGAAGATTCCACCCGTGCTGAGGTCGCGAACACGCGACACGTCCGCACGACCTCCGCACTCCCAATAAACCCACACATCCTGTGTCGCCGGCAACCGCATCATCCGCCGCCGCGATGCAACAGAACTAGCGAATACGCTCACCGTACCCCGCCATCCTTTAGTTAGTCTTCGCTGGGTGCTGTTTCGTTCGGCCGTTCCTTCCCTTCAACCGAAACGAAAGCAAATGCACTTTGCCGTAATCCAAAACCCGAATAAATCCGGTATTCACCTTATTTGTCCTGGGTTGATTACCTGAGGCGCTCGTCGGGCGGGCGGGCATTTATCCTTCGCATGTAGCGGCCACCTTCAGAGCTTGCCCTGACAAAGGAAGGGTGGCCGCGTCGTTTCTACCTGTAGGGCCCGCCCGCCGCGGCGGGCGGGCCCTCAATGGAGAACCTAGCGCTCTCTTTTCGAGAAACCTGGGTCAATGGTCTTCGTTCTCGCGCAAGGTTCGTGTCACCAGCGTCGGCATTCCCGTCGTATTGAACAACAGGCCTTTCACGGACACGGTCTGGCCCGCCGCCAGCGAGCCCATCGATCCCGACCCGCCCGACCCGGAAAAGTCCATGAAGTCCATTTCCGAAAGCGTCTCCACGGTGATCGTCGTCACCGCCGGCGTTGCTCCCATAAACAGCGGCGAAAGCCCCGTCAACGTAAACGTCCCGTTACTCGAGTCAATCCTCCCCACCTGCCCGGTGATCTGCGAAGGCCACAGCCGCACCAGGTCCGTCGCGATCGTCGTCGCTCCACCGCTCGACGAAACGCTTCCCGGCCGGATCTGCACATCCTGCCCCGTCATCAAGTCCGCGCCACTGGCAAAGCTCAGCCCGCTATTGCTGAACCCGCCGTCTTCGCCCATCTCTTCGCGGCCCACCTGGAACGTCGCGCCCGAATTAATCGTCACTGCCACCACCGAGCCTTCGCTCACTCCGCTCACCGCTGGCTCCTCGTTGAACACCACCATGTGGAACTGCGTCGCGCTGTCCACGCTCGTAATCGTGCCTTTGATCGCCCGCCGGTTTGCGGCCTCCTCAAACTCCACGCGCGTCGCAAGCATCGTTCCCATGCCGTTTCCGCTCAACTTCACATTAAGCACCTGTCCCATCATCACGCAGGTGAAATCTTCAGGACTGGCCGTGCACCCGCTGCGACCGAAGTCTTCGAATATAGTCGAGCTGTCCACGTTGACCATGAACGATTGCCCACTCCGCGCATTCATCAATGTGAACTGGTTCATCCCCACGGCCGTAACCAGCCCGTCCACTTCGTCCACCTCTTCAATCTCCTGATCGTCTTCATCCTGCATCCGTTGTGTCAATTGCTTGATCGTCACCGTCGGATTGATGGACAGGTCCGTCTGCACCGAAGACGCAACATTGAAGTCCAGTCGGATCCCCACCACCGAATTCGCGCTGATCGTAATCGGCAGCGGCGAACTCGTGATCGCCGCCGTCGTTGGATTGAAGCTCGGCGTCAGTTCGCAAACCGAATTGTCGGCGCATCCGCCCATCGGCGATCCCGAGTGGTTCACAATCGTCATCGTCGCGCTGCCAAACGTCAGCGTCATGCTCTGGTATGTGTCCGGCGCCACGTTCGCCAAACTCAGAAACGCTGTGTCCGTCTGCAGGTGCCCAAACTCCACTTCCACCGGTGCCGTTAGCGCCGAAATAGGCGCCTTGGTCATATCCGATGGCTGCAAGCTCACCCCCGTAATCAACGCCTCAAAAAAGAGCACACCCACTCCATTCGGTGGCGTATCCCCAATTGTCAAACTCATCGGAACTCCGTTGCTCGGCGTCATCTGCTGATTCATCGAACCGCCACTGCAAGACGTCAGCAACACACAAGTTACCACCGCAAGCGCAAATAAAATGTTTCGCCGCATAGGAAAATACCTCCAGCTGTTCGTCAGGTTTTCCGAGTAGACTTACTTGCGCGGAGTTGAGGGCTGAAGCGATATCGTACCTCTCAATGGATTCACAAACCACAAAAATTGGTTGCCAGACCCCCCTCTCACTTGCTTCAATCCGCTGCCCGCGTGCGGCGCCAGTGCTCTCCAGGTACCGGGAGTCCCAGTAGCCCGTGCTACCATGCTCCTCTCCTCGCGAACAGTTGCGCGAAGGAGCAGCCATGAAACTCGCATTCCGAATCTCCACATTTTTGCTGGCGTGGGCGCTTTTTGCCGGCCCCATCCTGCGCGCCGCTGAATCAGCGCCTTTGCGAGTCGCCATCGCCGGACTCGTGCACGGTCACGTGGAAGGTTTTTTCTCGAATTCCATTCATCGGCCGGATATACACATCGTGGGAATCAGCGATCCGAATCGCAGCCTCTTCGATCGCTATGCGGCTCAGTTCAAGCTTGATCCCGCCTTGTATCACGCGGACCTAGAAGAGCTGCTGCGGGCCACCAGGCCGCAAGCGGTTCTTGTCTATTCCAGCACCTTCGATCACCGCAAGATTGTGGAACTCTGCGCGAAGCAGCACATCCCCGTCATGATGGAAAAGCCCCTCGCCGTCAGTCTCGAAGACGCCCAGGCGATCGCACGCGCGGCACGCGACGCAAAGATCCAGGTTCTGGTGAACTACGAAACATCGTGGTATCCCAGCAACCGCGCCATGTTTGAGATGGTCCACGCGGGCGCGATTGGCGATGTCCGAAAAGTTGTGGTGCACGACGGTCATCAGGGGCCGAAGGAAATTGGTGTCAGCCCGGAGTTCCTGCACTGGCTCACGGATCCCAAGCTGAACGGCGGCGGCGCCCTTTTTGATTTTGGCTGCTACGGAGCGGACTTGATGACCTGGCTCATGAACGGCGAAAAGCCGCTGTCGGTCACCGCGGTCACCCAGCAGATCAAGCCAGACATCTATCCGCACGTCGATGATGAGGCGACAATCGTTCTTACGTATCCGAAGGCGCAAGCGATCGTTCAAGCTTCCTGGAACTGGCCCTTCGACCGCAAGGATATGGAAGTTTATGGACGGACAGGCTACGTGATCACCGTTCGCCGCGACGATTTAAAAGTCCGTCGCGCAGGGGAAAAAGCTGAACACCTCGTCGCGGCTCAGAAAGTCCCGGCCCCCTACGATGATTCCCTAACCTATCTGCGCGCTGTCCTCCTCGATGGCCTGAAGCCCGATGCTTTGTCTTCCCTCGAAACCAACGTCATCGTCACCGAAATCCTCGACGCAGCTCGCCTATCCGCCGCCGCCGGCAAAACGGTGCACCTGAAACCGTAATCCATTTCCAAAGCAACGCCATGACGTGGCTCCCAATGATTTGCCAAAACAGCTCGCATTGACGTCTTTGCAACGAGATCTGGCTGGTATAGGCGGATCTCATGCCCGCTTCCGGCTGCAGTGACGTGCAGGGTATTGGAACTGAGGAAATCGAGCCCGCGGCCCTGCCTCGTAGTGAGAATGACGCTTAGACTCGGGCGCAGGCGGACCGCTCGACAACACGACGACTGCTTCGGAAGACCAGACCGGTCAATGCCTCCTCCACGAACACGGCTGGTTGTTTTGAATCTCCCGTAGCGCACGCCTGGAGTCAACCCTGACTGGGTAAAACTGGTCTCCATCAACTCCGTCGTCTGCGCGTCCGTTCCAGT
>Ga0210405_10003446_pt1 | contig 15516 bp, 14 predicted proteins | sample IncBWH11MmetaG_FD_155492 | JGI IMG/M metagenome (GOLD analysis project Ga0210405, IMG submission 155492) | Forest soil microbial communities from Barre Woods Harvard Forest LTER site, Petersham, Massachusetts, United States - Inc-BW-H-11-M | ecosystem: Environmental > Terrestrial > Soil >... | reverse complement strand
GATTGCTTGGTTTGTATCCCAGCACATATTGATTGCGCAGCTCCATGCCGATTTTCGACGCAATGTCCGGCAGTTCATTTAGATGCTCGACAGCGAAAACGCGGCCACCCGTTAATTCCGTGACTTCAGAGAGCAACGTTGGTCCGTTGAGCTCTTCCGGGGTGCGATTCCGATTACCAAGCGGGTCGTAGATACCGATGGCATAGAGCTGGGTGTCCGCTTCCTTGACCAGCCGCTTGATGTCGTTCTCGTTGTACCTGCTATGATTATCCCCTCCATCGGAAAGAATCAGCAAGGCGCGTTTGGCGTTATGTGCACCCCTCATCTGGCTCAGGCCTAGATAGATGGCATCCAGCAGCGCTGTGCGGCCACGCGGCGCGGTTACCATCATCCGGCTTTGCAGGTCTTCCACGCTGTTCGTAAATGCACTCGTCAGTTCCGCCCGCTCATTGAACGTAACCAGGAAAAATTCATCCGCCGGATTCGCGGTCTTGAAAAAATCCAGCGCCGCCTCGCGCGCCTTATCAATCTTGTTGGACATGCTGCCGCTGAAATCGAAAATAACGCCAATCGAAATGGGCACGTCTTCCGAAGAAAACGTCACGACCTCTTGCTCCACGTTGTCTTCATACACGCGGAAGTTATCCTGCTCCAGCCCGGTGACCAGCCGGTTGAACGGGTCCGTGACCGTGACGTTGACCAACGCAAGGTCCACGTCCGTGCGAATTACTTTTCCCGGGTGAATCGTTACCGCAGGTGTGTTGTGGGAAACATCCGTCAGCTTGGAAGGCGCCGGCGGTGGAACGGGATTGTTTGAGGTAGAAGGCTCCTGGGCACGGAGCAACGTTAGACTCGCTGCCAAACAAAGGCAGCTGCACAGCCGGGCGGCAGCCAGTACGGACACTACGCGAATCCTACTCCAATCGCGTTTCACGGCTCCCCCATCCTCCCGGTTCCCCAGGATGGCCGCGCGGATTCCTCATCATAAACATCCACCGTTCGGAAGGCAATAGCCTCCTACGCTTCTGCACTCGTTGTTCCGAATGGGCACGGACTCCTAACCAAGACTTTTCACGTTTACCCAATTTAGCCGGCCTGGTACTGCCAAGCCGCCCGTCAAAGCTTGAGCTCGTCCTTCGCCCGTACCACTACCAGGGTGACATCGTCCCTTTGTGGATTGCCTTTGGAAAAGTCCGCTACCTCGTCCAGGACACTTCGGATGATCTCTTTTGGCGTGCGATCGTGGCAGGATCGCAACAACTTCTCAAGCCTCTGTTGTCCCCAAAATTCACTCTGGGGATTCTCCGCCTCCGTAACTCCATCCGTATACGCGATCAGCACATCCCCAATTTCCAGTCGAACTGTCGCCGAGGTGTATTCAGCATGCTCCAAAGCCCCCACCGGAGTGCCCTCCGTTTCCAACGGAGTCACTTCACATCGTCCAGCTCTCCAGCGGAGCACCATCGGCGGGTTGTGCCCCGCATTCACATACTTCAGAACCCGGGTCGCGGGCTGGTACTCACCGTAGAAGAGTGACGCGAAGAAATTTCCCGGAGACGACTCGTGAACCAGCCGGTTAACCTCGCTTACCATAATTGAAACGTCCACGTGAGGATGCAGAGCTTGCGCCTTCAACGATGCCTGCAGGCTGGCCATAAGTAACGCTGCCCCGATTCCCTTGCCGGACACGTCGCCAATTGCGATTCCCCACCGTCCTCCTTGCAAGGGGAAAAAATCATAGTAGTCTCCGCCAATACTCTGAGCCGGCTGGTAGAATGTTTCGCACGTTAGTCCCGGAATCGAAAGACTCTGTTGCGGGAAAAAGGCCTGCTGCACGTCCTTCGCGAGTTCCAGGTCCTTGCGCAGGGCCTTATGAAGACCAGAATCCGATTTCTTAAGAAACTCCAGGACCGTCTCTACGTGATTGCGTAAAAGCAGGCCTGCTTCCTTCCCTTGCCCTCTTCCAAGAGCGTGAATGATCGGTTGGTGAGACTCGACTATTTCTTGGAGATTCCCTGCGACCTTTTCGACCGAACCCCGAATTCGTAAATCAACTGCCAAGGTGTTCCACACACGGAGTAAGACCTCGTTTTGTGAGGCTTGCAGGATGATTCGATGGAATCTTACGTCGTGTTCCGTGAAGGAATCGAAATCGAGTTCGCGAACCGCCGCGCGCATGGCGTTCAATTCCCGTTGCAATTCGCCGACATTGCCTTTCAGCGCCGAGGCTGCGGCGCGCCCCCCCAGTTCTTCCAATGCCGCCCTTATCTCATAAGCCTCATGCATCTCCTTCGGATTCGGCGAATGAATGGTTGCCGTAAGCTTTCCCGAAAGCGTAACCATTCCGAGCGTTTGAAAGTCAGCGAACACCTTCAAGACGGAGTCCACATTCATTTGACATTCCGCTGCGATTTCCGGCAAGAGTACTAATTTGCCGGGGCGATAGCGTCCGCTGAATAGTTCCTTGGCCAGGCGAGCCCGTGCCAATTTGTTGGGCTGCTCGCTGCGGCTGCTCCCGGTAGTCGGGTACTTCTCATCTTCGTCCAACATCCCCATTCGCTTGCTCCTCAGATTAGGTTCTTGGCTGGGCTGGGTATGCCGGTGCAAAAAACTGCTTCCTTTATCGAACATGTTGAAACTCTCTCCTGGAATGCCTCCGGGTGGGACCCCAACCAAACTAATCTCCAAGTTTCTGAGTCAGCTCGAGTTCTGGCAGAAAACCTGGTTAACGGGTCCACCACCCAGGGCATCAGACTATGCGGTAATAGACAGCTAGGTGTGTCGTTCCCGTTGAATTTTTATGACTTGCGGGCCCTTCCTCTTTGGCTCGGATCGAACATCATAGGTAACCTGACAGGTAACCTGTTACACGGGCGTAACACAATGGCTGTAACTCTACGCTAGGATATAGATAGCATTGCGCTTACGTGGATGCCCATCAGGTCTGTCGCAATGCCAACTCAAGACATGAAGTCATTCCTTTCATTCCAACTTGACCCGGAAAACCATATCCTTTCGCGTGGGGAAGCACGCCTTCAAATCACCCCTAAGGCCTTCGATGTTCTCTGTTTCTTAGTTGAGAAGGCGGGCTCCCTCGTTACCCAGGACGAGCTTCTCGAGGCCCTTTGGCCGAACACCTATATAAACCCGGAAGTCCTACGAAAATACATTCTGGAGATCCGCCGAGTACTAGGAGACCAGCCGGGGAAACCTGTTTTCATAGAAACCGTAACGAAACGTGGATACCGCTTTATAGCTCCCGTCACCGATCAAAGTCCCACCCAGCCCCGGGGCCCGGCCACCGTGGATGGAACCCCAGAGCGACCTGGTGCACAAGCCGCTCTGCTCGAACAAGAAAACTCCTCCAACAAAGTCACATTGCGCAAGCTCGCGATTCCAGCTGTCCTACTGATAGTCGTAGCAATAGCAATAACGGGGTATTACTGGCGCGTGCGAACAAAACTAAAGGCTCCCTCCTCGGACAACTCTTCCATTGCTGTCCTGCCCTTTGTCGACCTCAGCTCGGGCAAAGATCAGGAATATTTTTCAGATGGACTCACGGAAGAGCTGATTACCAATCTAGCCAAAATACGGGGCCTTAAGGTCGTCGCACGCTCCTCGGCCTTTCAGTTCAAGGGGAAGAACGAAGACCTTCGCAGTGTTGGGCTTAAGCTCGGGGTGGCAACTGTGTTGGAAGGAAGCGTCCGCAAAGACGGGGATCACATACGCATTACCGCGGAGCTGATCAAGGCCGACGATGGATTCCAACTCTGGTCGGAGACCTATGACCGCGATATTAGTCATATCTTTGCGGCACAGGACGAAATAGCTCGCGCCGTGAGTGGTGCTTTGCAGTTGAGATTGTTGAGCGGCAACAACGCGGCCCCTCCGGGAGGTTCGCGTACAACGAATTCCCAAGCCTACGAGGCCTATCTGCAGGGGCAGTACTTCATCGCCCGCGGGCAAGACAAGAAGGATCTCGAGAAAGCTCTCTCCTATGCGGACCAGGCAATCAAGCTGGATGCCGGCTATGCCCCAGCATGGGCGCAACGGGCGCAAGCGCTGGAAACCCTGGCCAGCGTCGCTCTGATCGAGAACGCCGATGGGTTCCGCCGTGCGCGGGAAAGCGCAGAGAAGGCGATTGCGCTCGACCCCAACTTGGCGACAGGCTACATGGCGCTGGGATTGGTCCAGATCAACCATGACTGGGATTGGGAAGGTGCGGATGAATCATTGAAGAAGGCGGGCATGTTGGAGCCGGGTAGCGCCACCGTTTTAGGTAATCGCGCTTACTTAGCCAGGAACCTCGGGCAATTGGAAATGGCGATTGACCTACGTAGGGCGGCCATCGCACTCGACCCCTTGAGAGCCAATTTTCATTTGGCGCTAGGCTACGAACTCTTCCTCTTGGGTCGATTCGACGAAGCCAAGGCTGCGCTACAAAGGGCTCAGGAATTGAATCCGCAGCTTTCCTCTCTGCACCTCACTCGCGGCGCGATTCTCCTCTTGGAGGGACACCAACTTGAAGCTCTGGGGGAGATGGAGAAGGAAACTGGCGAATGGGAGAAATTGTCGGGAGAATCCATGGCCTACTATGCGCTTCAACGCCGAGAGGACTCGGACCATGCCCTGAATAACCTTATCGCCACCCATCAAAACGACTGTGCGTATCAAATCGCCGAGTTATACGCCTATCGCCAAGAAACCGAGAAGGCGTTCAAGTGGCTGGACCGCGCTTTTCAACAACGAGATCCCGGCGCCCCCGAACTTAAATCCAATCCGCTCATGAGAAGCCTGCGCGGAGACCCGCGTTACGTTGAACTTCTGAAAAAGATGCGGTTGCCCAATTAACCAGCTCCGCAGGTTGTGCCCAAACTGCTCCTGGTCCCCTGACCTCGCGCTCCCATCTGCTAAGAGTGTGGGCTGTTTGCCCCGGCTCGAAACATCCACCTGCCCCGCCGGGAGCTCGTCAAAAAGACTGCCGTCCCGCACCATCCAAATGAGTGTGTTAGCATCGGCGGCGTAGCTCCACCTCCAGGGAAGTTGCGATGAGTGCCGACGAACCAAGAATCGTAGTGGTCATTCCCGCGCGTTACGCTTCCACGCGCCTCCCAGGCAAGCCGCTCGTTTCGCTGGCCGGCAAGCCTATGGTCCAGCGCGTTTACGAGCGAGCCAAGCAAGCCCAAACCGTCCATCACGTCGTCGTCGCCACCGACGACCAGCGCATCATCGACGCCGTTCGCGCTTTCGGCGGCGAAGCCCGCATGACCCGCGCCGACCACCGCACCGGCACCGAACGCATCGCCGAAGTCGCGTCGCATGAGGCAGGCGACGTCTTCGTCAACGTCCAGGGCGATGAACCGCTCGTCGACCCAGCCGCCATCGACGCTGCCGTCGCCGCGCTCCTCGAAGAGCCCGCCGCCCAGATCGCCACCGTCGCCACGCCCATCCGCCACGCCGGGGACATCATGGACCCCAACGTCGTGAAAACGGTTCTCGATTTCGAAGGCAACGGCCTCTATTTCTCCCGCGCGCCGATCCCTTGGATCCGCGACACCCAGCAGAAAATCCACGTGAAATACTGGAAGCACCTCGGCCTCTACGTCTTCCAGCGCGACGCCCTGCTCGAGTACCCGACGCTGCCCCAGGGCGAGCTCGAAAAAATCGAGCAGCTCGAACAGCTCCGCTGGCTCGAAAACGGCTGGAAAATCCGCGTAGCCGAAGTCCAGCACGACGCCGTCAGCGTGGACGTCCCCGAGGACGTAGCCCGCGTCGAAAAACTCCTCCACGAACAAAAGCCCTGATCCCAAAACGTAGGGGCGGCTTTACGCCGTCCCTTTTCCGTCCATCTATAAACTCTCCGCTCTTCTCTGCGCCCTCTGCGTCTCTGCGTTAAGTTCTCTTCGTCCCATCCCTTACCAGGCATCGGGCATTCGCCCGAACCTCTCTTCCCTACTGCGTCTGTGGCGAAGCCACCCCCGCCGTAGTCCGGTTGCCATCCGAACAAACCACCAGCACGGTCCCGCCATCCCCCAAATAAGCCACAAAATTCACGGTAAACGCCGACGGCCCTCCAATCACAATCTTGTACGTATTGTTTTGTGTCCCATCTCCGGCAATCGTCAAGATCCCGGAAATCCCGGCGTTCAACGTCACTCCATTCGTATTAATGGTGTTCAATCCCAGCTGCGCATAGTCCACCACCCCAGTGATGTTGCTGGTCGCCGCGCTCGTCTGCGCATATTGCCCGACATAGTTCTCATCAAAAGGTGACGGCGACACCAGTTCCACGCCGCTCCAGCTGAAACTGTAATTCCCCGCCAGACCCGCCGTGGTAAACGACGACGCCGACTGCGACACCATCGTTCCGTCGGTCACAACCGCCGCGCTCACGTCCTGAATCACAGCGCGCGTCGGCGAAAACAGGTAAAACACGTATGTTACCGTCCCAACCGACGAGTTGTGAAACGTGAACGTTCCCCGGCCGCTGCCCGCATTACTTGTGTCAATCGCGTAACTCGTGCCGGAAATCCCCGAACCCTGCGCCAGTTGCGTGGTATTTCCGTCGTTGTTCTCAAAAAAGGAAATCGTGCCGATGCCCCCCGCCCCATCCGCGGTGAAACGCCCCACCCGCGCGATCGGCCCGAAGTTCCCCGTCGTCTGCGATCCTCCCGTCAGAAACGCAAAACTCCCCTTGAACCCCGAATTTTGCGTCGGAATCACGCCCGTCTGCAAAATCGCCGGACCCGAACTTCCCCCGAGCGAATCTTCTTCCAGCAATTCCACCCGTGTGTTGTCCACGATATAGAAAGCGAACGTCCGCCCATCCAGGGTCATCGTCCCGCGGCCAAAATTGGTGCCGTTTCCGTTTGTGTCCAGTTGATAGGTGCTCGCTGTCACCGCAGTCGCTCCCGTCGGCGTAAACGCACTGTCGTTCACGTCCGCCGTGCCGCCGGTGACATTTCCATTCCCATCCGCGCCAAACTCCCCAACGAGAGAAATCACCGAAGGCGTGGTGCCGGCAAACGAAATCCCCGAAAAATCAAACACGTATTTCCCGTTGATCGCGTTTGCGGAGAACTGCAAGGGTTTCTGTAACTCGACGCTGCCGCTCGTCGAAGCCAATCCATCGGTCTGCACCAGGTACCCCTGGCTGCTCGATTGCAGCGACGCGCTCAGTTGCAATGCCCCCCCGCTGCTCACGTTCAATACGATCAGTCCTCGTCCATTCGCCTGAATCTGATAGGTTCCATTCGAAAACGTCTGCTGTGATGCGGGCGATCCGCTTCCCAGATCCAGCACGTCCTCCAGCCCAGCCGTAATATGCCCTTGCCCGTCCGCCGCGAAGCTCCCAACTCGCGCGATGTATGCCCCCGAATTCAGGTCCACGCCGCTCATCGAAAATGCGTACTGCCCGCTCAGGCTGGCATTCGAAAAATTCCCCGCTGGCGGCGGTGGCGTGATCGTTGTGCCGCTGCCGCCGCACGCTGCCAGATGGCCCGCCAGTGCAATCGCAGCCAAATGAAAATTCCACCTCATGCCACACCCCGGTGAGCCGCTGCCGATTGTGTGTTTCGCGGTGCCACATAAGGAATTGGGAATCCGCGCGGTGTGCGCACCGCCAGCGCCTGCGTTCCTTTCTGCACGATTCGCGCGACAAACAGGTTCGCATTCCCCGCGGCCAGGGTTTCCCCGACAATCCGCAGCGTGTCGCCGGTCTCAATGGAAAAATGATTCGCCGCCAACAGCCGCGCGTCCCCCAAATGGACTTCCATCGCTCCCGAACTCGTTTGCACCGTCGCCCGCGCGCCAAACGGAGCCGTTTTTGAATTCGCGGCATACGCTACAACCGTCCCAACGACATCGCTCTCCCGTTTCACGTCATATTCGCCCGTCCGGGCAACCGGTGCAGCCGCCGGCTGCTGCCCGCGCACTCCGCCGCAGAGCGCCATCGCCGCCGCGGCAACAATCCAGAGTTTCCTGCTACTCATGTCTGCCTCTTCCCCGGAAAATTTGTTCCCCACCCCACAAACCTTACCCCACTTTTCGCAATTTACGAACCCGGCGCTCCAACAAATGTCGCGCTGCGATAAAATTTTCCGATTCTTTCGAGCAAAGACTTCTCATTGACACAACTCCGTCTTCCGAAGATAATTATATGTACGTCAATCCAGTGGAGGTTCGACAAGCTCAATTCTGCTCTGTGCGGAGGCGAGCGACCCGGATGGCGCCAAAATATATTTTTGTAACTGGCGGTGTTGTTTCTTCTCTCGGTAAGGGCGTAGCGGCATCTTCCATCGGCTGTCTCCTCGAAAGTCGCGGCTTCAAAATCACCATCCAGAAATGTGACCCGTACCTGAACGTGGATCCCGGCACCATGAGCCCGTATCAGCACGGCGAAGTCTTTGTCACCGACGATGGCGCCGAAACCGACCTCGACCTCGGCCACTACGAACGCTTCACCCACGTCAAGCTTACCCGCGACAATAACTGGACCAGCGGCCGCATCTACGAAACCATCCTCTCGAAAGAACGCCGCGGCGATTACCTGGGCAAGACTGTCCAGGTGATTCCCCACGTCACCGACGAAATCAAGCGCTGCATCAAGCGCGTCTCCGAAGGCGTGGACATCGTCATCGTCGAAATCGGCGGCACTGTCGGCGACATCGAATCGCTCCCGTTCCTCGAAGCCATCCGCCAGATGCGTCTCGAACTCGGCGCCGAAAACACGCTATTCGTTCACGTCACCCTGGTTCCCTACATCGCCGCGGCTGGCGAACTCAAAACCAAGCCCACGCAGCATTCCGTCAAAGAAATGCTCGGCATCGGTATTCAGCCGGATGTGCTTCTCTGCCGCAGCGATCGCCACATTTCCGAGGATCTCAAGAAAAAAATCGCGCTCTTCTGCAACGTCGCCGAATCCTGCGTCATTTCCATGGAAGACGTGAAGACGATTTACGAAGTACCCGTCGAACTCAGCAAGGAAGGCCTCGACGCGCAAATCATTCGCCTTCTTCGCCTCGAAGAGCGCCCCGCCAACATGCAGCCGTGGCTGGACATGCTGCAGGGCCTCCACCACCCGAAAGGCGAAGTGCGCATCGGCATCGTCGGAAAATATGTGCAACTCGAAGACGCCTACAAAAGCTTGCGCGAAGCCTTGATGCACGGCGGCCTCGCACACCACCACAAAACCGTAATCGACTGGATTGAATCCGAAGAGATAGACTCCCTTGAAACGGCCGAGAAGCGCCTCAAGGGCTACGACGGCATCCTCGTTCCCGGCGGCTTCGGCAAGCGCGGCTTGCAGGGCATGATTTACACCATCCAATTCGCCCGCGAGCACAAAGTCCCGTATTTTGGAATTTGCCTCGGCATGCAGTGCGCCACCGTTGAATACTCCCGGGATGTTGCTGCTCTTCCCGATGCGGACACCACAGAGTCCAATCCGCAAACTCCCCACCGCGTGATTTACAAACTTCGTGAATTGCTCGGCGTGGAAGAGATGGGCGGCACCATGCGCCTCGGCGCCTGGCCCTGCAAACTCGAGCCCGGCTCTCTGGCCCAGAAAGCCTACGGCAAAACCGAAATCAGCGAGCGCCACCGCCACCGTTACGAATTCAATCGCGAATACGAAAAAGTTTTAACCGCAGCCGGACTCCGCATCACCGGCCGCACTCCCGACGACAACTACGTCGAAATCATCGAAGCCCCGAACCACCCCTGGTTCCTCGGCTGCCAGTTCCACCCCGAATTCAAATCCAAGCCCCTCGAGCCGCACCCCCTCTTCGCCGCCTTCATCGGCGCCTCGCTCGAACACAAGCTCCAAAAATCGCGCCCCGCATCCGGAGCCGTCGCCACCGAAGCCCAGCCTCCCGCGCCCACTCTGCGCGCCACCCCACACGCCGCCGCGTGATCCTTCCTTTAAAGGCTTTGCACGAGCGGTGAGCCCTTTTGCGAGTTCGCTTGTGATATCGTTTTGACTTCGATGACAACCACTCGCGAAATCCAGTTAGGCTCTCTCCGCCTCGGCGGCCACAATCAGCTCTTCCTCATCGCAGGTCCCTGCGTCATCGAATCCGAAGCCCACGCCCGCTCCATGGCCGAGCGCGTCGCCAAAATCGCCGCCGATGCTGGCGTCCCCTACATCTTCAAAGCCTCCTACGACAAAGCCAACCGCTCCTCCGTAAAAGCCTTTCGCGGCCCTGGCCTCTCTGAAGGCCTCCGCATTCTCGGCAAAATCAAATCCGACCTCCATCTTCCCATCCTCACCGACATTCACGACGCCTCACAAGCCGCTCCCGCCGCCGAAGTCGCCGACATCCTCCAAATCCCCGCGTTCCTCTCTCGCCAGACCGATCTCCTTGTTGCTGCCGCCAAAACCGGCCGCATCGTCAACGTAAAAAAAGCCCAGTTCCTCTCCCCGTGGGACATGGGCAACGTCACCGAAAAAATCTCCGCCGCGGGCAACCAGAAAGTCATTCTCACCGAACGCGGCGCCAGCTTCGGCTACAACAATCTCGTCGTGGACATGCGCACCTTTCCCGTCCTCGCAAAATTCGGCTATCCCGTCGTCTATGACGTCACCCACTCCGTCCAGCTCCCCGGCGGCCAGGGCCATGCCAGCGGCGGCCAGCCCGAATTCATCGAGCCCCTCGCCCGCGCAGGCGTAGCCAGTGGTGTCGACGGCATCTTCCTCGAAACCCACGACAATCCCGCCGCCGCCCTTTCCGACGGCCCCAACGCCCTTCCCCTCGCGCAACTCGCGCAACTCCTAGCGCGCCTCAAAGAACTTTCCACCCTCGTTCGCCGCTGGAGCAACGCATGAGCCTCGACACCGCCCGTCGCGTTCTCCGCATCGAAGCCCAGGCCATCCAGGACGTCCTCGCGCGTCTAGACAACTCCTTCGTCCGCGCCGTCGATCTTCTCTTCGCCTGCAAAGGCCGCGTCGTCGTCACCGGCATGGGCAAGTCCGGTCTCGTCGGCCGCAAAATTTCCGCCACCTTTTCCAGCACCGGTACGCCATCCTTTTTCCTGCATCCCGCCGAAGCCCTCCACGGCGATCTCGGCATGCTCGCCCGCGGCGACGCCCTCCTAGCCATCACCTACGGCGGCGAAACCCAGGAAATCCTCAATCTCCTCGAAGCCCTCAAGCGCCTCCAAATTCCCATCGTCACGCTGACCGGCAATCCGAAATCCACGCTCGCCGAAGCCAGCGAAGTCGTCCTCGACGTCAGCGTCAAAGAAGAAGCCTGCTCCCTCAATCTCGCTCCCACCGCCAGCACCACGGTTGCCATGGCCGTGGGCGATGCGCTGGCCGTTTCCCTCCTCGATCGCCGCGGCTTCCAGCACGACGATTTTGCCGCCCTCCATCCCGCCGGCCGCCTCGGCAAAAAACTTCTCCGCGTCGAACACCTCATGCACTCTGGCGAAGCCCTGCCGCGCGTCTCCCCCGAAACGCCCATGCCCGCAACCTTTCACGAAATGTCCGCCAAGAAACTCGGCATGACCACCGTCACCACGCCCGACGGCAAACTCGCCGGCATCCTCACCGATGGCGATCTCCGCCGTCTCATGGAAAAGCACGGCGGCGCCACACTCTCCATGACCGCCGGCGACTGCATGGTCCGCAACCCCCAAACCATCAGCCCCAAACTCCTCGCCAGCGAAGCACTCAATCTGATGGAAAAGAAAAAAATCACCTCCGTAGTCGTCGTAGACGCCTCCCAGAAAGTAGTCGGCGTAGTCCACCTCCACGACCTCTGGACCCTCGAACTAATCTAACTGTAGTGGCCGACCTTCAGGTCGGCCCCTTGAACGCATTCTCCCGAATGGCGTTCCTCTCCGTTTCTTCCTCAGCGAACTCTGCGCTCTCAGCGTCCTCTGCGTTAAATTCTTTCTTATTCCCTGCCCCCCTCTATCTGCTATCGCATCCAAATCTTGTTAAGATTGTCCGCTCAACGCTTCAACGGAGGCCGTCTTGTCCCCAACCCCCAAAATCTCCCCCGCACTCAAAAAACGCGCCGCACAAATCAAACTCCTCTTAATGGACGTCGACGGCACCATGACCGACGGCGGCGTGCTCCTGCTCTCCCAGCCCGACGGCTCCGCCCTCGAAATAAAAAAGTTCGACGCCCACGACGGCCAGGGCCTCACTCTCGCGCACACCGCCGGCATCCGCACCGGCTGCATCACCGGCCGCGAAAGCCCCGCCCTCCTCCGCCGCGCCCGCGAAATGAAGATGGACTACGTTTACATGAAAATTCCACTCAAAATGCCCGCCTACGAAGAAATCCTCATAAAGGCCGGACTCAAGGACGCCGAAGTCGCCTACGTCGGTGACGATCTCCCCGACATTCCCATCCTCAAACGCGTCGGCCTCGCTGTCGCCGTCGGTGATGCCGTGGCCGACGTCAAAGAAATCGCCCACTACACCACCAAAGCCCACGCCGGACGCGGCGCCATTCGCGAAGCCATCGAACTCATCCTCAAATCCAAAGGCATCTGGGACGAACTCATCGACAAAGCCCGCGCCTGATGCTACATTCCCGGCCACACGTTCCTGACGGGAGATCACTCGAATGAAGACAAATTATGCTGCCGTCGTCGTCGCTGCCATCGCTTACTGGATCCTCGGCGGCGTCTGGTACGCCGTGCTCTTCAGCAAGCCGTGGATGGCTCTTGAACACATAACCGACGAGCAAGCCAAAAGCATGAATCCCGTCCTGCCCTACGTCATCACGTTCGTCCTGAATCTCCTCATCGCCTACGCGCTCGCCCAAATCTGCATCTGGCGCAATGCCAACACCATCGGCCGCGGCGCCTCCGTCGGCGTCCTCCTCTGGATCGGCTTCGTCGGCCCCATCACCTTCACCACATACATGTACGAAATGCGACCCAAAGAACTCTTCGCCATCAACCAGTTCTACCCGCTAGCCGGCCTCGTCTTAATGGGCGCCATAATCGGCGCCTGGACCAAAAAATCCGCCTAGATCTTTCTCCTCTTTTCGGAGCCATCGTGGCACAGGCACTCCTGCCTGTGCTCTTGGTTTTCTCTTCTCAGCGAACTCTGCGTCTCTGCGTCCTCTGCGTTAAATCTTTTTCTTCCTCTTCTCTCTTGGAGAATTCCGCTATCAGTCCTTACCTTTCCACCGCATCTCAATACATAATAGATAGCCGTCTCTTAGGCGCGAGGTATCCCAGCGTGATGCATGCATGGCACGACGTATCCCCCGGCAAAGAACTCCCCCGCGATTTCCAGGCCGTCATCGAAATTCCCCTCGGCTCCAACGTCAAATACGAACTCGACAAAGCCACCGGTCTCCTCAAGGTCGACCGCATCATCCACTCCGCCGTCTTCTACCCCGCCAACTACGGCTTCATCCCCCAAACCTACGCCGAAGACAACGACCCTCTCGACGTCCTCGTCCTCTGCCAGGAACCGATCCAGCCGCTCGCCCTCATCAAAGCCCGCGCCATCGGCGTGATGACCATGATCGACTCCGGCGCCAGCGACGACAAAATCATCGCCGTCGCCACCAACGACCCCGAATTCAGCGAGTACATCGAAGCCCGCGACCTTCCCCCGCACCGCATGCTCGTCCTCAGGCGTTTCTTCCAGGACTACAAACAACTAGAAGGCAAACAAGTCCAGGTCGAGGACATCCGCCCAGCCTACGCCGCCCTCAACATCATCGAAAAATCCCTCGCCCGCTACGCCGCTCTCCGCGACCAACTCCGCGCCTCCGCCAACTATTAACTCCCCGAGGATCCGCTTTCTCTTGTGGCACAGCCATTTCTACCTGCCCTGAGCGAAGTCGAAGGGGCTGCGCTCTTGGGTTTATTTTCTCTGTGTTCTCTGCGCTCCGACCTCTGCGTCCTCTGTGTTAAATTCTTCTCTTCTTCTCTTCCCAACCCTCTAAAAATTTCCCTCCACATATGAGACGATATCGAAGCAGACACAACCCATGCACCCCATCCTCAAATGGTCCCTGATCGCCCTCGCCATCCTGCTCTTCGCAGTCGGCGTCGGCCTCAGCATCATGGCCGGCAGTCCCAAAGACGCCATCGGCATGGTCCGCTACGCCCTGCCGCACATGCATCGCGGAAATCTTCAGGTCGGCAGCGACGCCCCCGACGCCACGCTCGTCTCGCTCGACGGCGCCACCCGCTTTCACATCCGCGAACGCACCAAAGGCAAACCGCTCGTCCTCGTTTTCGGCAGCTTCACTTGACCGCCCTTCCGTCGCCAGGTTGGCGATATAGCGCAAATCTTCAACGACTATAAAGATCGCGCCGATTTCCTCACCATCTACGTTCGCGAAGCCCACCCGCTCGACGAGTGGCAGATGAAGTCCAACGAGAAAGAAAAAGACAACGTCTGCTACGCCCAACCGAAAACGCTCGCCCAGCGCGTCGCCATCGCCAACGACTTCACCCAGCGCTTCAAATACCCCGTACCCTTCGGCATCGACGAAATGACCAACGCCGCCAACGACGCCTACGCCGCCTGGCCCGAGCGCCTATACATCATCGACGAGCAAGGCCACATCTCGTACAAAGGCGGCAATGGTCCCTTCAGATATGATCCCAAGGAAGTCCGCGACTGGCTCGCCGGCCGCTTCGGCGAAGTAAAGCATTCCGAGGCCCAATCACCGGACAAAAAGACCTAGCGCCACGCGGCATTAAAATCCGTGACACACCGCCCCACCCGCAAATCGCCGCCGAAACCTGATCCCTCCCGCAAAATTGGCCTGGCTCGAGCCCTCTCGAAACTCGGCTACTGCTCCCGCCAACAGGCATTTGAACTAATCCGCCAGGGCAAAGTCCGCCTGAACGGCACCACGCCAAAAAACCCGGAAACTCCCGTCCGCCTCGGCACCGATCGCATCGAAGTGCAAGGACAGGCCGTCAAGCCCGCCGAAAAAATCTACCTCATGATGAACAAGCCCCGCGGCATCGTCACTTCCTCTGCGGACGAAAAAGGCCGCGACACCGTCTACTCTCTCTTGCCTGCAGATCTGACCTGGCTCGCACCCGTCGGCCGCCTCGACAAAGCCAGCGAAGGCCTCCTCCTCTTCACCAACGACTCCGAGTGGAACGCCCGGGTCACCAATCCCGCCACGCATCTCGATAAAACCTACCACGTTCAAATCGCAACTCTCGCGAATCCGCCACTTCTCGAATCGCTCGAACGTGGCGTCGAAACAGAACGCAACGAAATCCTCTGCTGCAAACGCGCCACCCTTCTCCGCGCCGGCGAAAAAAACTCCTGGCTCGAAATCACTCTCGACGAAGGCAAAAATCGCCACATTCGCCGCATGTTCGACGCGCTTGGTATCGAAGTCCTCCGCCTCATCCGCGTCTCCATCGGTCCCCTCCACCTCGGCGACCTCCCCAAATCCTCCCACCGCCCCCTAACCCTTGCCGAACTCACTGCCCTAAACCGCGCCATGAATTCTTTGTAGCGGCCGCCTTCCGAGGCGGGCGCCGTTCTCTTCTCCGCCATCTGTGCCCTCT
>Ga0210405_10003445_pt1 | contig 15522 bp, 12 predicted proteins | sample IncBWH11MmetaG_FD_155492 | JGI IMG/M metagenome (GOLD analysis project Ga0210405, IMG submission 155492) | Forest soil microbial communities from Barre Woods Harvard Forest LTER site, Petersham, Massachusetts, United States - Inc-BW-H-11-M | ecosystem: Environmental > Terrestrial > Soil >... | reverse complement strand
GATCTGGAAGCGACGCCGAGACCAATTCGAAGTCGGTTTCGGAATCGAAAAGTGCGCGGAATCCCACGAAACGCAGTGGATCGCTCTCCACTACGGCGATGCGGATGACGGGTTTCTTGGCCGGGGCCGTTGCTGATTTCATAGCTTTCCTAGGTCAGTCTGCGGTTAGGATAGACGGATTGCCCTGGGTTGCAAAGAGTTGGTAATGATTCACGATTACGGGGGTAACATAGGTGCATGTCATTCCGGCAGGGCGTAAATCTATGAAATCAGGCTGCAAAAAGTATATCGCGGGCGTCGCGATTTTCCTGATGACGGCGATACTCACAAGTGCACAAACCCCGTATCAACCGAAGTTCCCCGGGGACCCGGCGCGATCGGACTCCGAGGCGGCGGCGCTCGGATACATGCGAACCGTGCTGCGGGCGCAGAAGGAATACAAGAAAAAACACGACGAGTTTGCGAAGACGCTGAACGATCTGGTGCATTCGGGATCGTTCACCAAGCGCATGACCAGCCCCGACCGGGGCGATTACACCGCCACATTCAAGTCGCATAAGGATGGATTCGAACTGGCCATGACTCCGAAGCAAATGGACGCCGAACACCGGTCGTTCTATGCGACTGATGATGGAATCATTCACGCGGATGAGGAGAAAGCGGCCAGCGAGAGTTCACCCAAAGTGAAGTAGCGGGGCGAAACACAGGGTCACTGGATTTCGGCGGCTTGGCCGTTGCGAAAAGTGACGCTGACCGGATGGCCCCCGTTTGGATACTTGACGGTTTTAACCGAAGGATCGCTGGAGCTTTCGGGAATGCCCATGCCCACCGCGAAGGCGACCTGGAATTCGTTCATCCCCGGTTTGACTTCGTGTTTCTCAATCGCATCCCACGTCTCCGGTAGCCAGTGCTTGTAGAGTTCGTGCGGATCCTGGATGAAGAGCATCTCGTCGGAATAAATCTGGTAGCTCCCACCTTGCACCGATCCAATGGGAAAAGCGTAACTCTTGCCTGCTTTCTCGAATACAGCGATCACCTGGCGCTGGTCAGACGAACCGGGAGAGACATCGGTGGTGACATCTTTGATGTCAAGGCGCTCGATGGGAAGCAGAGTTCCGGCTTCATGCCCGAAGTCGGCATGATGCGTAGCCGGATCGTAGGGATAGAAAGTGTAGCGATATCCTTCCTTGACCCAGACCGGCTGCTGGGTAAGCTGCTTCGCGGATTTGAGATCGTAGGGGTAAAGCTTCTTGGGGATGACGTAGTAGTCGGCATTCAGAGGCGGCGCGGCCTTCTGTTCGGTTTCCACTTTCCCGGAGCGGCGCGAGTAGAAAACATAAACGACGCGAATTCCGGCGACGAGGAGAGCGAATGCCAGCACCAGTTGGATACGATGTTTGAGTTCGGGACTCATGGGCTCATGGAGAATTTACCAGAACATCCGGTTGCCGGTCGCGGGTCCCGGAGTCCTCGGACCGGGAACAGTCCCGGTAATGGGGTAAACTGGAGTGTGGGGTCAGGCATAGCGCCTGCCCGAATCTCAGGAGACAGGAATGCCGACAGCGTTAAGCCAGGATGATGTTTTGAGCGCGTTAAAGCAGTGCTATGACCCGGAGATTCCGGTGAATATTGTGGACTTGGGGCTGATTTACAACGTTCGTTTCGATGCGGTTGCCGAGGATCAGCAAGACGTCACCGTGGATATGACGCTGACCGCACCCGGATGTCCTTCGCACGTGGAGATCAGCCAGCAGGTGAAGTCGAGGATTGAGCAGATGCCAGGAGTCCGCAACGCGAACGTCAACGTAGTGTGGGAACCGGCGTGGACTCCGGAGCGTTTGAGCCCGGACGCGCGGAAGCAGTTGGGAATTGAGTAAGACGGGCGAAGGCGCCCGTCCTCCATCGGCAATTCAATTAATCGCTTAACAACGCATCGAACCACTTGCGGCGTCCGGCTTTTTGCGTCACGCGCTGCACGACTCCGGCAATCATATCCAGGTATTTGGTTCCGCGTTCGGCATAGTCGGGGAGATGGTCGCGCACATCGGCGAATTTCTCCGGATATTCTGACGCCAGAGTCGCGATCCCCACTCCCGCCACAAGCAGGCCCGCGGCGGTCTTCCCTTTCAACAACAGGATGACGCTGGTTCCGGCCGATCCCGCTACCAATACGCGTTTCCAATCTTTCATTGCGTAGCCTCCGTGCCCCCAATTGTAAAACTCCTTGGCAAGATTTCCGTATACTTCTCGGTTGCCATCAGGAGGAGTTGGATGCAAAACCGGCTGTGGGCAGTGATTTTATTTGCAGGCTTGGTTGTGTTCCCGGCGGGGGCGCAGACCAAACCGCGGGCAAGGGATCTGGGGGTTCCGTTCGATGGCACGCCGGGAACGCTGAACGCGATCACTGATGTGAAGGGTGTTGAGGTAGGCGAGACCACGCTGATTTCCGGCGAAGGAAGATTGCAAGTGGGAGTCGGCCCGGTGCGCACCGGAGTAACGGCGATCCTGCCGCGCGGAAAGAACCTGCTCGATCCCGTCTTTGCCGGATGGTTCAATCTCAACGGCAGCGGAGAGATGACGGGCACGGCATTTGTCGAGGACTCTGGGTTTCTCGATGGCCCGGTGATGATTACAAACACGCACAGCATCGGCACCGTACACGACGCCGTGATTGCCTGGCGGATCAAGAACGGGCCTCCGGATCAGGATGGATACTGGTGGTCCACGCCGGTGGTCGCCGAAACCTGGGACGGCTACCTCAACGACGCAAACGGATTTCATGTAAAGGCTGAGCATGTTTTCGAGGCGCTGGACCAGGCGCGCGGAGGGCCCGTACCCGAAGGCAATGTGGGCGGCGGCACGGGCATGATCTGCAATGAATTCAAGGGTGGGACTGGGACTGCGTCGCGAGTGCTGGATGCGAAGGACGGCGCATATACCGTGGGAGTTCTGCTGCAGTGCAATTACGGGCAGCGCGACCAGCTACGCATCGCGGGCGTGCCAGTGGGAAGAGAAATTTCTGAGCACACAGTCCGTAACAAGGATACGGGATCGATCATCGTCGTGGTAGCCACGGATGCGCCATTGATTCCTACGCAATTGAAGCGCGTAGCGAGGAGAGTGTCCTTGGGATTGGGGCGGGACGGAAGCTTTTCCGGCGACGGATCGGGCGACCTGTTCATTGCCTTCTCGACTGCGAATTCAGGAGCGGCTTCGAACAAGGGGGTACGCCAGGTCACGATGCTGCCCAACGACCAGATCGATCCGATTTTCCTGGCGACCGTGCAAGCCACGGAAGAAGCGGTCATTAACGCGATGGTCGCGGCTGAGACCATGACGGGGGTGAACGGACGCACGGTGATTGCGCTGCCGCATGACCGCCTGCGAGAAGTGCTGAAGAAATACAACCGGCTGGCCAAGTAAAAATCGGAGACGAGAAACCCGTCTCCGATGAATTCATGAAGAACGCCGCGTTATTTCAATCCACTCTGCGTCAGCTTCACCGCACAGATCTGGTTGGCGCAACTGCCCACGTTGACCGTGCCCAAGGTGCTGAAGTAGACGCTGGAAGCCTGACTGGCCGTGCTGTCATTGTCAATGACCACCCCGCTGATTCCGCCGGGATAATTGACATATGCCAACGACTTGGTGATGACCCCGGTGCTGATGTCGTTGGTAATGACGTAGCCGTTCGTAGGATCGATAAGGCCGCTGACCAACAAGTCGTGATCCCCGTTTCCCAGGTTCAGATTCGGGTTATAGAACTCGGTGTAAGGAGCGCACGCAACGCCATTCGCGCCGGCGAGGCGAACCAGGCTCCCGGTGGGAGTGCTATTGATGGTGGGATAGTTCGTGAAACCGATCCAATAATGATAGGGAACGTTGTCGGTCGGTCCGGTGCCGCAGACAAACAGCTCGCCGCTGGTGGGCGTCGCGCCCCAGTAGTTGTTATCGAAGGTTCCCGTGTGGATGTTCACTCCACCTTGACCGATCGAAACCCGCACAATACCGGTCAGGGTCTGGCTCATCTGTTTCACGACTGCGCCAGCGCCGTCATTGCCGGAGAAAACGAAGAGCTTCTCACTGCTGCCGCTGGCATCGAGGATCGCGGAATCGGGTATGCCGTACGCGGTTCCCGTTGCGGTGCAGGGAGCGGGCGTCCCGGTGCGCCCCGGAGGATTGGTCGTGGTGCAACCGCCTCCGCCTACCATCACCGGCCCAGCCAGGAGAGTTGGAGTGGATCCAGAAGCGTCGATCGCCCAGATTTCGCCGAGCTGATCACCGACGAAGATGTAGCCATAGGGGCTGTTGTAGATGGGTCCGTTCGGCTGCGGTAAAGCGCCGCCCGTGCCAGCCACTGGCAAGGTGAAAACCCAGTCGACCGTCGGATTGGCGTTAAGGGCGCAGGTGAACACACAGCTGATGCGGTAGATTTTCCCGTCGTCAGAAGCGACGAAGCCCTTGTCGGAACCATAGTCGACCCACGGCGAGGCATAGGTAGTGGTCGAGGTTGTGGAGAACGTCACCGACTGCAGGCAATTTGCGCCCGCGGTGCAGGTAGGAGCGCCCGGCTGGACCGACTTGGCGATCGTTCCCTGCCCGGCAACCCAGGTCAAGATGTGAAACACGGAGGAACTGGCTGCGCTCTCGATGTATGCGATTTTCGTTCCATCGAGGGAGAGAACCGGCGAGGTCAGAACGCTGCCCCCGGCCGTACTGCCGTCATAGGCGAAGTCAACGGTTGGATTGGCGCCGCAAAGGCCGCTGGGGTTGCCACTATAGAGATTATCGATGCCAACGATGTTGGGCTGACCTTTGTTGACGCCCGCCACATTCAGAGCGTAGACAACGTAGTCGGCCGTGCAACTGGGGGTTCCGCCGGTATCAAATCTGTATTTCGCCGGGAACATAGCTTGGGAAACGTGTCCGGTGCCGAGAGAAACCGACCAATCAATCTTGCCACCGTGCCGGGAACTGCTGCCGTCAATGACGACCTGCTTGGTCGGAGGATGCCACCAAACCGGCGTCGGAATACGCGGCGCAGGGCCCGTGGGATCGATGGCGCGTGGTCCCAATTGAAGCAGGACTCGAGGCTCGATTTGCGCCATGCGCAAATTCTCGGCTGTGAACCCGCCGCTCACCATGATATGGCGAGATGTCCAGTCTCTAACTTCGCCAACATGCTTGGATTGCCAGGCTGCTGGCTGTTGCTGAGCAGTTGCCAAAGCCAAGCTAATCATTAAGAAAAGCGAAAGTGGCACATAATTTTTTGAAAACATCCCTAACTCCCCCGTTAGACACAAGGCACTATTTCCAAGTTTAAGACAAGCGTTTCCAGTTTCTTTAACGGGAAATGTGCCCACCGAATCACTTTAGTAATCAGGGGATGTGCACTTTAGTTGAATTTGGGCTGAGAAATGCAACCCCGTTACGCCGGGGCGGGTTGGGTAACCTCCTGCAGGGCTGCGGCGAATGCCTTCAGGGCCTGATCGATCTGGTCACGAGTGATGACAAGCGGCGGCTGGAAGCGGATGACGTTGCTGTACACGCCGCCGACACCCACCAGCACTCCATGGTGAAAAAGCGATTCGCGGATGGCGTCTGCTTCCGCGGTGGCGGGCGTTTTCTTTTCGTCTTTGATGAGTTCGACACCGATCATCAGGCCGAGGCCGCGAACTTCTCCGATGAGCGGATTATGCTTTTGCATTTCGCGTAGTTTGGTCATCACGTAGTTACCGGTATCGGCAGCTTTGGCGGGGAGATTCTCGCGCTGCATGAATTCGATGTTGGCGAGCCCAGCCGCGCAGGAGATGGGGTTTCCTCCAAATGTCGATAGATGGTCGCCTGGCCTGTAGGCAGCGGCAATCTCAGAACGCGTGGTGTAGGCGCTGAGCGGGAAACCGTCGGCAATGCCTTTCGCGGTGACCAAAATGTCGGGATCGACGCCGTAGTGTTCGAAAGCAAACATCTTCCCGGTGCGGGCGAATCCAGATTGCACTTCGTCGGCTATAAAGAGGATGCCGTGCTGGTCCAGCACTTTCTTGACCTCTTTGAAATAGTTTGCGGGGGGAACGATGATGCCCCCTTCACCCATGACAGGCTCGGCGATGAACGCCGCGACATCGCCCGCGGTGGAAAACCGAATGATGTCGTCAATGGCCTTGGCGCACTGACGTCCGCATTCCTCGGGATCATTGGGCCAGAGCGACCGGTAGCTGTAGGGTGCGGGAGCGAAGGCGATGCCGGAGGCGTAAGGGCCACCCCGCTTTTTGCGTCCTTGATTGCCGGTGATGCTGAGTGTGCCCCAACTGCGCCCGTGAAAGCTAGCTTGGAGCGAGATAAATTCGTGCTTGCCCGTATAGAGCCGGGCGAGCTTGAGAGCACCTTCGATGGCCTCGGCGCCGCCGTTGCCGAAGAAGGTTTTGGTGAGGCCGGGGGGTGCGATGTGGGCGATTTTCTCGGCGAGATCGGCGGTTGGCTGGGAGTGGTAGATGTAGGAGGCGCAGTGGACGATTTTGTCCATCTGTTTCTTGGCGGCGGCGATCACTTCGGGATTGCAGTGTCCGGCATTGACCACCGAAATTCCTGCGAAGCAGTCGAGGTAATCGCGACCGTTGACATCGGTGATGACAGCGCCGCTGGCGTGGTCGACGACCAAGGGGACCACCTGCTTCATGAAGCCGGTCATGACGTAGTCTTTGTATTTTTGGATGGTGTCGGACATGAATCTCCTAAGAGCCCTTAACCGCAAAGATCGCAAAGGACGCTAAGAAATCTTTGCGACCTTTGCCTTCTTTGCGGTTAAAGCTGTTCAAAATTTTCGCGAGTGCTCTTTCGCCCAGCGTTCGATGACGACTTTCTTTTCGGTGTAGAACTCGATCGCGTCGCGTCCCTGGCCATGCATGATGCCGAAGAAACTGTCTTTCCATCCACTGAATGGGAAGTAGGCCATGGGAGCGGCGACGCCGATGTTGATGCCGATATTCCCCGCCGGAGCTTCGTAGCGGAACCTTCGGGCGGCGGAACCGCTGGAAGTAAACAAAGACGCTTGATTTCCGTAGGCACTGCGCTCGAGAAATGCGAGGGCTCCATCGAGATCGTTTGCGTGGACCAAGCTAAGAACCGGCCCGAAGATTTCAGTGTCGTTGATTTCGCTGGTGCCGGGGACGTTGTCGAGGATCGTCGGCTTCACGAAATTGCCTGCGTCGTACTTCGGGACTTTGGAGTTGCGTCCGTCGAGCAGCACTTTGGCGCCTTGCTTCTCGCCGACACCGATCAATGATTCGACCCGAGCTTTGCTTTGGGGCGTAATGACCGGGCCCATCTGAACGCCTTCCTCGAGCCCATTACCCACACGCAAGCTGGAAGCAGCTTCGGTGATCGAATCGCGGAAGGTCTTTTGCGCGTCCCCAACCGTGACAGCGACCGATACTGCCAAGCAGCGCTGTCCCGCGCATCCGAAGGCGCTATCGCTGATGATCTGCGTAGCCATTTGCATGTCGGCGTCGGGCAGAACGATGACATGATTTTTGGCACCGCCCTGGCACTGGGCGCGCTTGCCGTTCGCTCCAGCACGGGCATAGACATACTTCGCAATCGGAGTAGATCCGACGAAGCTGATCGCCCGCACTTTCGGGTGATCGAGCAGCGCATCCACGGCCGCTTTACCACCGTTGATCAGGTTCGCAACGCCTTTGGGGAGTCCGGTTTGTTCGAGCAGTTCATAGGCTCGCCGCATGGTGAGCGGCACGCGCTCGGAGGGCTTCAAGATAAAAGTATTTCCGCAGGCGATCGCGTAAGGCAGAAACCAGAAAGGGATCATGCCCGGAAAATTGAATGGTGTGATGGCGGCAACAACGCCCAGCGGCTGCCGGATCATGGTCTCGTCAATGCCGCGGGCGACATCTTCGAGGTTGTATCCCTGCATCATCATGGGAATGCCGCAGGCGACTTCAACGTTTTCAATCGCGCGGCGCAGCTCCGCCTTCCCTTCGGCGAAGGTCTTGCCGTTTTCCTGGGTGATGATGCGAGCCAGTTCGTCGATGTGGTCTTCCAGCAACATCTTCAACTTGAATAACGGCTGGATGCGGTCTTCCGGCGGAGTGCGCCGCCATGCGGGATACGCGGCGGCAGCGGCTTCCACCGCACGAGCCACTTCCACGGCATCAGAGGAAGGAGAACTTGCAATGATTTCGCCGGTCGCGGGATTGATGACGTCTGACCAGGCTTTGGCGGTCGACTCGACCCACTCGCCGTTAATGTAATTCGGAACTTTGGTAGCGTTCACTACTGCGGTACTCATGAATTTATTGCCTCAGCAATCGTGAAGAATATTGTCGGCCTCGCTTGGCTCGAGTACAGCCGAAGGCGGCTCTTGTTACGTGAGTTGGGTCGCTAGTGCGCCTTTGTTTTCGCTGACATGAGCCAGCGCCGCTTCGAGCACGTCGAGGCCTTCGTCCATCTGGTCATCGTTGATGACCAGCGGAACCAGAACGCGAATTACATTTCCGTACGAACCAGCGGAAATGGTAATCAGACCGTGCTCGTAACAGTATTGCGTGATTTTGTTGGTCTCTTCTTTCGCGGGTTCGCGTGTTTCACTCGATTTGACCAGCTCGATCGCCTGCATGCCACCCAATCCGCGAACATCTCCGATAAGAGGCCACCGTTTCTGCCATGCGCGGGCGCGTTTCTGAAAGCGGTCTCCGAGTTCGTTGGCGCGAGCGAGCAGGTTTTCTTGTTCGAAGAGATCGAGCACGGCCAGCGCCGCAGCGCACGAGAGCGGATTGCCGGCGAAAGTACCGCCGAGGCCGCCCGGGCCGGGGGCATCCATGATCTCCGCGCGGCCCGTGACAGCCGCGAGGGGCAAACCGCCCCCCAAAGATTTCGCGGTGACGATCATGTCAGGCTCGATCCCATAGTGCTCGCTGGCAAAAAGCCTCCCGGTGCGTCCGAAACCGCTTTGAACCTCGTCGGCGATGAATAAGATTCCATGCCTGTGGCAGAGATCGATCAGGACTTTGAAATAGTCGGGTGGGGGAACGACGAATCCACCTTCTCCAAGGACCGGCTCAGCAATCACGGCGGCGACGTCCTCTGAAGCGACCACGCGCTTGAAGGCGTCTTCCAGGTGGCGCGCGCAAAAAAGATCGCATGACGGATATTTCAGTGAATAAGAACACCGGTAGCAATAGGCAAAGGGCACGCGATAGACGTCGCTCGGAAAGGGCGCGAATCCTGCCTTGTAAGGATGCGTCTTGCTGGTCAGGGCCAGCGTCATCATGGTGCGGCCGTGGAAGGCGTCTTCGAAGGCGACGATGCCCGAACGGCCAGTGTGGGCGCGGGCGATCTTCACGGCGTTCTCTACCGCCTCGGCACCGCTGTTGACGAAGAGAGTCTTCTTGAGAAAGTTTCCCGGCGTGACTTTGTTCATGCGCTCGGCTAGGCGAACGTAGCCTTCATAGGGCGTCACCTGCACGCAGGTGTGCATGTAACGATCAAGCTGTTCGCGCACGGCGGCAACGACCGGCTCGCGGCGATGGCCGACGTTGATGCATCCAATGCCGCCGGCGAAATCGATATAGCGGTTGCCGTCGACATCTTCGATCCAAGCGTCTTCGGCCTTGTCCACATAAATGGGGGTGCTGTGCGAAAGGCCGCGCGGGACGGCCGCTTCGCGGCGCGCGGAGAGCGCTTTCGATTTCGGTCCGGGGATCATCGTCTTCAATTGAATCGTCGACATGAAATTCTCACTTCTTTGCAGCGGCTAAAGCCGGCCAATTTTTCGTCGTTACGGCACGCCTGAAGGCATGCCCTGATACGAATCAAAGCCTCTTCCACCGCCGGATTCCGAACACTCCGTCGTTCTCTCGGTACCCGATACTCGGTACTCCTAACTGAATATCAGTACCATCCGATCGGCGCTTCGTTCAGATTGATGTGCACTTGCTTGGTCTCGAGATATTCTTCGATGCCCCACGGTCCCAACTCGCGACCAAAGCCGGATTGCTTGTAGCCTCCCCAAGGTGCTTCGACATAGGTTGGCTGCATGTGATTGACCCAGACAATTCCAGCGCGAATCGCTTTCACGGCGCGGAAGGCCTTGAAGATGTCGCGCGTCCAGACAGCAGCGGCGAGGCCATAGGGAGAATCGTTGGCAATCTTGACAGCATCTTTTTCGTCTTCGAAGGGGATTACAGTCGCGACCGGCCCAAAGATTTCTTCGCGAGCGATGCGGGCGCTGTTGTCGACGTCGTAGAAGATCGTCGGCTCGACATAGTATCCCTTGGCGAATTTCTCGGCGCGCCCTCCGCCGAACGCGACCTTGGCTTCTTTCTTTCCGATTTCCTGGTACGAGCGCACGCGATCGTATTGATCTTTGCTGACCAGCGGCCCCATCTTCGTGTCACGATCGAGAGGCGCACCCAGCTTGATCTTCTTGGCTTTCTCGGTCATGGCATCCACGAATTTCTTGTAGATCGACTTCTCGACCAGAATGCGGCTCCCCGCCGAACAAACTTCGCCCTGGTTAATAAAGACCCCGAAGAGCGCACCGTCGATCGCCGCTTCGAAATCGGCGTCGGCAAAGAAGATGTTGGGGGACTTGCCGCCCAACTCTAGCGTGACACGTTTCACGGTGTCAGCGGCCTGCTTGACGATGATCTTGCCCACCGCGGCGCTACCAGTAAAAGCAATCTTGTTGACGTCGGGATGCTGCACCAGCGGAGCACCGCAAGTTTCTCCGAAACCGGTGATGATGTTGACTACGCCAGGAGGGAGTCCGACATCGGCCAGCCATTTCGTCATCTCGAGCGCGGTGAGCGGGGTTTGTTCGGCAGGCTTCAACACGCAAGTGCAACCGGCGGCGAGCGCAGGCGCAAGCTTCCAAGAGGCCATCAGCAAGGGGTAATTCCACGGAATAATCTGTCCAGCAACGCCAATGGGCTCTTTTAGAGTGAGACTCATGGCATTGTCGGGAACGGGGTTCACGTACCCGAGAATTTTCGTTGCGAGGCCGCCGTAGTATTCGAAGCAGGTTGCGGTGTCGGCGATGTCGTACTCGGCTTCGACGATGGGCTTGCCGCAGTTGCGAGCTTCGAGTTCGGCAAGCATCGCGGAATTCTGGCGAAGTTTATCGGCAAGCCGGAATAAAACGCGTCCGCGCTCTTGCGCAGTGGTGGTGGACCACGGGCCTTCGTCGAAGGCGGCGCGGGCAGCGGCGACCGCACGGTTCACATCGTCGGCATTGGCGTCCGGAACCTGGGCAATCACTTCTTCCGAGGAGGGATCGTAGACAGGGAACGTTTTGTTCGACTTGCTGTCAACCCATTCGCCGTTGATGTACATCTGATAAGTTTTCACTTCGGTCTTGACTCCGCCTGGCATTTGGCGACCTCCTGCTTGTGCCTCAGGACCTTAAGGCCCAATCTCGATTCGATCTCGGCGGCCCGACTTTACGCGGGTCTCGCCGGTTCTAGCTTTTGCTGCACTGGAGCGGGTTGCGGTTGCTTCAGGCGTCCGTAGACAAAGAAAAAGAACACCGCCAGAACGATGAAACCTAAAGTGATTCCAAACATGCCGGCTTCGTACTTCCAGATGGAAGTGATTTGCTTCGCCGGGAAAAAGGCCAGTGCGATGCCCAGGATTGTTGTCACCAATCCGCTCGCCCCCGCGAAAATCAGCAAGGCTTTACCATAGCGGCCCTTCTTCTCGCGCTCGCGAAAAGCAAACTTCAGCAAGGCGGCGAACACATAGAGAAACGGGATCAACTGCAAAACAACCGCAGCGGAGAGCATTTTCTGAAACGCTTCCTGCACGCCGCCAGAGGCAACAAAACTGATCACGATCAGCGCGAGCGAAACCACGGCCTGCACGATCAGCGCTGCGTGGGGCGTCGCGTATTTGGGATGAACTTTTCCCAGCCATGATGGCATGTAGGAATCAAGACCGGCGACGAAGGGAATTCGCGCGGAGCCGCCCATCCAGGCCGACCCGATGCCGGCGATCGACAGGCTCAGCATCACGGCGAACGGGACGATGATCCAACCCACGCCGACGCGTCCGGCCATGTGGCTCACGGCCTGGACGATTCCTTGCAGCACGCTGATGTCGTTCTTGCCAATGGAAACCAGCAGGGTGAGCGTCGCGCCAATGTAGAGCAGGCCCGACAGCAGGCCACCCCAGGCAACCGCGCCGGGCAGAGTACGCTGCGGATCCTGAATTTCATCGCCCATGACGGACGCGAGTTCAAGACCGACCAATCCAAAACAAATCACGCCGAACGAATTCAGAACGAAGCGCGGGTCAGCGGGAATACGGAAATCCGCAACGGTGATCGTCGTTCCAAAACGTGAAAAGATTACGATGCCGAGACCAATCAACACGGCCGCAGCGATCCCGGTGCCGATGGCGCCGACGTTGTTCAGCCACTTCCCTACCCCGAGGCCGACGATATTCAGAATGGTGAGAACGGCCAACAGCGAGACTGAGGTCACTAGCGCAAAGGTCTTGTTGTCAGCCAAACCCTGGTGGCTGGGGCCAAGCGCGAATACCGAGACGCCGACGAAGTAGAGCATCACCGTCGGCACGTAGAGCATGTTGTTGGTCCAATAGCACCAGCCGGACAGAAATCCGTGGAAGTCACCGAAGACTTCTTTGGCCCACAGATAGACTCCGCCTTCGCCGGGATAGCGGTGGGCAAGTTCGATGACAGCGATGCCTTGCGGCCAGAAGAAAAGGAGCAGCGAGATAAGCCAGAGCCAGACCGTCACGCCACCATTGGCAGCGATCGACGGCACTACGTTCAGGTTGAAGACGGCGACCACAAACAGCAACACCAGATCAAATCGTCCAAGGACGCGCTTGAGGTGCGGCTGATTGGGGTCAGTCTCTGCCAAGAAAACTCCTGAGGTATTTGAAAAAAGGGCAGGTGAGGACACCTGCCCCTACGCAAGCGTTAGTGCACAGCAACAGCCGGGGCTTCGCGCTCCTGCTGGGCTTTGGCCAGTGCGGGCGCTACGTCTTCGAACGCGGAGAGATGCTTGTCGATATCAGCCTCGGTGTGTTGCACCGAGATCGTCCACTGCTCATCCCACCAATAAGGTTGCGCCATCACGCCGCGGTTGACCATTCCGAACCAGTAGTGGCGCCAGAGATCGACGTCAATCGCTTCCCAATCGCGATAGGTGCGAACTTCTTTGGTATACAACATGAGCGCGCCATTGGCTCCGGCGCTCGCGATGTAACCTTGCAGCCCGACTTTCGCGATGGTCTTGCGATATCCATCGTTTAGTTTCTTGCTGAGCTTGTCGACGTGCGCGTAATTCTCACGAGTCAGAACCTCGCGGAAAGTGGCAAGTCCGGCAGCCATCGAAACCGGATTCGTGTTGTACGTTCCGCCATGGAAGACCTTGTGTTGCGAGATCAGATCCATGACGGCAGGATGCGCGCCGAACGCGGCAAGCGGCAGGCCTCCACCAATCGACTTGGCGAGGCAAATCATGTCGGGCGTCACGCCAAAGTATTCGGAGGCGCCTCCCCAGCCAAGTTTGGCGCCGGTTTTCACTTCATCGAAAATCAGCAAAGCGCCGTTCTTGTTGCAAAGATCGCGAAGACCTTTCAGGAAGCCCGGTTGCGGCATGCAGAGGCCGACGTTCATCATGATCGGTTCGAGGATGATCGCGGCAATCTCTCCTGGATTCTGTTTGAAGCGAAGCTCAACGCTTGCCAGATCGTTGAATGTCGCGATCGTCACGTTGGCGAGGCTGGCTTTGGGAACTCCAAGGCCGCCTGTAACGGACGTGGGCGCATGGACATCACCGTAGTCCGGCGCGTGCGGCTTCACGCTGACGAGCGCGGCATCGTGAAGGCCGTGGTATCCACCTTCGAATTTGATGATCTTGTCGCGCCCGGTAGCGGCGCGGGCAAGGCGGACGGCGTGCATGGTGGCTTCAGTTCCACTGTTGCCGAAGCGAACCATCTCGACCGGGAAGCGCTCGCAGATTTCTTCTGCGAGTTGCCATTCCATGTCATGAGGCATGCCAAACATGGTGCCCGTGGTCAGCCGCTCGCCCACGGCTTTCATCACCGCGGGATGGCAGTGTCCCGCCATCAACGCGCCGAAACAGAGGTTATGGTCGATGTAGTCGTTGCCGTCGAGATCGCGGAAGTGCGAGCCCTGTCCTTCTTTGACGAAGATAGGGTAAGGATCGTAGGCGCGATAGTTGCTGGCCACACCCAAAGGGATGCGCTTCAAATTGCGCTTGTGGGCTTCGGCGGACTTGGGCGTGCGCCGCTCGAAGGTCTCGAGCTCGCGTTGCAGATCAGCGTACATCAGGATTCTCCAGAAGACTCAAGCCGCCGCAGGCGGCCATTAGATTGGCCCGGACGGCGCGACCGTCCGGGCTTTCGGGCTAGAAGTAATATTTTAAAGCAAACTGCACCAGGCGCGGGTCGCGAGCCTGCAAGACTTGGCCGAACGTTGAGTTTGAGAAGTTGCCATCCGGATTGAAAAAAGAAGTCCGGTTAAACAGGTTGAAGATGTCGGCCCGGAACTGGAAGTACTTGGTTTCACTCAGCGAAACCCTTTTTGAGAAGGTGATGTCCCAGTCGTTAAGTCCGGGGCCACAGCAGAGTGAGCGAGAAGTGGTCGAAAACGTTCCCGGAGTTGGATCGGAGTACTGATTGGGGTTCAAATAGTAGTGACCGGGCAGACCGTTGATGGTTTGTCCGACCTTGGGATTGAGGATCTGCGCGCTCCCGGTTAGTTGTGGTGCAGCCGTACCGAAGAAGAAAAGACTGCTGATCAACTCATTGTCGTCCTGCGTTTGCAGCCGAATCGGGAATCCGCTCTGGAACTGAACGATCCCCGATATAGACCAATCATTCATCAGCTTATTCTTGAACCCGCTGTACTTCGGTACTGGGAGTTCCCAGTAATAGTTCACGACGAAACGCTGCGCGGAGTTGAACAGCGAAAGTGCCCGGCTAGACTTAAAGTTGAATGGATTCAGCGTTTCTTCAAAGCTCGATGCCCAGTCCAAAGACTTACTGAACGTGTAAGCCGCTTGCAATTGCAAACCGTGAGAGAAGCGCTTCTCCAAACTGGTTTGGAAAGAGTTGTAAGAGGACGCGGCGATGGTGTCTTCGGCAAAGATATTGGTGAAAACCGGTGTGCCGTCGTTAGGACAACCCGCACCCGTCAAGGGATTGCAGTTCGGCGAGGAATAGGGGCGAAGTCCGACCAGAGTAATTCCGTTGGGTCCAACCGTGGAACCGCTCGGAATGAAGCGAGTCGGCCCGTAGGGGAGCGTCAGTCCGCCGCCGGGTAATCCCTGCGGGATCACCGTGTTGGCCGGAATGAAAAACGTAGCGTCTTCGCCAACCGGACCACACGTGGTCGGGTTACCGCTGGAATCAAGAACATTGCCCGCATTTGCCGACGCAATTGCAGCAATGCCCAGGCATGCTTGCGGATTGGAAGGATTGATGTCATGCGAAGCCAGCAGGCGATGGCCTTGAGAG
>Ga0210405_10003439_pt1 | contig 15537 bp, 20 predicted proteins | sample IncBWH11MmetaG_FD_155492 | JGI IMG/M metagenome (GOLD analysis project Ga0210405, IMG submission 155492) | Forest soil microbial communities from Barre Woods Harvard Forest LTER site, Petersham, Massachusetts, United States - Inc-BW-H-11-M | ecosystem: Environmental > Terrestrial > Soil >... | reverse complement strand
CGCTCTTCGGCGGCGGCCACGGTGAAATGCGACTAAGCGAACCCGACAGCTCGGGCGAAGCGGGCATCGACATCGCAGCTCAGCCGCCGGGCAAGCGCCTCCAAAATATACTGCTGCTTTCGGGCGGTGAAAAAGCTCTCACGGCGCTCGCATTGCTCATAGCCGTTTTTCGTTATCAGCCGAGTCCGTTCTGCATCCTTGACGAAGTAGACGCGCCGCTCGATGAAGCCAACGTCGGACGCTTCAACAAGATGCTCGCCGACATGTGCGGCCAAACCCAGTTCATCGTCGTCACCCACAACCGGAAAACCATGGAAATGGGCTCGGTGCTATACGGCGTCACTATGCAGGAACCCGGCGTTTCGAAGCTCGTCTCCGTCAAATGGGAAGATGAAGCCGCTGCAACCGCTCCGAGAGCAGCCACTGCTGCAAGCAACGCCGCCTGATCCCAAGCCGCGTCGCTCGCAATGCCCTTGGTTCTCGTCCGAGTCTTTTATTTCTTAGCGGTTGACAACATTTTTCTCTGCGCTAGAATACCCGCCTCTCTAAAAGGAAAAAATTCCCTTGGCCTCGCCCCACATGAGTTCTGTCATCGCGCAAACGGATTTTGCAGGTCTGAAGCTTCTCAAGCGTGGTAAGGTTCGCGACATCTACGAAGTGGGCGATCGCCTTCTGATCGTGGCCACCGACCGGTTGTCTGCCTTCGACGTCATACTCCCCACGCCGATTCCTGATAAAGGCCGCGTTCTCACGCAGATTTCCCTTTTCTGGTTCGATAAACTGGCGAGTATCGTTCCGAACCATTTGATTTCCGCGAAGGGCTTCAGCGGTGAGCTATCTCCTTACGCTTCCGCCCTCGAAGGCCGCTCCATGCTGGTCCGCCGGACGGAACCGGTGCCAATCGAGTGTGTCGTACGTGGGTATATTTCTGGCTCGGGCTGGAAGGATTACCAGAAGACGGGTTCGGTCTGCGGAATCGCTCTGCCCAAGGGCTTGCGCGAATCAGACCGGCTGCCGGAACCGATCTTTACTCCATCTACTAAAGCCGAAGCCGGGCACGACGAAAACATTTCCTTCGGTGAGACGGTTGCGCGAATCGGCGACCCACTCGCGAAAAAACTGCGTGACATCAGCCTCAAGATTTATAGCCGCGCCGTCGAGCACGCCGCTGCACGCGGAATCATCATCGCTGACACCAAATTCGAATTCGGTCTCGTGGGCGACGAACTCATCTGGATCGACGAAGCGCTTACCCCGGACTCCTCGCGCTTCTGGCCCGCGGACCTGTACGCTCCCGGTAAAGCCCAGCCCTCTTTCGACAAGCAGTTCGTCCGCGACTATCTTGAGCGCATTAGCTGGAATAAGCAGCCGCCGACGCCCGGGCTTCCGCCCGGCGTCGTGGCCGGCACCCGTGAAAAATACCGGGATGCCTACCAGCGCATCACCGGTCAGGCTCTCGACTGATTCCGGGAAAAGGCCCCTTCTCCGAAGAAATTCTGCGGAGCGTGCAATCGTGAAAGACCAACTCGAGTCGCTGATTGGAATGATGGTCGAGCGCGGAATCATGCTCGACGAAGCAGTAACGGAATTCGAAAAGAAATTCATCCGCCGCGTGCTCGAGCGGTCGAACGGAAACCAATCGCGCGCCGCCAAGGAACTGGGAATTCACCGCAACACGCTGAGCAGGAAAGTGGACGAGTACAAGCTCGATCACGTCGGCCGCCGCCGCGCCTGAAGCCGTCTCGGCCGGAATCCGGCGTCAGAACCGCGACACGATAAAGAACGCCCCGCCAACTGCAATCGCGTCCTCCATGAGTGCGATCGCGAAGTCCGGCGCTTTAAGTCCCGCAACAAGCGCCTTCCGCGCGTAATAGCCGCCGAAGGTTCCTACGAGCGCGCCGATGGCTCCCACAATCAATCCGATTGCCGCACCGCCATTTACGCTGGCGCACAGAACAGCTCCGGAAAACCCGCCAAGCACAAGGCGGGCGATCAACGGTACGGGAGTCGTTCGGTTGGGAGTTTTCGGCAATTTATCGTTGACGAGCTCTCCCACCGCGAGCAGAGAAAATATGATCGTTGCAGGTAGAGTCCCCATGAACGCCAATGGAGAACCAGTCAGAGTGATCCACTTCAGATGCGCGGCCCAGCTGACGGCGGCGGGCGCGGTCATCGAACGCAGGCCGGCAATCACGCCGATGCCGAACACGAGAAGACAAACGGTAGTCATATCCATCGATTCAGTTCCTCCCGACAAGAGAATTTCCGAGCGCATCGCCAGAAACTGGCGTGAGGATAACCCAATCTCTTCCAAAAACACGAATGGCCGGCCCGCTTTCGGACCGGCCATTTCGTCACGCTACTTCATCGTGAGAAGACTGCTCGGAGGCGCTACTTGCCCGGTTTTGCAGGCACTTTATGCGGCGTACGCCTGCCGCCCTTTTCCGGCGGGATGTCTTCTGCGTTCACTTTGGCCTTCTCCCAGTGAATCAGGAACGGTTCGGGGTCGTACCCGGTGAGCGTCCCGCTGAAGCGCACGCCATCGTCCTTTTGTATCCTCGACGCTTCCGGCTGCCCTTCAACCTTTATTTCCATGTTAGCCGTCGTCGCGTTCTGCATTTCCTCGGGCGTCGCGCCCGTATAAGCACGCAGCACCACCGACCCGCCCCCCGGCGTAACTTCGATTACTTTCCCCACGACTTCTGGAAATTCCGCGCCGCAGATGGCTAGCCATGTCATCTTCGCTTTGTCGCCACCGCCCTTGAGATCCGCTATCACCGTCACGATCGTGCTGCCTGCCGCAATCTTCTGTAGGTCGGCAGCGCCGGGAATCGACCATGTGGCTGGACGTTCGGGAGAATTCGCGGCTAGCTGCAGCAATTCATTAAACTGGGCGTCCACCAGATTGTCGCAGTTCGGCTGCTCGTAATTGCTCATCTGCTTTCGAAGATACGTCTTGATCTGATCCGCGCCACTCACCTTCAGGTCGATCGCTCGAGCCAGTGCCCAGAAGCCGTCCAGCCATTGCGCCGGATTGGAAGCCACGTATGCGAGTCCCAACCGGTAATAGCTCACGCCGTCGTCAGGACTCAGGGCCAGCGCCGCCTTCAGTTTTTCGATCGCAGCGGGATAATCCTTCAGGTGGTATGCACACAGTCCCGACGTGTAGTTAAACATCACGCTGGGCCCCTTTTTCTGCTCGGCGAACTGGGCGTCCGTCATTTTGTCCGGTTTGGGAAGCGCGTTGAGGATGCTCAGGCCATCGTCGGCCGCCTTCTTTGCCTTCTGCTCTTGGTCGGCCGCATCCGGCGCTTTTTCATTGAACAAGAAATTGAAGGCCAGCGTCCGCGTATACAGCGCCGACAGGCGAGTCCCGGCGTCTACTTTGTCTCCCATTGCAGTCAGCTTGTCGGCGAACTCAATCGTCTTCGGATAATTCTTCAGCTGAAAGTACGCCTGGTAATAGACTTGGTAAACGTACTGCAGCAAAGTGGAGTTCGGATACTTTGCGACAAAATCGTCCAGCAGCTTGATCTTCGCTTGCGGGTCTTTCTCTGCGCTCGCTGCCTGGTAGGCGTTGTACTCCGGAATCGTGTATGACGTTTTCGCCTGGTCCTGCGTCTTCGCCTGGTCCTGCTGCGGAGGCTTGGCGGCAGCAGACCGGGCAAATACTGATACCAATACGAATGAGAACAAAATCATTGCCCATATCCCGGTACACTTTCGCATCATCTCTTTCGTTGCCTCCTGAAAAAGGGTCAATTCGGGCAAGCGGCCGCTGTAGCACCACAACCCGGAAGGTACCAAGGCGTATAAAATCTTCGAAAGTATAGGGAAAGCATTTCTTCCGTGCAAGGTGAATTCCGCGTGGGCGCTCCGTTTTCTGTCGCTGCCGCCCCTCCCGTAACCAGTACGCTCTGATGATAGGATGATGAATCTCGGCGATTTGTCGCCCCACCGGAGCAATTCAATGATTGCAAGAAAGCCTCTCGAAAGTAAAGTCGCATTGATAACCGGCGCGAGCCGGGGCATCGGTCTTGCGATCGCCCACACTCTTAGCCGCCTCGGAGCGTCGGTCAGCATTTGCGCTCGTGATGCCCAAAAACTCGAATCCGCTTCGTCGGAACTCGCTAGCGGCGGTGCGAAAGTGCTGGCCGTTGCTGCCGATGTTTCGCGGGCAGCCGATGTCGAATCTTTGGTCCGGCAAACCCAGCAAGAACTGGGCCCGATTGAGATCCTTGTGAACAACGCCGGCGTCGGTTACTTCGGCCCCACTCACGAAGCAGGAGAGTCGAATTGGGATACGGTATTAGACACCAATCTAAAGTCTGTGTTCCTGGTCAGCAAAACGGTCGTCCCCAGCATGGTTCAGCGGCGAACCGGCGACATCATCAATATTGCATCGCTCGCCGGCAAGAATGCATTTCCCGGCGGCGGAATCTATTGCGCTTCGAAGTGGGGCCTGCTCGGGCTCACGCAATGCATGGCTGAGGACTTGCGCCAATTTGGAATCCGCGTGAGCGCGATTTGTCCCGGCTCGGTCGCCACGGAGTTCGGCCCACACGCCGGAAAAGATCCGCAGAAGATGCTACAACCGGACGACGTAGCCCACGCCGTGGAAACACTCGTCACGCAAGCCCCGCGCAGCTTTATCAGCGAAATCGTTCTACGGCCGACTCAGAAACCCTGAATATTCAATATCTTGCGACGTTGAATCTTTATTTCGATGAGCGCATCCTATCGTTTAAGTTTGAATGATTGATATTCAAACGAATAAGGCGCCCATGCCAACGCATTTCGAGGGTTCGAAGAATACAGTTCGGGCGCTCAACGCTTTCATTAATCTCGCCCGCGCCTTCGATTCCGTGGTCGGCCGGATTACCCCTGAGCTAGAAGCGCGAGGGCTGACGATGGGACAGTTTGGTGTCCTCGAAGCACTGCTGCACCTCGGACCGATGTGCCAGCACACCCTGGCCAAGAAGCTTTTGCGCAGCGGCGGAAACATTACCCTGGTCGTGGACAACCTCGAAAAGCACGGCTGGGTCCGCCGCGAGCGGCAGAAAGACGATCGTCGCATGATTGTGATTCACCTGACGCAGCCCGGGCGTCGCCTGATCGAGCGTGTGTTCCCGGACCATGCCGCGGCTATCGAGCGCGAACTGAGCAATCTCGCTCCCCGTGAACAAGAAGATTTGCGCCGTATCTGTCGCAAACTCGGGCGAGGTGCCGAGACCCTAAATCCAGAAGCAACTAAGAATAACAAGAAGGAGAAACATCATGCTCCAAGTTCGACCCAGTGAAGAACGCGGCCACGCCAATCATGGATGGCTCGACACTCATTTCACTTTTTCTTTCGATCAATATTTCGATCCCGAGTACGTTCAATTCCGCGCGCTCAGGGTCCTGAACGAAGACATCGTCGCGCCTGGAAAGGGTTTCGGCATGCATCCACACCGCGACATGGAGATCCTCACCTGGATTCTCGATGGCTCTCTCGAACATCGCGACAGCATGGGAACCGGCGCCGTAATCCGTCCCGGCGAGCTTCAGCACATGACAGCCGGCACCGGCGTGATGCATAGCGAATTCAACCCTTCTCCGAAAGAACCTGTCCATTTGTTGCAAATATGGATCACACCAGAGCGCAAAGGCCTGAAACCGGAATACGAACAGCTCACGTTTCCGGACGCCGATTTGCGCGGCAAGTTCCATTTCGTGGCCGGTCCAAAGGGGCCAGTTACGATTCACCAGGACGCGAACCTCCACATCGCTCGCCTCGACAAAGGCGCGCAAGCCGAACACTCGCTACAAAAGGGCCGCCATGCGTGGATACAAGTCGCTCGAGGCTCGGTCCGCGTGAACGGCACGGAACTCAAGCAAGGTGACGGCGCAGCAATCTCAAACGAAACCCAAGTTCGAGTCCAAGCCAACGACCCGTCCGAAGTTCTGCTCTTTGACCTGGAGTAACCTGATTTCATCGAAAGGAGAAACTCGAATGATTATTCCGAACGACACCACGAGCCTTCTAGGACGCCTCCTGATAAGCCCGATTTTCCTCTTCAGCGGTATCACCAAGATCGCGATGTACTCGCACATCGTGGGATTTTCCGCCGCGAAGGGCATTCCGATGCCCGGAGTTGCCATCGCGCTAGCAGCCGCCGTCGAAATTTTCGGCGGCCTAGCGGTGCTGTTGGGATTCCAGGCACGCGCCGCGGCTTGGTTGCTGTTCCTCTACTTGATTCCGGCCACTCTGATCTTTCACAATTTCTGGGCTTCATCGGGCGCCGAGCACCAAGAGCAAATGCTGAATTTCATGAAGAATGTGACCATTATGGGAGGCCTGCTCATTCTCGCCGCCAATGGCGCAGGGGGATACTCGGTGGACAGGGCGCGTGCAGCGAAAGCCTGAACGCCGAAACGCCATCGCAATTAGAGAAATAACATTCAATCGAAATCACATGGAGGAAACATGCCTGCACTCAAGAAGCCAGCTGACACCCAAGTCCCGATTCACGACTTGATCCGAAATCGCTGGAGCCCACGCGCCTTTGAAAGCCGCGCGGTTGAGCCGGAAAAGCTGTGCGCGTTATTCGAAGCGGCGCGCTGGGCCGCTTCATCCTTCAACGCCCAGCCCTGGTCCTTCATCGTCGCCGCCAAGGACGATCCTGCCAATTTCAAAAAAATCCTCGACTGCTTCGTCGAGTTCAATCAGGGTTGGGCCAAGAACGCTCCGGTCGTAATGCTTAGCGTGGCGGCCATGAACTTCGCCCACAACCACGAACCGAATCGCCATGCTTTTCACGACGTCGGCCAGGCCGCTGCAAATCTTGCCCTGCAGGCTACCGCCCTCGGCCTCGAACTTCACCAGATGGCAGGCATCCTTCCAGACAAGGCTCGCGAACTCTTCGCAATTCCAGACGGCCACGAAGCCGTCGCGGGAATGGCGCTTGGCTACCCCGGCGATCCCGCGTCGCTGCCGGAGGCGCTGCGCAAGCGCGAAGAAGAACCGCGGACCCGCAAAGCCCTCGACTCCTTCGTTTTTACCGGCAAGTGGGGCAGTACCGCAGCCTGTGCCACGCCTAAAAAGTGACCTAGCCTACCCCTAGATCTCAGTTTTACAGTCGTCCACACTTCGCACCCGCTGCCGAGCGGGGTGCCCAGGGGCAACCTCGCTCCCATTACCCTGAATCGAACCTATTCGGGGATGTAGCTTCTTTTCCGTCAGTTACGCGGAACCGAGTAATTTGCGGCGCCGCGGTGTTAAATCTAAGGACACTCAAGCTTTACTCGGTGATGCCAACGCAGCTCGGCATTCTAAAATCTTAAGGTTGGCAATCCAGGTCCAACGCAGGAGCGCAGCATTGGTGCGTTTCGAAGCACTATCGTTTGACTTCTTGGCGTCCGCGAGAAGTCTGCTCGCGCGGACTTTGCGCGCAGGTCTGCCTTCCGTCGCGCTCCTAATTCTATTTTCGTCCTTCGTGTGCTCGCCTGCGCGTGGCGATGTTGGAGTCGTACTTAACGAGTCGCTCGACACCAGCGTCGCCAGAATCACAGGCTCAGGCCATAGCGCCGTTTACTTTTCCCGAGTTTGCCCTGACGGCCCCGTGAAGCTTCGCCTTTGCACCGCCGGCGAAAACGGCTCCGTCATGAGCAACTACACCACGCTCGGCGAAGACCAGCCCTTCGAGTGGAACGTTGTCCCGCTGAACATTTATCTCTACGGCGTCGAGGACCCGGCGCAACGGCCCGTCTACGGCTCCGAAAAAATCAAGCGCGCCCTCGAGGAACGATACCGCGAAAATTATTTGGCCGGCTACTGCGAAGGCAAAATCTGCCGAACCGGCAATGGTTCGGAATGGCGGGAAATGGTCGGCGCCACTCTGGAACGAAGCATCTACATTTTTATCGTTGCCACCACCGTCGAACAGGACCAGGAACTGATTGCAAAGTTCAATTCCCTGCCGAACGAAAACCACTTCAACGGTGCGACGCGCAATTGCGCCGACTTCACGCGGCGCGTCATCAATAGCTATTTTCCGCGCGCCGTCAGTCCCGATTACATCAACGACTTCGGCATGACCAGCCCGAAAGCGATTGCGCGCTCCTTCAGCCGCTACGCGCAGCGCCATCCGGAATCGCAGTATCGCGCCCTCCATTACGCGCAGTTGCCCGGCCGCATCAAGCGCAGCACCGAGGCGCGTGCCGGCACCGAGCAGCTCTACCACTCCAAAAAACTGCTGGTTCCTATGCTTATTTTTGCGGATCACGAACTTCCTTTCGTCGCGGCTTCGTATTTGCTCACCGGCCGCTTCAATCCGGAGCATGAATCCGAAGAGCATCCCACCGTCGAAGTCACCGATGCCGGCCACCAGATCGATCGCGCGAAGGCGGTCGGCGACGAAGAACGCGTGAAGGAGCTGGAGGCCATTCGACAGGATCGGCGCGCGGAAGTGGTGGGCACCTCGAAGGAGTGGAACGACTACAAAAGAGCATTCGGCATGGTCGTTGAGGAAGCAGTCCGAAACGAGATCATTCCGAATCCTAAGTATCTCGATCACTTCTACCGCCGCCTGGAAAGCGCCGGCACGCTGGCAATTGACTCGAACGGCGCTTCTTCGATGCACGTCGCCAATCAGGTCGAATCCATTCACGTGGGCCTGAGCGCGGACAACATCGTTGCTCCGGGTTCCGATGCCGGGCTGGCTTACGTCCTCATGCTCACGCGGATCAACCGCGTATTGAAAAGCCCCAAGCACAGCCGTGAAACGATGGCCGAATTTAGAAACGATTGGGCGCTGTTGCAGGAAGCCCGCGTCAAGATCATCGACGTCGATTCAAATGCCGCGCTGCCCGGCATCGCCATGCGTAGCAACGTGGCTGCCGCGATTGGGAAAAACTGAGCATCAGGCCACCCGCGAAAATAATTTGCGTCCGAAATTCAAGAAAATAAACCCTCGAGCGATCTCCTCCCTTTCCGCGCCCTTCTCGCGCTTGCCCGCTATTCTTTGCTATGATGCAACTACTCTTGAGACTTCGCACGCGATTGTCGATTTGCGCGCTCTTCTATTTTCTTTCGCTCTCGGTGTCGTACGCGCAAACCGCCTCCGTGCGCCTCGCCGCAAACACCGGAGAGCCGGCTTCATCCGCCCCAGTAATCGTTATTGGGTTCGTCGGCGGATTCGTGAAACACGACAATCTGGTACACGGCGGCGTCCAGGTTGCCGCGCGGCTCCGCGAGGACTATCGCTCCGGCGTTTACATCGAATCGTTCGAGAATCATCGTGGCGAAAAGGCTCACGCGGCAATCCTCAAACTCCTCGACATCGATCATGACGGCGTTCTTTCATCCGACGAGAAGCGCAACGCCCGCATCATTCTCTACGGGATTAGCTGGGGAGCTTCTGAAACGGTGAACCTCGCGCGGGAACTCCAAAGCGACGGTATCCCCGTCCTTCTCACCATTCAGGTGGATAGCGTTTCGAAATTCGGCGAGAACGACGAGACGATTCCCGCAAACGTGGCGGAGGCGATCAACTTCTATCAACCCGACGGACTTCTGCATGGCCGGCCGCAAATTCGTGCAGCGGACGCGAATCATACTCACATCATCGCCAACATTCGCTACGACTACAAGCAAACCCCAATCCGCTGCGAACGCTATCCCTGGTACGACCGCGTATTCGCTAAGACTCATACCCAGATTGAGTGCGATCCAAAAGTCTGGAACAGAGTCGAGTCTTTAATCCGTTCTAAACTTCCTCCCATCGGCGCAAACGCGTCCGCGCAAAACTCAGCTCAGTAATTTGCCAACTTCGTGGTTCGCTTGTAACCGCCCGTGTGCGCGGAGGAATATTTGAATGCGCGACTGAAAAAGACTATCTTCTGGATGCTTTGCGAATTCGAGTGTTGAGCTGGGCCGGTAGCGCCAATATCAACGGCGGAGGCGAAAATGCCAGAATCGAACGTCGCATTATTGAAGAGATGGTTTGAAGAGGTCTGGAACCAGCGCCGCCGGGAAACAGTCGGGGAACTTTTCGCTGCGGACGGCATATCTCATGGCGTCGACGAAAATGGCGGCGTGATTCGCGGTCCTAACGATTTTCTGTCCTTCTATGATCGATTCTGCGGAGCCTTCCCCGATCTCAAACTCAGAGTCGAGGAGTGCTTCGGTTCGGGCGATTTGGCAGTCTTGCGTTGGACTGCGCGAATGACCCATACGGGCGATCACCTCGGGATACCGGCCAGTAAGAAGGAAATCGCGATCGGCGGTATGACCATGGCGAAAATCGCAAACGGCCAGATCGTCGAAGCTTGGGACAATTGGGACAAGTTAGCGCTGCTCCAGCAGGTCGGGGTTGTTCCGCTGGCCGCCAGCGCGAACTCCGCCGGCTAATCGCCCTGGGATTCGAATTTGGCCCCCCCCCGATTTTCCCGAAGCTCGTAACGCCATTTGCAATACGGGAATCACTTCATCCGGGGCCCGACGACGCTGTATTCCGCCGCTGAACCCTGCAAAAATTCGTCTTTTCAACACGCTTTTGCTCAGTCTCGATGCACTAACGGGCCTTATCGCGGGTGACGCCCCTACCGCAACCTTCCGTGTCATATCAGGGCATTGCGGTATGGGCACACTAGAGGCCTGCATCGTACTGTTCACGCGGGTTCGTTCGTTTTATGTTCGCAAACGACGCATAGGCCGCAGCAATCCTCGACGGCCTCTTTTCGAGGCCGCGTTAGAAGCATCAGCTGGCAACGCCATCCGGCTCGCGCCGGAGCCCTCTCACCAGGGCGACCTAAGAGTCCAATTGAGGAGGAGTGACACGTGAAAGCTGCGAAGGAAACCGAGGCTCCGGCAGGCAAGGCGGTTTCGCGCGACGAGTTGATCAGTCTCTTGAACGAAGACCTTTCGCGCGAGTACCAGGCAATCATTTCTTACGTCGTTTATTCGCAGGTTCTAAAGGGCGCGCAGTACATGAACATCGCGGGAGAACTCGAAAAACATGCCGGTGAGGAACTGGCCCACGCCCTCGTTATTTCTAACCAGATTGATTATCTGGGCGGAATGCCCGCCATTACGCCGAAGCCCGTGCGTACTTCCGAAAAAGCGACTGACATGCTCCAATTTGACCTCGAGAACGAAACTGAAACCATTCGCAACTACACGGACCGCATCTACCAATGTGAAGAACTGGGCGAGTTCGCGATGGCCGAACACATCCGCGAAATCTTGATGGACGAGCAAGACCATCTGATTTCGCTCGCCACCGCACTCGGCCGGGAAGTTCCGGTTATCAAGAGAACCGTCGGCAAACGCGGCAAAGAGTAGCGCTCCGGAAAGGAAAGGGAGTAACAGATGAAGGCTACTTCGATCGTAGGCATTCTGCTGGTGATTCTGGGAGTCATCGGCTTGATCTATCAAGGAATCGGTTACACAAAGAAAACTGACATCGTCGACGTGGGGCCGATTCACGCCACGGCTGACGAGCATAAGACGATTCCGATTCCGCCAATCCTGAGTGGTATCGCCCTCGTGGGCGGGATTGCCTTGCTAATCGCAGGCGCAAAGTCCGGTTCGTAACTCGACGATCCGATATCGCACGGATGCGATGCTACGGAGGATTTGATGTTCTTAATTCTGACAATCGTTCTCGTGCTGGCGCTCGTGGGAAGTTTGCCGAGGTGGCCGCACAGCCGGAGTTGGGGCTATTACCCCAGCGGCGGCGTGGGTCTGGTTCTGGTGATTTTGTTGATTCTGCTTTTGCTTGGACGCTTGTAAGCGCTGTACTCGAATGGCAGAACGCCGGACCGTGCGTCCGGCGCGTTTTCTAAACTAACCGGGAGGACGAATCCACAATGAGCAACACCAGCAACTTTGAAAAGAAAGAAAAGGGCATTTTAATGGACGTGGCGCGCACCATCGGCTCAACTCTCGGCAGCGTGGCTCACACCGTGGAATCGGCGACGGCAGCCGCTGACACTGCGTTCCATCGCAAGCCTGCGAAAAGGCGCGCCACCAAAGCGCGTGCGGCAAAGCGTATTGCAAAAAAAGTCCGCGCCTCCAAAGCTTCGGTCGCTCGCAAAGTAACCAAGCGAAGCTCCCGCCGGAAATAAAGTAAGCTGGCTCACACGCTCGCTGGGAGGATAGGCAAATGGGCGCACTTCGAATTCTGATCGCCGACGACCACGACGTAATTAGGCGTGGCCTCAAAACGCTCCTCGAAGCCCACCCGGGCTGGAAGGTCTGCGCCGAGGCCCACACCGGAACAGAAGCGGTTGCGAAATCCCAAGAAACGAAGCCGGATATAGCGGTTCTCGACATCAACATGCCGGAAATGAGCGGCCTCGAAGCTGCTAGAAAGATCCACGAAATCCTGCCCAAAACAGAAACCCTGATGCTTTCGCTCGAATATTCCGACGATCTCATCGTTGGCTGCATCGACGCAGGAGCCCGCGGGTATATGGTGAAGTCCGACGCCGGCCACCAGATTGTCACCGCCGTCGAATCGCTCGCAAACCACAAGCCGTTCTTTACGCCGCGGGTGAAAGAAGCGCTCTCGGGCGATAATGCGATCGTCAGCGAACTTGGAGATGGCAGGCGATCCACGCGTGAACGTCTTACCGCACGTGAGCGGGAAGTCGTGCGGCTCATATCCGAGGGAAAGCACAGCCGCGAGGTTAGCGCTACTCTCGGAATCAGCGTGAAAACGGTGGAAACTCACCGCGCAAACATTATGCGTAAACTCGACATTCATTGCATGGGCGATCTCGTGCGATACGCGCTGCGCAATCGTTTGGTTGATGCCTAGCCGCGGGTCAAAACGAGCGACGCGAGATTCTTCGGTAGTTGACTCAGCTAAATCATCATAAGGAGGCCTTATGTTGCGCTGGGCTCTGATTTTTCTAGTGGTAGCGATCCTTGCTGGGATTCTTGGCTTCGCGGGGATCATGGTAGCGGCGGCGGGAATTGCGAAAATCTTGTTTTATCTGTTCCTCATCCTCTTCCTAGTCTCGTTGATTGGCGGGCTTGTCAGCAGGGCCTGACAAGGCAGTTCATCTAGCTTGAAAGGAGTTGTCAGATGGCCGCTCAAGCAGGAAAGAAATGCGCGCACCCGGTGTGTTCGTGCGAAGTCACATCGGGCAAGTATTGCAGTGCGCAGTGCGAAGCAATGGAGAAAACGCCCGACGTCGACTGCCGTTGCGGACATCCTGGCTGTCAGGGCCGGGCGCACTAGAATATCGCGAACCGCCGCGTAAGCATCTAGCGGCGCCCTTCTTATCGCTTGTGAACGGGACTCGGCGACTATCTCTCGAAAACTGATGCCCGCTTCATTTCCCCAGTGTCGCGAAGAAGCCCACTGAAGCTAAGAGCATTACAGCTGTGGCTATCCATCCAATTGTTTTTAGCGGCTTCGACACTGCGAATTTCCCCATGATCTTCGGATTCGCGCACATCAGCATCGCAACAACCATCAGCGGCACAGAGACCATTCCGTTGAGCGCCGCCGCCCAGAACAGCGCGCGAATCGGATCGAGTCCGCTGAAGTTGATCGCGATCCCGATTAGCGTGGCAATCGCCAGCACACCATAGAATTTTGGCGCTTGGCGAGGTCTTAACTCCAGGCTCGCATGCCACTTGAATGTTTCCGCGATTCCATACGCGGCCGACCCTGCCAGCACCGGCACCGCAAGCAGTCCTGTCCCGATAATCCCGATTGCAAACAAAAGAAAAGCCAAATGCCCGGCCAAAGGTTCGAGCGCCTGCGCGGCTTGCGCGGACGTTTGCACCTGTTTTCCCGCGCCATGCAGCGTCGCGGCCGTGGTCAATATGATGAAGAACGCCACCAGGTTCGAAAATCCCATTCCAACGTAAGTATCGATCTTGATTCGCTGGAGCTGTTCGGGAGCCTGCTTCGGTGCCTTTCGCAACGGCTGTTCCTTCTGATTCAAGCTGACATCCTCGGCTTCTTCCGATGCCTGCCAAAAGAAAAGGTACGGACTGATTGTCGTTCCGAGCACTGCAATCAACGCCGTCAGGTAATCCGACTTAAAGGAAACAGACGGCAACAGGGTCGCGCGCATCGCCTTGGCCCAGGGCACGTGTACCACGAATGCCGTTGCCACGTACGCGAACAGCGCCGCTGTGAGCCACTTAAGATACTTCACATAGGATTCGTAGCGTACGAATGTCTCGAGGACGAGCGAGAGAACGCCAAAAAGGAGTACGTACGCTATCGCGGGTCCCGCAACCAGCAGCTGAGCCGCTGCCGCCATCGCTCCAATGTCCGCGCCCAGATTGAAAATGTTCGCGATGCACAGAAGCGAGACCATTGCATAGAGGATCGGCCGCGGATAATTTTTCCGGATGTTCCCCGCAAGCCCCGCTCCCGTCACCCGTCCAATCCGCGCGCAGATTTCCTGTATCACGGCCATGAGCGGATACGAGAAAAGCATCGTCCACAGTAATCCGAACCCGAACTGCGCTCCCACTTGCGAATAGGTCGCGATTCCGCTCGGATCGTCATCCGATGCGCCGGTGATCAGACCCGGCCCGAGCTTACTGAGGATCCATCGAACCCAATGTTTTTTGTCGACTGCGATCGCTGCGATCCTTCGATGCGAACTCGGGGTCAAAAACAGTTCCGCCTGAAAAACTCATGCGAAGTCCAGCGTATCAGCCTGCGCAATCCTCTCATACCACAATCGCGACTATTCTCGAGTGTTGGGTGAACGACAGAATGAGCCGACGCGCCGGGACGCGGCAAGCTTTGCGATTGTTATTTTCCGCATCCGAGCGGTTAGATTTTTGGGAGGACGATGCCCTGCTGTGCCTGATACTTTCCCTTTTTGTCTTTGTAGGAGACTTCGCACTCCTCGTCGGATTCGAAGAAGACCACCTGACACAATCCTTCGTTGGCGTAAATCCTGGCGGGAAGCGGCGTGGTGTTGCTGATCTCGAGCGTCACAAATCCTTCCCATTCCGGCTCGAACGGCGTCACGTTCACGATGATGCCGCAGCGTGCGTAAGTGGACTTGCCCACGCACAGCGTCAGCACATTTCGTGGAATGCGGAAATATTCCACCGAGCGTCCGAGCGCGAACGAATTCGGAGGAACGATGCAGATATCGCCCTTGAATTCCACAAATGATTTCGCGTCGAAATGCTTCGGATCCACGATCGACGAATTCACGTTCGTGAAAATGCGGAATTCGTCCGCCACGCGCATGTCATAACCGTACGACGAAACTCCGTAACTGATTACGCCGTCGCGCACCTGGCGATCCTCGTAGGGCTCGATCATCTTGTGTTCGCGCGCCATCTTGCGAATCCATTTGTCAGACTTCACCGACATCCGAACCTCCTCGAGAATTGAATCGAGTCTGCGGAACCCTGAGAGCCGCGAATGTTATTATACGGCGCGGCGCTTGACAACCCGCAAACCCCTGTCTAGCATAGGCTTCCGCCCTGCGGGAGGATCGTGTGATCAAGCTCGACATCGTAAACGCCATCGTAGCGAAGACTAATATCACTCGTACGAA
>Ga0210405_10003436_pt1 | contig 15549 bp, 9 predicted proteins | sample IncBWH11MmetaG_FD_155492 | JGI IMG/M metagenome (GOLD analysis project Ga0210405, IMG submission 155492) | Forest soil microbial communities from Barre Woods Harvard Forest LTER site, Petersham, Massachusetts, United States - Inc-BW-H-11-M | ecosystem: Environmental > Terrestrial > Soil >... | reverse complement strand
GACGACGCCGATTCCATCGCCGCGATTCATCGCGCGCTCGAGCTCGGCGTCAATTGGATCGATACCGCCGCCGTCTACGGCATGGGCCATTCGGAGGAAATCGTAGCCAGCGCGCTGAAGGAATGGCGCGGACCCCGGCCCCATGTTTTCACCAAGTGCGTCCTTCGCTGGAACGAAAATGGCAAGGTCTACAAAGAATTCAGCCCCGAATCCATTCGCCGCGAATGCGAAGACAGCCTCCGCCGCCTGCAAGTTGACACTATCGATCTCTACCAAATGCACTGGCCTTCGGACGACGGCAAACCCGGCATCGAAGAAGCCTGGCAAACTCTCGCCGCATTGAAAGCCGAAGGCAAACTCCGCTGGATCGGCGTCTCCAATTTCAACGCCGCCCAAATCCAGCGCGCCGAAAAAATCGCCTCAGTCACTTCTTTGCAGCCGCCCTATTCCATCATCCGTCGCGCCATTGAAACCGAAACTCTTCCCTATTGCGAGAAGCAGGGAATTGGCGTGATCTCCTACGCACCCATGGCGTCCGGCCTGCTCACCGGCGCCATGACTCGTGAGCGCGCTGCCGCGTTGCCGGCCGATGACTTTCGCAGTCGCAATCCGGAATTCAGCGAGCCGCGCTTGTCGAAAAACCTCGAACTCGTCGAACGCCTTCGCCAGGTCGGCGCGCGCCACGGCCGCACCCCCGGTGAAGTCGCCATCGCCTGGACCTTGCGTCACCCCGCGATCACTGGCGCCATTGTTGGCGCCCGCAACGCCAAACAGGCCGAAGGCGTCATGCGCGCTGGCGAATTGAAACTCACTCGCGATGAGATTGCCGAAATCGAAGGCGCAGCGGCCCTTGTTACGGCCCGGTAAGAAACTTCTCCATTAAACAAAGGACGGCTGGAAATGGATCTTGGACTCAGAGGCAAGACAGCAGTCGTGTCCGGTTCAACGGCAGGCATTGGGTTCGCCATTGCTGCAGTGCTTGCCGCGGAAAGTGCGAAAGTTATCGTGAATGGCCGTACCGAAGCGCGTGTGTCGGCCGCGATAAAAGGAATTCGCCAGCGCGTCGAGAATGCCGATGTTCGCGGCATTCCAGCCGACCTCGGCACGTGCCGCGGCGTGGAAACCTTTCTACAGCAGGCGCCCGAAACCGATATTCTCGTCAACAACCTCGGCATTTTCGAGGTCAAATCGTTTCTCGATATTCCGGATTCCGATTGGCTGCGCTTTTTCGAAGTAAACGTACTCAGCGGCGTTCGACTTTCGCGTCACTATCTTCCGGGCATGCTCAAGAAAAATTGGGGCCGCATCATTTTCATCTCCAGCGAATCGGCCCAGCACATTCCCGCCGAGATGATTCATTACGGCATGACCAAGACCGCTCAGGTGGCCATTGCCCGCGGAATTGCGGAATCCATCGCCGGCACTGGCGTCACCGTGAATTCTGTTCTCGCTGGCCCCACGGCGTCCGAGGGCGCAAGTGAATTCGTGGAGAGCATGGCGAAACAGCAGGGCGTCACGAAAGCCGAAATTGAAAAACAGTTTTTCGCCAGCGCTCGCCCTACTTCTCTCTTGAAGCGTTTCGAAACTCCCGAAGAGGTCGCCGCTGTTGTCGCCTTCATTGCCGGCACGCCGGCTATTTCGATCAATGGGGCCGCGGTGCGCGCGGAAGGCGGCGTCGTTCGCAGCATTTTCTAATCGCGCGCGGAGCTACGCGCGCTGGTAGTCCGGCCTCCAGGTCTTGATGAGTTGCTTGATCGCTTTGCGCTCCATCAGTTTTTCGTCCAGAACTTTTCTCGCCAGCGCCGGCAACTCCGCGTCGCACGCGAACCGCAACGCCACGATTTGATCGATCGTCAGTTCGCCGCACTTCCCTTGCAGATCTGCGGGCAGCACCCGCTCGTAGCGCAACCGTTCTTCCAACCGGATGACCCGGTCCTGCACCGCCAGGGCAAACACCCGCGCCCGGAAAGCCAGCACCACGAACGCGGCCGCCAAAATCACGCCAAATATTCCTTCGAACGATATCCCCAGCTTCCACAGCCGGACCAGCGACCAGACAAAATTGACCATGAAAACCGGCAACGCGAAAAAATGATACGAAGGCACATACTTTCCATGATTTTCAAAACTCTGCTTGTCCATTGCTTTCCCTCCATTCTGCCGCCCGATTTTAGCAAACCGCCGCCGCGCGTCCCGCTTGGTTCAACTCACGCTGATTCTTCTGCCTCTACGCGCCAGCCTCTTTTCCGCGCGCGCATTTTTGAATCCGTCTTGCCTGCTCGCCTCACGCGCTCGCTTATTTCGTCAACTCATTCTTGAAAACCGCGCCATTGTGCATCACGAAACGCACGTGCTCCAGTTCTCCGACATCCTTCAGCGGATCACCCGCCACCGCAATCACCTCGGCATAAGCTCCGGGACCGATCAATCCGATCTCGCCTTTCATGTCCAGCATCTCCGCCGCTCGCGACGTCGCCGCTTGAATCGCGTCCATCGGCGCCATTCCCAGCTTCACCATTTGCCCGAACTCCTGCGCGATCGGCTCCGTCCACGGAATTCCGCCCATGTCCGTCCCAAACACAATCTTCAAATGCGCCTGCAACGCCTTCTTGAAAGTGATTTCATGTACCGCCGCCCGCGCGCGGTCCCGCTTTCCTTCCGGAGTGTCCGCCCGCGCCCAATCGCCGTAATACGCCGAAATCGTCGGGCAATACCACGTCCCCTGGCGCTGCATCTGCGCGATCTGCGCATCGGTAATCTCGAGCCCGTGCTCGATCGAATCGCATCCGCCATCCAGCGCCCGTTGCATCCCGATTCCGTTGTACGCGTGGCACGCAACTTTTCTCTGCCATCCATGCGTCTCATCCACGATGGCCTTCAGCTCTTCCACCGTCAGCGTCGGCTGAGAGACCAGGTTCCCCTGCTTGTCCACCCACGAACGGTGCGTCATGTACACCTTGATCCAGTCCGCGCCGTGCTCCAGTTGCTGCCGCGCCGCTTTCCGCGCTTCCACCGGTCCATCGACGAGCTGCGCGCCCTTGGGCATCTCCAGTTCCGGCGCATACCCTTCCAGGTTGTATCCGCCCGTCGTCGAAATCGCCCGCGTCGCCCCAAAAATTCTCGGCCCCGGAATCGTCCCCTCCTCAATCGCTTGCTTGATCTCGATGTCGCCGTACCCCGCGCCTTCCGTCTCCAGGTCCCGCAGGGCCACGAATCCCTGCTCCAGCGCCCGCCGCGCTGCATACGTGGCCCGCGCCGCCCGCAACGCGATTCCCGCTTTCAAAATATTCGCGTCGTAACCGCCCTTCGCTGGATCCTCGCCCCACAAGAAAATATGTGTGTGCGAATCGATCAGCCCCGGCAGCACCGTCGCGCCAGAAAGATCGATCACCTTCGCTCCCGCTGGAATCGCCGCCGACGCGTCCGCCACTTTTTCAATGCGCTCCCCTCGCACAAAAATAAGCTGATTCTTCCGCGGCGCTTCGCTCACTCCATCAATCAGCGTCCCCGCCCGAATCACGGTGAGCGTCGAAGCTGTTTGCGCCGCCGATGGCGCAGGCGAGCCAAACAAAATCCCGAGCGAAAGTAAGAGCGCAAAAAGTGCTTTCCTCATGGAGCCTCCAGAATGCGCCGTGTAGCTTGCCGCAAACCTCCTGCCCTTGGCAAGGAGCAGAATTTCAAATCCACAGGCAATGCTTTTTCAATTGAGCGTGGATGGAAATTGCCGCGAACCTTTGATACCCTCCTCCCGGGGCAGGGGAGCCCTTTCAATCTAACGGATAATGGGATCCAAAAGGGGGGAGTTGTGTCCAAAGTCCGCTATTTTTTCTCATTAGTTCTGATTCTTTCGTGGAGTTCCGTGGCTTTCGCGCAGGGCGGAGCCACCGGCGCGATCAGCGGAACCGTGCAGGATCCGACCGGAGCGGTCGTATCGGGAGCGAAAGTTACCGTCACGAGCGAGGCGACTGCGCAGCTCGTGCGCGAACTCACCACCGACGCTTCCGGAATCTTCACCGCCAGTTTGCTCCCGGTCGGCAAATACACGGTCGAAGTCAGCGCTTCGGGATTTGCCACCACCAAGTTTCCCGGCATCGAGGTGGTCATCACGGAAACGACGCGCTTGCTCGCCACGCTGAAGGTCAGTTCCGCCCAGCAAGTCGTCGAAGTGCAGTCCCAGGTTACGCAGATCAACACCGCCGACGCCGCCACCGGCGAATCCGTCGGCAACGCCACCATCACTACGCTGCCGCTGGCGACACGAAACTTTCAGCAGATCCTCACGCTCTCGGCGGGCGCTTCCTCCGACCTGAACAATGCCTCGCAACTCGGCCGCGGCCAGGTCTTCATTCACGTGAATGGCGGCCGCGAAGACAACAACAACTACCTGATCGACGGCATTTCCGTTGCTGACTATGCTTTCGGCGAGCTGACCTACACTCCCCTTCCGAATCCCGATGCCATCGATCAATTCAAAGTCAGCACCAGCTTGTACGACGCCACGCAAGGCCGCAACGGCGGAGGCAATATCAACGCCACGCTGAAAAGCGGCACGGCGCAATATCACGGCGACGTCTGGGAGTATTTCCGCAATACCAAACTGGACGCCAATGATTTTTTCCTCAATGCCGGGGGAAAGCCGCGGCCGGTGATCCAGCAGAATATTTTCGGCGGCGACTTTGGCGGCAAGGTGGACCCGTCGGCTAAGCTCGGTTATTTTTACGTGAACTATCAGGGTACGCGCCAGCGCAGCGGCGCATCGGCCGGTACTTTCATCAACACGTCCATTCCCTACGTGCCACTGGCGGATCGCCAGTCGGCCACCCAAATGGCTGCGGATTGCGGCGTGCCCAGCGTTGATCCGGTGGCATTCAAGCTTCTCAATGTAAAGAGCAATCAATTTGGATCTGGCGCTGGGGGCTATCTGTATCCGTTGCCAACGAATGTTCCCGCAACTACACCTTGCCTCACCCCGGTGGCATTTCTGCTCAGCAGCACCGGCAAATTCACGGATGACCAATTCATCGCGAATTGGGATCACGACTTCAACTCCAACAAGGATCGCGTCTCGTTCCGCTTCTTCTGGGCCAATTCCGATACCTTCCAACCCTTCGGCGGAGACTCCTTTCAAGTGCAAACCGGCGGACCTCCTTTTCCAAACAATCTGAATTTCCCTCTGGACATCCCGCTGAAAAACCGGGTCGCCAGCATTACCGAAACGCACCTATTCTCCAATAACCTGGTGAACGAATTCCGATTCGGGGTCAACATCATCAGCGACAAGTTGAACAATATTCCGCCGGTGACCAACACGCAGGTAGGCATCAATCTTCCGACCGCGAACGGCGACCCCAATATTTACAGGTTGCAGTTCGGCAGCTTTGCCTTCGGGCCGTTTCCGCAGCAGTTGCAGCAAGCCCTCAGCGACAGCTTTGTATTGCTGGACACGCTGGGCTGGACCCGCGGAAACCACACGTTCCGGTTCGGCGGAGAAGTCGATCGCACGACTCTTCGCCGCAGCTTGCCGGTGGCGGACAACGGGTTGGTTTTCTTTTCCCCTCCCACCATTGGCACAGATTTTCAGAGTTTTTTGGCAGGTTCGCCGTTCTTTGGCGAAGCCGGTGGCGGAGTCGGCACCCACGACTACCGCATTCCCGCCTTTGCCTGGTTCGCGCAAGACGATTACCGCGTGACCAAATCCCTTACCCTGAATCTCGGTTTCCGGACGGAGTATTTGGGCGCCCCGTACGACGAGAGCTGCCGCATCGGCAATGCCGAACCATCCTTGGCGAATACCACCGGACAGCCTTTCGTCTATCCCAAGTGCGTGAACAAATACAATCTTCCGGGCCTGACCGGAACGCAGGCACGCAGCTCGCTCGGCAACAATTTCGCCACCGTCCCGGAGCCTCGCATCGGTCTCGCCTATGACCTGTTTGGCCGGCATACCACCTCCGTTCGCGCCGGCTACGGGTATTACAGCGTGCGCGAAGACCTGGGCGCCGTGGATAACTTGTCTTTCTCCCCGCCGTTTTTCCCCATTGCCATTAATTTCCTGCCCGGCGCCGGAAGCCTTGGCAATCTTTTTCAGCCCAACCCGGCCACTGGATTCCCGGGCATTCCACCGCTCGGGGTCCTGAGTCCGGCGTTTGTCCCGGTGCCGTCCTTCTTCCAGGGATTTACCACGAATGGCACGTCGTGCACGTCCGCTGGTTTGCCAAGCTCGCCTACCACTAATGCGACACAGACGCCCTGCTATTCGGGCAACGTGATCAGCCTGATTTCCCTCCAGGTACCGCATCACTGGATTGCCGGGACCACTCAACAGTGGAACCTGACCATACAGCGCGAATTGCGCGCCAATTGGTTTGTTGAGGTCGGATACGTGGGTACAAAGGGCACGCATTTGCGTGCGACCTTTGACCCGGCGGAAGCGACGCTGGCATCGCCTCAAAAGCCAGTCATCATTCCTGGCGTCAATTGCGATGGCACCAAGGGCGCAGGGGCGCAATGCAGCATAGTGGATAACACCGTGGAAAATGCACCTGCACGATCGCCATTCCGCGGGATCGCTCCGGCCAATTTCGAGGCCTTTGCGCCGAACTCCGATTCGCATTACCACTCCCTGCAGGCCACCCTGGGGCACCACTACTCCAAGGGGCTTTACTGGCAAAGTGCGTACACCTTTTCCAAGGAGATCGACGATGTTTCCAACGCCACGGTCTCCTTCGACACGCGCTTCAACGACCAGAACATTGCCCGCGATTCGCGCGGCCTGGGCGATTTCGACCGCCGCCACCGCTTCGTGACCAGCGCCGTTTATCAACTTCCTTTCTTCGCGCGTGCTGAGGGACTTACCGGCAAGGCGCTGGGTGGCTGGGAGGTCAGCGGCGTGCTTACCCTGCAATCCGGGCTGCCGTTTACTCCCGTCGACTCTGGGGGTGGGAGCGCTTACGCCTTCAGCAGCCCGAACCTCGCCACTCCGACGTTTGCCCCGGGCCGTAACTGCGGCAACGCGCCCATGCACGGCGGAGTGGAATCCCGCCTGGCCCAATGGGTGGATTTCAATGCTTACCAGAAAGATGCGATAATTCCGCTGGCTAGCGGCGCTGGAGGCGATGCCACCGGCCTCGGAAACGCCCCGCGCAATTGCGTGATCGGGCCGCCCCAGAAAAACATCGACTTCACCGCTGGAAAGATCTTTAAGATCACGGAAAGGCAGAACCTCCGGTTCCAGGCGGAGTTTTTCAACTTGTTCAACCACCCGTCCTTCGCCAATCCGCCCGCGGCGGACGTCCAAAACCAGAGTTCGTTTGCTCAAATCACATCGGTCGTAGGAACGCCTCGCCTGATTCAGTTCTCGCTCAAGTACCTGTTCTAGTTCAGGTTCGACAAGGGGGCACGCGCGGCGGCTCGTAACAAAACGAGCCGCCGCATTTTTTTTCGTCACGTCCTGAAGAACGGCATCGACACCCAAGGCTAGTCATCGGTTGAATCCCATTTGCGTCATGACGGTTTCTTCGCGGGGTCGGGGTCTGGGAAGGATGGATTCCAAGCATTGGTGGAGTCTTTGTGTGCCTCCTTTTCCGGTTTTGTCTGCGTTTCTGTGTTCGTGTGGGAATCTGAGCCGGAGTCGAGGTCAGGGGCCTCGTCTGGGCCAAGGTCCTTGTCTGGGACTAAAACGTCTATAGGCGCTGGCTCGGTGGGGTAGGTGATACCGGCAGCGTTGTCGGCGGTGATGGCGGGCAGGGTGCGGAGGAGCAGGCTGCTGATGTACGCCAAAACGGCGGCGCGGCGGGGGGAGATGCGGTTCTGTGCCAGGAGCTGGTAGAGGTTCAATAGGGAATAGTTGATGCCCTGTGCAGTCTGGAAAAAATGGCACCTTGTGGTCAAGTGCTGGAAATGATCGGCGGCCAACTCTTGTTGCTGTTGGGCAAGATGGCGTGGACACAGGCAAGAGCGCCCGTCCAGAGCCAGGGTACGGCATTGACGGCCTTTGGGGTCGCGGTGGCTACAGCGAGCGGATTGCACGACGGAATTAGCAGTTTGCGGTTTCATTTTGATCCTCGTAGAGGGGCAGGAGATACCCCCACCCCCGGGTGTTTTTGGAAAAGAGTTCGGATTTGGTTGAAAACAAAAGAGTTGAGATTTTGGAGGGTGCAAAAGAGTTTGCAAGAGTATGAAAAGGCAGAGGATAGGACAAAGAACGTTGGCATGTTTGAGGGTTTGAATGTTGAAACGTTGAAAAGAAAGAGGTTAACGATTGAAAGTTGAAAGCTGCTGAATGTGGAAAGGCAAGAAAGGAGAGCGAGGGAGTCCCGATCGGGATCTCCGATGGCTGGGGTTAGTTTCGAGTTGGTAGAGCCGACCATGCACGACTAAGAATATCATGGATTTATTTCTTTGTCAAGTATTTTTAAAGTATTTATATAGAGTAACTTACGGAGCCGTTCGAATGGGTTTGTAAGAGCAAGAAAACAAAGGGGTAGAGCTCACTGGTGGCGGGGGAGATGGTGGAAGGCGGAGGGGTGGCGCCAGCGGGAGGTGATTTTCAGGCATTGAAATGATCGGCCCTTCAGGTGCGCGGACCATCCGGTAGCCTCCTTCCGCTCCGCGGTCGCAAAATCCTCTTCGGTAAACCCTTGCTACTTGGGAGTCCACTCGTTGCTTGACCTTGTTAATAACTCGCGTATTATCGCGCTTATGAGCTTGGGCATCAGACCGGGGTTCCCGGTTGCTGGCGACGGTTATCAGGCCGAAGTCGAAATTAAGGATCAGCACCTGCGTTTATTTGCCGAGGTCTATTCGCTCGGTTATCTGGCGGTGGTCTTTGACGTGAACCGTAAACAAAGAGTTTCACGCGAGGACGCAGACAATCTTGATGATGCAAAAACCAAGGCAGAAAGCTTGGCAGCTGGCTACTTGCGCTACCGCGGGGCCGGAGAATTGCCCTCAGTCACTTGGTTTCTCAATCCGCAAAGCAAAGCCGCAATCGGAGTCTCGTAGTTATAGTCGCGAGGAAGCTTTCTCACGGCAAGAGGCATGAATGGATCTTCCCTACGAAATTAAGGCGCTCATCAAAGGGCAAGACATAAGAGGTATCCGCAACTTTTTCTTTAAGGTAGACGCCCCAGAACTACAACCTGGGTTTTTCAGAGAAGACCAGTGGTGGGACTACAAAGAGGACTGTCCAGGCTCCGGGAAGTCGACCGATACGGAGTGGGCCAAAATCGCGGCGGATGTGGCGGCCTTTCACAATCAGGAAGGGGGGATCCTCTTCTTCGGGATAAGAAACAAAGACTTTCGATTCTTGGGTGCGAAACCTCGACTTGACACCAAGTTGTTCAACGACAAGATACGAAAGTATGTTGGCGACAGATTTTGGGTGAGTTTTGGTCGCGAATTCATCCAATCTGACCAATCCTATCTCGGTATTGCCGTGGTGCCGCCCAGGTCTGTGACACAAGTGCGAATGCTGCGCGACGGGCCCACTCTAGAAGGGAAGCCCATCTTCCAATCAGGAGATCTCTGCGTCAGGATCGGCGACGAGACACGGATATTTCGCGGTTCCGAGGCAATTCAGTTCGCAGCCACAAGGGGACTCGGGGTTTCCGCAGCCACCTTCTCTGTGGACGAACCCAATTATAGAATTCTCCGACCCGACTATAAGAGATTCGTACGCAGAGAAACGATATGTGAGGCCATTGAAAAGGCCATTCGAAGTGATCGTACCTACGTTACGTCTCTTACCGGCATTGGAGGGATCGGCAAGACAGCTCTAGCGTGCTGGATGACTCTCTGTTCATACGAGCAAAAAGATTTTGACTACATAGTTTCTGTTAGTGCGCGCGACCGAGCGCTAACCGGAACCGGCATCATTCCAGTATCACCAACCTTTTCGTCGCTAGATGATCTGCTCCGAACAGTTTGCGAAACGACCGGTTTCGCCGAGATTGCAGAGATGCCCTCCGAGGAGCGATTGAAGGCGGTTAGATCCGACATTCTTTCCCAATTCCGTGGACTCCTCTTTGTGGACAACTTAGAGACGGTTGACGACCCTAGAATCCTCACATTCTTAGAAGATCTACCCATCCCGACAAAAGCAATTGTAACCTCCCGCAAGGCCAAAGTGCGGATTGCAAATTTTCCAATTGAAGTAGGTCCGTTTGACAAGGACGAAGCGATCCGATTCCTTGAAGGGACGGCACGCGCAGTTGGGAAGGAGTTCATGGTAAATATGACCAGTGCAGAAAAAGAAGGGCTGGTCAATGCTTGCGACCGGATCCCACTGGTCATCGAGTGGCTAGTCGGTCGCTCTCGGGACCAAGAAAAGGCCACGAAGACTGCAGAGGGACTCGAGGCTCATGGAAAACACGGGGAGGAACTACTCGAATTCTCCTTCCGCCGAGTTTTCGAGGAGATGACAGGAAGCCAACGGCTGGTTTGTCAGGCAGTCTCGCTCATCAACCGCCCGCTGCCAATCGAAGCAATAGCAGTAGCTGCCAATCTTCCGCTACACACAGCATCCGACGTACTTGAGGAATTACAAGACTACTCGCTCGTAGAGCGCCTTTACGACAGCAACTACCGAGACCTCGTATATACCCTCCTGCCCGTTACAAGCACATTCCTATATCGCGAACTGCGAAAGAGCCAGGGGCTTGAGTCGGAAATTCGGAAACGACTCGGCGACTGGTATCAAGCAAGAGATGTCGCTGACCCTACGCAGCGCGAACAAGTCCAAAGGATCCGAAGAGGCGAGCAGAGTCCAGAACTCACGCTCTTGCAGATAGCCCGTAACTACCAGGCCTCGGGGGACTTGGATAATGCAGAGAATTTTTACAAACAAGCGCTGGAACGCAACCCTAGAAGCTGGCAATGCCATCGCGAACTCGCGGAATTCTATCGCCACTACCGCGATGAAACGGCTAGATGCTTGGCGCATTACAAACAAGCTTGCGAAGTCGCACCTAGGCAGGGTCCAGACAGGGCCAAAATATTCCGAGAGTATGGGATCGTGTTGCGGAGTTCGGGTATCGCGTCCGGACCCCGAGATGCCGCCGAAGCCCTCGAAGAAGCCCTCAAACAAACACCGGGTGATCCGATATGCCGGCACGCTCTGGGTGATTGTTACGCAAAAATTATGTCCTATGAGAAGGCGATACAGGTGCTTGAGCCCCTGCTGGAATCCCCATATCACAACACGAGGGTCAAGACCTACCCGCTCTTGGAGGACTGCTATAAAGCAACCAGTAGAACCCTGGAATTGCTGACTCTCAAAGAGCGCATGACAAGTGACAAATTCTGATTCGCGGGTGGTCGTCAGTCGATTCGCAAAAGTGCCTCTGGTCCGGTCATGACATTCACTGGTTTGGATGGAGTTAGGTGCCGAGGACGTTGGGCTGGAGGCGGGAGTAGCCGTTCTCATGGGCCCAGAGAGAAAGTGGAATCGCGGCCAAGTCATCGACGAGCGGGATGGCGTGGCCGTTTTTTGTTAAGTTCACACCGGTGAGATAAAACTTGCAGGTGTCGCAGGCTTCCACCCAGATGTGGGGCAACTGCTCCGCTATGCCTTTCCATAGTGCCAGCGAGGTGAAAATAGGATTGTGATCGGGCGTTTTAGAGCTAATTCGCCGGGCGAATCACCGGGTTAAAATCTAGCATTGAACGTGAACTGGCCTACTGTGGGCAGACACAGTTTCCGTTCGGATAAATGATGGGCCCTGGCCCCCAATCCCGCGATTCCAGACCCGCATCCTGAGGGAGCGCATTGAGCGCGGAACCAAGTAAGCCTACTCCCTGCAAGCCGAACCCGCCTATCCCCGAGCCCAGCAAACCAAAACCGCGCAAGCCGAGGCCCCCTAAATTCAGCGCCAAGCCAAATAAATCCGGAACCAACCAAGAATCAGCTCCGCCGAAGGAGGTTTCTTGGCCAAATGAATTTCCGCCCCGGTCAAATGAATGATCTCCGCCGAATTGCGAACTCCCGAACCGCCGATCGCCCGATCCGCTTCGGGAATGATTGCGGGAGCCTCGGCCGAATCCGGAATTGCCAAATCGAGAGTTGCCGAAATTCGACGATCCGCGATTCCCGTCCAGCCACGACGTTGACGCTGCCCTCGGCGTGCTCGCCTGCGAGAATTCACCCCGGCCCTGCCAACTCCGCGAAGCCGGTGTCGCATTCGGCGGCCGATTCCCACTGATAGACAACCCCGATCTCGGCGTGCCTACCCGGGACGACTGACCCGAGCCGGACCAACTTCGCGAAGCCGGTGTCGCGTACGGCGGCCGATTGGCGTTGAAAGATGACGCCGATCTCGGCGCACTCGCCCAAGACGACTGACCCTGGCCCGGCCAACTCCTTGCCGGCGATGCCGCGCTCGGCGGCCTATTGGCGTTGAATGATGCCGCCGATCTCGGAGCACTTCCCCAGGAAGAGGAACCCCGGCTGGCCCAACTCCGCGAAGCCAACCCCGCGCTCGGCGGCCGGTTCGCTCCGAAGTCCATACCACCCGCGCGTGTGCCCGTCGCAAAGGCTCTCACATCGGAGCTACCTAGCCCTCGTCCCCTGGACCCATTCATACCCCGCGTGCCACTCAACCCAGTCGCGCGCCCTCCGAAGTAGGCGGAATTGCTGCTCCCACGAGTGCCCCATCCACTAGATCTTCCGTACGACCCGCCACCCGTTTGCCGTGGTGCCGCTGACCGCCCGCCCCAAAAACTCTTCCCGCCGAAGTGCCCGCCACCGCCGCCGTGGAATCCTCCTCCGCCTTTGCTGGCGCCATGAAATCCACCGCCCCCGTGAGACCCACCATGGTGGGAGCCGCCGCCTCCGTGAGAACCGCCGCCACGATGTTTACCGAACGCAGCGTTCGCCGGACCTGACAGTGCCAGCGCCACCATGGCTGTGAACAGGAGTCTCAAGACCCTGGGGATGCTCATCTCAGTTTCCTCCTCCCGAAGCGCGTGCGCATCGGGCGAAATCGCGATCTAGAGAATCGCGGGCAGAAGCGGCGTAGATTTTCTCCACGTCTTCAGCTGCCCCACGTTTGGGCAGGTCGAATATCAATGGCAAGTTGTACTCAAGTGTGGGAGCAAGTGAGCAGCCGAAAGACCGAAGATGCAAGCTGTTGAAGGGAAGGCAGTTATAATTTCGAAGCTTTCGCGATCTCCCTTGGACCCGCAAGATCCCCCCAACACTGACGCCCCTTGCCGACAGTGCCCTTACGATTTCATACGTCGGTGAAGCCAACTGGTCAGCTGGCCTTCCCGGCCATTAAACGAGCCGGTTGCCTGAATGAAACATATGTTTTCATAGCGACGAAAGCCCAAGTGGACGAGGAGGCAGGTTACCGGGGAAGTGGCGTCGGCGGTCCTGACTAGCACACACCGCTGGGGCGAGCCGCGGTTCCGGGTTCCTGAATCGGGACGGTTTGCGGACTTGGCACTGCGTAGGGTGTAGTTCCGGCCAGGTTCGCGGCACATTGCAGGATTGCTTGCGGAATCGCAGGAAGTGTGGACGGTAGATTCGGAATCGACCGGTCGGGTTTTTTGAAATTAAGAGCGCTGGTCAGATCCCCGACCGTCGCGCGGCGCCAGGCGCTCAAATTGGGCACTTCCGCACCGAACCGCGTCTCCAGGAATCGCAACACCGAAGTGTGATCGAAGAGGTCCGATGACACAAATCCGCCTCGACTGAACGGCGAGAGGATCAGCATGGGGACGCGAAAACCCAATCCAATCGGGCCGGTTATCGCTGGACTGCCGATTACGGTGGGGTCTGGCACCGCTGGGGCGGTCACGTACTCGCCGGGCGTGCCTGCGGGCGCCGTCAGTGGCGCGACGTGATCAAAAAATCCGCCGTTCTCATCGTAAGTGACAAGCAAGAGTGTCTTTGCCCATTGCGCTGGGTTAGCGGCCAAAGCGGTGAGGATGAGCGAAAGAGTATTCTCACCAAAGATGGAAGGCGAAGGCGGGTGATCCGACGTTAGCACCGACCCCACTAGCCAGGAGACTTGGGGCAGATTCCCTGACGCAATATCGGCCAAGAAGTCGATGGGGAACTGCGGGCCGAAGGCATTCTGGTGCAGCACCGAAGCGGGATCCTGAAAATTTTTGAAATAGGAAAGAACATTATCCGACAGAATCCCGCCGAGAATAGTCTCATCCGGCGATGAGTATACCTTCCACGAAATTCCCCGGGCCTGAAGCTGCTCGGGCATCGTTGTATAAGTCAGACGGCCGTAAAAGGCTGTGCGGTTTGCGATGATGGTCTGCAAAATCGGCCCGCCGTTTTTTCCATCCGGGTCGAGCGAGGCGGCCATGGTGTACAGCCGGTTCGGGTCGGTTGGGCCCATCACCGAGCAAAAATAGTTGTCACAGATCGTGAAACCATCGGCCAGCGCGTAGTAATAGGGAATGTCCGCGCGAGTGTAGTAGCCCATGCTTAATACCGCATCATTGGGATTAATCGCAAGACGCGAGCTCACAAAACCGTCCATTGCGCCGTTGTGCCAACTCTGATGCTGCGGGACCCAGTCGTGGGTGATGTCGTGCGTGCAGGCTGCATTCGTTGTGGACGTGTCCAGGCGGAATGGCAAGAGCGTTCCCACTGGAGAGATCGTAATGTTCGCCGGGTCGGGCTGGCGGAACGCCATGCTCTGGTCGAAGAATCCACGCACGCCGCGGTAGCTCCCAAAGTAATGATCGAACGACCGATTCTCCTGAATCAGGATCACCACATGTTCGATGTCGCTTAATTTGGAGCAAGGGGCAGGACCCGGCGGAGAAATGACGGGACCACCGCCGCCGCATCCGTGCAAGCCCAGCGACGCTAGTTCTGCAACGGCTGTTGTCGCACCGAGTCTCAGTAGTTCCCGGCGAGTAAAATTGTGCATAAGCTTTTAAGTCTTAGATGCGCTCCACGGAGCAAAGGTGGGACCGGCTACCAAGTCATGGCAAATCAGGTATCCGGAAACTGACCTACTTGTCCTGGCGGGCAAGCCGCCACAACAAAAGAGTAAAGCACGGGTCTGAAGACCCGCCACTACAAGGTCTCGCCGGCTCGTTGTTGCTAGGTGCCCAACAGATTTGGTTGGAGGCGTGAATAACCATGCTCGTGGGCCCAGAGGGAGAGAGGGATCGCGGCTAGATCATCGACGAGTGGGATGGCGTGGCCGTCTTTGGTCAAATCCACACCTGTGAGAAAAAACTTGCAGGTGTCGCAGGCTTCCACGCGAATGTGCGGCAACTGCTCGGCTACGTAAACTGGCAGCTTGACTTCGGCTTGTTCACCACAAGTAGGGCAATGAATCCGCCGAAACTCCCATTCCTGCGAGCAGAAGGAGCAGAGAAGGAAACGCTTGCCGCTGTCGCCTTCCACTCGAAGCACACCCATGAGCGGCCGCGAGCCGCACAACGGGCAGACTCGCACAGTCATAATCATGGGGGGCTTGGGGATCAGCGCGGCGCGAAACTCGGCGTATGGTTGCAGAAAGGCTCGCGGCAGAAACTGCGCGAACGCGCCGATTTGCTGGTCGTATTTGCCGGCAT
>Ga0210405_10003434_pt1 | contig 15555 bp, 14 predicted proteins | sample IncBWH11MmetaG_FD_155492 | JGI IMG/M metagenome (GOLD analysis project Ga0210405, IMG submission 155492) | Forest soil microbial communities from Barre Woods Harvard Forest LTER site, Petersham, Massachusetts, United States - Inc-BW-H-11-M | ecosystem: Environmental > Terrestrial > Soil >... | reverse complement strand
GCTCGACGTCGCCGAATCCATGGTCCAGTCCGCGCTGCAACGCACCGAATCCCGCGGCGCCCACCAGCGCAACGACTTCCCCAAGCGCAACGACGAAAAATTTCTCGCCCATTCCCTGGTATTCCGCGCCGCCGACGGACGCCCCCGCGTCGAGTATCTCCCCGTCAGGATCACGCGGTGGCCTCCCGGCGAACGTGTTTACGGACAGCCCGCGCAGAAAGCCGGCGCAAGTTAGGACATCATGGCCGACACCATCAAACTCGAAGTCTCGCGCTACTCTCCGGAGACCGACGCCGCTCCGCATTTCCAGAGCTTCGAAGTTCCCTTTCGCCGCGATTGGGTCGTCCTCGACGCGCTCAACTACATCAAGGACAAGCAGGACGGCTCCCTCACCTATCGCTGGTCCTGCCGCATGGGCATCTGCGGCAGTTGCGGCATGCTCGTCAACGGCGAGCCGAAATTAACTTGCGCCACGTTCCTCGCCGACTACGCGCCCGCGCCCATCCGCGTCGAGCCGCTTCGCAATTTTCCCGTCGTCCGCGATCTGGTCATCGCCATGAACGACTTCATGCGCAAGCTTCAAAAAATGAAACCCTGGCTCATCCGCAAGGAAGAAAAGCCCGTCTCCGAAGGCGAATATCTGCAAACGCCCGAGGAACTCGAGGCCTACAAGCAGTTCAGCATGTGCATCAACTGCATGCTCTGCTACGCCGCCTGCCCCGTTTACGGCCTCGACCCGCTCTTCTCCGGCCCCGCCGCCATCGCGCTTGCGCAGCGTTACAATCTCGATTCCCGCGATCAGGGCGCAAAAGACCGCTTCCCCGTTCTCTCCCAGCACGACGCCATCTGGGGCTGCACCTTTGTCGGCGAATGCACGCGCGTCTGTCCCAAGCACGTCGATCCCGCCGGTGCCATCCAGCAATACAAACTCACCGCCGCGCTCGATTGGGTCAAATCCGTCGTGATGCCCTGGGGTGGAAAATGAAATCCGCGGCCGCCACACCTCCCTACACGCTCAATCACCCGCGCTGGTATCGCAAACGCGTCTCCACCTATTGGTGGCTGCAGCGCTGGGAATATCTCCGCTTCGTCCTGCGCGAAATCAGCAGCGTGTTCGTTGCGTGGTTCGTGGTGCTCACGCTTCTGCAACTTTATGCGGTCTCCCGCGGACCGGACGCCTACGACGAATTTCAACACTTCCTGAAAAATCCTTTCGTCATCGTCTTCAACATCATCAGCTTCCTCTTCGTCGTCTTTCACTCCATCACCTGGTTCAATCTCTCCGCCCGCGCCATGGCCATCCGCGTCGGCGGAAAACGTGTCCCCGGCTTTTTGATTTCCGGCCCAAATTTCGCCGCCTGGCTTGTTATTTCCGCGGTCATCGCCTGGCTTCTTTTGCGAGGTTAAGGAGCTATATCGTGGATGGTTCTTTAGGAGGTCGGGGCTTCAGCCCCGACGTAAATGGGGTAGAGGATGTGGGCTTTAGCCCCTGAAGAAGGCTTCACGCGGACTCGGCACCTGTTTATGAGGTGGGTTCAACTGGATAACTAGATGAAACGATAGAAGGACAAATGGACGCTCAACCAACCAAACTTCGCATCGAACCGCTCTTGTGGCTCCTTTTCAGCGCCGGCGGTGTCGTTGCAGCATTCTTCATCCCCATTCACCTCTTCATCCTGGGAATTGCCGCTCCTCTCGGCTGGACAAAATCTACGGATTACTCAAGCGCTACCGCCTTCCTGGCCTTTCCCATCGTGCGTCTCTACCTCTTCGTTCTCTGCTCGCTCCCGCTCTTCCATGCCGCCCATCGCATTCGCTACACGCTCTACGACGGCCTGCAAATCAAGCACCTCAACGAAGTCATCGCCGTCTGCTGCTACGGCGGCGCGGTTTTGGGCACCGTCATCGCTGGCTACTTGTTGTGGAATTTTGTTTGAACAAGCAAGCTGTTCCAATATGCTGAGGGCTGTCACCGCCCCGTAAGTGAGGCACCATGCAACACCAGCTGAAATCCATCTCCAAAGCAGGCATCCCCGAAGCCATCGCCAAAGTTGAGCTCTACCGCTACCTCAATGAGCCCGAGGAAGCCGAATCCATCTGCCGCGACATCCTCGCCATCGATCCCGAACAGCAGCTCGCTCGCCGCATGCTCGGCCTCTCCATCACCGACCAGTTCCTCGGGATCGCCGGCGATCGGTACGAAGAGTGCCGCTCCATCTTCCAGTCCTTGCGCGATCCCTACGAACGCTTCTACTACACCGGCCTCTTCCTCGAACGCCGCGCCAAAGCCCAGCTCCGCACCGGATGCGCCGCCCACATTCTTCTTCCCCTCGTCGAAGAAGCCCTGGAAAATTTCGCCGAAGCCGAAAAAATCCGCCCCATCGGCAACGACGACAGCATCCTCCGTTGGAACCGCTGCGTCCGCCTCCTCGAAGCCCACCCCGAATTCCATGCCGTGCATCCCGGCCCAACCACCTTCGAATCCTCCGACACCCCGCCCATCCCAACCCGCACCCGCGGCCTCACCCATTAGCGCGTAGCGGCCACCTTCAGGTGGCCAAGCGATAACTCGTGTAGCGCCGGCTTCCAGCCGGCAAGCCCCCCTGTGACACAGCCATTCCTGGCTGTGCGCATTTCTCTTCCTACTTCCATGGCCCTTCCCCTCGCAACGCTCCCCGCACCATCTCCACCACCTCAACCCCAATCCAAACCCAACTCCCGTCATTCAAAACATCCGCCCACCCACTCAGGTCAATATTCAGAACCACATGCGTCAAGACGCACCCAACCACCCCGCTGACCGCAAATTCCCCAGCCAATTCCGCTGCCGGCGCCACCGTTTCCGTTACCACGTCCGGCCGAACCCCGCGCCCTTCCAAACACGTCATGCCGCACAACAACGGGCTAAACAAAACCACCCCCGCCAAAACCGCCGCAACCACCGTCCTATATTTGCTCTTCCCCATAAAACTTCTCCTATCTCCCTCTGCCCTTCTACAAGTTAATCGAACACACCTCCCCCAAATCGACACCCCCCCCCCAACAATTTTCGTCCTTGATTTAACTTTGGAGTGCGGTGGCTCTGCCACCGCTTTTAAGATCAAAACCCGCCACTCAACAATTTTCTATGCCGACAACTCGTCCGCGCCTCCCATTCCATCAAACACACCTATCTCCAGCCGCCACCAAGCAGCCTTATTCCATGTCACTTTTACTTCTGGAAAACCTTCCGGAACAATCCAATCATCTCCGCAAACGCCTGATCCGTAGCCTCCGGATCAAACCGCGGCCCCTCATCTCTCGTAAACGCATGTTCCGCCGGATAAAGCAACGTCCGATACCGCGCTCCGCTCTTCCTCAGCCCAGCGTCGATCGCCTCTCGCCCCGCCTCCGGCACATGCGGATCCTTCGTCCCAAAAATCATCAGCAACTCCCCGTGAATCTCCTTCGCCCGAGCCAGCGACCCCGCATCCGCGTCCTTCCCCAATTTCCCATCATGAATTCCCGTCCCGTAGTAGCAAACCGTCGCCTTCACATCCGGCTGAAACGCCGCCCGAAACGCCAAATGCCCGCCAATACAAAACCCCACCGCCCCAATCTTCCCCCGCGCCACCTTCGGGTGTTTCCCCAGCCAATCGAGCCCCGCCCGGCAATCCGCATCAAAATCCGCCACCGGAGTCTTCGCCGCATCCCCCAACCCGCGCGTCCGCCCCGCGTCGTCAAACGCAATCGCCGCCCCCGGCGGCTCAATCCTCCGGTATATCTCCGGCGCCGCCACCACAAATCCATATCCCGCCAGCCGCACACACGTCCGCAACATCGGCGGCGTCAGCTGAAAGATATCCGAGTAGCACCAGATCCCCGGATACTCCCCGTCCTCCTTCGGCGCCGCCACAAACGTCCGCATCGGCGACCCCGCCAGCGCAATGTCCACGTATTCCGTTGTAACGATCATCCCGGTCCCCCCTTGCCGCGGCAGATTCTGTCCCGGACCCCGGCCCCAGTCAACCCCCGCGAGCAGGTGCCTCGGGTTGGCTCATCCGGCCGACGCCCAGTTTTCAAAGCTCCCTTGTGCATCCTTTTATCCGATTCGGGCCACCAATGTGCAAAACATCTCCCACTCCGCCCTTGAAAGGCGTGAGTGTGTCATTTTGAACATTCTAAAATACTGTATCCAGCTGAAAACAAACGGTTAAGTAAAGTGGCTTCGGAAAGGTGGCATTTGCCAGATGGCAGCGCAATTGCACTATCCCCAACGAATGTAACTGTATCCGCAGACGGAGAGTGAAATTTTGCGTAAGGTACTAGTATCCAGCTTGACTCCAACCAATCAGGCTTCCAAGAAGGCATTCTACCTGCTTGCCATTCTCGCATTGGTATTTGCTTGGACATCAGTCGCGCGGGCGGACGACATTACTGATCCCGATCCTGTCGGTTTTTGTGCGCCACCTGCCACTGTCCCCGCATGCACCACCGGGACCGGCATTGGTAAAGAAACAATCGCAGTGGGTTCAACATCTATCGGAATGGAAAAGAACGGCAGCGGCACTTCTTCCAGTCCGTGGTACCTGCTGGTAGCCGTGCCAAATTACAGCGGGCCGGCTCCAACGCTCAGCATCGCAGGCTTTACGGAAGGTAGTACGGTGAATTCCGCTCCCTTCACCCCCACCTCGGCTGGCGACATTTATGACCTCTTCGCCGGTTTAACTGGCAGTAATGGCTCACTGAACGTCGGCAGCTTGTTCGGGAGCAATGAAGTCGCTGCGTTTGGAAGCAAGCCTACCTCCTTTGATGTCTTTGAATACTCATTCACCGGTCCGTTCAGCAGTTGGACACCCTACACGATTACCGTTACCGGCCCTGGCCTGAGTGCTGGAACCTTTCTCGCTGGTTATGGTGGCTCGCCGCCGTTCACCACTCCGTACACAACCGCCGGTTTGGTCAATGGCCCGACCGTCCTAACACCTGAACCCAGCTCTCTGACGGTCCTCGCCGCCGGCTTGTTGGCCCTGGCCGCTTTGGCCGGCCGTCGTTCTCTGACCGCGTAACCGGTCGCCCAAAACCCTCAACCTGAAAAACCCCGCCCGCATCCCGGACGGGGTTTTTCATTTCGGCGCCCTCTCATCTGACTCTGGCCAGCATTTCCCGCCACAACCCGTTTCTTTAACAGCGACGTTACCCGTTGCTTCAAATCAGGTAAAACTGGATTCTCGGGGCGAGGCGTGCTTACAAGAAACGTTAGGTGAGCCTGCAAGTAATCCGCTTCATTGCAAATAATAAAGTTCGTTTTCATTAGGATCTTCATTCGGGCCGAGCTTCCATTCTCGGATCCAGCTCACGCGATCTCTCGAATCTCGGAAGGCGCAGCAGAACTGGTACAACTCCCGGATGCTCCGTGAACGGAGTTTAAGACTCCAAGAAGCAGCTAACTGTTCAATATGGAACACTGCTCAGTTGCGGATAATCGCTGCGAGGCTCATAAGACGCCAGGAGAAACCTCCTCCCCGTTGGACTAAAGTTTGATCCTCCGTGCCATCCCCTGCTCCGACCCTTGCCCTCAGCAATCATCTGGACTGCCTGCCCTCAAATTCCCCGAACAATTTGTTTGCTTCCAAAAGACTTTTCCCTGACAACTCCACTTCCCTCTTGCCGTATTCTTTTTTCGGGGGCAGTTGTGAAACGTGCGGCAATCATCGGCGGCGGCATTGGCGGCCTCACCACCGCTATCGCCCTCCGCAAAATCGGATTCGAAGTAAACGTCTACGAACGTGCGCCTGAGCTAAGAGAAGTTGGCTCTGGCATGAGCCTTTGGCCCAATGCCGTGAGATCCCTCAATCAGGTTGACCCGAGCATTCTTTCCACACTCAGGCCTCGCGGCCGCTCTCTTCGCCAGCTTGTCATGAAAGACGCCAGCGGCGAACGCATCAAAACTCTTCCGCTCGCTGTCGACGATTGCAGCGGCATCGCCGTTCATCGCGCCGAATTGCAATCCGCACTGGCCCAGTCCGTGTCTAACCGCTCCATCCACCTGGACCACACCTTCTCGCGCTTGGAACAACGCCCCAACTCCGTCCTTCTTCACTTTGAAAATGGCGCCTCCGCCGAAGCCGATCTCGTCGTCGCATGTGACGGCATTCATTCGGCCGTTCGCAAATCCCTCGGCCTCAAGAGCAGACTTACCAATCGGCCTTACAGCATCTGGCGGGGCATGACCCACATCCATTCGGAAAACGAAGCCGGCCATCTCGGCCTCGAGCACGACGGCGACTTCTCCGAATCCTACGGCCACGGTCGCCGCTTCGGCATTTTGCGCCTCGGCCCCGGACGCATCCACTGGTATGCCGTCGCCAACAATTCCCTGCGTCCTCCAGACCTGCCCGAAGACGCCGCCCTTCGCAATCTTTTTGCCGGCTGGCATGCTCCGATTCCAGAGCTCATCGAAAACGCCGAAAGTTCGGTCTACACAAAAGTTCAAGACCTCCTCTTAACGCTTCCCTGGGTCGTCGGACGTGTCGCCATTCTCGGAGACGCCGCTCATCCCATCAGTCCCAATTTCGGTCAGGGCGCTTGCCTGGCGATCGAAGACGCCGTCGTCCTCGCCGCCTGCCTCCAGGCTAATTCCAACCTCCCACGCGCCCTTCGTCGCTACGAAATTTCCAGATATCCGCGCTGTCTGGAGTTGCTGTTCATGTCACGCGAAGCCGGCCGCTTCGCTCAATTCCAAAACCGGGCCCTCGTCCATTTGCGCAAACACTTCATTAAACTTGCCCCACTCGCCTTCACCACTTTCTGGTTCCGCCGCAGTTGCGATTTTCACCCGCCCTCTCTCGCAGCTTGCTGATCCTCCGCCTCCTCAATCTCGACCCCGCAAAATCGCAAGCCGCGCCCATCAAAAAAGACCAGCCCCCTCCCACGGGGCGGATGTTGTCGTTTTCGAATAGCCCAACTTGTTAGAAGAAATAACCCTATTCTTTATCAACTACTTGCAGGGTTGTTATCCTGTTCACTAGTTACTCCACGTACTCTGAAAACAGTACTTCTGTTCCATTTGTACTAGCCGCCCCTTTCCGTACTCTACTCGCCCTGTGACGTACAACGAGTTCCGCACCCGGCTCCTTCCCGGCCGCTCTGTCGCAGACATACTGCGTCACAGCACCGGTAATCTACGCCTGCGCACCAAGCTCCTCTTCTCCTTCATCTTCCTCACCGCCGCGCTCACCAGCCTCACTCTCCTCGTCGTCCGCCGCAACGCCCAGGCACAGGTCGAGCGCCAGATCGAACTCGACTCGCAAAACGCCACCCTCACCGTCCAGGCAGTCCACCGCCAGCAGAAAACCTCTCTCAGCCGCAAAGCCGATCTGCTCGCCTCTCTCGCCTACATGCGCAATGGCGACCCCACCGCCATCCGGGACGCCAGCGAAGACCCCTGGCAGTCCGACGACTGCAATCTTTTCGTCCTTGCTAACAAGACCGGCAAAATCGTCGCCCTGCATTCCACCACCTTTTCCCTCACCATCGCCGACGCCCAGGAAATGGTTTCCCGCTCCATCAGTCGGGGCGAAACTTCCAGCTGGTGGTTCACCGGCGCCAATCTCTATCAGGTCGTCCTTCAGCCTTTTTACGACAACAACTCGCGCAAAAATCTCCTCGGCTTTGTCGTCGTCGGCAGGCTGATTAATGAACGCGCCGCCGCTGATCTCGCGCGCATCACCTCCAGCGACATCATCTTCCGCGAAGCCGGCAAAGTCGCCGTCAGCACCCTTCCTATGCTGAAGGAAGCGGAATTCTCCCGCGGCTTTCCTGACCAATTTGTTCCCACCGAACTGAATCTGGGCAACGAGCGCTATCACGCCAGCGCCGTCGAACTCGCCCCTGCCCTGCAGCCCGCCGCGGACATCATCGTTCTCAAATCCCACCGCGAAGCCGACGCCTATCTCCAGCGCCTCAATCATCTCCTCCTCGGCCTGGGCTTCATGGCCATCATCGCCGGCGCCGTGCTCATCTTCTTGATCTCCGACACCGTCACACGCCCCCTCGAATCCCTCGTCAAAGGTGTACACGCACTCGCGCGCGGGGACACGGAATATCCCCTCGAAGCCAGCGGCCACGATGAATTGTCGGAATTAACCCGCGCGTTCGACGGTATGCGCAACACCCTGGAGCGCAACGAAACCCAACGCGAACAGCTCGAAGGCCAGCTTCGGCAAGCGCAAAAAATGGAAGCCCTCGGCCGCATGGCCGGCGGCGTCGCGCACGACTTCAACAATCTTTTGACTGTGATTCGCGGCCACAGCGACCTGCTCCTCGACCGCCTGCAGCCCGAAGATCCCCTCTACCGCAGCTCTCAGCAGATTCGTAAAACCTCCGACCGCGCCGCGGCCCTCACCCGCCAGATGCTCGCCTTCAGCCGCATGCAGGTCCTTCAGCCCAAGGTCCTCGACCTCAACGAACTCATCGCCGACATGGGCAAGCTCCTCCGCCGCCTGGTTCGCGAAGATATCGAATTCAGCCTGTGTCTCGGCGATTCTCTCGGCCGCATTAAGGCCGACCCCAGCCAGCTCGAGCAGGTCCTTCTCAATCTCACCGTCAACGCCAGCGACGCCATGCCTCTCGGCGGCAAGCTCACCATCGAAACACAAAATCTCTTTGTCGACGACAAAAACGCGCATTTCCATTCATCGGTCGAGAGCGGAGATTATGTCGTCATCACCGTTTCCGATACCGGCAACGGCATGGACGCCGCCACCAAGGCCCGCATCTTCGAGCCTTTCTTCACCACCAAGGAACCCGGCAAGGGCACCGGCCTCGGCCTCGCCACCGTCTACGGTATCGTCAAGCAGAGCGGCGGCTTCATTCACGTCGACTCCGCCCCCGGCAGCGGCGCCCGCTTCAAGGTTTATCTGCCGCAAACCTTCGAGCAGCTCTATGCGGCTCCCGAGCTACCTGAACTCCGCGAAGCTATCGTCACCCGCAAGACCGTTCTCGTCGTCGAGGACGAACGCGAAGTCCGCGAACTTGCCTGCGAATTCCTAAAAGCCGCCGGCTACAGTGTCCTCACCGCCGAGGACGGTTCGGAAGCCCTCGAAATCGCGCAGCGTTTCGGCAAATCCATCCACGTCGTTCTGACCGACATCGTCATGCCCAAAATGCGCGGTCCCGCGCTCGCCAAGCGCCTCAAAACTTTGCTGCCGCACCTCAAAATTGTCTACATGACCGGCTATCTCGAACAATCCGCTCCCTACGACGACTTCCTCCAGGACGCTTTCTTCCTCCAAAAACCCTTCTCCCGCGAAAGCGTTGTCAGCCAGGTCGGCGAATCCCTGAAAGACTCCCCGCTCCCCAAGCCCGTCTCTAACTTCAAGCCCAAGCCTCTCCCCGAATCCCTCCCCGTCTAGCCCTTTCGAGTGCGGAAGCAAAGCCTCCGCATTAAACGTTTCCACCCAAATAATCCGTCGCGCAAAATCTGCCCACCATTTTTCCTGAAGCTCCTCCATCATCAGGGTTGCGCCGTTCGTCTCTTCTCTGCGCTTTCAGCGTACTCTGCGTTAGCTTTTCTTCCCCCTCTTCCCCACTTCCCCAATCAAATTCAAAAACGTACAATCACCCCCGCTCTTCTGCAACCACGAGGCTCCCATGAACATCCGCTGCGTCGTCACCGGCCGCAACTCCTCTGGCAAATCCGTCTTCGTGAAAGACGGCGCCGTTGAACCCATCACCCTCTCGCTCCTTCCCGGCTTCGAGTTCCATCGCCTCTGGGGCGCCGATTCCATTCCGAAGCTCCCTAGCGACGGCGCGCCTCCCCCGCATCCCCGGTACTTCCCTCCCGCCGGCGGTTTCCGTTTCGCCTTCTTCACCATTCCCCCCGGCACCAGCAAAATTCCGGAGAACACCGATCTCCCCGCCGCCTTCGCCGAAATCCAGGCCAAACTTCCCGGCATGGTCGAAGTACTCGAACCAATGCACCCCGGCATGCACACCACCGATACCGTGGACTTCGACGTCGTCCTTTCCGGCGAAGTCTATCTCGAACTCGACGACGGCGCCGAAGTCCTCCTCAAAGCCTGCGATTGCGTCATTCAGAACGGCACTCGCCACGCCTGGCAAAATCGCTTCTCGAAAGATTGCATCATTGCGGTCACCCTCATCGGTGCCGAACAGAAGCGTTGATCAACTTCCGAACAGACTCTCAACCGTAATCCATCGCCAGAAAGGTTCGCGCGTGAATCGACTCAAGTTCCAATCACTCACCATCGCTCTCATCGCTGCTGCGTTCTTCCTCGCCGTCGCAGCGTCCAGCCAGACGCAATCCCAAATTTCGCAGGCACCCATCGATCCTCCCCCTACTGGGCCTACGCCGTTAATCCACCCGCGCCGCCGTCCGACGCCACCGCCAAACCCGACGAAACCGCACTCCTCCACGTTCCCGGCAGCAAAATCGCCTTCACTTATTCCCAAGTCCACGACTTCTTCAACGTCCCCGACTGGCATCCCGCCGCTCACCCCAGAATGCCGGACATCGTCGCCCACGGCCGCCGACCCGACGTCTACGCCTGCGGCTACTGCCATCTCCCCAACGGGCAGGGCCGCCCGGAAAATTCCAGCCTCGCCGGCCTCTCCGCCGCCTACATCATCCAGCAGCTCGCCGACTTCAAAAGCGGGGCGCGCAAAAGCTCCGATCCGGATCTGAAACCCGTCAGCAACATGATCACGGTGGCAACCAAAGCTACCGACGCCGAAATCCAAATCGCCGCCGAATACTTCGCCGCCCTGAAACCCAAGCCCTGGATCCGCGTCGTCGAAGCCAAGTTCGTTCCCAAAACTCACGTCGCTGGCTGGATGCTCGTCGTCTCCATGCCCCACGAAACGGAATCCATCGGCGATCGCATCATCGAAACGCCGGAAAATCTCGAACGCACCGAACTTCGGGACGACTCCTCCGGCTTCATCGCCTACGTTCCTCCCGGCAGCCTCAAGCGCGGCAGATTGCTCGTCACCGCCGGTGCCAACGGCAAAACCATTATCTGCGCCACCTGTCACGGCCCGAATCTCAAGGGCCTCAAGGACGCGCCTTCCATCGCCGGGCGCTCCCCCAGCTACATCGTCCGCCAGCTCTACGACATGCAAAGCGGCGCCCGCGCTGGCGTCAACTTCCCACAAATGCAACCCGTCGTCGCCCATCTCTCCATCTACGACATCCTCGACATCGCCGCCTACACCTCTTCGCTCGAACCGTGAAATTCCCGGCCAACTTTTTCATCACCTTTTTTGCTTGCCACTCCATCCAATATTAGGTATGAAAAAGGAAATCCACACGCTGGGACACCTCCAAGGCAAGCTCCTCTTGCGTTTTCAGCGCGTACGAGTTTGAACCTTGTCTGGGCTGTCCCCATGTTTTAGGAGGATTGATGAAAAAGATCTGGTTATGCATTCCGCTGCTTTCCCTATTGGCACTTCCGGCAGTAGCGCAGGAAAAAGAAGATAAAGAAGAAAGCCGCGTCGAAAACGCCGGCAAAGTCTTCAAGGAAATTCTGGACGCCCCCGACAGCATTCCCCAGGACGTCCTCGACAAGACCGACTGTGTCGTCATTCTTCCTTCCGTCCTGAAATTCGCCATCGGCTTCGGCGGCAGTTACGGCCGCGGCGTCATGACCTGTCGCGGCGGCGAGAATTTCCGCGGCCCCTGGGGAGCCCCGACCATGATGGCCCTCGAAGGCGGCAGCGCCGGCCTGCAACTCGGCGGCAACGCCACCGATTTCGTTCTCCTCTTAATGAGCCCCCGCTCTGCTACCAGCATGCTGAGCAGCAAGGTCAAGCTTGGTGGTGACGCAAGCGCCGCCGCCGGCCCCGTCGGACGCACCGCTTCCGCCGAAAGCGACGTCGCCTTGCGCGCCGAAATTCTTTCTTACTCGCGCGCCCGCGGCCTCTTCGCCGGCATCTCGCTCGAAGGCTCCACCCTTCGCGCCGATAACAGCGCCAACACAAAACTCTACGGCAAAGAAATCAGCGCCAAAGACATCGTCTTCAAACACGCCGTCCCCGTGCCACCCAGCGCAAAAACCCTGTTAGCCACGCTGCAAAAAGCCTCCCCAAAAAACAAAAGCGCCAAGTAGTTCGGCTTCTTAACCCAAAATAAAAATGGCCGGTCTCCTGACCGGCCATTTTCTTCCTATAATGTGGCACAGGCACTCCTGCCTGTGCTCTTGGATCGCTAAAAACGCCGCGCCACAAATGAACTTGAGGGTGCCCCACTCTTCGCGCTTTTCGCGAAGGGAGGGCTCCTACGATCAAAAGTCACAACTTTTCCGTCCTCTTCTCTGTGCCCTCTGCGTCTCTGCGTTAAACTCTCTTCCGCCTAGCAGCACCCACTCGAAGGTAACCCCTCTCCCACCACCTGCGGTCCAAACGCCTCCTGCGGTATCGGCTCACCATGCAGCGTCTGCCAGCACCGCCGCGCCACATTCAGCAGCACCAGCACAACGCCCGTCACGAATATCGCCATCAACGTCGAATCCAGGTATCCCTGAAACACGAATCCAGGCTTCTTCGTCAGCGGCCAGAAAATATTCTTGATCGAAAGCACGCCCGCCGTCAGCGTCGTCGTTCCCACAAACAGCATCGGCGCCACCGTGATCCACGCATATTTCGCTTTCCCCATGTTGATCAGGAACGTCGTCCCCACCGCCAGCGCAATCGTCGCCAGCAACTGGTTCCCCGTCCCAAACAGCGGCCACAGCGTCGAAATATTTCCCGTGTAAATCAGGTAGCCCCAACCGAGCACGACAAAAAACGTGGTGATCATATTCCCCGGCTGCCACGCATGATTCGCAAACGGCTTATGCAATTTGCCCATAAGCTCCTGTAAAACGTACCGCGCCACGCGTGTCCCGGTATCAATCGTCGTCAAAATAAAAAGCGCCTCAAACATGATCGCGTAGTGATACCAGTAGCCCATCAGGCGCGTCATCCCCGGAATCCCCCGGAAAATCTGCGCCATGCCCACAGCCAGCGAAACCGCTCCGCCCGTCCGCCCCGCCAGCTTCTCTCCCACTTCGCTCGAAAACAGGTCCAGGTTCACCGTGTGCAAACCCAACTTCGCGAACGCATCCGCCGGAACATTGATCCCGAAATAATCTCCCGGAAACAGCGAGCAGGCCGCGATCAGTGAAAGCACCGCCACCAGGCTTTCCGCAACCATCGCTCCATACCCGATAAATCGCGCGTCGCATTCCTTGTTCAGCATCTTCGGCGTAGTTCCCGAACTCACCAGCGAGTGAAATCCGGAAATCGCGCCGCAAGCAATCGTCACAAACAAAAATGGAAACAGCGTGCCCTTGATGATCGGCCCACCGCCATGCACATATTCTGTCAGCGCCGGAAACTTGATATCCGGATGCACGACAAAAACGCCAATCACCAGCAGCGCAATCGTCCCCAATTTCACGTACGTTGACAGATAATCCCGCGGCTCCAGCAGCAACCACACCGGCAGCACCGACGCCACAAATCCGTAAATCGCCATCAGCCAGGTAATCTGGTGCGGCGTAAACGTCAGCGACGACGCCCACGGCGTCCCCGCAAACCAGTGCCCGCCCCACACGCTCGCCAGCAGCAGCACCACGCCCACCGTGCTCGGCACGCCCACCTTGATCTGCCCCGGCGTGCTCTTGAACATGAACCATCCCATGAGGAGCGCGATCGGAATCGTCATCCCGATCGCAAAAACTCCCCACGGACTGTTCGACAACGCATTCACGACCACCACTCCCAGTCCCGCCAGCGTCACCATCAAAATCAGCAGCACCGCAAACATCGCCACCAATCCTGTGAACTCGCTCACCTCCGTCCGCGCCACGTCCGCCAGCGATCTTCCCTTGTGCCGCACCGAAGCCACCAGCACGATAAAATCCTGCACGCAACCCGCCAGCACCGCGCCGATCAAAATCCAGAGGAACCCCGGCGCAAATCCAAACTGCGCCGCCAGCGTCGGTCCCACCAGCGGCCCCGCTCCAGCAATCGCCGCGAAGTGATGCCCGAACAAAACCCACTTTGGCGATGGCACATAGTTATGCCCATCTTCGTACGTGTGCGCGGGCGTCTCGCGCCTGTCGTCCAACGCCAGCGCCTTCGCCGCGATAAATGCGCTGTAATACCGGTACCCAATCGCGTAAACGCAGAGCGCCGCCAGCAGGACTGGGAAAGTGTTCATGGATTTTGCCTCGAAGTTCGCACTCGTCTTTCAGTCAACTCCTCGCGGAGTCCCCTCAGACCGAAATCTGTAGTCCTTCTATCACAACTCCCGCCCCGCAGCGTCAAAATCTTTGCCCCGCCATCCCTCCGCCCACCTCGCGTGTCCGCCGCTCTTCAATTCGGGCAGGGACACGATACATCGTGCCCCTCTTGGGTTATTACTCTCCGCGAACTCTGCTTACCCTGAGCGTGTTTGCCCGCCCGCCGCAGGCAGGCGAACGGCGCCCCTTCTCTGGGCCTTCTCCCGCCGCCTCCGCCCTTCCCCAATCTCCCCTCCTGCTGTAGACTCTCCTTACTGTTTCCCCACCCTGGTTTGAAATGAAGCGCATTCTCATCATCGAAGACGACCCCGACATCGTAGTCCTCGTCCGCTACGAGTTAGGCAAAGCCGGTTTCCGCATCACTGAAGCCGCCGACGGCCTCTCCGGCCGCGCTACGCTCAAGCAGACCGCTCCCGACCTCCTCCTGCTTGATACCATGCTCCCGGGCATTTCCGGCCTGCGGATTCTAGCTGAAGCCCGCCAGGACCCTTTGCTTCAACGCCTCCCCATCATTATGCTGTCCGCCCGATGCGGCGAAACTGACCTCGTCGCTGCCTTCGAGGCGGGTGCCGACGATTACGTCACCAAGCCTTTCAGTCCCCGTGAACTGCTTGCCCGCGTCAAACTTCTACTCTGGCGCGCCGAGCCTCCCGATGAATCTCCCCAATCCCTCAAATTCGACGAGCTGCGCATCGATCTCGGCACCAGTCGCATCACCTGCTCCGACAAATCCATCCCCACAAGCTTGCTCGAATTTCGCCTCCTATGTCGCCTGGCTTCCCACCCTCGCCGCGTCTTCACCCGCGAGGAACTTCTCGCCACCGTCTGGGGCGGCGAACAGTTCCTCACCCCACGCTGTGTGGACGTCTGCGTCCGCCGTCTGCGCGAGAAAATCGAAGCCGATCCCGAAAATCCTCGCTTCCTGAAGACCGTCCGCGGCTCCGGCTATCTCTTCGAATCCCGCGGTGATTAATTTCTCAACAATCCCGTATTCCCTTTCCAGTTAGCTCCCCTCTCCGTCAATCCATTTCCCTCAGCCTCCGCAGCTCGCGACTCCCAGTACTGCCCTCCCTGGTCCCCGAAAATTCCTGTTTCCTCCTAATTCCCCAAAGGATTTCTTGACATCCGCCACTGACCGGTATTAAGTACGGGGCGTTTAAGGCCCGTTCGTGTTCGATTACCTGACCTACACATTAATTGTGGGTCACAGGGGGGTGTTCGTAATGTTCGGGAAAAAATGTGGGGTAGTGGTGTATCTCGTTGTACT
>Ga0210405_10003433_pt1 | contig 15561 bp, 15 predicted proteins | sample IncBWH11MmetaG_FD_155492 | JGI IMG/M metagenome (GOLD analysis project Ga0210405, IMG submission 155492) | Forest soil microbial communities from Barre Woods Harvard Forest LTER site, Petersham, Massachusetts, United States - Inc-BW-H-11-M | ecosystem: Environmental > Terrestrial > Soil >... | reverse complement strand
CCCTGATGAATTTCTTCGCCGTCACCCTCGCCGGTTGTCGCAGCCGGCCGGTCGAGATCGCTCTGCGCTCGCTCGCTGAATTCTCTGGCGGTCGGCAGGCGACGGTGATCGGTCGCAGCGTGCGCCTAGACGCGCTGAGCGCTGCTTTCAGCGGCGCAGCGGGGCGGTTAAGACGCCTACGGCCGGTGGTCGATACCTAGCGCGGATCACGGCCTCGACCCATCGCTCGCAAGAATAAGCCCAGAGCCCCATGTCAGTGAGCTACCCCCGATAGAGAATTCCTCCCCCAAAGCGGGAAAAGCCATAAAGTTCAACCGATCCATTTGAAAATACGGTCTACAGGGATAAAGTGTAGCGAAAAATGCCGCTAGTAGAGATTGAATTTTATGGAAGCATTTCTTGCTTATACATTTTCGCTATATAGCGCGATATTAGTACCATTCGGAACACCAGACTTTGGACCCAAGCTAGCTACAGGTCTGTTGGTTCTTGCCCTTGCTGTTTTCATCTTCTTTCTGGTTTTTGCGCTGCCACAAGCAGTTCGACTGCGTTCGGCCCTAATCGCAATAACAGGGAGGTCCAATGAAGAGACCGAGCATGAGAAGAGAACTACTTTCCAGACGAACTATGAAACCATCAACAAAGCGTTGGCCTCAAATAAGGCAATCGCAGCTGTCTGGCAGGAATTTCGAAAGACCCTAATTTATCGTGGCGATCCTCAGCGACCGATTGTTCTTGCCTCCTATCTTGGACTTGAAGAATTTGTGCGCGACCAACTTCTTCGCGAAGGTTTGCAGGCGAATTTGACGAAACGGACTGGAGATGGCGGGGCGGATATCGTAGTTAGGGATGAACTCGGTAAAATAATATACCTTGTGCAATGTAAGCACACTTCTGAGATCAATCTTCCAATTGATGCGGGCCTATTGTTAGACGCGCAGCGCGTTCTTGTGAATTGGCAAGCGCCGAAAGCTGTTGTCGTGGGCGTCTCCAATGCGAAGCGATTTGCGCCTCGCGTTGTGGAAGGCTTCAACAAGATTAGTGGCCGCTTGATTGCGCGTGATCAGCTGGCGAAATTCCGTCTCATCTCTCCTTGATTGTGTGCCCCAGGATTCACAGCGAATTTGTTGTACCGCTATTGCGGATTTCGCATTGCTGGCGAACTGGGCCAGAAGCTTGCCGTGTCAGCGGCACCATAGGACAAAATTTCCCGTCCGGTCCACCGAACCCCTGGTTGCGCTTTTCCGCTACCCTGCGATGCTCCGGCCAGGTTTCAGTTTGGGGACAACGATGCTGCACAAACCAGGCGTAACCGAGAGCCTTGCTCGGAACGTTGTTGCAACGCGGTGGGACGACATTTCATCGCCGGTGCGGCATCAAGCCAAGCGCTCCCTGATGAATTTCTTCGCCGTCACCCTCGCCGGTTGTCGCAGCCGGCCGGTCGAGATCGCTCTGCGCTCGCTCGCTGAATTCTCTGGCGGTCGGCAGGCGACGGTGATCGGTCGCAGCGTGCGCCTGGACGCGCTGAGCGCTGCCTTCCTGAACGCGGCATGCGCCAACGTCGATGATTTCTGCGACACCCATGTAGCCACTGTCATTCATCCGACTGCGCCGGTGGCGGCGGCGCTGCTCGCCTTTGCCGAATGGCGGCAGGCGAGCGGTGCCGATTTGCTGCTGGCCTTGATCCTAGGCAACGAGGTGCAGGCCCGCATCGGGCTTGCGATATCGCCCAGCCATTACGCCAGGGGCTGGCACATCACCTCAACATGCGGCGTGTTCGGCGCGGCGGCCGGCAGCGGCAAGCTCGCGGCGCTGCACGAGCGGCAGATGGTGTGGGCGCTCGGTATGGCGGCTGCGCAATCTGCGGGTCTTTGCGAATGTTTGGGCACGGCGGCGAAAAGCGTGAGCGTCGGCAACGCAGCGCGGAACGGGCTGTGGTCAGCGCTCTTGGCAGAAAATGGATTTGACGGGCCGGCGGAGCCGCTCGCGGGTGTTCAGGGCTTTTATCATGCGCTGGCGGAGACGCCCGATTTGTCTGTTGTCACCGACGGCTGGGGCGAACGCTGGGAGATCATGGCCACTTCCTACAAGCCTTATCCGTGCGGCTTCGTGATTCATCCGGTGCTCGATTGCGTGCTGGATTGGCGGCGCGACAATCCAACCGCGGCAATCACGCGGGTCGTGGTGCGTGGCCATCCGCTACTGGGTGTCCGTACCGACCGGCCGGATATTTCAACCGGCCGCGAGTCGCAGGTGAGCGTGCAGCATGCCGTCGCGGCCGCCTTGACAACGGGAAAGGCCGGGCTCGACCAGTTTACCGACGCTTGCGTGCGCGATCCGAAAGTGGCGGCGTTGCGGAGCAGGGTCGAAGTGCTGCGTGACGAGGGCTTCTCGACCATCGCGGCCGCGGTCGACATCACCACTGCCGACGGCAAGACGCATGAATTGGCGCAGCCTGCAGCGCGCGGCAGCGACGCCAATCCGCTTTCCGATCACGATCTCGAAGCCAAGTTGCGGACGGCCGCCGCCGGCTGGGATGCGCACTACGACGCCACGCCGTTGATCGATGCGATCTGGGCGCTCGATAAAGCTGCGGATGTTTCCAGGCTGGCGTTGCTGGCGGTGCCGCGCTAGCTCACGGGCGCACCGCGGGCGTCTCGATCGGCATGCCTTGCGCGCGCGACATCAGATAGAGCTCGAGTTCGACCAGTTCGGGCGCGCCGAAATCATAGTTCTGGGCGCGCATGCCGGTGATGCAGTTGCGCAGGCGCCGCTGCAGCGATCCGAGCGATTGCCATTCCAGCCGGTAGATCGGATAGCCGGTCGGCAGCGCCTGTGTCACGGCGGAGCCGGCAAGGTGCTTATCCCAATTGTCGTCGTGGCAATTGGTGCAGCCGAGATTGAGCTGCCCCTGCCGCCGCATGAAGAAGTCGCGCCCCTTGGTGACGAACGGCTCCAGTTCGGGCGTGGCATCAGGTGCGATCGCCGCGCCGCGCGATTGCTCCGCGACGAAGGCGGCGAGCGCGAGCAGGTCGCGGCTTTCATAGGCGAGCGGGGAAGCGTCTTGATGCCGCGCGCGGCACAGATTGATGCGCTGTTCCAGATTGACCGGGCGTCCCAGCGCCTTGTCGAAGGCGGGATAGCGCGCTGCCACGCCTTTCATGCTGCTGCGCGCGTCGTCGTGGCAGTCGGCGCAGGCCTTGCCCGCCGCGCCAACCTTGCGCTTCCACAGACCTTCGCCGTCGAGCGCCCACAGCATGCCGGGATTGGCGGTATCGTCGTCCTGGATCGCCTGGGTGTCCGGCGACATGAAGGTATATCCGGAGCGGCGCTCGTTTTGCGGAATCCCGGTGGCGGCAAGGGGAGAGAGCGCGATGCCGGCTGCGATCAGCAGCGCCATGGCGACTATCGTACCGGCCGATTTCATTCGACGGTGATACTGGCCGAAGCCGTTTCGGCAAAACCGTTGTCACCAATCCACTCGAAGTCGAACTTGCCGCTCTCGGTCGCCACCGTGAAGAATGTGATGAACGGGTTGGCTGCAGTGGCCGGGAACAAGTCGGCGCGGAATATCTCGGCGCCGTTGAAGCGGCAGGTGAAGCTGGTGATGATGTCGCGCGGGACAACCTGGCCGGCGGCGGTGTGGCGATAGCCCGTCTCCATGATGTGCGACATCAGCGTCTTGATCTCGATGGTGTCGCCGCGCTTGGCCTTCTTGGGGACGTTGATGAGGGCGGACGCCATTCACATCACCTCCTCGGTGCAGGCAGCCAATGTCACCACGACATCGGCGCTGACCGACCAGAACGAGCCGTCTGAAAGCCGTGCGATGGCGATGATCTTTTGGCTGTCGGCAAGGCGGACGCGGGTGGAAATCTGGGCGCGGCCAGCCCGTGGTCCGAGATAAAAATTTCCCATATTGGGCTGCGGGTTCTTTTCGTTGAACACGTGGATGCTCTTGACGTAGTCGGTCGGTGTCATCGGGCTCGTGACGCTGACGGTCATCGGCACGGTGTTGCCGTTCTCGACCAGCGGAGGAATGTCGAGCTTGACCTTGCCGGTTTGCACCACGGCGCCCCCGACGACATTCCTGATCGCGGCGGTCATGGTTTCCGGCGTGGCCGCGGCCGGCCGCAGACTGACGACGGGGACGACGCCGATCGCAGCCGCGCTGCCGGCGAGGCCCAAAAATCGGCGGCGTGTGGAACCTAGTGACTTGCGCATGTTTTGTCGTGCCTTCCTATTCGCGCAGCGTTGCGAGATACGCCACCATATCCTCGATCTGTTCGGCCGACAGGATCGGCTTGCCGCGCCACGCCGGCGCCACGCCCTCCAGTCCGTCCACGCGATAGTAGGACGGCATGATCGTCGCGGGATTGAGGCGGGAGGCGTTGACCAGCCGAAGTCGAAGCTGGCCCTCGGACCAGCGGCTGCCCGCGCCCGCGAGGTTAGGGGCGAGATCGCCCTGGAACTTTTCCTCCGGGAATGGACCGCTGTGGCACAGGATGCAGGTGCTGGTGCGCTCGAGCACGAGCGCGCGGCCTCGCGCCGCATCGCCTGGCGCACCGGTCAGCGACACCGGAATGGAATCGCCCGTGATGGTATATGGCCGCAATTCCTGCGCGGCAGCCGAACAGGGCAGCGCGAGCGCCGCGGCCGCGAGCCAAATACCGCCCCTGTAAATTGTCGACCTAGCCAAACGTTTCCACCGTGATCGCCTTGTACCAGGATTGCGCCTGGTCCGCCTCGCGCATCCGCACCTCGCGCGGCGCATCGGGCGGGCTTGTGAAGCCGCTGCCTTCAACCTCGGCGAAGATGTCGTCCTTCGGTTGATAGATGCCCGACAGCGAGAACGCATAGCCGGGCGCGACGGTGCTGTAGCAGGTTCCCTCCAATTTCGGCATTGCAGGATGCTCGCCCGCGATCAGGCTTGCCACGGCGCTGGCGCATGCCTTGGCCTCGGCGTTCGCGGCCGATGCAGATTTTGGAATGGCGCCACCCATGCAGGCGTCGCCGATGACATGAATATCAGGCACCAGCTTCGAGGCAAACGTGACCGGGTCGATCGGACACCAGCCGGTGTTGTCGGCCGCGCCCGCGATGCCGGCGATACGGCCGGCCTTCTGCGGCGGAATCACGTTGGTGACCTGCGCATCGTAATTGCCGAAATCCGTGACCAGCGTGTTGGTCGAAGGGTCGACCGACACGACCCGGCCGCCCTGCGATAGCGAGACCCGCTCGATCATGCCGGGATACAATTGCTTCCAGGCATTCTCGAAAAGGCGCTGCAGCGGAATAGCATCCTTGGCGTCGAGAATGATGACCTTCGAGCGCGGTTTCTTCGCCTTCAGGTAATGGGCGATCAGGCAAGCGCGTTCATATGGCGCGGGCGGACATCGCAAAGGGGCTGCGGGCACCGCCAACGCTACCAGGCCGCCGTCATCCATCGCCTCAAGCTGCCGGCGCAGCAGCAGCGTCTGCTCGCCCGCCTTCCAGGCATGGGGCAGTTTTGCGGAAATTGCCTCGTCATAGCCGGGCAACGCGTCGAACCGCAGGTCGATGCCGGGGGCGAGCACGAGGCGGTCGTAGGCGAGCGACGTTCCGTCGGCGAGACCTACCGTCCGCTTTTGCGGATCGACCTTGACGGCAGCCTGCGCAATCACGCTCACGCCATCGGCGGCAATCCTGTCATAGCCGAATTGCTGCGCTTCGATCTGGCGCAAGCCTGCGATCACCTCGTTGCTGAAGGGACAGGCCGTAAACGTCCGGTTCGGCTCAACCAGCGTCACCTGCAGTTTTGGATTGATCTTTCGAAGTGCGCGCGCGCATGCGGCGCCGCCAAAGCCGCCGCCGATCACGACGACGCGCGCAACGGATTGGGCGATGGACGGACACGGAAAGGCAAGCGTGACTGCGGCCGTCGCAATGCCACGAACGACGTTTCTCCGCGTCATCAGGCGCAGCGCGTCCATGGGCACAATTCCGAGAAATGATGCGGCGGCCGTCAAGGCCGCCGCTTCAGGGTTCAGGCGAAGGTGATATTGAGATCCTTCAACGGCACTGAGCGGATGCGCTTTCCGGTAGCCGCGAAATATGCGTTCAGCACGGCGGGCGCTGCGACGCAGATCGTCGGCTCGCCGACGCCGCCCCAGAAGCCGCCGCTCGGCATGATGATCGATTCCACCTTCGGCATCGCGGCAATCCGCATCGAGTCGTAGGTATCGAAATTCGCCTGTTCGATGCGGCCATCCTTGACGGTGCACCCGCCATAGAACAGTCCCGACAGGCCGTAGACAAACGAACCGGCAACCTGGCGGTCGATCTGCGCCGGATTGACCACATAGCCGGGGTCGGTGGCGCCCACGATCCGATGGATCTTGATCTTGCTGCCGTTGTCCGTGACCGAGATTTCCGCAGCTCCGGCGACATAGCTGTTGAAGCCCATGAACTGGGCGAGGCCACGGTAGACCCCTTGCGGCGCCGGTTTTCCCCACTCGATTCTCTCGGCCACGGCATTGAGCGCGGCCAGATTCTTCGGGTATTTGGTCATCAGCTTGCGCCGAAACTCGAGCGGGTCCTGGCCGACCGAATGCGCCAGCTCATCCATGAAGCATTCGAGGTAGATCGCGTTGTGGTTGACGTTGACGCCGCGCCAGAACCCTGGCGGAACGTGGGGATTGCGCATCGCGTGCTCGATCAGGAGGTTGGGAACCGAATATCCGATCGCGGCCTCGCCTGTCGCGTTGAGACCCTGGAATGTGACGGTATCCTTGCCGTTGACCAGGGCTTCCGGCCGCAGGCTGAACAGAATCGACTGCCCGGATATCCGCATATGCAGCGCGGTCAAATTGTTGTTGGCATCGAAGGCGCCGGTCATCTTGCATTGCGTGACCGGATGATATGCGCCTTGCTGCATGTCCTCTTCGCGCGACCATAGCAGTTTGATCGGGGTGCCCGGCATTTGCCTGGCGATGGCAACCGCCTGCCGGACGTAGTCGGTCTGACCACGACGCCCGAAACCGCCGCCGAGCATCAGCTTGTGAACGTCGCATTTGTCGGCCGGCAGCCCCGACACTTCTACCGCCGCGGCGAAGGCAGCTTCGCCGTTTTGCGTGCCGCACCAGACCTCGCATTTGTCCGCGGTATAGAGCGCGGTGGCGTTCATCGGCTCCATCGTGGCGTGGTTCTGGTAGGGATAATTATACACCGCCTCGACTTTCCTGGCGGCGCCGGCAAGGGCTGCCTTGGCGTCGCCGTTCTCGTTGCCGATATAGGCCGGCTGCGAGGAGTCGAGACCTTCCTCAAGCCACTTCGCAATCGACGCGCTCGTGACCTTGGCGTTGTCGCCTTCGTCCCAAACGATCGGCAAGGCATCGAGCGCGCTCTTGGCGTGCCACCAGGTGTCGGCGACGACAGCGACGGCGTTGTCACCGACCTTCACCACCTTCTTGACGCCCTTCATGCCCGTGACTTTGGCTTCGTCGAAGCTCTTCACCTTGCCGCCGAACACCGGGCAGGCCTTGATCGCGGCATTGAGCATTCCCGGCAGCTTGACGTCGATGCCGTAGGTCATCTTGCCGGTGGTCTTGTCGGCTGTATCGAGGCGCTTGACACCCTTGCCAACCAGTTTCCAGTCCTTCGGATCCTTCAACTTGACGTCGGCGGGCGGCTCAAGCTTGGCGGCGGCTTCCGCGACCTTGCCGTAGGTCGTCGTGCGTCCCGAGGGCGTGTGGGTGATGACGCTGTGGGCGGCGGTGCATTCCGAAGCCGGCACCTTCCATTCGTTCGCCGCGGCCTGGATCAGCATGACGCGCGCGGTGGCGCCACCCTTGCGCACATAGTCGGTCGAGGCCCTGATGCCGCGGCTGCCTCCGGTCGAGAAGTCGCCCCATGCGCGCTTGCGGGCCACGCTCTGTCCCGGTGTCGGGTATTCGGTCGTGACCTTCGACCAATTGCATTCGAGTTCTTCGGCGACCAGCTGGGCGAGGCCGGTCAAGGATCCCTGGCCCATTTCCGATCGTGCAATGCGGATCACGACAGTATCATCGGGCCGGATCACGACCCACGCATTGACCTCTGGTGAGCCGTCGGCGGCGCGCACCACGGTCGGACCGCCAAAGGGAATATCGAGGCCGAGCGCGAGGCCGGAGCCGAGCGCGGCGCTGCCGATGACGAAGGCGCGACGGTTGAGTTTGGGCATATGGTTCATGGCGGCCTCCTCAGGCGCTCGCGGCGGCGTGAATGGCCTCACGCGCCTGCTGGAAGGTGCCGCAACGGCAGATATTGGTGATGGCTTCGTCGATGTCCTTGTCGGTCGGCTTCGGCTTCTCCTTGAGAAGGGCCGCCACCGCCATGATCATCCCGCTCTGGCAATATCCGCATTGCGGAACGTCGCTGGCGATCCATGCTTGCTGCACCTTGTGCAGGGCGCCGTTGGCGGCCAGCCCCTCGATGGTGGTGATTTGCTTGCCGACGGCTTCGCTGACCAGCATTCCGCAGGAGCGCACCGCGACGCCGTCCACGTGGACGGTACAGGCCCCGCATTGTGCAATGCCGCAACCATATTTCGTGCCCGTCAGGCCGATATTCTCCCGAATTGCCCAAAGCAGCGGCGTATCCGGCTCGACATCTACGTCGAATGATTTTCCATTAACAGTGAGGTTTGCCATCGCGATCCCCTGGTTAGTCCAATCCATCGATTGAACGTCGGGGCGAATTTGGACCGGAACCTGGAACAGTTCAAATCAATATTCTGCGTCTGTGGCGTGCAATAATTGGGCTTGGGGGGCTCGTTGTTTTGCGCTATTGCCGCGGATCGACCTTGTCCAACATCGCGGCGCCGGCCGATCGCGATACGGACGGTCTTTCGATAATGGACCGCGATCCGGGCGAGGGAAGTTATAATGCGCATTGTCGTTCTGCCGGGCGACGGCATCGGGCCGGAGATTGCCGCCGCGACATCCAGCGTTCTGCGGGCCGCCTCCGAGCGTTTCCAGCTCGACGTTCAGATCGAGCAGCATCCTGTCGGGCATCAGAGCCTGGAGCAATTCGGCGCCACAGTGCGGCCCGGGCTCCTCAAGATCGTGCGATCCGCGGACGGTCTGATCCTCGGTCCCGCCGCCACCTTTGACTTCAAGGACGAGCAAAGCGGCGAGATCAATCCCTCCAAATACTTCCGGAAGAACCTTGATCTGTTTGCGAATCTGCGGCCGGCGCGGACCTATCCAGGATTGCGCAACCGGTTTGGCGCGTTTGACCTGGTGGTGGTGCGCGAGAATACCGAGGGCTTTTACTCCGATCGCAACATGGAGCAGGGCAACAGCGAGCTTCTGGTCACGCCGGATGTCGCCATTTCGCTCCGCCGCATCACGCGGCGCTGCTGTGAAAGAATTGCCAGGACGGCTTGCCAGCTCGCCATGCGCCGGAACAGGCGCCTCACTATCGTTCACAAGGCCAACGTTCTGAAGATCGGCGACAGCATGTTCCTCGATATCTGCCGCGAGACCGCACGCGCTTATCCGGGCCTGGTCGTGGATGACATCCTGGTCGATGCCATGATGGCGCATGTCGTGCGCCAGCCGGACCGGTTCGACGTCATCGTTGCGACCAACATGTTCGGCGATATTCTCTCTGATCTCACGGCCGAACTGTCGGGCAGCCTCGGCCTCGGCGGCTCGCTCAATGTCGGCGCCGACCACGCGATGGCGCAGGCCGCTCACGGCTCCGCGCCTGATATTGCCGGGCGCGATATCGCCAATCCATTCTCCCTGATCCTGTCGATGGCGTTGCTGCTGGCCTGGCACGGCGAGCGTTCAGGCGCCGCGCGATTTGAGTCCGCGGCGCGCACCATCGAGAACGCGGTGGCGGCCGCCATACAAGGCGGCCGGGCGACCAGGGATGTCGGCGGCACTCTCGGAACCGCTGCGACCGGTCAGGCCATCGTCGAGATTCTCGCTTCCGGCGATAGCAAACCCGGCTGACGTCTGACTGGAGTTGCGGCCAGCCAAGACCGTCATTCCGGGGCGATGCGAAGCATCGAACTATGATGTGCAATTGCACATCGGAGAATCTCGAGATTCCCCGATGCGCAATTGCGCATCTGAGGTCTGGTGCTGCGCACCATCCCGGAATGACGCCCAATACCGCATTTCCAGCTCAGTTTCCGGAGACGCTGATGGCATAGGCCACGTCGCAGTAGACGGCGGGTTTGCAGTGCGGCAAGGTAAGGCCGCTTTTGAAAACCAAGAAATTTGGGAGGATGCGATGTCAAAGCTCAATTCATTGGGAATCGCAGATGTGAGTCGCCGGAAGCTGCTTTCCGGTACCGCCGCATTTCTGGCAGCGCCCTTCGTGATCTCTTCGGCGCGCGCGGAGGCCCCGCCGGTCAATGTCGGTGTCATCATGCCGCTGTCGGGACCGAACGCTCAATTCGGCATCAATTCGCGCAACGGCATCGAGCTGGTCGCGGACGAAATCAATGCCGCCGGCGGCATCGCCGAACTCGGCGGCGCGAAAATCAATCTGGTCGTGGCCGATGCGACCTCGACTCCGACCACGGCCGGTACGGTGGCTCAAAGGCTGATCACCCAGCAGGACATGACCGCCATGCTGGGAGCCTTCGCTTCTTCGCTGACGATCGCGATTTCGGAAGTCACCGAGCGGCGCGACATTCCGCTTCTGACGATGTCGTTCGCCGACCAGATCACCGGGCGTGGCTACAAGAACATCTTTCAGGTGGTCGCAAAGGCATCGGTGATCGGCAGGGCGCAGTTCGATTACACGGCGGCGATCGCCCAGGCCGCGGGCGCCAAAATCGACAAGGTCGCCATCATGTATGAGGACACGGCGTATGGCACTGCCCAGGCCAACGGCCTGCGGGCAGGGGCGAAGGGGGCCAATGTCGAGCTCGTCATGGATGACGCCTATCCGCTGGGGATCACCGACACCACGCCGCTGATCAACAAGCTGCGCGGCTCAGGCGCGCAGGCGGTTTTCCCGGTCTCCTATCTCAACGACAGTCTCCTGATCATCCGCACCATGCGCCAGCAAAAGCTCACGATGCCGGCGATCGGCGGCGCGGCCGGATATGTCATTCCGGATTTCGAAAAAGGGCTCGGCGAGTTTGCCGAAAATGTGTTCTCGATCGCTCCCGCGAATTACGACCTGGCGCCGGAGCTGACCGAGCGTTTCCGCAGGCGCTTCGGCTATTTCATGGTGCATGAAGCGCTCGAGCACGCGGTCTGCCTCGAGGTCCTGGTGCAGGCGATCAAGAAGGCGAAATCGGCGAAGGCCGAGGACGTCGCCGCAGCACTTCGCGGGGCGAAATTCACCGGCGGCTGGATCAACGGCATGACCGGCGGTGCGGTTCAATTCGACCAGAGCGGGTTGAACGTCCTCTCGGTGCCGCTGATGGTGCAGTGGCGGGGTAAGGACATCGTCACCGTTTGGCCGAAAGACATCGCCAGGAGCGCGCCGGTCTGGCGGTCCTGATCGGCGCGGCGTGACTTGACGTGTCCTTTCTCCAGGCCATTCTCGACGGACTTCTGGTCGGTGGCGTCTATGCGGTGATTTCGATCGGCCTCACGCTGGTCTACGGCGTGATGGGCATCGTCAATTTCGCGCAGGCCGAATTTCTCACCATCGGCATGTTCGTCGCCTGGTTCGCCTGGGCCTTTCTCGGGCTCGATCCGGTGCTTGCAGCGCCGCTGTCGTTCGCGGTCGCTTTCGCCATCGGCTGGGTGGTGCAGGGGCAATTGATCGCGCGGGTCCTGTCGGCCCCGTCGGTTGCGCAGATCTTCCTGACGGTCGGCGTGTTGATTGTGATCGAAAACGGATCGCTATTGCTGTTCGGCTCCCAGTTCCGCTCGGTCACGACCTCCTATCAGACCATTTCGCTGTCGCTTGGTTCGCTCTTCATCAGCGTTCCCTACCTGATCGCGTTTTCGATGTCGCTGGCCTGCGGCGCAGCACTTTGGTGGTTCATGCGCGCGAGCTGGTTCGGCCGCGCGATGCGGGCGACTGCGCAAAATCCCTCCGCCGCGCGGTTGATGGGGATCGATACGGACCTGATGTACAAGATGGCGTTCGCCCTTGGCGTCGGGCTGACGGCCTTTGGCGGCGCCGTGATCCTGCCCTATGTGACGGTGTTTCCCGGCGTCGGTGGTCAGTTCGTGGTGTTGATGTTCACCGTCGTCGTATTGGGCGGGCTCGGCAGCGTCGCGGGCGCAGTCGTCGGCGGGCTTGCGGTCGGCGTCATCCAGGCGCTGTCGTCGCTGGTGTTTCCCATTCAATTGCAGAACCTGGTGCTGTTCATCGTCTTTATCCTCGTGCTCGCGGTGCGCCCGCAGGGCCTGATCGGGGCAAGCCGATGAAGCGCTGCCTTGCGCTCGCCGTCGTGATCGCTGCCGCAGCGTTGCTGCCGTTGTTGCTCGATCAGCGCGGATACTGGATTCGCGTCCTCACCTTCACGCTGCTGTTCGCGGCGATGGCGCAATCCTGGAATATCGTCGGCGGCCTGGCCAACCAGACCTCGCTGGGTCACGCCGCGTTCTTCGGCATCGGCGCCTATACCTCCACCGTGCTGTTGCTCAAGTTCGGTATCAGCCCGTGGCTCGGCATGCTGGCGGGCGGTGCCCTCGGCGGATTGGCGGCCTTCATCATCGCTATCCCGACCATGCGGTTGCAGGGACATTATTTCGCGCTGGCGACGCTCGCCTTCGGCGAGGTGATGCGCGTGATAGCCAATGTGTGGACCTCGTTGACAGGCGGTCCGGGCGGCTTGTCCGTGCCGTTCGTGCCGCCGGGTTTTGCCGCCTATTCTTTCAAGCTGTTGCGCCCGCACGCCTACATCGCGCTGGCCGCGCTGGTGGTCGTGACGGCGATCTTCGAGGCTATCCGGCGCGGCGCGATGGGATATCGCTTGCGCGCGATCAGGCAGAACGCTGCTGCCGCCGAAGTCATCGGCGTCGATACCACGCGGGTGAAGCTTCAGGCCGCGGTGATTTCCGGCGCGCTGATCGCCATGCTCGGAACGCTCTACGCCCAGGTCGCGGTGTTCTTCGATCCCGATACGGTGTTTGGCATCGCGGGCATCTCGATCCGCATCGCGCTGATCGCGATCATTGGCGGGGTGGGGACCGCGGCCGGGCCCATCCTTGGGGCGTTCTTCATCATTCCTCTTGAGGAGCTCATGAATGATCTTTTGTCGTCGCGCGCGGCCGGCCTGTCGCAGCTTGTTTTCGGCATCATCCTGGTCGCCGTCATCCTGTGGCAGCCGCGCGGCTTCATCACCGTGCTCGGCTCGTGGCGGGCGCGGCTTTCGCGCGCGGTGGCGCCATGACGATCCTTGATGTCCGCGCCATATCGCGCCGGTTCGGCGGCCTGTTGGCGTTGTCGGAGGTGACGTTTTCCGTCAGCAAAGGCGAGATCGTCGGCGTGATCGGCCCGAACGGTGCGGGAAAGACGACGTTGTTCAGCACCCTGGTGGGTCTCATTCGTCCCGACGCCGGCACGGTGATGCTCGATGGCAAGAACCTCGCGGGCCTGAAGCCGCACACGGTCGCTGGCCTCGGGATGACCAAGACTTTCCAGAACGTCGCCTTGTTCGCCGAGAGTTCGGTGCTGGACAACGTGCTGACCGCGGGCCTGTTGCGTCACGGCGTGAACGCTGCGCGGGGCGAGGCGCTCCGTTGCCTCGACCGCGTCGGATTGAGGGCGGTGGCGCACAAGCAGGCCGGCAATCTGTCCTTTCCGGAACGCGCCCGGGTCGAGCTTGCTCGCGCGCTGTGCACCGCGCCCAAGGTGCTGCTGCTCGACGAGGTGATGGCGGCCTTGAATCGCGCCGAGATGCAGGAGATCATGCGCCTGATCCGCTCGTTGCGTGACGATGGCGTTACCATCCTCGTGGTCGAGCACCACATGCGCGCGATCATGAATGTCTGCGACCGGATTCTCGTGCTCAACTTGGGCCGGCTGCTGGCGGATGGCACGCCCGAACAGGTCGCCAGCGATCCGAAGGTGATCGAAGCCTATCTGGGCCGATCCGCTGCGACGGCGCGCCAATGAGTTCGGCCCTCCTCGAAATCAGGCAATTGCGAGCCGGCTACGGCGAGGCCGAGGTGTTGCACGGCATCGATATCACCGTCTCGCAGGGCGAATTCGTTTGCATCATCGGGGCCAACACCGCGGGCAAGAGCACGATTTTGCGTTCGATCTCGCGGCTGGTTCCGAAGTCGAGCGGGATCATGCGTTTCGGCGCTGCCGATCTCTCAAGCCTGGCGGCGCATGAGATTCCCGGACTTGGCATCGCCCATGTTCCCGAAGGACGTCAGGTCTTTCCGGACATGACGGTTGAAGAAAACCTACTGCTCGGCGCATTCACCGCCCGCAACGCCGGCGATTTGCCGGCTCGAATCGAGGACGTGCTCGTTCTGTTTCCACGCCTGCGCGAGCGGTTCGCGCAGCTCGCAGGAACGCTCTCAGGCGGCGAGCAGCAAATGGTTGCGGTCGGCCGCGCGCTGATGCTGCGGCCGGCGCTGTTGCTTCTTGACGAACCCAGCCATGGCCTCGCGCCAAAAGTGGTCGAGGAAATGCATGAGGCGTTCAAGACCATTCACAGCCGCGGCACCTCCATCCTGCTGGTCGAGCAGAACGTCGAACTCGCGCTCGAGGTCGCGACGCGGGGTTATGTCCTCGAAGCCGGCGTTGTGACGCTGGCGGGAGCGGCCGCGGAGCTTCACGCCAACCCGGCGGTGGTGACGGCGTATCTCGGGCTGTAGCGGCGCGGTTGTTGGCGGTGCGCTGGAAACCGAGCCCCGACTTTCGTAAGCGCAGCAAAAATCCGGACCCTCAGCGCTTGCGCGCAAAGACGAATTTCTTGAGGCAAATCAATCTGATTTGCCCAGTCCAGTCCCATTTGAAAAAATATTCCGCTTCGCCGCTACCCCAAATCAGCAATACATCCCCTGCGTCCCGTCTCTCAGGAGGGGCGTTTCGCGATCGTCACGGACGTGAGGCGGGATGCGGTGGACGCTGACGGCGCGCAACGACGAAGCGCGCCGGAGGCGGACGGCGAAGTCGTGTGGTCCTGACGCCCCGACGCTGGCGTCAAGTTCGCGGAAGGCAACTTTCGCGGGTGACGGTGGCAAGAAAGCCCGGTCACCGGGGAGAGCGCGATATAAGCCGTAAAACCATTGCGTAGGGAATGCCGGGTGTTTCCGGTGTGACCGTGGTGACTAACGCGTGTGCTTTCTACACACCACACGCGGCTGCGGGCGCATCGAGCGCCCGGCATTCCCTGCGCCCTCTGTTATCGGGGCGAAAGATTTATGCAAGACTCGGGCGGATCGCGCCGCGAGATCGCGAACGCATATCTGAAATTGGCTGTTTGAAAATTGAATCGGAGAGGGAGCTACTCGGCGCTTCACCTCTCCCGCTTGCGGGGGAGGTCGGATCGCATTGATCGATGCGATCCGGGTGGGGGAAGTCTATCCACTCGATCGGTGCGTATTGTGGCGGCACCCCCACCCCGACCCTCCCCCCCCAACGGGAGAGGGAGCTCAC
>Ga0210405_10003432_pt1 | contig 15564 bp, 13 predicted proteins | sample IncBWH11MmetaG_FD_155492 | JGI IMG/M metagenome (GOLD analysis project Ga0210405, IMG submission 155492) | Forest soil microbial communities from Barre Woods Harvard Forest LTER site, Petersham, Massachusetts, United States - Inc-BW-H-11-M | ecosystem: Environmental > Terrestrial > Soil >... | reverse complement strand
GTCACAGTAAAGCTGTGACAAATGAACAGGAGTCTGACGTTTCGTCTGTGAACCAAAATACCCAACACACTTTCGGTTGTTTGCCTGAGCCCCGTGGACTAGGATTCGCCTAGACCCGGCTCGCTAAGATCACGATCGCTTCGACAAAGGCTCTTCAACCTGACGAGCGTGCTGGCAGTTGTGGGTAAGTTCTTATGCCGGAGACCGAGAAACAGCCGCCGCGCCCTGCCGGCACGTCAACCAGCCTGGAGCAGGAAGAGGCCTTGCTGTGGCGCATTGCCCTTCTATTCGTGGTCCTGCTGGCTACAGGACTAGCTGCGGAGTCCTGGGAGCGTCTGCAAAACCTTCCCTATCATCTTGGCCTTCTCTCGCTTGGCTTGCTCTGCATTGCCATAGCGTTTGCGGGTTTCGCCTACGGGCGAAGGAAGCGGGTTACGGAACTGCAAAACCTGGTGCGCGGCCTGCAGGAGCGTGCAACTGCACCCACGGATGAGCAACTCGATCAACTCGGAGAGCTCATTGCGCGCTCGCAACGAAGTTTCAAGGACCTCATCGATTCCTTCGACGACATTGCCTTCGCAGCCTCTCTCGAGGGGAAAATAAAGACGGTAAACCGGCGCGTGACCGAGTTGCTTGGGATTCCTTACTCCGATGTGGTGGGTCATCGAGTAGAGGAGTTCCTGGACGAACCGAAGCGTGAAGATGTGGAGCGGGGTGTGGCCCGCTTTCTCGAAAAACGCCGCTGGTCAGGGGTGGTTCGTGTTCGGCTGAAAGCGAACGCTCGGACCCTCTATTTTGATTGCGCCCTCAATGCAATTGTGAAGGGTGACGAGGTCGTAGGCGTGAGCGCGCTTGCCCGTGACGTTACGGAAGAACGCGAAAAGGAGCGGCGCTTTACTGAGCTGTTTGAAACTCTTCAGGAGGGAGTCTATTTCAGCACGCCGGAAGGCAAGTTACTCGTTGGCAACGCCGCTCTGGTGCAGGTTCTCGGATACGAAAGCAAGGAGGACCTTCTCGCGCTCGACCCCAGAGCATTGAATTCCGATCCCAATCAAAATCCGGTGCTGGGACGGACCGCAGACGATCAGGGCGGAGTGCGCACCAGGGAAATCATGTTGCGTCGTAAGAACGGGACCCTCGGCGTCTTCCTTGACACCTCGCGCGCGGTATGGGATGCCGGAGGCAAGATTGTACGCTACCAGGGCACGCTCGTGGACGTAACCGAGCGGCGGGAGATGGAGAAGGCGCTGCGCGGTCAGGAAGAGTTCCAGCGCTACCTTCTGGAAAGCTTTCCGGATCTGATCCTAGTAATCGATTTGAACGGACGCTACAGTTTCGTGAGTTCACGGATTCACGATCTGCGCGGCTACAAGCCGGAAGACCTGCTGGGGAAGAGAGTCGAAGAGGAACAGGATTATTCCCCCGAACTGTTCGCGTTGTATCGGGACCTGATTACCGGCCGGAAGAATTTCGGGTCGTGTGACTATAGTGCGCGTCACCGCGATGGAAACTGGCGCACAATGCGGGCTTCGGCCAGTCCGCTGTTCGATGCGGAGAACAAACTGAGCGGCGCGATCGTCTCCGTTCGCGACATTACGGTGGAGAAGAAACTTGAGCAACAGATTATTCAGAGTGAACGGCTTGCAGCCATGGGGCAGATGATCGGCGGGTTTGCTCACGAACTGAATAATCCACTAACCAGCATCCTCGGGATGTCCGAATTGCTGCAGGAGGGCGAAGCACCCGAGTCCGTTCGCAAGCAAATGGTTGTTCTGCAACAGCAAGCACGCCGCGCCGCGGAGATTGTTCAAAACTTGATGTACTTCTCCCGGCCTCCCGCTCCGGGCAAGACTCCGATCGATTTGGGCGAACTGGTACAGCGGACTTTGCACTTGCACGCCTACTCTTTGCGCAAGAACAACATCACCGTAGATTTCCTGAAGGAGACATCAGTTCCGGCGGTGAGCGGAGACGCGCACCAGTTGATGCAGGTGTTTCTGAATTTAATCTTGAACTCGGAGCAGGCGATGCGGGAGGTTCGCGATCGCGGCACTTTGCGCATTCGCATCGAGAACCAGGGAAAGTCCGTGTCCGTCATTTTTCAGGACGACGGGCCCGGTATCTCGCCGGAGATCCTGCCCAATATCTTCGACCCCTTCTACACCACCAAGCGGCCAGGCCGCGGCACTGGCCTCGGCCTAAGCATCTCCAAAGCCATTCTGCGGGAACACAACGGAAACGTCGAGGCCACTTCCGGGCCGGGCGGCGGTGCGGTGTTCACGGTTACGCTGCCGCTGGCCGCAGCCTCGCCCCCGGGTGGTTAGAGAACTCATTGCAAATCAGAGGGTGCGGGTGACCTGATTCTTTCGGGTCGGTCAAGGTTTCTTCTTTGTAGGCTTGGGTTTTAGTGTCTTCGCATATTCATAGCTGAATGCGAGATACTTCTGGAGCTCTTTCGTTTTCTTTAACAATGCGTCCGGGACTGCCACATATTCTTTCATCACCGTGCCATAGGCCTTAAACAGCGTTGTGTTGTACTTCCTCAGAAACTCCTCACGCTTATCTTCCGGAAGCCGGATGGCCAACGAGGATTGATGCAAGAAGAGTAAACATGTTGCCATTCAGAGATGTGTAAGGATTAGCAGCGCCTTTGCGTTCGATCTTCGGATTGGTAGCGATCAGCTTGTCATACAGATCCACGTTGCCGTTAGTTTCGTTCCTCTTCGATGCGGCCATAGCTTTCCCCAATTCGACCCGAGGTCGAGAATACGACTATGAGAACGCTGCAACTTACCGTTCGACGGCCATTGCCACCGCGTTACCACCGCCGAGGCAAAGGGCCGCGATACCGCGGTGCACGTCGCGGCGGATCATTTCATAGATAAGCGTGACCAAAACGCGCGCTCCGCTGGCGCCGATGGGATGTCCGATGGCGACGGCGCCCCCGTTCACGTTTACTTTGTTGGGATCGAGTCCAAGTTCGCGCATCACGCCGAGAGCTTGCACCGAAAATGCCTCGTTCAGTTCGTACAGGTCCACGTCTTCATTCTTCCACCCGGTCTTTTCCCAAATCGTGCGGACTGCGCCCACAGGAGCCATCATTACCCATTTGGGTTCAACTCCGCTGGTCGCTTGCGCCACGATTCGGACCATGGGCTTGGCGCCGAGCTCTTTCGCTTGCTTGGCGCTGGTGACCACGACAGCGGCAGCGCCATCGTTCACCCCAGGAGCGTTACCAGCGGTGACCGTGCCGTCTTTCTTGAATGCTGGCTTTAGGGAGCGTAACACTTCGATGGTTGAGTCTTCGCGGGGAGATTCGTCTTTATCGAATATGACCGGCGCTTCGCCCTTCTTCCTCGGCGGCAACTCGACCGGAACAATCTGCGACTTGAAGCGGCATTCCTTGATAGCAGCGACTGCCTTGCGGTGAGAGTTCACTGCGAACTCGTCCTGCTCCTCGCGCGTGATGCCATATTTTTCCGCAACGTTCTCTCCGGTGATGCCCATGTGGTAGTTGTCATAAATGTCCCAGAGCCCGTCGTTCACCATTGAGTCAACGATCTGGGCGTTTCCCAGGCGATATCCTTTTCGCGCTTGCGGGAGTAGATAGGGAGCGTTGGTCATCGATTCCATTCCGCCGGCAACCACTACGGAACTGTTCTCGGTCTGTATCGCTTGCGTCGCGAGTGCGACGGCTTTGAGTCCGGAGCCACAGACTTTGTTTACGGTCATGGCACCTACCTCGGGAGCGAGACCACCGAAGATTGCCGCCTGCCTGGCAGGGTTCTGACCCAGACCGGCAGAGACTACGTTTCCCATGATGCATTCGTCGACCTGCTTGGAATCGAGGTTTGCGCGCTTCACCGCTTCGCGAACCACGATCGCTCCCAGTTGGGTGGCGCTCAAATCTGAGAGACTTCCCTGAAATTTTCCTACCGGAGTGCGACAGCCGGAAATGATGACGACATCGTCGAAAGCAGCCATTTATATGCTCCTGCGATTATTCCGTTCCTCTCAATTATAGATGTGTGGCGGTGGAAAAGGATGATTGTAGTTGGAGCGCACCTTCGTCGCTCGGGAGATTGCTCTTGAAAACAGTCCGTCGACCAGACCCAGCTAGGAACAGAATTCCGTCGAAGATTGCGTGAAAAGTTTCCTCGACGGACACGATCGACACGTTCCGCGGAAGGAAATTTTCTACTTGAGTCCCGCTTGAGTGACTTTGGGCATGGGTCGCATGCTCGTCCAACATCATTTTTTTCTTGACTTCACTTTTTATAGACTCTATACATCAATGAGTTGCAACAAACGACCGTTGAATTTCAAGTCCATGAAAAATGGAAAGGGAGAATAGATCAAATGGCAACCAAAAAGAAAGCAAAGAAGGCCGCAAAGAAGAAACACTAAGAGCCTTCAACCAAAGTAGAACCGAGGGGACGCTGAAAAGCGTCCCCTAAGTTTTTGCGCGCTAGTTCCTGCTGCTTGATTTCTTGTCGACGGAAATTGTGTAGAGACGCTTCTCGGTGGCAGGGCAGAGGCTGCGGTAAGCGCAGAACGTGCAATAGAAACCGGGCTTGGCATCAAACTCCTCTGCAGCGATTTTTCGCGCGACCTCTTCCACTTCACGCTTACAGTCCTGCAATTGGGCTTCGCTGCGGCGTGTCACGACCGAACTGTTTTCCTCGAGGTTGTAGAAGACTATCTGATCGGCGTTGTAGCCCCACTTTTCGCGTGCGGCCAGAGCGTAGATGGAAAGTTGGAGGCTCTTGTCGGCATCCTCCTGCGACTTGGGCCTGCCCGTCTTGTAATCGGTAATCACCACACGGCCGTCCCTCAGTTGATCAATCCGGTCGATGCGACCGACGACCTTGGCCTGTCCGATCTGCATTTCGAACCACTCCTCCGTATGCAGCACCTGCGGTGCGGGAACGCGTTTGCAGATGGCCAGGAACTCGCGCAGTTGCTCAATCCCCTTGCGCTCGTAGAGTTCCTGCTGATACTTCTCTTCAATACCCGCGGCCCTGAGGTCGGTCTGGAAGAGTTCGATCAGTTGGTCGTCCTCGATAGTTCGTCCGAGGCGAACCGAAGCGTAATAAGCCAGCAAGACGCGGTGAATCGTGGCGCCATACTCCATGGCCGCCGGAACCTCGCCGGGAATTCTCCACTCGCGCTCCAGCTTGAATTGCAGCGGACAGATTTCGTAGGTTTGCAAGGCACTGGCGCTAAGCCTGGAACCGAGATCAAGTGCTGGCGGTAACTTGAGCCACTCGGTGACGGGCGATCCGGGTAGTGCGGGGGCGGCCTCGGCAAACAAGTCGGTTTGAAACTCGAGCGCGTGACGTTGGCGGAGCCATGGCCGCAGGCTAGGATCCTTGAGGAGATCGCGGAGAAAACCGTTTGGAGTGGGGTCTTTCTTGCCTGTTCCCTGCCGAGCGTAGATGGTGAGCGAGTCCCGCGCTCGCGTCATAGCAACATAGAACAGCCGTCGCTCCTCCTGCCGGCATATCTCTTTGTCGTCGAAATAAGGCATCGAGCTGCTGCCCTGGAGTTCTCGAGGAAAGTCGACGAGGGGTTCCTTATAAGACGACGGAAACGAATTGGAATTTGCCCGAATGATGAAGACGTGATTGAACTCAAGGCCTTTGGCGACGTGGGCGGTCATCAGCCGGACGGCGTTCTCGGCGCCCGTGGAAATCGGGATCACGCCGCCGGCGGTGCGGAAATACTGCAGGTAGTCAATGAATTCACCGATGTCGCCAGTTTTTGTGATTGCCTTGGGCTTCTCCTCCCAACGCTTGACGAACTCAAGAACAGCGGTGATCGAGGGCGAGGTGCGGTTCAATCCGAAATGATGAATGATGATGCTCAAAACTCCACTGCTGGTGGTCGCCGCACGGTCAACCTCATCCCGGACCCGCAGCAAGGCATTCAGCACGGCGGCGCCGTTTTCGATCTTGGCTAAGACCGAGGCCACTCCAGATCTTCTTTCATCTCTTGGAATTGCCTTGATCCCGGCACGCAGTTTCTCTGGATCGATAGCGAACTGAGGAAAGGAGGCAACTCGAAAGAGGGAGGCGCTGTCGTTCGCCGAGACGATCGCTCCCAGGCAGGCGAACAGATCGCGAGCCTCGGGCGTATCCGTGACATCCATGTTTTCGATGGCGAACGGGATGCCCTGCTCGGCCAGTTCCGCCACAATCTGTTCGCGATGAAAATGTTGGCGGTACAGGATGGCGAAGTCGCTCCACTTGCCGCGTGATTTGCGTTGCCGATCGCGAATCGCGGCTACCAGATCCGAGCATTCGAATTCCTTTGCAGCTAGCACAACGGCGTCCACGGGGGGGCTGGGCAAGAACCTCCCATCGCGAGATGCTTCTTCGTCGCGGGCAGAAATCAGCGTGGAACGGTGGTAACTCGATGCTGGGCCCTGACCGGGAGGAAGGACGTCTGGGTTCTTGGAAATCAGGGCGAAGGCGGATTTCAAGATCGTCGTCGTTGAGCGACGGTTCTTCTCCAAAACGACCATCCTCGCGTCGGGAAAATGTTCCTGAAAAAGTCCGAACGCCGCGCTCGACGCTCCGCGAAAGCGATAGATGGCCTGGTCCGGATCGCCCACGGCGAAGACATTGCGTTCTTCTCCGGCTAGTTTGTCGAGAATCTTGACTTGAGCAAAGTTCACATCCTGGAATTCGTCCGCCAGGATGAACCGGGCGCGTCGACGTTCGCCAGCCTGCAGATCGGCGCTCCCCTCCAGCAAAGCATGCGCGTGAGTGATCATGTGGCCAAAGGTGCCGAGGTTGTCTTCGTGCAGCATGCGCTCGACTGTCGCGAATACGCCGGCGATTTCCTGGCAGCGCCCAATGACCTCTTCATCCGACAAAGCATCAGCATCCTTCGACTTGCTCACCCGCGGAATGGCGACCTCGCCCCGCTCAAGTTGATGCACGTAGGCAGCGTATTTCTCAGGGTCAACCAGATCGTCCTGGCAGCGCCGCATGAAACTCAGGAGGTCGTGCAGAAACTGGCTGACATTGGCGGCGCGCACGAAGTAGTTCAGGTGCAGCTCGCGGATACGCTTCCGCAAATAGATCCACAGATCCTGGTCATCGAGCACGCCGAACTGTTTACCGCACCGGCCGAGAAGGTCATTGCAATACTCATGGAAGGTGGCAATCTGCAAACCGGATACATTTGTGCCGCGTAGTTCGTCGCGCACCCGTTCGCGCATCTCCTGAACCGCATTCTTGGTGTAAGTGACCGCTAGAATTTCGTCCGGGCGGGCGTGTCCGTTGCGGACCAACCGCGCAATACGCCGGGTGAGGACGGTGGTTTTCCCCGTGCCTGCACCTGCTACTACGAGCAGCGGCCCGTGTACATGTTCAATGGCTTCGCGCTGGCGCTCGTCCGCTTCAAGAGTTCGCGGCACCGGGATGGGTTTTGCAACAGCCACTGGGCAGGAGCATATCAGAGATGGTTGAGGATATTTTGTGACAGATTCTGCGCTGCTTGCCAAACCTGTTAGGCACGCAGTTCTGCAAGAACCACCGCCAGGCTGGCAATCGCCGCGGTCTCGGCACGGAGAATGCTGTTGCCCAGCGATGCCGAAATCCACCCTGCTTCCTGAAACGATTCCAATTCCTCATCCGTCCACCCTCCCTCGGGACCGAGGGCAAGAACAACGTCACAGTGGTTGGGATGAGTCTGGATGATGTCTTTCAACATGGCGTCCGTTTCCACTTCGGAAAGTACAATCCGCAAGCTTCCTGACATGGCCACGGCTTCTTTGAGCTTCAGCGGTTCCGAGATCTCGGGTGGTGATACTCGACGAGACTGTTCCGCAGCCTGTAACGCAATGCGTCGCCAGCGGTCGACGCGTTTGGCCGCGGCAGCCGCGAGATGAAGTTCGGTTCGCCGGGCAATCACCGGAGCAATGCGCTTCGCCCCGAGTTCCGTACATTTCTCAATTGCCCACTCCATGCGATCGAACTTGAAAATGGAGAGCGCAACCGTCACCTGACCCGCAACCGGAGCGGGGATCTCATCTCCCAATTCAAATTCAACTCGATCCTGTGTGATAGCTGTAATACGCCCGCGGCGAACGTCGTTTCCCGTGGTGATATCGAATTCCTGGCCCACGCGGGCCCGAAGCACGCGAGATAAATGCTCGGCGTGGGCGCCGACCAGGACTGCGCGGGTACCAGAGACTTCATCGGCGATCCAGCGTCGGCGAGTCATGGATCAAGAGCTTAAACCACAGAGGTTACCAAGGTACACAAAGGAAATCGCAGGCAGGGAACTCTGATTAGAGTAGGCCTATCCGAAGATGTCTTTCACCTTACCGAACAGTGTTCGACGCTGGGGCTTATTTTCCACGCGCGTCGTACCTTCCAACTCCTGCAACAACTCGCGCTGACGCTTGTTGAGCTTGCCGGGAGTCTGTACGCGAACCTCGACGAACAGGTCGCCTTTTCCGTGGCCATTCAACACTGGCACCCCTTTGCCCCGGATGCGCATCGTCGTGCCTGACTGTGTCCCATCCGGCACCTTCAGCGTGTGTTCACCTTCAAGTGTCGGCACTCGAATCTCAGTTCCTAATGCGGCCTGCCCAAATGAAATCGGAATCACGCAGTGCAGATCATTGCCTTCCCGCTCGAAGAAAGGATGCTCTTTGACGTGCAAGACAACATAGAGGTCACCCGCGGGTCCTCCATGAGCGCCGGCCTCACCCAGTCCAGAAAAGCGAATACGGGTTCCGTCCTCCACGCCCGCCGGAACCTTGGCGTCCACCGTCTTCTGCCGCAGCACGCGGCCTTGGCCCTTGCACTTCAGGCACGGATCGGTAATTACGCTGCCGGCACCCTGACAAGTGGGACAAGTCCGAGCCATGCTGAAGAATCCTTGTTGATAGCGAACCTGCCCACGCCCGCCGCAGGATCGACAGGAAACCGGTGCTTTGCCCGGAGCCGCACCAGAGCCGCGGCAGTCCTCGCAAGTTTCGTGGCGGCGCACGGTAACGTTGGTTTCCGTCCCGAAAACTGCCTCTTCAAATTCCAGCGTGACGTCTTCACGCAGATCGGGGCCACGCTGGGCTCGGCTGCCCCGGCGCGAACCGCCGCCAAAAAGATCTCCGAAGCCGAAAAAGTCCCCGAAGATTTCGCTGACATCCTGAAAGACCGTGGGGTCGAACCCGCCCGATCCTCCTCCGCTGACGGCAGCATGCCCGAAGCGGTCGTATGCGGCTCGCTTGTCTGCGTCCGCCAGGATCGCATAAGCTTCGCTGCATTCCTTAAATTTCTCTTCAGCGTCGGGATTGTTCGGATTGCGATCAGGATGAAACTGCAGCGCCAGCTTGCGATAGGCGCTCTTGATTTCCTGTTCGTTGGCTTCGCGGGCGATCCCGAGCACTTCGTAGTAGTCGCGTTTTACGTTGCTGGCCAGAATGGTTCCAAGTCCTTTCGGTTTTCTTGATGGTTAGTGTTTCGGATTGCGCGCAACTTTGACCATCGAGGGACGCAGAAGACGGTCCTTCAACTTGTAGCCTCGCTGCAGTTCTTCCAGTATCTGATGATCCGCGGTATCGGTCGTATCCACCATCTCGATCGCCTCGTGAAGGTGGGGATCAAAGGGCTCGCCCTTCGCGGGGATGGCGCGCAAACCCAACTTCTGCAGCGCGTCCTGCAATTGCTTGTAGATGAGTTCAATTCCACCCCGGAACTCAGATTTCTCCTTCGCACCAGTCTGCAGCGCGCGTTCAAAGCTGTCGAGGGTCGGCAGCAAAGCCTTGACCGCATCCGAAACTGCGTATTCGCGAAAGTCCTGCTGTTCGCGGGCCGTGCGTTTGCGGGCATTCTCGAATTCAGCCTGAAGGCGCGCTAGCCGATCGATCAGAGTGTCCCGTTCCATTCTAAGCTTCTGTAATTCGCCGCCTTCAGTCGATGTGCGGGATTCGTTTGATTCTGCGTCTTCAGCACTGTCTGATGCCGGCAGCTCGTGCGAAGCGTCAAGTTCCTGGGGATCTACTTCCGACTTTCCGTTTGTTCTTGCCATAAGAATCTCTGCTCGGATTCGCTTACTCAGATTCGTTGAGGATCTTGTCAAAAAGACGGGCAATATAGGAGACTGCAGTCATGGTGTGTTCATAGTCAATGCGCGTCGGTCCAATCACCGCAAGCGATCCCATTACTTCCCCCCCTACGCGGGCGGGAGCACCAATCAGCACAAAGTTGCGCATCGAGGGCAGCGCCTGGTCGAGTCCTATAACCACGCGGACTGCTTCCTGCTTGGCGTCCAAATATGCGCCCAGCAGCCCGACAATTTTCTGTTTCTCCTCCAGAGTCTTCAACAATTCCTGCAAGCGCTGTCGATCCTGCTCTCCTGCAACCAGATTGGCTGCGCCTTCAACGTAAACCGTCTGTGCACTATCGTCCGCCGTCAGCGCACCTTGTTTATAGAGTTGCTCGACGGAAGTCATCAGGCGGTCGTATTCACTGCGCTCTTGTTCCAGCCGCCGAGCCAACTCGCTCCGCATCGCTTCCATGGTCCAGCCACGAAAGCTCTCGTTGATGAAGCGAGCCGCAGCGTCCAAATCAGCTTGCGAAATGTCGAGACGCAAAACCCGGTCACGCACCACCCCCGACCGCGTCACCACCACGGCCAGCACTTTCTGATCGCCCAGCCGGGAAAAATAAACGTGCTCTAGCGCGTTCTTTGGTCCACCAATCGCTACTGCTACCCCAACATTGCGCGAAATTAGCGAGAGCACATGCGAGGTGCGCTCCATGAACTCCTGCACGTCCGAGACGCCGTGAAACGACTCCTGAATAATGTTCTCATCGTCGTTCGACAGCCGCGCCTTCCCGGTAAGCTGCTCGACGTAATAGCGATACGCATCAGTGCTGGGCACGCGGCCCGCCGAAGTGTGAGGCTGCTCCAGGTAACCTGAGTCCGCCAGATCCGACATCACATTGCGGATGGTGGCCGGGCTCAAACCTTCCCGGTTGGCCCGCGCAAGAGTGCGTGACCCCACTGGCTCGCCCGTGGCAATATAGGTTTCCACGATAGCGGTAAGGATTTCGCGTTCGCGTTCGCCTATGGGTGGTCCCGGAGGCATACACTCCCTTGTATCACATTGGTCCGACGGGGCCAGCCGGCTTAGGTGTCTACCTGTCGTTAAACTATTTGGATGCAACACTTACATCGAAGGATACAAAACCGGTCATCTTGAATTCTAGGAAGCGCAAGGAGGGCTGTCAAGCTTCAGCCTCCGTGGCACAGCCTGCCAGTCCGGTTCCTACTGGTAGCTACATTGAAGCCAACGTCTTAGCAAGGCCGCAAAGATCCGCTTGCAGGCGTCAGTTTTGCGCGGCCACTGCGGCGCTAGCGAGAACCCAAAAGGCACAAACCGCCGTCACTCGGTCAGGTTGTAGATCAGCCCATTCGGATCTTGGACGTAGCATCTGGGAAAATCAGGCTCGTCTTTAACAATGCGGCAACCCTTTTTCGTGAGCTTCGCTTTGGCTTCCTTAACGCTCTTGACCGTCACTTCGAAAACCGGTCCAAGCGCAGGACCCCGTTCAATAAAGAAATTGATGCTCTTTCCATGCAGGCTGATCATGTTTGGTTTCTTGTCCGTGATCTCGAAGCCGAGTTCCTTGACATAAAAATCAGCTGCCTTCATCGGATCTTCAGCTTGAATCAAAACATCCGTACCAAATGCGTTTGCCATGGGCCTCCCGCTTGAGCAGTCTATTTGCCCAGTTCCGGGACGACTAGTGTGCGCCGGGCAATGTCGCCTGTCCACGAAAATATTATCTTGAACATCGCCTGATGCCGTGTTTTCATGCAGGCGCTGCCGAGCTTAAGTTCTGTCAGGAGCACCCTCTAACCGCCAGCTCCTTTTATCATTGACCGCCCTCCCTAAATTGGATAACCTGATAATAGGTACATTACCTCCAAGATAATATTCGGTCTTTGACAATCTATCCCGGCAGCCGGCGCGGCATCCAGACCGTGCTTCCAAACCTCATGCCTTAGTTCCAAAATGGGACGTCCCCCCGCCGTAACTCCAATGTTATCTAGATTTTGCGCGTAAGTCCTGTAAACTCAAAGATCTAGCACATAGTCGCAAAATAGGTCCCTTGTTTTCAAGATTTTGCAGCGGAACAGGGGGGAGGGGTACCCGATACTAAACAGTAAACTTCGTCCGGTTACGGGAAACAAGCGAGCGTCGGCCGTCCAGGCTTGTGCGATCCTCTCCGAGACACTTAGAACGCCAACATGCAATCGAAACCCCATGTCGCGGTAATCGGAGCGGGTGCGTTCGGCGGATGGACCGCCTTGCATCTGCTGCGCCGCGGTGCTCGCGTAACCCTGCTGGACGCCTGGGGACCCGGCAACGCGCGATCCTCCTCCGGCGGCGAAACCCGCATCATCCGCGGCACCTACGGACCCAGCCAGCCGTACACGAAAATGGCCGCTCACGCCCTGCGCCTGTGGACGGAGCACGAGATCCGCTGGCACCGCCACCTTCTACATCGCACCGGCGTTGTATGGATGGCGACAACCAGCGATGATCAATTCGAGCGCACTTCGTTGCCGATGCTGCGCGAGGCCGGCATCGCTTATGAAGAACTGTCCGGAAGGGAAGTGGGGAAACGCTGGCCGCAGATCAATGTTGAGGATGTGCGCTGGGCGATCCACGAACCCGAAGGCGGTTTCTTAATGGCGAGAATTGCGTGCCAGGCGGTGCTGGACGGCTTTGTGGCAGAGGGCGGCGAGTACAAACAGGTAGCCGTCTTACCCCATGACCTTGAAACCGGCCTTCGCGATGGCCTGACACTGTCGGATGGCTCCAGGTTGTCGGCAGACAAGTATGTTTTCGCTTGCGGTCCATGGCTGGGCAAACTTTTTCCGGACACGATTGGCAACCGGATCCGCCCTACCAAGCAGGATGTATTTTTCTTCGGCACGCCCCCCGGAGATGATCGTTTCTCGGAGACAAAGCTGCCGGTCTGGGCCGATCACCGCGACCGTTTCATCTACGGCATTCCTGCGGCGGATGGGCGCGGTTTCAAGGTCGCCGACGACACCCGGGGACCAGAGTTCGATCCGACCTCAGGCGAACGAACGGTAGACCGGGAAGGACTCAATCGAGCGCGCGATTACGTGGCTTTCCGCTTTCCTGCCATGAAAGACGCGCCGTTGATCGAGAGCCGCGTTTGCCAATACGAGAACAGTCCTGACAATCATCTGATCATCGACCGGCATCCAGCCGCGAATCACCTTTGGCTGGTGGGAGGCGGCTCAGGTCACGGCTTCAAACATGGGCCGGCAGTGGGCGAGATGCTAGCGGAGTGGGTAATGGAACACAAACAGCCCGATCCGCTGTTCCGGTTGGCACGCTTCGAGGAATAGCGTAATGCCAGCGGTCACGCCGTCCATGGATCTACGAGCGGGACTAGAACATCGTCGAAGTGTATCGTGTTGCGAGTTGCGAGCGTCGCATGTTGAGCGAGCACAATACCGGCGATCATCGTGTCGCGCAGCTCGCCGGACCGGCCTGTTTTGTGCCGCGACGCCATCACATCGCCTGCTTGTTGAGCGGCCGCCATGTCAAAGGGCGCGACTCGATGCCCGATCGTGTCTAGAACTATCTCGAATGCCTGCACGAGTGCGGACCGCCGCTTTCCACCCGGCATGATCTGCAACCCGAATCGGACTTCAAGGATTGTGACCGAAGTTGTCCAGATCGATGTTCGAGGCTGACGATCAAGCCAGGCGACAACGCTCTTGTCGGGCAGTTGGCGCATTAGCGCTGAAAGCACGTTTGTATCAAGAATTATCATTCATCGAACGACGCTGGTTTGGTTTCATGTCCCCGCAATTCGGGGATGTCGCATTCGAGGCCGGCTTTGGCAAACAGGGCCGAGATTTCCGTGCCCAATCCGCTGGCAGGGACGTCCGGTTCATTGGCCGCGTTCCGTAAAATATCCCGGACTTCTTCTTCCATGCTGCGGCCATTCCGCTTGGCGCGGCGCTGCAGCCGTGCCTTGACCCCATTCTCGACGTTGCGGACTACTAGTTGCGCCACGATTCACCTCATCTCCAATGATGATATCATGATATCACACAGTGAGAGAGTTGGCAACTGGGCAGGCCGATCAGCGTTTCTAAGGTTTCTCGTTATTGAATCTGAATCACGCTCTCGCCAGCGCTGGACTTGATCTCATCCACGCGTGTAATGACCTTGCGAGCGAAGTCGTAAAGCGATTTGGCGTGCGGAGAATTCTCACCCTCGAGAACCGTGGGTTTGCCACTGTCGCCCGACTTGCGGATATCGGGATCGAGTTGGACGTTTCCCAGGAAGGCAACGTCGAATTGCTTGGCCGTTTTCTCTGCACCGCCGCGAGAAAAAATATCGATCTCGTGATTGCAGTGCGGGCAGACAAAATAGCTCATGTTTTCGACCATGCCCACGAGATCCACTTTCATCTGGCGAAACATTTCGATCGCCTTGCGAGCATCCTGTAAAGAAACGTCCGACGGAGTGGAAACCACGATTGCCCCGGTGAGTGGGACGGTCTGAATGAGTGAGAGCGAAACGTCCCCTGTTCCTGGAGGGAGATCCACGACCAAATAGTCGAGCTGTCCCCAGACTACCGAGCCCAGAAACTGTTTGATGATAGAGTGCAGCATCGGCCCGCGCCAGATCAGCGGCTTGTCTCCGGGATTCAGGAGACCTACCGAGATCGCTTTGAGTCCGTGGACCTCGATCGGTTCAATGCGATTGTCTCCGAGCACCTTCGGTTGCACACTGGTGCCGAGCATGAGCGGAACGTTGGGGCCGTAAACGTCCGCGTCGAGCAGGCCAACTTTGTGCCCCAGTCTGGCCAGGGCAAGCGCGAGGTTCACGGCCAAGGTAGTCTTTCCCACTCCGCCCTTTCCGGACCCTACAGCGATGATCGTTTCGACGCCGGGAAGGGGCTGCGGGCCTTGCGGCGGTTGTCCAGGACGAGGAGACATCGGAGTATTCAAGGAATCACCTTCCAGGTGGATGCTGGGATGGAGAACTACCCCTAATTATACAGGCGGTCCAGAGATCGGATATGGCGCGGACCGTTTTCAAGTTAACGCGCCGTAATTATCTCGGTCAGCACGTCTGGCTTGGATTCGTCCCGCACCAGGTGCGGATATTTTTCCCCACCATGGTAGTCGAGCTTATACGTCTTGTAATAATCCGTGTTCTCGACCAGCAACTCGAGCGGGTCGGAGCTGTTTGTTCCGGCTTTGAGCGCGTCGCTCAACCGGTCTGCAGTGAAGCGTTGTCCATTTACTGCCACAATTTTCATCCCGGGTCCGATACCGGCCTTGGCGGCGAGCATACCTTCGACGGTGTCGACAATGTTCCCGCTCTCGTCCAGCAGCAGGCCAATGGAGTATTCCGCGTTCACCTCCCTAAGCTCGCGCTTGCGCGCCTTTACCAGTTCGGACGGGGTCTCGTCGTAAACCAATTTCCAGCCGCTCCGCTCGATACCCGTAAGCGGCGCGCCGGGCCCGTCGTTGGTC
>Ga0210405_10003431_pt1 | contig 15565 bp, 8 predicted proteins | sample IncBWH11MmetaG_FD_155492 | JGI IMG/M metagenome (GOLD analysis project Ga0210405, IMG submission 155492) | Forest soil microbial communities from Barre Woods Harvard Forest LTER site, Petersham, Massachusetts, United States - Inc-BW-H-11-M | ecosystem: Environmental > Terrestrial > Soil >... | reverse complement strand
GCGACCCAGCAAGCCGATAAGGGCGCAGCTCTTGATTTTGAAACTTATCGTACGCGCATCGAGCCAATTTTTCTGAAACAACGGGAAAGCGGCCCGCGATGCTACGACTGCCACTCCACCTTGAACACGCGTCTTCGCCTCGAGCCGCTAGCGGCAGGAAATTCGGCCTGGACCGAGGAGCAATCTCGGAAGAATTTTGAGGTGGTGCTGCAGTTGACCACCCCTGGGGAACCACTGAAGAGCCGTTTGCTTCTGCATCCGCTTGCGCCCGAAGCCGGAGGCGATCCCGTGCACACGGGTGGAAAATTCTGGAAATCGCAGAGCGACCCGGAATGGCAGATGCTCGCCGAGTGGGTTCGCCACACAAGTTCAGCGCTATTGCCGGCGGCAACGGCCTCGAATTCCGCAGGCAAAGGCGAGCTTGATTTTGAGTCGTTCAAAACCACTGTTCAACCAATCTTCCTCAAAGAGCGGCCGGGACATGCCCGCTGCTACGGCTGCCATACGGCTGCTAACAGAGTGTTTCATCTCGCGCCCCTCTCGCCGGGTCTCGCCGATTGGGCCGAAGAACAATCCCGCCAGAATTTCCAGAGCGCTTCGCAACTCGTGGCCCCGGGGAACCCGCAGTCCAGCAGGCTTTTGATGCATCCTCTTGCTCCCGAAGCGGGCGGCGACGCATTTCATTCCGGCGGGCGGCAATTCGCTTCGCAGGAAGACCCCGATTGGATGGCCCTGGCGCAATGGGTGCGCTCCGCGTCCGTGCCCGGTGCAATCGATCCGCCCGCGATCGCTTCCGCTCGAATCTACATAACCAACAGTGCCGGTAACACCGTGGACGTGATCGATTCTTCGACCAATCAGGTTGTACAGGTGATTCGCGGCATCGAGCTACCCCACGGCGTCGCCTTTTCACCTGATGCAAAGCGTGTCTACATCAGCAACGAATCCGAATCCATCGTGGACGTCGTCGATCGCGAGTCCGCCAAAATTCTGAAAAAGGTGGCTCTCAGCGGCCACCCCAATAATCTGACCATCACCAAAGATGGAGGCCGCGTGCTCGTCGGCATCAGGGAAGCTCCTGGTTCGGTGGACGTGATCGACACCAAATCGCTCGAGCGCACAAAAAGCATTTCCGTCGACGGCAGTGTGCACAACATCTTCGTCACTCCCGATGGCAAATATGCGGTCAGCGGCTCCATCGAAAACAAAGCCGCAACGGTAATCGACCTGAGCGCGGGAAAAGCTGCCTGGGAAGTTAAATTCGATCGGGGCGTCCGCCCCATGGCATTTGAAGCGAACCCTGACGGTTCGACGCGCCGTGTATTCGTTCAACTCTCCGGCCTGAATGGCTTCGCGGTCGTCGACTTCGTCAGCCGAAAAGAGGTTGCCCGCATCGTTTTGCCGGATCACCCCAGCGGGTTCGGCACCGCCGAAGAGCGCCTGGGCACTCCCTCGCACGGGATCGGGGTAGCCCCCGACGGAAAATCTCTCTGGGTCAACAGCACTGTCGCCAACGCAATTTTCAAGTACTCTCTGCCCGATCTCCAGCTTGTCGGGTATTGCGCACTGCCAGTGCAGCAACCGGCGAATCACATAGCCATCGGAGCCGTGCCCGAATGGATCACCTTCACCCCCGACAGCCAGCGAGTGTTTGACTCGAACTCTGCCGCACGCTCGGTGTCGGTGATTGACGCAAAGACTCTCAAGCTGATCGCTGTCGTGAATGTCGGCGAAGTTCCAAAACGCATCAACACGCTCGTTCTGCCCTGAAATTGCTGAATTGGGATGCGCAGTCTACGCAGATTTAGAGTCGTTGGTAAGCGTCTATCTTGCTGTGCTGGGAGTCAGTACGCCGTCGGTGCGTTGAAGTCAGATAGGTGTGGGTTGGATTGTGGTTGAGGTTTTAGGACAACGCCCAGTAACCTACTGAACATAAATGGTGGCCGGGATGGGCTTGGATCACCGACCTCGTCCTTTATCAGAGTAGCGTGGTTAGGTTTTACAACAACTTACAAGACCGCGGGGACTGCCAAACTACGCGGAAGTCATATAAGACATAGGTTTTTGTGGGTTGGGTTGTGGGTTGGAAAAAGTTCACGAACTCCGAAGCAGCCCCCCATTCATTTCCTAGAGCCCAGTTTTTGGATAACCTCCGAGTAGCCGACATCAATCTTGCCGAAGCAAAACACGAACTGCTTGTCATTCCTCACGTAAGCAGGCGTGGTGCTGCACTCTACGCCGCAACCCTAAGTTTTTCAGCCGCCTGCACGATCAGAAACGTCCCAGACAAAAGTCGGTTGCCAGATATTGATCACTCACTCCCCCACAGCGACAGTCACCACACCGACGCGTCTTCGAAGCGCGCAGCGAAGAGAGGCATGTAAGAAGTCATTTGCGGTTCGCCGTCTCTGTATCTCTCTCGCCAGGTTAGCGCTCCTCGCCTGCATGCTTTGGGGTGGAAAAGCGCGTGAAGCAAGACCGAAAGACAGGCAGAAGGAGGAGACATGAAGACGAATGGGATACCTGGAAGATTCGTATGGCGATTCATCGCTGGATTCGTAACGGTGCTAGCATGGGCGGCAAGTGCAGCAGCGCAGACCGTAGTGGTCGGAACGGGCGACCCGGACACTGACGTTAAAGCAGTTCAGGCGGCTGTTGATCAAGGCGGTGAGGTCACGCTAAAAGGACATTTCTCTTTTAACAGACCCCCAACAGTGGTGACGGCGACGGCTTTCGTGGGAGGCTTAGCTACGGTCCTGGTGTCGAAGGGAGTCGCGATCTCTGGCACGCAGAATGAGGACGGTGAGATGGCGAGTATTGAGGCGGGAACGACTCCTTTCTATGTCGAAGCTCCCGGAGCCCGCGTCACGATTCGGGGATTGCGCTTTATCCGCCCGAGGGGAGACGCGATTTTTGTGTACGCCGTCAGCGGATTAGTGATCGCCTCCTGCAAGATCGAAGGCCTAGAGCCATTGCTTGGTGGCGGCGAGGGAATTGATATCGTTACGAGCCCCGGTGTACCTATGCCAACGAACCCGGGAAAGCCAGAGAATGTCTCCGGAACGCTCGTGATCGCTGATAACGACATCGATCTTGCTGGAGGAACGGCTCTCGACCTTACAGTGGGAGTCCTCATATTCAGTGTGGGCGTACCAGGGGCGGAGGTCGAGGCGTACGTTTCCGGGAACAAGATAAGGAACACCACTGAGCCCGCGATAAACTTCCGGCGTGCTGACGGGCGAGTGTACGTGGAGCGGAACATGATCACAACAGGTTCCGTGTCTTCGCAGAAAGCGCCGGGACCCGAGGCAATTCGCGTGGCAAATATCGGTTCGTATCTGATTGCACACAACTCGATCCATTGCGGATGGGCGGATGCAGAGGCCAAAGGCATCGGTGTGTTTAGCCAACTTGCAGACTGGTCCATGGAGCGCGCCAGCGTCGTGGACAACGATGTAAACATGGAGGCGCCCGAGGGCACAGTCTTCGGCCCTTTGAGCGCAGGAATCAACATCAGGGGCTTCGCTCAAGGCAATGTAGTGCTGAACAACAGGATTCGAGGACGCGCAAGAACCGCACTCTCCGTGGATGTTTTTAAAGGCGGAATCCCTGATAGCAACGCGCTGGTTCTTAACCGCTTTGATGACTTCGAAGCATCGGTCGCTGACATCTTTGTGGGCGACCTTGTCACGAATACGCGCATTGTCGGGCCGGGCACAATCGAGGATCACGGGATAGGAACGGTTATCGAGCCGGTGCCATTCTGAAGAGGCTGGCTCTTCGACAGTTTTGAGTTGACCAAGCGCCAAGTCAAGCTCTCTCCGTGAATATCATGGCGGGAGGAGAGGAAGATGAGCAGCAGGTTCCGAATAAGGCTGGCGATTAGCCTGCTCGCGATCGCCAGTCTAGCCTTGCCCGTACGACCGCAGACCAGTCGCGGCAGTGTGGCCGGAACAGTGACGGATGTCTCGGGCGCAGTAGTACCGGACACCGCTGTAGAACTAACCAACAAAGAAAGTGGAGTGAAACGCGCCACTACAACCAACGCGGTTGGCATCTATCGCTTTGACGCGGTGGACCTTGGGCTGTTCGACCTCAAGATAGACAAGGCAGGCTTCAACGCGTACTCGAAGCTGGGCCTAAATGTGGAGGGCAATCGGACGACGACTGTGGATGTGAAACTGGAGGTCGGCAACAGCGAAACGGTTGTTAAGGTGAATGCCGGGACCGACGAACTGCTAGTGAAAGATTCTCCGCTGCGAGGCAGGAATTTCCAGCCTGGAGAAGTCAGCCGCCTGCCACTAGAGAGTCTAAATCCGATATCGCTGGCGCAGACTCTGCCCGGCGTTGTCTCGCCTTCCGGCAGTACGACATATGGAATAGGCGGTCAAGCGACTCAGTTTGCGGTCAACGGCCAGCGCCCTCGCGGGAACAATTATCTTTTGGACGGCACGGACAACAACGATCTGTCCTTCACGGGCCCTGCGCAGCCATTCAACATCGCCGACGCCGTGCAAGAAGTTTCCGTCCAGACGAGTAATTTCGGGGCGGAATTCGGCCGTGCGGGAGGTGCGGTCTTCAATGTCATCACCAAATCAGGAACGAACGAGTTTCACGGCGCATTCTGGTGGCTATATGGATCACAGGACTTTAATTCCGTTTCTAACCTAGACAAGCTCAATGGATCCTCTCCTCCAGAGTTTAGCGAGAATGTCTACGGCTTCACTCTGGGCGGCCCGATAAAGAGGAACAAAACCTTCTTTTTTGCGGCCTTCCAGCAGGACAGATTTCGTTCCACCGGGCAGTTTCGGTTTGTCCTGCCGACGGCGGAAGCAGTGTCCAGCCTGCGGTTGCTATTCCCCTCCAATCCGCGTCTTGACCTCTACTTGAATGCGCTGGGCGACTTGCGAGGCTTCTCCAACCCCTTTTCGCTCGCTCTCGGCCCTGACCCTGTTACTGGAAAGGACCGAGGCGGTGTGACCTTCGGAACCGCAACCTGGTTGTCCCCTTCGATCAATGACGATTCGCAGTGGATGTTGCGGGTCGATCATTCCTTGTCACAACAGCATGGGATTTCGCTTCGTTATATCAGCGATTCCGGAATGGACTCTCCAATCAACGCCCAAAGTTTCTTTCCCTTCCCTGGGTATTTCGGTGATGCCAGCACGCACGACAAGAATTTCCTGCTTAGCGACACGTATACGGTCGGGGCCACGTGGACGAATGAGTTTCGATTCTCTTACGCGCGAGTCGCGGTGGATTGGCCGATTTCATCCAACTCCGTTGCGCTTGCCAAGACACTACCAGGTATCAATATTCCTTCCATCGCAAGCCCCGGACTCAACGGATCTCTTCCGCAGTTCAGATTTACGAACAACTGGTTGCTCCAGGAAACACAGTCGAAACTCGTGGGGCGACATACTTTCCGGTACGGCGTTGAATTTCTTTGGCAATTGGCCAACCAACTTGGAGCAGGATTCGCTGGACGGGGAGTACTTACGTACACTGCCGCGCCCGGCTATTCGGCTTTTGCCAATTTCCTGGATGACTACAGTGGGCCCTCCGGAGCCGCCCGGCGCAATTTCGGTAACCCCGTCTACTATCCCGATTCATTTCGTCAATCTTACTTTTTCCAAGACACTTGGAGGGCAAAGCCATCGCTGACCTTGAACCTGGGCTTACGTTACGAGAATTTCGGCCAGCCGGCCAACGCTCTGCGGTTTCCCGCGTTTGCCGGGTTTGATCCGACCGAGTTTCTTGTGCCCAACAAGGTCAATCCAGACAACAAAGATTTTGGTCCTGCCGTAGGGCTGACTTGGTCCCCAGTCCCCAGATCAAACCGTCTGCGTAGATTCTTTGGTGAAGGAAAGACAGTTTGGCACGCTGGATACCAGATCAGTTATGACGCATTCTTTACCCAAATGCTCAACTTCATCATGGGCGACAGCCCTAATACCGTGCAAATGATAACAAGCGGGGTCGGCGCTGGTCGCGGGACTGCCAACTGGTTTTCGCATTTACCTCTGGTGGCTGCCCCACCTGACATCCTTAACGGGCAGACTGCGGTGTTCGACAAGAATATTCGCAACCCATACACAGAACGCTGGTCTCTCGGCCTGCAGCGCGCCTTCTCCAACCATATTCTCTTTGACCTTGCCTACGTTGGCTCTGAAAGTCATCGGCTCTTCATTCGCGACGATGTGAATCCGCGGCAGCTGAATGGCATACGTCTGCATCCCGATTTTGGACCAAGGGTCATCCGTTCAAGCAACGGGAACTCCGTCTATCACGCCTTGCAATTGCGCGTCGAACGACGTTTGGCCTACGGTGTGCAGATCGCGGGATCTTATACTTGGTCACGGGACCTGGACAGTGTGAGCGAATCTCTGTTAGTCAACGCAAATTCTGGAGGTCAAAATCTGACGTCGATGCCAGCGAGCCAGGGAGGACTGAAGCTGGATCGCGGCTTGAGTGATTACAATCGCAGCCATCTTCTCACGATTGCTTACCTCTGGGAGATCCCCGGCCCGACACAGGGATTCTGGAAGCAGGCACTCGGGGGCTGGTCCCTTGCTGGCATTACCACTTTTCAGTCGGGAGCACCCTACAGCCTGCAAAACGGATCGGATCGCAACAACGACGGCTTCGCCGACAACGATCGTCCCGACATTGGCAATCCCGCGGCTCTCCTAAACACGCGGGCGGTGATAACCCCCGTCTCGGGCGTAGGAGCATGCTCCACTGGTTATAGAAATCCGGACACAGGTGCATGCGTTACTCCAGGGGATGTCCATTTCGTCCAAGGCCAAGGTCTCCCGAATAGCCGAACGGTAGGACGCAACACGCTGTTTGCTGGAGGAACCAACAATTGGGATCTGAGCGTAGCAAAGACATTTGTCGTGCGAGAAGAGAAAAGATTGGAGTTTCGCTGGGAGGCGTTCAACGCATTCAACCATCGTCAGTTCGTACAGGTGCCAAGCAGCGACGTTGTGAACTCGCCGCCGGGACAATTCTTAAATCCGAAGTTCACCGATGGCGGAATTCGTACCATGAGGATGCAGTTGAAGTTTTTGTTTTAGGCGGGAGAGCTCTCGAACGCAGACCGTCGGAGCTGGAGTCAATTCTATTGAGGCAGTCCCACATGGCGCTCCAGTCCAGCATAGCGAGGGTCTGAGCGGAGGCTGTCCATTTCTTGCAATGTTGTGGTTTTCAAGAAGACTACGTCAGGAGAATGCTCCGCGACAGCTTTCTGCAGCCAGTTGAACGCTAGATCCTTTTGATCGAGACCGGCATAAATACTGGCTATCTCAAAAGGTGACACGTACCTGCTCTTTGAGAGCAGAGTCAACTGCCGGAGAATACCCAAAGCTTCGTTTCGCTTTCCCGCGATTGCATATGTGTAACCGAGAGCACTCAGGAATCGCGGTTCTCCGCCGGAAAGCATGACGCTCTTTTGCGTATTCGTGATAGCTTCCTGATACATCTGTTTTCGTGCGTAGACCCTCCCCAGAGCGGCGTAAAGAATGGCAGCGTTGGGGTACAGTTCCAGCCTTTTGCGAGTGAGCTCCAGCGCCAGATCGTATTGGCCGCTCTCGATGTACCAGCCGCCTCCGGCATTCACCAATGACAAAGGATCCAATTCGCCGGCACGTTTGACTTCGTCCGGCCAGTTTTTCCTTCCCATGGCTTTCTGAAATTGGCCATACCATTGATGGGCTTGGGCATAGTTTGGGTTGAGGGCTAGAGCTCGCTGGAACTCCCTCTCAGCACCTGCCCAGTCCCAGTCGTACCAGAAGAGACTTGCAGCCAGTGCATTGTGTGCCTCGGCAAGACCATCATCTATTTCGAGAGCTCGGCGGGCTGCACTCTTCGCGGCTGAATACTTTTCCTGAGGTGCGACATCGGGTCTCACCACATATGCCTCGGCAAGTCCGGCATAAGCAAGGGCGTAGTTTGGGCTGTGCTGAATCGCCTGCTGGAAATAGTCGATGCTCTTGCGGAGCGAATCTTCGTCTCGCTTATTCCAGAAGTAGCGGCCTTTGAGATATAGCTCGTAAGTCTGGGGATCGACCGATTGCGTCCGCCCCAGACGCGCTTGCTCCTGCGGGGTGAGCTGGACTTGAATTGCATTGGCAATGGCTCGGGCGACTTCACTTTGCAAAAGGACCGCGTCACCGAGGCTGCGCTCATACGTGCTTGCCCAGACGTGCCGGTCAGTTGTCGCTTGAATCAGTTGGGCATCAACTCGCACTCGTTCCGCCGATTGAACGACCGAGCCTTCCACGATGCCGTCTACGTTCAATTCCTTGGCGATCTCTGGAAGCGGTTTGCGGGTACCCTTGTAGCTCATTACGGAGGTGCGAGAGATCACGCGCAGGGAGCTGATTTGCGCCAGCTCAGTGACGAGGGCATCCGTCATGCCGTCGGTGAAGTATTCTTGCGCCGGATCGCCACTTAAGTTTTCGAATGGCAGTACCGCAACGGAGCGGATGTGAATGGGAGTTGCTCTGGGCAGAAGTTTTTCCCGCCAGCTGCCAACATCGAAACCGACCAGCAACACCAGGAGGCCAGCGAGAACGCCAGCGGTCGTCCAAAGCGTCCACCTCCTGCTCACGCTGGACACCCCAGGCACTCCAGTTACAACTCCTTCGCTCGCAGCCGCGGACTGCTCCACGACCACTCGACCGGGAACCCCGGGTGCGTTCTCTCCTCCGGAGCTCGAAGCGTCACCAAGCGACCCGATGAAGCGGTAACCCCGTCGGGGCAGTGTCTCGACGTAGTGTGGGATTTCTGCCGAGTCGCCCAAGGCGTCCCGCAACTTCTTGACCGCAGAGTTCAAGCCCACGTCGAAGTCCACAAACGTGTCGAAAGGCCAAAGCTTGCTCTTCAACTCCTCGCGGGTCACCACCTCGCCCGGATGCTCAAGCAACATAGTCAAAACCTGAAAAGGCTGATGGTGAAGCTTAATTTTGACGCCGTGCTTATGCAGCTCACCGGAACGCAGGTCGACTTCGAACACGCCGAAGCGAACCCGTTTGGAGGAAGTGGAAGCTGCCATGGCTAGCCCGAAATTCCGCTGAGTTTAGCATACCGCCTGGCAAGTAAGAATGTGCTCCTCTAAGGCGCAACCCCTTTTCTTTCCAGCTATCTGCACGATCATAAATATCCCAGTCAAAAGCCAGCCGCCAGACATTGATCCGAACCCACCTCTTCAAGCAAGGTTGGCAGCACTAAACTGTCCGTGTAAGGACAGAAAGGAGGGGGTCTTGTGAACCAAGAAGAAAAAGCATGGGAATGTGGCAAAAGCTGTTTTTGGAGGTCGCTTTTCTGGCCCTCGCTTGTGTCTCAGCATGGGGGCAGGGTCGCCACCGCAAGTTTTACCAATACCCATACCGGGCGGGGATGTTTTTCTCCCGGCCCAACCCATACTGAGCGGGGGGTGTACTAACGGAGCGTACTCAGAAGTGAGATTGATAGTGAGTCATGACTGAAGAGAGGACACCAGTTATGAAAAGTCCAAGGAAATTAATGCTGCTCATCGCCGTCACGCTGCCGACCTTACATGGCTGCGGATCACAGCAAACGCAGATTCCTTCTGGCCAGCAGCCTGTGTTGCTGAGCATCTCTCCCATTGACGCGACAGTAGCTCAGGGGGCCACGCAGGAGTTTTCCGTCTCCATCACGGGAACCAGCAACACAGCCGTGACCTGGTCGGTTGTGGAGAGCGCGACGGGTGGATCGGTTACCACTTCGGGTATCTATACCGCGCCCAACGGGCCGGGAACTTACCATGTAACAGCTGCGAGCCGGGCCGATGCCACCGTCGTAGCCACGGCGACAGTTACTGTGCCCGCCGTTTCTATCTCGGTTGCACCCACTGCATCGGTGGTTAATCCCACGCTCACTAGGCTGTTCTCTGCAGATGTCGAGGGTACTATCAATAAAACGGTGATGTGGGCTTTGCAGGAAGGTTCGGCAGCGGGAACCATCAGCGGTGGTCTCTACACCGCGACTGCAACACTCGGCACCTTTCACGTCGTCGCAACCAGCGCTGCGGACCCGAGCAAGAGTGCAGTCGCTTCCATCGTTGTAGTCAATACGGCAGGCTCTTTTGGTTCAGTGCAAAGCATGATCAAGGTGAGCGGTATCCACACGGCCACACTTCTGCCGAGCGGACAGGTCTTGGTTGTCGGCGGCTGTGGTGGGCAAGACTACTTAGAGGTGGGCCAGCCGGATGCTGAACTGTTCGACCCAGTGACCACGTTATTCACCGTAACGGGCAGCATGGAATCCCCACGCTGCCGCCACACCGCCACTCTCCTGCCAAACGGAAAGGTGCTAGTGGTCGGAGGATTTGGCGCCGCCTGGGACGGACCTGCTGCCGCGACGAATTCCACAGAACTCTACGACCCTGCCACTCGTACGTTCACCCAGACGGACAGCATGGCACAGGCTCGCGCGGCTCATACAGCCACGCTTCTGCCAAACGGAAAGATATTGATCACAGGAGGCGCCAGTATCGGCGGTTGGGGATTTCCCTTTTACGGCAGTGCTATGGCCGGCGCCGAGATCTACGATCCTGCAACTAACACCTTTACCGCAACCGGGTCAATGGGAACCGCACGCTTCGGCCATACGGCGACGCTGCTCCCTAGTGGAAAGGTTCTGATCACAGGCGGATTCACTTCTGCTGAAGTCAACCAACAAGCCGCCAGCCTCGCCAGCACTGAGGTCTACGACCCAGCAACAGGGACATTCAGCCCCGCTGGAGACATGGCCGTAGCACGTGGCGGGCACGCGGCCACGCTCTTGCAAGATGGAAGACTATTGATCACAGGAGGATACGCTGCGGCGGGTCCATCCACAACCGTCGCGTCGAGCGCCGAGCTATACCAACCTTCAACCGGTGTGTTCGCCTCTGCAGGGAAAATGACGGCCAGCCGTGAAGAGCACACTGCGACGTTGTTAACGAATGGCCAGGTCTTGATCGCCGGTGGAGCGACAGCTACGGAAGTACTGGCAACGACAGAGCTGTACGACCCTGCTATGGGCATGTTTGCAGGCACCGACAGTATGGCCACCGCGCGCACTGGGCACTCTGCGACGGTGCTTCAGGACGGCACGATTCTGGTATCCGGCGGTGACCAGTCTGATGGCTCAGTCATCCCCGTGTACTTGAGTTCCGCAGAGATCTATATGACTCTGCGTTGATGTCCGTCCGCGAGTTGATTCACTGGAGCGTATGGGTTCACCTCAGCGGGTCGAGTGGGTTGGACAAGAAAACTGCCTCAAAGGGAGGAGCATTGGCCTTGCCAAGTCCAGATTCTTCTCCCTCTTCGCACGCTGGCGACTTTCCGGAGGAGCTACATGCTCGTTTCGTCTCCCAATTATCGGCATGATGCGTGCCGCCGGGATCCCCGCTCGCTTTGAGATCGGTTTCCTCTTCCTGCCGAACATGCGGACCAGGAAGACAATCATTCCGGGGTATCGTGCGCCGTAGTCTGTTGGCTGGAGGGATTCATGAAACGTCAACGCGTGCTAACCAGTGGGCTCGTAATTTCAGCAATTGTGAACATTGGATTCCTTGCTGGGTGCGGAGGCGGCACGGCTTCGACTGGCGGCGGGGATAATCCGGTCCCTACGATAACCGCGATGTCGCCAACCAGTGCCGTAGCCGGCAGCGCAGCAGGTTTCACGCTGACCATCAATGGGGCCAATTTTATGGCAGGTTCGATGGTCACCTTCGGCGGTACGATGCCCACCACTACGTTCGTCAGTTCCACGCAGTTGACTGCAGCCATCCCTGCTGCCGCGATCGGGTCAGCCGGCACAGCGTCCGTGACGGTGACCAACACCACGCCGGGAGGAGGCACGTCCAATATGCTGAATTTTGCCATTAACAGTGGGACGAACCCTATTCCCACGATCAGTTCCCTTGATCCAAGCTGCGCCCCTGTCGGGGCACAGACCTTCACTCTGGCAGTGATGGGAATAAACTTTGCCCCGAGTTCGGTCGTGCGCTGGAATGGGAAAGACCTGTCGACAACACTTAATGGCGGCCCTCTCGTGGCGCAGATTCCTGCGGGCGACATCGCCGCGACCGGGACGGTCACCGTCACGGTCTTCAATCCCGCACCGGGCGGAGGCGTCTCCAACTCCGTAACTTTCAACATAGTTGCAGGTGGAGTGGGTCCGACATCATTGGCCGTAGACCCGACTGGAAAGTTCGCCTACGTAGCGAATGAGGGTTGCCCTGATGCTTTTGCTAGCGATGTGTCCATGTACACCATCGACACCTCCAGCGGGCTCTTAACGCCTGTAGGGCCACCTGTGACTGCGGGCGATTTCGGGGCCGACTCAGTGGCAGTAGACCCTTCTGGGAAGTTCGCCTACGTGGCGAATTGGGGCGAAGGCAACACGGCAGGCAGTGTGTCCATGTACACCGTCAACGGCGTGACCGGGACCCTAACGTCCACAGGAACGATTCAGGCTCCGTGTGCACCCCCTCCGAGTCCCGGCTCTTGCGCGCCCTGGTCTCTGGCCGTGCACCCATCCGGCAAGTTCGCTTATGTGGCGAACGAGGGCGGTTTTACTCCGACTAGCGTCTCGATGTACGCCATCAACATTACGACGGGGGACCTAACGTTGATCGGGACGGTCGCAGCAGACGGTCGTGCCATCGCGGTGACTGTGGATCCGTCTGGTAAATTCGCTTATGTGGCGGATGGGGGTCAAAACTCCGACGGCTCTAAAGGAACCAACGTCTCGATGTATACCATCGACGGCACCACGGGGGTCTTAACATCAATAGGAAAAATAACGGCGGGAACGGCTCCTTCCTCGGTCGCCGTCCATCCGTCCGGAAAATTCGTCTATGTGGTGAATCACGACTCGAATGACATCTCGATGTACACCATGAACACCACGACGGGGAACCTAACATCCATCGGAACACTGGCTGCAGTAGCTGGCTCGATCGTCATCCATCCATCGGGCAAGTTCGCTTACGTGACGAGCTCCGGCGGCGTTTCAATGTACGCGATTGACACGACAGGAGGGGCCTTGACGTTCACAGGTACAACAGGCACAGGATCTTCGCCCGGCTCAATCACAATCCATCCTTCTGGCAAGTTTGCCTATGGGACGAACTCAGGCTCGAACAACATCTCGATGTACAGTATCGATGCTGCTACCGGGTCCTTGACGCTCATAGGAACAATCGGTACATGAAGGGCGCCCAGCTCTAGCGCCACTTGGGCCAAGTGCTTCGTGTATTTGGCGAGCACCAGTGAAAATGAGCTATGCCAAGGTCAGCTGAATCGCGACCGCCTGGTGCAAGACCAAGCGGTCTTCTCGAATCTCTGCGACTTTCTTCGCGAGCAGGAACAACTCCGCGCAAAGATTCAGCAGTTCTATGAGGGCGAGGGATTAGTCGAAAGGCCGGGCCGAATTGTCAGCCAGGCTGATCGAATTCCCATCCTTCGCACTTCCTCTGTGGCCTCGTGCTCCCAGGCGAGTCCGAGAAAAACGTACTGGTACCAAGATTTTTTCTCCTTTTTTCCCTTGATTCTCCGTCCGGATCAACGATAGCCCCCTGCCCGGCCGCATCCGGTTTGGTTTTCTTGCGGAGCATTATTTAAGAGCCGATTTCGGGGCGGATGCGGTACGCCCGAAATCGGCCAACACCATCAGTCACATGGAGCATATCGTGCGCGCCTATCTCGTCCCGCGTTTCGGAAACGAAATCGCGGAAGACATCAAGCCGGTCGATATTCAGCGGTGGTTCAAGTCGCTCCACGAGACGGACGGTCTTGCCTGGACGACGATTGCGAAGATGCGGGGCGTCATGAGCCGCATCTACAAGGTCGGCATCCTGCATGAGCATGTCGCGAAGAATCCCACCGGAAGAAGATTGGTTACGTGCCGAGGGAGAACTCCGCGCACGCGTTTCTAAGCGCTAATCATGGATTGAGCACCCGAAAGCCCCCAAGATTAACTGAGCTACTGACGTAAGGAACGGAGTTACCAGCGACTGACAGCTCTGGCTGTGACGCCGATCGAACCACCTTCCGGCGCAGGCATAGCGTCGCGATAGGCGAGGAGTCCCCCATTTAAGAGCTCAAAAAACCAGACGTCTCGAAGATGCGGTCGGATGACCAAAAGCGATAAACTCGTTGCAGGAGAATCCATGACAAACGACCCGAAAAACCAACCGACGAACGACGCGCATCTTGGAAACATCACACGACGCGACTTTGGAACCCTCTTGGTGGGTGCGGGCCTCGCTGCTACGGTAAAGTTGGCAGCAGCCGTAGGCCTTGAAGTGGTCGAAACCGATGTCGAGATCAAGACTCCGGACGGAACTTGCGACGCCGTATTCATTCATCCGAAAACGGGCTCCCATCCGGGAGTATTGATCTGGCCTGACGCATTCGGCTTGCGTCCCTCTATGCGCGCCATTGCGAGGCGTATTGCCTCTGAAGGTGACGGATATTCCGTTCTTGTGCCCAATCCTTTTTACCGTGTGTCCAAAGCTCCTTTCACGGATGCCTCCACCTTCAATTTTCAGAATGCAGACGATATGGCCAAGCTGCGGCCGCTGATGGCGTCGGTGAACGCGCCCGGCAATGCCGAGAAGGATGCCGACGCCTACGTTGCCTTCCTCGACGCGCAAAAAGAAGTGAACAAGGCAAAGAAGATCGGAACCCAGGGTTACTGCATGGGCGGAGCACTTGTTGTGAGAACCGCCGCGCACTTGCCCGACCGGATTGGAGCGGGCGCATCGTTCCACGGCGGAGGCCTGGTGACCGACAAACCAGACAGCCCGCATCTGCTCGCGCCGAAGATAAAGGCCGGTATGTATTTCGGAATCGCGTCCAACGACGACTCGAAACAACCAGACGCCAAGGACAAGCTGAAGGAAGCCTTTGCGTCCGCTAAGGTTTCGGCCGAAATTGAAGTGTATTCAGCCCAGCATGGCTGGTGCGTGCCGGATATGCCTGCCCGGGACGGCGTGCCGATCTATAACAAGCCCGAGGCCGAGCGTGCCTGGGGGAAACTCGTTGCCTTATATAAGTCGACTCTGCCCTAGTCGGCACCTGATCGAGCTAGGGGCGATCAAGCCATCAATCGCTCGATCAATCCTTCAACTGGATGTACTGCTCATAGGCCTCGGTCGCACAGCATGAGCGTGATCAAAAAACTCGTCCAGCAGGGTTAGCAATTCCATTTCGCCGACTCGCAGCCCCTACATCCCGAGATTGAGAAGTTCGCTGCGAAACTATATCGAGAGAAATTATCTATTCGGTATATATCGGGCCGCCGCAACCAAAGTTGGTCGCCTTGACAATACACAGCTTGAACGCTTGCTGAATACTGGTCCGAAGGGGGAGTTGCCTCCGTCGATTCCAGCGAAACGCTCCTCACTCCGCGTGAACAGCCTTCTGTTGGCTTACGTTTTGACCATCGCCGCTTTTCAATTTGCTGAAGATAGCGGTCGACAAAATCGTGAACACTCCGAGCGCCACAAGTGCCTCGTGAACGCCATGAATCATTTCCACTGGAT
>Ga0210405_10003430_pt1 | contig 15570 bp, 16 predicted proteins | sample IncBWH11MmetaG_FD_155492 | JGI IMG/M metagenome (GOLD analysis project Ga0210405, IMG submission 155492) | Forest soil microbial communities from Barre Woods Harvard Forest LTER site, Petersham, Massachusetts, United States - Inc-BW-H-11-M | ecosystem: Environmental > Terrestrial > Soil >... | reverse complement strand
AGGTTAATTCGACCGGCTTCCCTTCGAACTCGTATTGGCCCTGGGTCGGCTTGTGAACGCCTGACAGGATTTTGATCAGGGTCGATTTTCCTGCTCCATTGTCGCCTAGGAGACAATGAACTTCCGCAGCATCAATTTTTACCGAGATGCCTCGCAGCGCATTCACGCGACCAAATGACTTGGTAACGTCTTTGAGTTCAATTATCGCCATCGTTAGTGCTCCGCTAGGTGATTTTCTACTACCGGCTACGCAGCGCCTGTTGGCGAAGATAATTGTTTAACAATACCGCAGCCAGCAACATGGCGCCCAGGACTGCTTTGAACCAGTTTGTGTCAATGTTCGTATAAAAAATGCCTTGCTGCACCATTCCGAGGATTAGCGCTCCGAGCGTCGCACCAATGACAGAGCCGTAGCCGCCTGTCAGCAAGTTCCCCCCGATGACCGCCGAAGCGATTGCCTCGAGTTCTGCCAATTCACCCCGAAGAACATCTGTCGACCCGGTGTCGAGCACCTGGATGGTGGCCAACAGCGTAGCTGTTGCTGCCGTCAGCATGAATAAACTGATCTTTACCCGTGCGACGGGTACGCCGACATTGCGTGCAGCCAGTGCGTCACCTCCCGCCGCGAAGATCCAGTTACCGTAGGGGGTGCGGAACAGCACCCAGCCTAAAACCAGCGTGAGACCCGCCCACCACCAGATCGAGATCTTGAGACCCAGGGGCGCTCCGCTGAAAATCGCCACCAGCGGATCGCCGCTCAGGTAAGTTCCCATACCCGATGCCCGGGTATAGTTCAACAAGGCGATCGTCAGACCGAACGTCAACCCGCGCAGCAAATAGAGCGACGCCAAAGTGATAATGAATGACGGCAGGCGAGTTTTAACAACTAACCAGCCATTAAAATAGCCAACCGCTAAAGAAAAGGCAAAGGCCAACAGAATCGCCAACCAGGGCGGCCACCCAAACTTTGTGACCGGTATCGCGATGAGCATCCCGGCTGCCCCAATCATCGAACCTATCGATAGGTCGAACTCTCCCGCGATCATCAGTAGAGCAACGGATACAGCCAGGATTCCATGCTCCGCTCCCACTTCAAGATAGTTGATGGTGCCCTGCGCCGTCAGAAACCCGCGCGTCCCGGCGACGATCGAAAAAAACACGAAGATACCGATCGCGGCAATGACGGCACCGAGCTCCGGACGCACCAATACTTTTCGTAAAGCTGCCATAGTTGATCCCAATGAGTTGCGCCGTTTATGATCGGCAGAGGCGGGAAGCCTTCTTCCCGCTCGCCACTTGAAGCGCCTAGCGGATTCCCTTTTTGCTTAGGTCAATGACTTGTTTGGCATTGTCCGGGGTCACGAAACCAGGACCAGTCGGTATGGAATTCGTCGCCACCAGCAAGCCGTATTTGACATAGTTGGCGAGAAACACCACCGGCAAATAACCCTGAAGGAACTGTTGCTGATCGATCGCAAAGTCCATTTCCTTTTTCTCGAGGGCCTCCAATACCGTCGGCGAAAGGTCGAAGGTGCCGAACTTCACCTTGCCCACCTTTCCGGCCTGCTGCAGAGCCTGCAGAGCAGGCTCAGAGCCGGTCGGTCCGAGCGCAAGAATTCCTTCAACGTCCGGATTCTTTTGCAGGTAACCGGAAAACGCGTTTCGAGACTGAGTAAAATCCATCCCCACAGCGAGAATTTCCACGTCGGTACCAAGGCCATCCTTGAACCCTTTAGCGCGTGCGTCCAGACCGGCGTTACCGACTTCCTGGTTAATGCAAACCGCCTTTTTGACGCCCTCCGCCTTCATCCTTTCGCCCGCTCCTTTACCTGCAACATATTCCTCCTGACCGACGTGCATCAAACAACCGAGTTTCTTTGAGACGTCCGAACCGGAGTTCATGGAAATCACAGGAATACCGGCTTTAACAGCGGCTTGGATCGACTTTCCGAGCGCGTCTGCATCAGGGATCGATACGACGAGGCCGTCTGGCTTAGATGCGACTGCCGCATCGATCAGCTGCGCCATCGCCACCATGTCGAATTTTTCGGGCGACCTGTAGTCCACGTCGGACCCGGTATCTTTTGCCGCCTGGTCGACTCCGTTCTTAACCACGAGCCAGAACGAGTCTGATACCTGCCCGTGAGTCACAACAATAATATGAGGTTTCTTTTGTGCGAATCCTGCCACAGGAACTAAGAAGCTCGCCGCCAGGGCTAGCGCCGTGATGATTTTGGATTTCAAGTTTCTTTGCATGAGTTTTGTTTGGGGGGTTGGATGTTAGGTTAGATCGCTTCAGCCAGGGGCTCGCGATCCTCCGGCGTTTGGTCCAACTTGACAACTTGGAACCTGACGCCGCGCTTTGTGAACGCCTCGGCAAACTCCGCCGGCATTCCAAAATCTGTAATCGTTAAGTGAATGTCCGAAAGGTTGGCGAAGGTCGTCAGACAAGCGTGACCGAACTTCGTCGAATCTGCGAGCACGTAGCTCTCGTCGGCAGAACGCATCATCGCCTGCTTCACCTCCGCATCCAACGGATTCGGCGTACTATGACCGTGCCTGAGCGTAATTCCGGAACTGCCGAGAAAAGCCCGATCAGCGTGGAACGTCTCGAGGGTCTTTATCGCCGTCGGCCCAATTAGTGCCAGGCTATGGTTCCGGACCTTACCTCCGACCAATAAGATCTCGTATCCTGCACGCGACAACTCTAGAGCAGCAGGCACCGAACTCGTGATGATGTAGAGAGACCGAAACCGACTGGGGAGAACCTGAGCCAAGGCCAGATTCGTGCTACCGGCGTCGATGATGATCGTGTCGCCTTCGTGAATATGGGCCAGCGCCGCCCGCGCAATCAGATCCTTGTGCGAGGCATGCATCTGAAGCCTCTGAAAAAAAGAGACGTTGAACCTGCTTCGATGCGAGAACACAGCGCCTCCGTAGGTTCGTTGGAGCATCCTCTGCTCTTCCAGCTCAGCCAGATCTTTGCGAACCGTTACCTGGCTTACTTCGAACAGGACAGCCAGTTCCTCGACTTTGACGTTCCCTTCGTTCTCGAGGAGTTGCAAAATTCTTCGTCGCCGTGCTTCCGCTGTCACAAGCCTGTTCGTAGTGGTAGGCCCGCTAGGGAGCGCCTTTCACCGGAATTTCGATTGGATTACCGTCCCAGTCTTTACTTACCCAGTCATCGTGCAGGTAAAGATCGCCGAGTTCAGGTTTATAAAGCCGCTTCATCCGAGTATCTCAGAAACTTTGACCGGGCGGTTTTCCCGCCAACTTTTTTTGGCAGCCAGCGCCAGACGGAGCGTTTCCAGGGCGTCCTCCGGCCCTGGAGAAGGCTTCCTTCCCTCTAGTAGCGCCGCGAAGAAAGACTCCAATTCAAAGCGATAAGCCAGTTCAAACCGATCCGGGAAGTTTTCAAAATGATCAAAGCTTGAACCGAAGTCTTTCGCGAACAGGAGCGGCGTCTTTTGCGGAGCTTCGACCACCACCTTGCCGAGGGCCCCGGCCACTTCGGTGCGAATATCGTATCCCCAATTGGAATGACGGGCAGTCTCGGTGACTCCCAATGCGCCGTTTGCGAAGCGCAGCACCGTTACCGCCGTATCAACATCGTCCGCCTTGGCAAATCTTTCGTCCACCAAAACCGTGCCCCATGCCTGGACCTCCTCAACTTCGCCAACCAGGAAACGGGCGAGATCCAGATCATGCACCGCCATGTCCAGAAAGAGTCCGCCGCTTCCAAGCAGAAATTCAAGGCTCGGCGGATACGTATCGCGGCTGAGAGCCCGAAACAATTCGATTCGACCGAGGTCGCCTGCTTCGATTTTTTGCTTGGCGCGCGCGTAACCGGGATCGAAGCGCCGCATGAAACCCAATTGTACCGGGATCCCTCGCTCCCGGATTACGTTCACAACGCGCGTCGTCTCGGCGAGATTGAGCGCAATCGGCTTCTCACTAAAGACAGCCTTTCCCGCATAAGCCGCCAATTCGAGCAAGCGCGCGTGCGTGTCGGTCGGAGTTACAATCACAACTGCGTCAACACCCGGATGAGTGATCGCCTGTTCGACATCGGTTAAAGCTTGTTCGGCTCCGGCGAGGGCCTTTCCGCGTTCGGCAGCTTCGAGCCTGGAATCGGCGACCACAACAACCTTCACTCCAGATAACCCCAACAGGTTGCGTAGATGCGTTTCGCCCATTCGGCCAAAACCGAGGAAAGCTACTCCGATCTTCTCTTTCACGGTTGTGCACGCTTGAGCCGCTTTGCGATCTTCTCGCTCAGCCGCAGCCCGGAAAGTTGAAATTGATCAAGAAGAAAATCGTTCGGCGCAGATTCGCCCCACCGATCCTCGATGCCAAATCGGACGACCCGTTTGGGGAGGTGCTCGCTCAGGATTTCAGTAACGAGTCCACCAAGACCTCCGTAGACTGTGTGCTCCTCAACGGTGAAAACGATTGGCACCGACTCACAACCCTGAACGATCTCCTCCTGATTGATCGGCTTGATCGACGGCACGTGCAGGACGCCGGCAGAAATCCCCTGTTTAGCCAGGTGCTCGGCCGCGTCGACGCAGCGTACACTCTGCGGACCGGTTGAAATCAACAGGAGGTCATTGCCTTCCCTGAGCATAGATGTCTTGCCCAGAGCGAACCTATAGTCCGTGCTGAAAATTGTGGGACTCGCATCGCGTGCCAGCCTCAGGTATACCGGCCCGGAAAATTCGGTTGCCCAACGGATCATAGCCTCGCATTCGATGTCGTCAGCCGGGGCCAGGACGGTCATCCCCGGCATCGCCCTCATGATGGCCAGATCCTCGACATCCTGGTGAGTTTTTCCGGTGAGACCAGTCAACAGACCGGAGTACGCTGCGCCTATCTTCACGTTCGCCTGAGTCTGCGCGACTAACATTCGAATTGGGTCGACCGCCCGATGAGTGAAGAAAACCGTAAACGAGGAGAGCCAGGGAACGAACCCAAGCGAGGCTAAACCGACGGCAACCCCGACAAAGTTCTGCTCCGCTATTCCCATCTCCAGAAATTTGTCCGGATGCGCCGCAGCAAATTTATCTGCCTTTGTCGAGTTAGCCAGATCGGCATCTAGGACGAGAACGTTCGGATTGGTTTTACCCAGGGAGACGAGCGTATCGCCAAACACATCTCGCAATGCTTTCATACAACTGCCTCCTCAATACCAAGTTCCCCGGCAATTATTTTAAGCTCTTCCTTAGTCGCGACCTTTGAATGCCATTCGTATTTGCCTTCGGTGAAGTGAACGCCTTTTCCTTTTACCGTATGGGCCACAATCATAGTCGGCTTATCCGAATCTCCGGATTCTTTAGCCGCTGTTAACGCCGGAACGATCTGCGAAAAGTCGTGCCCATCGATTTCCAGAACACGCCAACCGAGTTTCTCGAAAATGCCTTTAAGATCAACCCCAGCCCATGGGTCACGCCGGTCGCTATGGTGCTTTTCGCCCGGCCGAAGCAGCCAGCCGAATTGTTGCAGGCCGTTCCAGTCGAGAATCGCGGTAAGATTTCCGAGTTTGTACCTCGGAGCAACGTGCAACGCCTCCCAGATCATTCCCTCCTGGAGCTCGCCATCACCAATCACGACAAAAGTATGAAACTTCTGCCCTCGCAGCCGACCGCCCAAAGCGAATCCAAGCCCAACCGACAATCCTTGGCCCAGAGATCCTGTCGAAGTTTCCAGGCCGGGGAGTTTCGTGACATCCGGGTGACCCTGTAGCCGTGAGCGCCCCTTATCAAAAGTCTTCAGCTCATCGATCGGCAAAAACCCCCGCAAGGCCATTACGGTGTACTGCCCGATCGCAGAATGACCTTTCGAAAGAATAAACCGGTCTCTTTCCGGCCAATGCGGCTCTTCCGGCCTGACCTTCATTACTCGGAAGTAGAGCGCCACCATCAGGTCCATCGCTGAGAATGGCCCGCCAACGTGTCCTGCGCCACTCCCGGCCACCGTACTGATCACTAGCCAGCGCCCTCTTTGAGCTAGCTCCACAAGGTCCTTATAGTCTGTCTGACCACTCATAGTCTCTTCTGATTCAGCTGCGGATAAGGCGTCCAGTCGCGGTAAGCTGGGGCGCCATGGTTATTCCATTAGCGGTTCGGTTGCTGGCTCGCAAAGACAGGGCGTTGGTTCTTGGCCGCCTTTTCGTAGTTCTCCCTCGTCTTCCGGGTTTTCTCCTCCATGCTGACTTCCGCCACAGGGACATCCCACCATGTGCCCATCCCGGGCATCCGCTTTTCCGGGTCGACCGGAACCACAATCACCGTGACCCGGTCAGCGTTTCGCGCATCGTTCAGGGCCATCTTGAGATCCTCTGCGCTCCGAGCGAAAACTCCGTAAGCACCCATCGACTCGGCGTGCTTCAGAAAATCTACCTGGATATACTCGCCCGTTAACTGCTTAGAGGTTTGATCACGGTACCGTAACTCGTTACCAAAATCCGCTACGCCGACGGCGCGCTGTAACCCGAGAATACATTGGTAACCGTGGTTATCGACCAGGACAATTGTCAGCTTGATGCCTTCGCCGACAGCCGTCACAATTTCGGAGTTCATCATCAGGTAAGAGCCATCTCCCACCATCACGATCACTTCGCGTCCGGGTTCTGCCAGCTTCACTCCGATCCCTCCGGCAATCTCATATCCCATACAGGAATAACCGTACTCCATATGATATGCTTTTGGATCTTCCGGCCGCCAGAGGCGCAACAACTCGCCTGGCATTCCCCCGGCCGCACAAACCACTGTGGCCTTCCCCCCAACCGTCTCATTCACCAGGCCGATGACCGCCAACTCTCCAAGCGAGCCTTCCTGCGGCGTTCGCAACTCGGTGACCTTCGCGTCCCAGTCCTCTTTTAAATTCTGGATCTCGCTTCGGTACGCAGCCTGCGTCCCCTGATAGCCTGCCTCCTTGAGTTCCTGGCGCAGGGCGCTTAATGCCCGTTTCGCGTCGCTGACAACTGGACGCGACGCTAGCTTATTCGCGTCCATTGGCGCTACGTTTATGCCGACGAAACGCACTGTCGGATTCTGAAACGCCGACTTGGAAGCGGTTGTAAAATCACTCAAACGTGTCCCAATCGTTATAACCAGATCCGCTTCCCGGGCCAGCTTGTTCGCCGAAGTTGAACCGTTCGATCCGATGGGCCCTGCGTTCATCGGATGATTCCAATTCAGCACCCCCTTACCCGCCTGCGTTTCGGTCACCGGAACACCGAACTGTTCCACGAATAGTCTCAATTCTTCCGATGCTTCGGAGTAAATCGTTCCGCCACCTGAAATAATCAGGGGGCGCTCGGCGGCTTTCAGCAAATTGACAACTTCGCGCACTAGTTCGGGCTCGGGCACCGGTCGCCGCACGTGCCAAATCCTTTTCTCAAAGAATTCATTAGGCCAATTATGGGCTTCAGCCTGAACGTCCTCTGGGAGGGAAATTGTCACCGCCCCAGTCTCGGCGGGATCTGTTAAAACCCGAAATGCTTCAGGCAAACTCGCCATCAACTGTTCCGGGCGAGAAATTCGATCAAAAAAGCGGGACACCGGCCGGAACGCGTCACTGACGCTGACGTCGCGCTCGAGAGGATGCTCGAGCTGCTGTAACACAGGATCCGGAATTCGATTTGCGAAATAATCGCTAGGCAAAAGAAGAACAGGAATGCGGTTCACGGTGGCACCGGCAGCGCCCGTTATCATGTTGGTTGCGCCCGGTCCGATGGACGTTGTGCAGGCGAAAGTGGCTAACCGGTTGCGGTGCTTCGCAAATGCTGCCGCTGTGTGAACCATGGCTTGCTCATTCTGTGGCCGATAAAATCTCAGACCTTCGGCCTGACTGAACTCGACAATGCCTTGACCTAGGCCAGCAACGTTGCCGTGCCCGAAAATACCCCAAATCCCTTCGATAAATCGGTTCTCGCGCCCGTCTCTTTCGACGAATTGGCGCGCCATGAATCGGACTAAGGCTTGTCCGGTAGTTAAACGACTGAATCTATTCATTGAATAAGGTCCTTCCGGGGACGCAATGCCAAGGGCAGATGCCGCAAATTGGAAGCGAACGGTAGCGTTGGGGGAACAAGGGTTCCGTTTGGTTTCGAACTGATAACAGAATGAAACCCAAACAGAAGAATAGATCAAGCGCCGATGATCAAATCGCGATGATGCGTGAACCCGCGGGTAAAATTATGGTTGTGAATGGGCTTTAGGATTTCGAGAACTTCCGCGAGCAAAGTTGGATCCAATGGTTCGTTTGCAGAGGCTATGTTTTCCAGGATTTCCGTCGGACGCGCGGTGCCAACCAAAGTGGTAGCAATGTCAGGATTCGCGCAACAATATTGGATCGCGAGCTTGACGATGTTCACGCCTCTTGCGGTGCAATGGGCAACAGCTTTTCGACATCCTTCCCGGATCGCCCCGCTGGCAGGATGCCAGGCTGGCGCACCCTCTTTGGTGAGCAATCCCATGCCGACCGGGGCGGCATTGATGATGCCCACGCCCTTTGCTTTTAAGTAAGGAATTAGATCCCCAAGAGAATTGTCGTTCAATTCATAGTGGCAAAACGACAAAATGGTCTCTACGGTGCCGGGCTCGACACGCTCCAGAATGCTCGGGAAAATTTTTAAGGGCAGCCCCGTGATGCCGATATGGCGAGCTAGCCCCTGCTCTTTGAGGCGCCTCAGCGCAGGTAATGTTTCTTTCACGATCTGATCGTGATCGGCAAATTCGATGTCGTGACACTGAATGAGATCAACGTATTCCACGCCAAGTCGCTTCAGACTGTGCTCGACGCTGCGCTCCGTACTGGCACGCGAATAATCGTAATCATGTCTTGCCTCGCTATAGCTGCCGATTTTCGTCGCGAGATAGTAGTGTTCCCGCGGCACTCCCTGAAGCGCGCGGCCGAGGTTCAATTCCGCCAATGTGCCACCGTACGCGGGAGAGACATCAATGAAATTTATGCCGCCATCCAACGCGGCATGGACGGTCGCGATGTAATCCTCCAGCTTGGTGTGACGAAACACCTCTCCAAGTGAACGCGCACCGAAGCCGAGACAAGAAACTTTGAGACCAGTTTGCCCGAGCTTGTTAAATTTCATTTCGGCGGCAATCAAAATCACTTTATCAGCCGCCTTACCCGCCGACAACCTGCTCGGGAAGTATGCGCTTCAAACCAAAGGTTCCGCAGAAGGCCACGCGCGTATTGAATTCTTCGCTTTTCATTGCAGTTATTGGGATTATCCAGCAAGTCGCATTTTAGCTTGCCATGGCCTAAGGATGAAAATAGATGTGGCGCACGCTGTATGGTAGGGAGCCCATTGCTTATCGCAGAAAAGGCACGGACTCGATTACAATCCGTCATTGCCTCCTTGCGAGAGGGCCGGCCCGCGAATCTGCATGTGACTCGGTTGCCCAACCCTGCCGATGTCATCGTTACACCCTGTGAAGTAAACGAATTACACGGAACGGGCACTTTGCTTTTGAGGATATTCAGGGACTCGTCTTCGATAGTTTCGCTGCGAACGAGCAATTTTTACGACCTTCCACAGAATTTCGGCGCGGCGAATTTCTGTTTGCCACTGGCCCAAGCTTCACGCGCGGAGTGCTGTCATGGGTCAAATGGTGGCTGAACACAACTTCTGTTCGCCGTGCGATCTGCCTGCCTTATCTCCCCGCAGATCCCATCGTTGGTATAACGGTGAAAGAACTCTTCAACGTTCCCTTGTGCACGTATATTATGGACGACAAGAATGTCTGCACGAACGGAATTCCCGATTCCTTGATGGAAGAACTGCTTGCGAAGTCGGATCTCCGGTTGGTTATCTCACCGGAAATGAGGGAAGCCTACGAACGGAAGTATCGTCTGAAGTTTTACCTGCTTCCCCCGCTGGTTTCCGATGAATTACTCAGCAGCGCTCCCCATCATTTGAATGGAGCCAAACCTCGTCGCTGTGTTCTGATCGGCAATATTTGGGGCCAGCGATGGCTTGACTTGCTTCGGAAAATATTTCGCAACAGCGGCTATACAGTTGATTGGTATTGCAACCAGAAAAACCCGAGAGCCCTCTCTTTTGACCGTGCTGGTTTGGAACAGGACGGAATCAGGCTGCTGGATCCGATCCCTGAGGCTGATCTTCCCGCAATTCTTTCACAATATGCATATGCGATTGTCCCTTCCGATACGCTCGACGGGAAAAGTCCCCCGAGTGTGCAGGCGATAGCGGAGTTGAGCCTGCCAAGCCGGATTCCGTTCATGCTCGCGACATCGCATCTGCCAATAGTCGTACTTGGGCATCCCGAAACCTCCGCCGCCCGCTTTGTGGATCGATTTAAGTTTGGTGCGGTAGTCCCCTATGATGCAGACGCCGTTCGAAGCGCGCTCGAACGCCTTTCCGAACCTGAAATTCAATCGGCTATACGCAGCCGTGCGGCGGCGCTGAGCGCGGCTTTTTCTGCACGAGGGTCTGCCGACTGGATTTGGCGCTCACTTGAAGCAGGAGAAGCGTGCGACCTCATTTACGAAAAACTGATGCCTCCTTCGCAAGCCGAATCTTTTTCCGGAAGCAATTGACCTCATGAGCGAATCCGTGGACGGTCAAACTTTGTACGAGCTGGAGAGCATCCTCCACTCTCTCGTGGCAAACGATACCACGATTCTTGACGCGCTGGCTCAAATGCTCAGTGCCATGCAACAGATGCAGGCCAGGAGTGAGCAAAGCCAAAATAAACTTTCTGCCGACGTCGGGGAACTCATTGCGGAAGTGCGCAAACTCAGCCTCGAACTGATAGAACGCAAAGAGGGAACGGCTGGCCCACAAAAGCCTGTCGTCATGACGGAGGACGAGTTCGCCGGACAGAATCCAGAGCTGGGTTTGCTTGAATACTTGTATTCCTTTTTGACTAATACAAATGCGATCGACGTTGGCGCAAACGTCGGCAGAGTATCGGAACGCCTGCTCAAATGCGGCTACTCAGTCTATGCCTTCGAGCCGTACGGCCCATCGTTTCGGGCACTGCGCGAAAGGCTTACCGCTAGTCAGAAATTTCATGCGTTCGACTTTGCACTTGGGCCCGAGGACGGAACGATGAATCTCCATATTGCCTCGGATCTATCGGGCGTCAGCAAATGGGACCCCAGCCTTTTTCACAGTTTGATCGCGCGGCCGATGCTGCAGGATCTGCAGTTTACGCAGACTGTTCCGGTTCAAGTCCGGAGCTTGGAGAGCTTACGCCGGAATAATGAGATTCCGGATGGTGCGGGCCTGCTGAAGATTGATACGGAAGGGTTCGATCTTGAGGTCATGCGTGGCATGGGAGACGGGCATTTTTCCGTCGTGATGTCTGAGTTTTGGGATTCTGCTCATCCTTTCGGCCGTCTAGCCACCAGTAGACTCGAAGACCTCGTCAGAGAAATGAAGTGCCGAGGCTATGACTGGTATATCGTGATCTATCACCTGGATGAGAGTTCGACTATCTCCTATTATTGTAACCGCGCACAGACGGTTCCCAACTCATGGGGGAATGCGGTCTTCTTTCTAGATCATGCCATTTTCGCTAAAGCGCTTCGTTGGTGTGAGGAAGTTCTGGTGGCCACTTTATATCGCTGATCATGCACAAGCGGCGCCTGATACTTTGTTGCGGAATGATCCGCTCAGCTTCAACAGTACAGTATCAAGTCGTTCTTGAGCTTGTTAAACGAAACGGCCTTGGGGAGAGTATTGGATTTGCAGACCGGCAAAGCGTCTCGGAAGTTCTGCAAAAGCTGCCAACCGTTGTTGGCTTGGCAGTCGCTAAGACACACGAAGTCTTTCCGGGATTCGATGCGCTCATCCAACAGGATCTGGTTAGCCTCTTATACACTTTTCGCGATCTGCGGGCGGTCGCACTTTCAGTAATGCGAAAGTGGGAAATCCCATTCGCGCACGTAATCGGCCGAAATGGATGGCTCCAAACGGCTGTAGAGTCTTCCATCCATTATCTTTCTGTCCCTGGGGTTTGCGTAAGCCGCTATGAAGACATTGTCCTATCGCTTCCTGCCGAGGTCACGAAATGGGCAGGCGTTCTTGGCCTAGATATCACGTGCGCGCAGGCCGAAGAAATGGCCACGAAATATTGTATTCAAGCGCAACAGGATCGTATTCGAAAGATGCGCATCCAAACAGGAAGCGAACCGACCGGTTACATAGACCCCGAGAGTTTGCTTCATCACAACCATATCATTGACGGTTCGTTTGATGGGTGGAAGGCAGGACTGGAGAAATGGCAGATCCGGCAAATTGAGGGTCGTTTCTCCAAATGGCTGTTGGATCATGGCTATCAGCTCACGACGACAATGTCGGCAACGAGCTGAATATTGTGAAGAACTCAAGCACTCGAGAACTCGAGAATGGTGCGATGCATATACTGGTAGAAGTCCAACATCTGACGAAGATATATGGCAACTTCAGGGTGGTCGATGATGTGTCGTTTTTCGTTCGAACTGGCGAAATCGTTGGTCTTCTCGGTCCGAGTGGTGCGGGCAAAACAACGACTCTTCACATGATGCTTGGCCTGATTTCACCGAGCGCAGGCAGTGTCAGGATTTTCGGGAAGCGCTTTGAGGAGAACCGTGCAGAGATTTTGGAAAAGGTCAGCTTCACAGCGCCGTATGTCCAGTTCCCTATTCGGCTCACGGTGTTCGAAAATTTGATGGTCTTCGCCCGGCTTTATAACATCCGTGAGCCTTCATCGAAGATCCTGGAACTCCTCCGAATGTTCGCAATAGAGGATCTGAAGGGCAAACCAGTCTCGCGCTTGTCCTCGGGCGAAAATACCAGGGTCGGTCTCTGTAAAGCGTTACTGAATGACCCGCAATTGCTGCTGATGGACGAACCGACTGCGTACCTCGATCCACAATTATCGATCCAGGTGAAAAAAATTCTCCTCAATATGCAGCAGAGGTGTGGCATTACGATTCTTTACACCTCGCACAACATGGCGGAGGTAGAGGAGATGTGTGACCGGATCATCTTTCTTAACCGAGGCCGTGTCCTCGCAACCGGTACGCCAGTTGAAGTAACAAAGACAATCCTCAAAGAGAATCGCTCTGAACCGGCGCTCAGGGAGGTTTTCCTCCACGTGGCGAGGAGGCAGTCAAATGAAGCTGCATAGGATCGCGGCCGTCATCCTGCGACACACCTGCGAAGCCCGGCACAATTTGAATCGTATTGCCGAGATGGTGTACTGGCCGGTGCAGAACATAGTCGTGTGGGGGTTTTTCACGATTTATCTCGCCCGCGACAACCACCTGCGGCCGGGAGCAGTCAGCTTTCTTCTCGGTGCAGCCATCCTGTGGGGAATGTTCTATGCCTTCCAGCGCGACCTGGCAACGGGCTTCCTGGAAGAACTCTGGTCGCGAAACCTCGTCAATTTGTTCTCTACCCCGCTGAGCATCTCGGAGTATTTGACCGGACTGATCATCGTGAATCTCCTAAAGGCGATGATCGGCATGCTGGCAGCGGCCCTGACCGCCTGGGTTTGCTATGCCTACGATTTCTTTCCGAAATTTGTGGAATTCATTCCCTTCATGTTGAATCTGGCGCTCTTCGCTCTTGCTATCGGCGTAATTATTATCGGCCTGATTGTTAGATATACCACCAGAGTTCAGACTCTTGCATGGAGCTTTGCGGGGTTACTGATGCCCTTCTCGTGCGTATTCTATCCATTGAGCTCGCTGCCAAGATATTTGCATCCGATCGCTTGGGCCCTGCCGACCACTCACGCCTTCGAAGGGATGAGACAGGCTATCGCTGGAGGAGGATTTTCGATGCTGCACTTCGGATGGGGAATTGCGCTCGACGGGGTCTATTTTATGTTCGCAATCCCGATCTTTCAGAAAATGTTTGAGTCTGCCCGGTCGCGCGGGCTGCTGGTAAAATTGGAGTAGCGGGAAGTTGAATTATGTTTCAGCAGGTCAGCTCTTCTATCTGGGGCTTCACAACCTATGTGATTTTGGCTTCTCTGGCAGGCACCTTGCTTGAGGTCTTGATTCCTGGAGAAAAACAATCCGTTCAGTCACGTCTGAGAGCAATTCCAATCTGGATCGTTTATATCCTTGTTGGGGTTAGTTCCGGAGCGCTCCTCCAATTTCTCCTCGCATCGTTGCATATCCGGCCAATGGTTTCGCTGGACCTGAGGAGCGCAACTGCTTCCAAGGATTTTATAGTGATAGTCCTAGCCTACACGATATTCCCTGCCCTCGGTTTCTTTCTCTATGATTTCTTCTACTACTGGTTTCACCGGCTTCAACATGCCTGCCGTCCGCTTTGGCGCGTGCATGCGGTCCATCATTCCATAGAGGAGTTAAACGCCTTTAACGACTATCATCATTGGCTTGAAAATATGTTGCGTGTACCTCTAATTCTGCTTCCGATGTCGCTCATCATTTCCGTGCGTGCTCCCGAGATTATCATTTACACGATGATTCTGCGGTTCATGGGGCAGATGACTCATGCCAATTCAAAGATCAGTTATGGTCTATTCAGATACGTTCTTTCTGAACCGAAGTTTCATCGGATTCATCATTCAGTCGACGAACGCCATTGGGGCAAGAATTTCGCCTTCATGTTTCCTTTCTGGGACGTGATTTTCGGTACAGCCTATTTTCCAAAGCCCGACGAATATCCGCCGACAGGGCTTTCGAACCAGAAAGAGCCACGATCTATCGTTGAGTACATCGCAGCTCCTTTCAGGCACACCAAATAAGAGGCTGACGAATCGTCGTAAGCGAAGGCTCCAGCCTTTGCCTGCGTGGCCTGCCAGGATGCAAAGGCTGGAGCCTTCGCTTACAGGGATTTGCAGGCTACGTTATGAAATAGCTCAGGTTCTCCAGTTCGATCGCGAGATTAACGTTGTTGACAACGACGTTGCTTGGAACCTGCAGAATCGACGGCGAGAAGTTCAGGATCGCTTGGATGCCCGCATCGACAAGTTCGTTAGTTACAGCCTGCGCATTGGTTCCAGGAACGGTCAGGATTGCCAGCTTCACGCTGTGCTCTGAGATAAATCCCTTTAAGTGATTCATGGGCAGCATCGGAATTTTCGGACTTCCACTTTTGGCGCGATCAGGCCGGATATCAAACGCCGCAACAATCTCGAAACCCTCTTTGGCAAAACCATCGTAGTGGATTAAAGCGGATCCCAGGTTGCCGGCGCCAACGAGAATGACCGGTTGAAAGCGCGCGGTGCGAAGCACGCTCGCCAGCTGCGTGACAAGAGACTCGACCTTATATCCAAGCCCTCTTGTACCAAACTGGCCAAAATACGTAAGATCTTTCCGAAGCTGGGTTGGCTTAACGCCAGCGGCTTTAGCCAGCGCCGCCGAGGAAACCGTCTCAATCCGATTCTGGTGGAGTCGTTCAACAATCCTGAAATAGAGGGAGAGCCTATAGACGGTTTTTTGGGGGATGACAAACTTCGCCACAGGTGAAAATATCGAATTGTTGGAACAGCGTCAACGAGCGCTCCCGCGAACGGTACCGTCCCGGTCCAACTGATTCGTACTTTCGGCCGGAGCCGC
>Ga0210405_10003428_pt1 | contig 15576 bp, 13 predicted proteins | sample IncBWH11MmetaG_FD_155492 | JGI IMG/M metagenome (GOLD analysis project Ga0210405, IMG submission 155492) | Forest soil microbial communities from Barre Woods Harvard Forest LTER site, Petersham, Massachusetts, United States - Inc-BW-H-11-M | ecosystem: Environmental > Terrestrial > Soil >... | reverse complement strand
TCGTGCCCTACGGCGCCGGCGGCGTCGCCGATGTCGGCATGCGCATCCTCGGCGAGCAGTTGAGCAACCGGCTGAAGCAGCAATTCGTCATCGAGAACCGTCCCGGCGCCGCCGGCATCGTCGCCGCACAGACCGGCGCGCAAGCCGCGCCCGACGGCTACACAGTGCTGATGACCGGCAACAACACCGCCATCGCGGTCGCGCTGTTCAAATCGCTGCCCTACAACATCCTCACCGACTTCGATTCGGTTTCGACCGCCGCGTTCTTCGATCTGCTGATCGTCACCCGCGCCGGCTCGCCCCTGAAATCGCTCGCCGATCTCATCACCGCGGCGAAGGCCAACCCGGGTAAGCTCAATATCGGCACCATCAATCCGGGCTCGACGCAAAACCTCGCCGCCGAGTTGTTCACCAGCACCGCCGGCATCAAGGCGGCGATCGTGCCGTTCCGCACCTCGCCCGACATGGCCGGCGCGGTGATGCGCGGCGACGTCGATGTCGCATTCGAATTCTATGCCGCGATCAGCGGGCTGCTCGCCGACAGCAAGATGGTGGCGCTGGCCTCGACCGGCGCCAAACGCACGGCCTATCTGCCCAACGTGCCGACCGTCATGGAGAGCGGCATCCAGGACTACGACGTCGCCAGCTGGAACGGGCTGTCGGTTCCCGCCGGCACGCCGAAGCCGGTCGTCGCCACGCTCAATGCCGCCCTGAAAGAGGTCATTCCCGGCCCCGACGTGCAGGGCAAATCCAGCCAGATGGGCATGGCCATGCGCTGGAGCACGCCCGACGACATGACGGCGCGGATGAAGGCCGACATCGCCAAATGGGGCGCGGTGATCGAGAAGGCCGGCATTCCCAAGCGCGATTAAGCCGCCCCTCGCGCGCTGCCGGCGAAGCGCTTATGTAGGGGTCAGTTTCACCATCATGACGGTCAGGATACCGCAATGGCTGATGCCCCCATTTCGCTCGTCGATCGCTCAGGCCTCGATCGGCCGCGGCTGGCCAAAATCGTCTCCCGCGGCCTCGACGGTGCCGACGATGGCGAGCTTTATCTCGAATATCGCCAGTCCGAAGTTTTGGCGTTCGACAACGGCCGGCTGAAGCAGGCGACCTACGACACGTCGCAGGGTTTTGGGCTGCGCGCCGTCAAGGACGAGGCGGTCGGCTATGCCCATGCCTCCGACCTGTCGGAGGCGGCGATCGAACGGGCCGCCGATGCGGTGCGCGCGGTCAAGGGCGGCTATTCCGGCCACTACGCGGCACCGCCGCCGCGCAGCAACGTCAAGCTCTATGGCGAGGAGAACCCGCTCGGCAGCCCCGCTTTCGAGACCAAGGCGCGGCTTCTGGAAACCATCGACGCCTATGCGCGCGCCAAGGACCCGCGGGTGCGCCAGGTCTCGGCAAGCCTGGCGGCGACCTGGCAGGCGGTCGAAATCTTGCGCGGTGACGGCGAGACCTATCGCGACGTGCGGCCGATGGTGCGTGTCAATGTCGCGGTCGTGGTCGGCGACGGCGATCGCCAGGAGAGTGGCAGCGCCGGCTATGGCGGCCGCGAAGGTTACGAGCGTTTCATCGCCACCGACGCCTGGCAGGGTACCGTGGATTCCGCGATCCGCCGCGCGCTGATCAATCTCGAAGCGGTGCCGGCGCCGGCCGGCGAGATGGATGTCGTACTCGGCCCGGGCTGGCCCGGCGTGATGCTGCACGAAGCGATCGGGCACGGCCTCGAAGGCGACTTCAATCGCAAGAAGACGTCTGCGTTTGCCGGGCTGCTGGGCCAAAAGGTCGCTTCGAAAGGCGTGACGGTCGTCGACGACGGCACCATGGCGCTGCGCCGCGGCTCGCTGTCGATCGATGACGAAGGCACGCCGACCAATCGCACCGTGCTGATCGAGGACGGCACTCTGGTCGGTTACATGCAGGACCGCCAGAACGCCCGCCTGATGGGCATGCAACCCACCGGCAACGGCCGGCGCGAAAGTTTCGCCCACGTGCCGATGCCACGCATGACCAACACCTACATGCTGGCCGGCAATCGCGATCCCGGCGAGATCATCGCCTCGGTGAAGAACGGCATCTACGCCGTCTATTTCGGTGGCGGCCAGGTCGACATCACCTCGGGCAAATACGTGTTCGAGTGCACCGAAGCCTATCGGCTCGAGAACGGCAAAGTCGGCGCGCCGATCAAGGGCGCCATGCTGGTCGGCAACGGGCCGACCGACCTGCGCCGGGTGTCGATGGTCGGCAACGATCTCGAGCTCGACCACGGCATCGGCACCTGCGGCAAGAACGGCCAGGGCGTCCCCGTCGGCGTCGGCCAGCCGACCTTGCGGATTGATCGCATCACCGTAGGCGGCACGGGGTAATTACCGGTTAGTAAGGCTGCAGAATCCAGGCGTTTATGGTAGTATCCGCACCAATAGCGGAGGTTGTTCAATGGGCGAACGTGTGACGCTTGAACTCGACGCGGAATCCATCGCTGCCGCAAAGGCCGCCGGCATCGATCTCTCTCAATTATTGGTGGACGCCTTACGCCGTCGACTGCCCAATTTACATGCCGCCGAACGAGCCAAGCTTGCCCGACAGTGGCAAGAGGAAAACCGTGAAGCGATCGAGGCTTATAATAGGATGATTGAGCAAGACGGTTTCGTATTCTCCGATGGCGTTCGGACCTTCTGACAGCGGCCGTGCAGCAATTCGATATAGTTGAGAATAATAATCCGCTCACTCGCTCCCGTTATCCATTCGCTGTTGTTCTACAGCATGATCGTGTGCCGTCGGCCAGCACCGTTATTGTCGCGCCGCTGACTGCAACAAACTCCTCCCTCGCATCGTCTCGGCTTCACCCGCCGATCAACCTGGGTGGACGCTCGTTCTTGATTATGACGGAGGAACTTGCGGCAGCGCACCGTCGTTCGCTCGGGCGTATCATTGCTTCTGCAGAATTGGAGCGCTACGCGATCATTGCCGCGATTGATCTCTGCTTCACAGGGATCTGAAGATTATCGCACCACCCCCGAAATGCAGCACGGCCGGTGCCGCGGCGGCTTGATCGTGTCCTTGAGGTAGCAGTGCGCGACCGTCACGCCGTAGCCCGGCCGGCGATAGGTAAAAGCGCGGCAGCGGTTCTCGGCTTTGCAGGCGTCGGCGCAGGCCGCGGCCTTGGGATCGGGCTTGGTTTCGAACGAGCGGTAATCGCCGCCGTAGCGGTCGATGGAAAATTCGAGGTCGCCGGCGCGCGGCTCGATGACGCCGGCGCCGCGCACGCCCGACACGCAGCAACTCGCCTCCACCCGCGGCACCACGTCGCGCTTGAGCCAGCACATCGCCGGGCCGCCCGAGGCCGGCGGATAGGAGAAGCTCCAGGCCCGGCAGCGGGCCTCGTGCTCGCAGCGCGCGGCGCAGACCGCGGGATCGCCGTTCGGCACGGCGGAGTTCGCATAATCGCCGCCCGGCCGGTCGAAGCCGGATTGCGCCAGCGCCGGCCCGACGGCCGGCCCCGCCGCGGCGAGGAGCGCGATGCTCACGATGACCGCCCGCACCATGCGCCGTCCTCGCCCCTCCCGGCCGATCGCCCGCTACAGAGAAACGTCCTTCCCGGCGAAATGCCACAAGAATCTTGACTTTTTGGCCGGTCATGCACGCCTTTGCAAAGACCCTGCCGGCGATCTTTAATGGATATCCGCGCCGAATTGCCTCATCCCGCTGAACGATCTGTCCACGACGAGTCCGCTAATATTTGCCCATGACCGATTCACCAAGCTTCGTTACGCGGGCGAGTTCGACGATTGCCGCGACGCTCGTTCTGCTCGTGCCGGCGCTGTGGAACCGCTTGCCGCTGCTGGAATACGACACCGGCGGCTATCTGGCGCGCTGGTTCGAGGGCTATCTGGTGCCGAGCCGCTCGACGACTTACGGGCTCTTCCTCACCGCCGGCTGGCCGCTGGACTTCTGGCCGATCGTCGTCCTGCAGGCCTTGGCGACGGTCTGGATCATCGGCCTGTTGCTGCGGACCCATCGCTTCACGGTCCATCCGATTGCGCTGCCCGCGATCACGGCGGTGCTGGCGCTGACGACGGCGCTACCGTGGCTGGCGAGCGTTCTCTTGACCGATGTTTTCGCCGGTCTCGCCGTGCTCGCCCTACATGCGCTGGTGTGGCACGGCGATCGCGTTTCGCGGCGCGAGCGCTACGCGCTGGTGCTGTTCATTGCGTTCGCAAGCTCGACCCATAGCGCCACCTTTGCGGTGTTGCTCGGGCTGGGAGCAGCGGCGCTGTTGTTGTCGTGGCTCAATGCCAAGCTTGTGCCGCGCCCGGGGCTCGCGCCCATGACGGTGGCATTGGTGCTGAGCGCCGTCATGCTGCTGGGCGCGAATTATATCGTCAGCAAGACCGTCGCCTGGACGCCCGGCGGCTATGGCATCGCATTCGGCCGCATGCTGCAAGACGGCATCGTCACCCGCTATCTCAACGACCATTGTCCGGATGCGCAGCTCAAGCTGTGCCCGTACCGCAACGAATTGCCGCGTGACGCCGACACGTTCCTGTGGGGCAAGAGCGTGTTCGACAAGCTCGGCCGCTTTGCCGGGCTCGGCGACGAGATGCGCGCCATCGTGCTCGGCAGCCTGCGCGACTATCCCGCCATGCAGGTCGAGACCGCGCTGCGCGCCACCGCGCGACAGCTGGTCGAGGTCGCCACCGGCGAAGGCATCGTCACCACGCTGTGGCATACCTACGGCATCATCGAGCGCTACACGCCGTCGGTGGTGCCGGCGATGCAAGCGGCGCGGCAGCAGCACGGCGAGATCGGCTTTGCCACGATCAACATGATCGACGTGCCGGTGGCCTGGGCGGCAATGGCGCTGCTGCCGGTCTTATTGCTGCTTGGCATTTACGGCGCCGAATTTGCCGACCTCGGCCGGCTCGCCGCGACGTTGCTGCTGGCGCTCTTGGGCAATGCCGTCGTCTGCGGCGTCATATCGGACCCGCACGATCGCTATGGCGCGCGCATCGTTTGGACGGCGGTCTTCGCCGTCGCGCTCGCGGCGGCGCGCGCCTACGCGTTGGTCAGGGAGCGGGGCACGCCGCTCAAACGCGAAAGTGCTTCGACAGTTTGAGGCCCTGCGCCTGGTAGTTCGAACCGATGCCAGCGCCGTAAAGCTGGTCCGGCCGCGCCAGCATTTTCTCGTAGACCAGGCGGCCGACGATCTGGCCGTGCTCGAGGATGAACGGCACTTCGCGCGAGCGCACTTCCAGGACCGCGCGCGAGCCAAGGCCGCCGGAGCCGGCATAACCAAAACCCGGATCGAAGAAGCCGGCATAGTGCACGCGGAATTCGCCGACCAGCGGATCGAACGGCACCATCTCGGCGGCATAATCGGGCGGCACCTGCACGGCCTCGTTCGAGGCCAGGATGTAGAACTCGTCGGGATCGAGGATCAGGCTCTTGTCGGCGCGCGCTGCGATCGGCTCCCAGAAATCGGCGACCTCATAGGCATCGCGCTGATCGACTTCGATCACCGCGGTGTGCCGCTTGGCGCGATAGCCGACGATGCCCGCGCCCCCTCCCTTTCCCTCCCCCGCATGCAGGGGAGGGTTAGGGTGGGGGCCGGCGCCCGACAGATCGATGCTGACCGCGATGCCGTCGCCCATCACCGCCTCGGCGCGATCGACCAGCCGTTCGCTCAAGTGCAGCGCGCGTAGCGCCTCGGCGCTGAGCGCCGTGCCGCCGCGGCGCAGCCGCAACTGCGACAGTCGCGTGCCTTCGCGCACCAGGACCGGAAACGTCTTCGGGCTGATCTCGGCGTAGAGCGGGCCTTCATAGCCGGCCGCGACCCGGTCGAAGCCGCGGGTCTCGTCGGCGATGACGCGGGTGAAAACGTCGAGCCGCCCGGTCGAGCTTTTCGGATTGGTCGCCGCCGCGATGTCGGCCGGCAAGGCGAGCCGCTCGATCAGGGGAACGATGTAGACGCAATTGGTCTCCAGCACGGCACCGGCGGCGAGCGAAAATTCATGGAGCTTCAGCTCGACGATGCGTTCGGCGACCGTGGTGCCGGGGCCGGGCAAAAAACTCGCGCGCACGCGATAGGCGATGGCGCCCAGCCGCAGATCGAGGCTCGCCGGCTGGATTTGCCCCGGCGCGAACGGATAATGCGCGCGAATGCCGCCGTCCGCCGCCAGTTCGGCGATCATGCGGTCGGGCAGGATTCCTTCGTCGGTTGGCGAGAAAGACAGCGGCAACTTATAGTCTCCATCAACTGCCGACAGCGGCGCGGCGGGTCATTTGGGCGGAACCAGAACTGCCTGAATTTCGTCGTTGCTCATCACCGCAGCTATTTTGCCGTTCATGTATCGCAACGAAATATCGTGATGCTCCCGATCGTAGGAATCAACGCAGTCGGACGCCACGATGACGTCCCAGTCCCGTTGATAAGCGTCGATGGCCGTTACACGGATACAGGCATGCGTATTGATTCCGGCAAGGATCAATCCATCAGGGTCGAGACCGGCAAGGACCTGGTCGAGGGACGTGCCGAAGAACGCACTGTAGCGTTTCTTGACGACGACGACGTCGGACGCATCGACCGCCAGGTCCGAAATCACCTGGCAGCCGGGCGTGCCCTGGATCGTGATGCGAATATTCTTGGCGCGCATTTCCGGGAATGCGTCGCTCAGGTCCGGCTGAAATTCCTGACGGACCCAGATGATCGGCCGGTGATGGCGCCGCATCATGGCGATGAGCGAGTTTGTCGACGCGATAAGCCGTTGTTTCGACGCCTGCGGCCATGGTGCAAGAAAATCATTCAACATATCGACGACGATCAGCGCGGGCGCTTTCATGGCATGACGCTCATATCGCGTCATTCTTACCTAGCCGACGGGCTCCTTGACGAAAAGAGACGCCGCGCGTAAAACGAGCTTTATCCCGTGGTCATTTGAGCCGGTCGGCTTGCTAGCCACGTAAAACAAGTAGCTAAAAGGCCGGGGATGTGTGAGCCCGGCCTGAGGATTTTCCTCCCGGCCGGGTTTTGTTTTGTTTGGCCAATTCTTGCTTCGATTGGCCAATGGAGGTCACATGTCCGCGTCCGCGAAAAAGACCTATCGCCCCGAAACGCGCCTGGTTCAGTCCGGCACGTTGCGCTCGCCGTTCGGCGAAACCTCCGAGGCGATGTTTTTGACTCAAGGCTATGTCTACGACACTGCGGCCCAAGCGGAGGCGCGCTTCAAGGGCGAAGATCCCGGCTATCAGTATTCCCGTTTTGCCAATCCGACCGTCGACATGTTCGAGCGGCGCATGGCGGCGTTCGAAGGCGCGGAAGCGGCGCGCGCCACCGCGACCGGCATGGCCGCGGTCACCATTTCGCTGGTCGGGCAACTGAAGGCCGGCGATCACGTGGTGGCGTCGAAGGCGATGTTCGGCTCCTGCCGTTACGTCGTCGAAGATTATCTGCCGCGCTTCGGCGTCGCCTCGACCTTGGTCGACGGCTGTAATCTCGAGGCCTGGAAAAACGCGGTGCGGCCCAACACCAAGACGTTCTTTCTCGAAAGCCCGACCAATCCCGCGCTCGACGTCATCGACATCGCCGAAGTGGCCAAGATCGCGCACGCGGCCGGCGCGACCTTGGTGGTCGACAACGTGTTCGCCACGCCGCTGTTCCAGAGTCCGCTCGCGCTCGGCGCCGACTGCGTGGTCTATTCGGCGACCAAGCACATCGACGGGCAGGGGCGTTGTCTCGGCGGCGTCGTGCTCGCCTCGCAGAAATTCATCATGGACAAGATCCATGTGTTGATCCGGCAGACCGGGCCGTCGATGTCGCCGTTCAACGCCTGGGTGCTGCTCAAGAGCTTGGAGACGCTCGCCGTGCGCGTGCGGCGGCAGACCGACAGCGCCGCGACGGTCGCGGTGGCGCTCGCCGAGCATCCCAAAATCTCGCGCCTGATCTATCCGGGCCGGCCCGATCATCCGCAGGCCGCGGTGGTGCAAAAGCAGATGCGCGGCGGCTCGACCTTGGTCGCCTTCGAGGTCAAGGGCGGCAAGAAGGCGGCGTTCCGTTTCCAGGACGCGCTAAAACTCATCCGCATCAGCAACAATCTCGGCGACGCCAAGAGCCTGATCACCCACCCGGCGACCACGACGCACCAGCGGCTGACGCCGCCGCAGCGCGCCGAGATCGGCGTCACCGATGGGCTGGTGCGGCTCTCGGTCGGCCTCGAACATCCCGACGATATCGTCGAGGACGTGCTCGCCGGGCTCGAGGCGGTGTAATTGTCATCAGCCGCGAATGCGGATGATCCAGTATGCGCTGCAGGTTTGTGCGGCTTGGCGTTTGGGGAAGCGCGCAACTTATCTCAAGGTTGGGGTTGCCTAAACTATACGGTTTAGTATATATCATTGCCGCTGCAGGGCCTCGACGTCGACCAAAATGTCGGCTCAGTGGAAGGCATAACAAATGTTCGATCCAATCTATATTCCCGTCGTGGCGTTTTGCGGATCGGCGTGTGGAAGCATCGCGACAATTCTGTCGAATTGGGTAGCCCAGCGCCGACAAGACCGCGTACGCAATAAATCGCGGGCCAGTTCGCGACGCGCGAAGCTCTATAAGGCATTCATTGAGGAGGCGTCGAAGCTGTATGCCGATGCCCTTGTCAATGACAAATCAGAGGCTTCCAAACTGGTCGGCATGTACGCGCTCATTGCACGAATGAAAGTGATGTCGAGCGATGGTGTTATCGAGGCGGCTGAGAAAGCTGGTCACCTGATCATCGAGACCTATCTCGCACCCAACAGGACGTTCGCGGATTTGGCCGATTTGATAAAGGAAATGGACCCGTTGCGAGATTTCAGTGAAGCCTGCCGGCACGAATTGCAAACGGCTCATTGGCGCTGATAAGCGTCGAAACCTGCTGCTGCGGTTGAAGCTCCTACCCTACAGCTTCCAACCGGCCTCACAGGCTGCCAGAAAAAAGCCGACGCGCTCGCGCATGAAAGACGGCAGTTCCTTCCGCAAAATCTTCGCTTCATCACCCATCAGGGATCGCATCAGCATAGGGAGCAGAATGAGATCCATGAAGATCTGAGCTGTTGCGATATTTCTTTTGCCACCCAAGGGGCCGCTGGGTGCGCGCGAAAGCGTTTGAGTCGCATTATTTAAGAGGTGGGAGACTGCGTCGGCGCCTTGATTTCGCGCTGCCTCATGCACGCGGCGGCTCAGATCCGGAAATCTCTGCGCCTCGGCGATCGTTGCACGGAACACGCCTACCGACTCGGCGACCGTTCTTTCGACCATCTCGATACCCAAGCTTGTGAGTTTGTCCTGCACCGTGCGTCCCTCAGGCGTATAGCGTTCCAATTTCGTCAATCCGTCGATGATACGCGCGACAACAGCGGCGAACAGCGCCTCTTTGCCGGCAAAATGCCCATAGATCGTCGGTTTGCTCGCAGGAGCCCTTGCTGCGATCTCATCGATACTCGCGCTCTGGAAACCGCGTTCAAGAAAGACCTGCTCGGCGGCGTTGAGGATGCGCCCTGCGACATCGCCGGCAAGGTCTTTGGACGGCCTGCCGAGGCGGCCGGCTCGTTTTGCTTTTGCAGCCTTGGCCATAAATCGATCCTTTTGTTGCACCGCGTTATGCGAAAGTTTTAGGCGCGCTACCCAAACTGCACTTGACACGTTATTGGCAGCATGGCAATTAAAATATACTACACTGTGTAGTTTATTTCAAGGAAGGGCCATGAAACACCGATTTCCATATTGCATTGGGGATGGCCGAAAGGCAGGCAGCAGCCGTACTGCCGAGGGACTGGGCGCCGCCCTCGTCGTCGCGCTTATGACGGCAGCGTTGAGCGCTTGTAATGATCGCTCAGCCGCTGCAAGTCGCGCCTTGTACGTGCGCACCGAGCTTGTACAGCGGCTCGATCGACAAAGTGCTGTGACTCTGACCGGCGAGGTCCAAGCCCGTTTCCGCGCCGACCTCTCATTTCGGGTAAGCGGCCGCGTTGCCGCACGGTTCGCCGATGTCGGCAGCCATGTCCGTGCCGGCGACCTGCTCGCTCGGCTCGATCCGGCCGAGCAGCAGGCCGAAGTCGATGCAGCGACTGCGGCGGAGGCCGCCGCCGAAGCCCAATTGCGCGTGGCAAGCGCGACTTTCGAGCGGCAAAAGACTCTGATCGCCGAGGGCTTCACCACCCGCGTGGCGTTCGACAACGCGCAGGAGGGATTGCGCAACGCAGAAGGTTCGCTTGAAGCGGCGAAGGCCCAGCTCGGAACAGCGACAGAAGCGCTTGGCTATACCGAATTGCGCGCCGGCGCCTCCGGCGTGATTACCGCGCGAAGCCTTGAGTCCGGCCAGGTGGTGCAGGCAGCTCAGCCGGTCTTCACCCTGGCGCAGGATGGCGATCGAGACGCCGTCTTCGATGTGTACGAATCGATTTTTTTTGGTGACTACGACGGTGACCGCGTATCGCTGGCGCTCCTCTCAGACCCAACTGTCACGGCCACGGGTTACGTGAGGGAGGTGTCGCCGGCCATCGATCCGAAAAGCGCGACTGTCCGCGTCAAGGTCGCGATCCAAAATCCGTCGGCAGCGCTGACGCTGGGAAGCGCCGTGGCGGGCTCAGCCACACGCAAGCCCGGCGCGCAAATATCGGTCCCATGGACCGCCTTGATGGCGCTTGGGCCGGAGCCCGCTGTCTGGATCGTCGGCCCGCAAACCAAGACGGTATCCCTGAGGCCGGTGACCATTGTTGGTTACGAAGCCGGCGCCGTGATCGTCAAACACGGGCTTGAGCCCGGCGAGCGCGTCGTTGTCGACGGCGGCAAACTGCTCAGCCCCGGCCAGCTCGTAACCTTCGACGGGAGTCCATCGTGATGATGCGCTCAATCCTAATCCCAAGCATCCTCGTTCTGACCCTTGTGTCGGGATGCAAGCAAGAGACAAAGGCGCCGGAGCCTGTTCGGCCGGTGCTCTCGAGCGTTGTCGAACCAATGCGGTCAAGCAGCACGGTGGCGGTGGGCACCGTCGAACCGCGCTTCAAGACTGATCTTAGTTTCCGCTTGCTAGGGCGCCTCATCGCACGTCCCGTAAACGTGGGAGATCTGGTCGGCGAAGGCGATGTCGTTGCCGCAATCGATTCCACTGCGCTCGAATTCGCGGTGCGGTCGGCCAAAGCCGAGATCGCAAAAAGCCAAGCGCAATTTGCGAATGCCAGCGCAACGGAGGAGCGGCAACGGACGCTGATTACCACCAACACGACGACAAAAGCGACGCTGGACAACGCAGTGCAGGCCCGGGCCGGCGCCGAAGCATCGGTGGCTCGCGCCCAGGCGAACCTGACCAAGGCGCTTGAGCAACTCAGCTATGCGCGGCTGAAATCAGACTTCGCCGGTGTCGTTACGGCTGTGGGCGCCGACGTTGGACAAGTTGTGTCACCTGGGAGGAGTGTTGCCACAGTCGCGCGCCCCGACATCAGAGAGGCTGTTGTCGACATTGGGCCGGACTTCCCGGTCCCACTGACTACCGGCTTGCCATTTATCGTCACCTTGCAGCTCCTTCCCAGCGTTGAGGTCGAAGGTCGAATTCGGGAGATTGCGCCGCAAGCCGATCCTGTGACGCGCACGCAGCGCATCAAAATTGCCTTGAACGATCCGCCTCCAAGCTTCCGGCTGGGAGCGACCGTCACCGCGAGATTGAGCAGCGATGAGCGCTCAGTTTTGCACGTGCCCGCGTCCGCCGTGCTGACCAAGGACGCTGTGAGCTTTGTTTGGGTCGTTGACCTTCCAGCCAGCACGGTCTCGCTACGCAGAGTCGATCTTGCTCCGGACGCAACCGGCATCCAAGTCATGAGCGGTCTCGATGCCGGAACGCGCATCGTCACCGCCGGAATCCATAGCCTCAAACAGGGGCAGCAAGTCAGAATCCAACAGGACGCGACACCATGAAGTCATTCAACCTTTCCGACTGGGCACTCGGACATCGTTCGCTTGTCTGGTATTTCATGATCGCCTTCATGGCGGCCGGCCTGTTCTCGTACCTGCACCTGGGACGACAAGAGGACCCCGATTTCACCATCAAGACCATGGTGATCCAGGCGCAATGGCCGGGCGCTTCCGCCGAGGAGATTACGCGCCAAGTCACGGAGCGGATCGAGAAGAAGCTCGAAGAACTGGAATCGCTCGATTACACCAAAAGTGTAACCGTTGCCGGGCAGACGACGGTCTTCGTCTATCTACGTGACAGCACCAAGGCCACTGACGTCAACCCGACCTGGGTTCGCGTGCGCAACATGGTGGCCGACATCAAGGGCGATTTTCCCAAAGGCGTCATCGGACCGTTCTTCAATGATCGCTTCGGGGACGTGTTCGGCAACATCTACGCTTTCACCGGCGACGGTTTGAGCCAACGCCAGCTGCGCGATCGAGTCGAGGAAATTCGCGGAAAGATATTGACCGTGCCGGATGTCGGTAAAGTCGACATTCTGGGCGCTCAGGACGAAGTGATTTATCTGGAATTTTCGACCCGGAAAATCGCCGCACTCGGGCTCGACAGCCGCTCCATCATGGCATCTTTGCAGGGGCAAAACGCCGTCACGCCATCTGGCGTATTCGAAGCCGGGCCGGAGCGCATCAGCGTGCGGGTGAACGGCCAGTTTGCGTCCGAAGCCAGCCTGAAGGCGATCAATTTGCGGGTCAACGATCGGTTCTTTCCATTGACCGATGTGGCAACCATCACGCGTGGCTACGCCGATCCGCCGACGACGCTGTTTCGTTTCAACGGCGAGCCCGCCATCGCTCTCGCCATTGGCATGAAAAGCGGCGCCAATCTCCTGAAGTTCGGCGATGCGCTGAAGCAGGAAATGTCGGAAATCATCGCCGATCTGCCGATCGGCGTGGGAGTCCATTTGGTCGCGGATCAGCCGTTAGTCGTCGAGCACGCGGTATCAGGGTTCACCGAAGCGCTGTTCGAAGCTGTGGCGATTGTTCTCGCCATCAGCTTCTTCAGTCTTGGGCTTCGTGCCGGGCTTGTTGTCGCGATCGCCATTCCCCTGGTCCTCGCCATAACTTTTGTCGTGATGGCTTATGCTGGAATTTCGCTGCAGCGCATTTCGCTCGGCGCATTGATCATCGCGCTCGGGCTTCTGGTCGATGATGCCATGATCGCTGTGGAAATGATGGTGGCGCGGCTGGAAGTCGGCGATGCCTTAACGAAGGCAGCGACCTACGTCTACACGTCTACTGCCTTTCCGATGTTGACGGGTACGCTGGTTACCGTCGCCGGCTTCATTCCTATCGGCCTGAACAGCAGCAACGCCGGTGAATTTACTTTTACTCTGTTCGTGGTGATTGCCGTCTCCTTGATCGTATCGTGGATTGTCGCCGTGCTGTTCACGCCACTGCTCGGGGTTACGATCCTGCCGGCCAAGATGAAAACTCATCACGGGACGAAAGGACGATCGGCACAGATGTTCTCCCGTCTTCTTATCGGCTGCATGCAGTATCGCTGGACCACCATTGGCGTGACGGCCGGAGCATTTCTCCTCGCGCTGGTCGGCATGCAATTCGTGCAGCAGCAGTTCTTTCCATCGTCGGACCGCGACGAACTTATCATCGACTGGAGCCTGCCTCAGAATGCTTCGATTGCGGACACCAACGCACAAATGGCTCGCTTCGAGCGCGAGCAGCTCCAGGGCAATGACGGCGTCGACCATTGGTCGAGCTACGTCGGAACCGGCGCTCCGCGCTTTGTTCTGTCATTCGATGTGCAGACCGCCAACACCTGGTTTGGCCAGATGGTCGTCGTGACCAAGGGCGGCATCAAGGCGCGCGATCGCCTCAAGGCGCAATTCGGAGCCTATCTGAAAGAGACCTTCCCCGGTACCGATACGTTGGTCAAATTGCTTGAGGTCGGACCTCCAGTCGGACGCCCCGTGCAGTATCGGCTCAGTGGACCCGACATCGCCAAAGTCCGGGAATTTTCGCAACGCCTGGCCGCGATCGTGCGCGGCAATGCGCACCTCGACAACGTGGTGTTCGACTGGATGGAGCCCGCGCGCGTCGTCAAGGTCGACGTACTGCAGGATAAAGCCCGTCAACTTGGCATCACCTCGGAAGACATCGCGACGACCTTGAACGGCGTGCTTGACGGCACGTCGATCACCCAGATTCGAGACAGCATCTACCTGGTGAACGTCGTGGGGCGCGCGACGGCGCCCGAGCGCGCATCCATCGATACGCTGCGCGACTTACAGCTGATCGGCCTGGGCGGGCAGTCGGTGCCGCTCGGTGCCGTGGCCAGCCTGCACTACGAAATAGAGCAGCCGACGATATGGCGGCGATCGCGCATCCCTACGATCACCCTGAAAGCGGGCATCCTTGATGCGGCACAGCCAAAAACCGTCGTCGACCAACTCGCGCCGCAGGTGGCGGAGTTCGCCAAGGGGCTGCCGGCCGGCTATTCGGTGGCACTCGGCGGCGCTGTGGAGGAAAGCGCCAAAAGCCAGGCCCCGATCGAGGCCGTGGTTCCGCTGATGCTTTTCATCATGGCCACGATCCTGATGATCCAGCTGCAAAGCTTTGCTCGGCTGTTTCTGGTGTTCGCGGTCGCGCCGCTCGCTCTCATTGGCGTGGTGTTGGCCTTGCTGCCGAGCGGGGCGCCTCTCGGGTTCGTTGCCATCCTCGGCGTTCTGGCATTGATCGGCATCCTGATCCGCAACTCGGTCATATTGATTGTCCAGATCGAGCACCTGAAAGACGCCGGGCGTCCGGTATGGGACGCCGTGGTAGAGGCAACGGAACATCGCATGCGCCCGATCATGCTGACTGCCGCTGCGGCCAGTCTGGCGCTCATTCCAATTGCGCGCGAGATTTTCTGGGGCCCAATGGCGTTCGCGATGATGGGCGGCATCATCGTTGGTACCGTACTGACACTATTGTTCCTCCCCGCGCTCTATGTGGCGTGGTTTCGGATCAAAGCGCCGGCCCGATCGCCGGAATCGGCATCAGAGGTGGCGCATCCTGAGCTTGAGTATCAAGCCGCAGAAGCCGCCGTGTGAGTGTCCATGGTAATCGAGGTGGTCCCATGTGCAGCTTCGGATGGAAAGCAATCTTGGCGGGCGCGCTCGTTCTTGTCGCCGTCATCAGCCCCGATCGCGGACGCGCCCAATCGAAAATCGCGTCGCAGGAAGTGGCGAGGCACGTGTTGGATACGAACTGGCTTCAGGCTCTTGAATCCAAACCCGTCCCCCTGGAATCGCGCGGATTGGCCCTTTTGAGCGTGGCACCCCAGCCGGCGCCGTGGCGACCGCGAAACTTGGGCGGCCTTGTCTAGTGCCCGTGCGCCGCGGCGGAGGCGACCGGGCGGGTCGCCGCTTCGGCGATGCCGCTGGCAAGCAGTTTTGCCACGCAGGCATAGCCCCAATCGTTCATGTGCAGTCCATCCGGCGACACGAACGTGTCGAACGGCAGGTGCTGCACTTCGAACCAGTTGCGCATCACCGCAAAGCGCTTGAACAGGTCGACGTTCTCTTCCTTGGCCGCCGCCGCGATCTGCTCGACCATGCCCGGCGTCTCGGACTTGA
>Ga0210405_10003426_pt1 | contig 15578 bp, 16 predicted proteins | sample IncBWH11MmetaG_FD_155492 | JGI IMG/M metagenome (GOLD analysis project Ga0210405, IMG submission 155492) | Forest soil microbial communities from Barre Woods Harvard Forest LTER site, Petersham, Massachusetts, United States - Inc-BW-H-11-M | ecosystem: Environmental > Terrestrial > Soil >... | reverse complement strand
GCTAGGGCGGACCAGCGGTCCGCCGCCGCGTCAGATCGCTCCGAGCGCCTACCGTCGCTGATTCCGGCGGCTGTGGTGGACGCCCAGACCGTCTTCCCGGTCTTTCGCACCGGCAACTACGCTCCCGTCCACGACGAACTGACCGCCTTCGATCTACCGGTGCAAGGCAGCATCCCCGCCGAACTCAACGGCTGGTACCTGCGCAACGGCCCAAACCCGCGCTCAGGCGCGGGCCACTGGTGCGTCGGTGACGGAATGGTCCACGGAGTTCGGTTGGAGAACGGCCGCGCCGCGTGGTACCGCAACCGCTGGGTGCGCACCGAAAGCTTCGAGCGTCCCTCCCCGAACTACAACGACGACGGCACCCGAAATTTGCACTCCAGCATCGCCAATACCCATGTCGTCCGCCACGCCGGCAAAACTCTTGCGCTGATGGAATTCTCGCTGCCCTATGAAATCAGCAACGACCTGGAAACATTGGGCGCCTACGACTTCGGCGGCAAGTTGATGGACTCGATGACCGCGCACCCGAAGATCTGCCCGGCTACCGGCGAGATGCATTTCTTCGGCAGTGGCAACGTCTTCGAACCCCATGTGATCTACCACCGCGCGGACGCCGACGGCCAGTTGACAATCAACCGTCCCATCGACGTCCCCGCGCTGACGTTGATGCACGACTTCGCGCTGACCGCAGACCATGTGGTGTTCATGGACCTGCCGCTGCTGTTCAACCTGAGAATTGCGCTCACGCGACAAAACGAGCGGGATTTACCGTACCGGTGGCACGACCAGTACGGTGCTCGCCTGGGGGTGCTGCGCCGCGACGATCCCTATGGTCCGATGCGCTGGTTCGACATCGACCCGTGCTTCGTCTTCCACATCGCCAACTCCTATGACAATGGGAACTCAGTTGTGCTGGAAGTCCTCCGCTACCCGGAGATGTGGCGCGACAGCAGCGAGTTCGGGACCGATGCCGAGTTGTGGCGCTGGAGCATCAACCTGAACACCGGGATGGTGGAGGAGAGCCAACTCGACGACCGCGGTGTGGAGTTCCCGCGCGTCGACGACCGGCTGGCCGGTGCGGCCGCTCGTTACTCCGTGACTGTCGGTAGCGGCGCGCTGGTCCGCTATGACCTGCAGCGTGATACCGCGTCCGAACACCTGTTCGGAGGCCGCAGCAGCCATGGAGCGCCGAGTGCGCCGGGCGAGGCGGTGTTCGCACCGGCTGTCGGGGCGTCCGATGAGCTCGCCGGCTGGTACCTGACCTACGTCTACGACCCGGTGACCGACGGCAGTGACCTGGTCATTATCGATGCTTCGGACTTCGAGGGTGACCCGGTGGCTCGCATCCGCCTGCCCCGCCGGGTACCGCACGGATTCCACGGCAACTGGATGCCGGACTGAATGCCAGACCCCGGAGTGCTGCCGCAATGAACTGGAAGGGTGGCCAACTCGTATCTCTATCAGGAGGTAATCGAGTGAGCCGAGTCACCAGCGCAGCAAACGCCGAAGAGGCTTTGATGAAGGCGCTCTACGACGAGCACGCGGGCGCTTTGTGGCGTTATGCGATGCGGTTGACCGGCGACGCGAGCCGTGCCGAAGACGTGGTCCAGGAGACGCTGTTGCGGGCATGGCAGCATCCAGAGGTCATCGGCGACACCGAACGTCCGGCGCGTGCTTGGCTGTTCACCGTTGCCCGCAACATGATCATCGACGAACGACGCAGCCCGAAGTTCCGCAATGTCGTTGGCTCGCTGGACGAAGAAGGCGCACCCGAGCAGTCGGCTCCCGACGAAGTGGACTCGGCACTGGACCGGCTGCTGATCGCGGACGCGATGGCCCAAATGTCGCCTGAACATCGAGCCGTTGTCGAGCGGTCCTACTACCGGGGCTGGAGCACCGCCCAGATCGCGGCTGATCTAGATATCGCGGAAGGCACCGTGAAGTCGCGACTACACTATGCCGTGCGAGCATTGCGACTCACTCTGCAAGAGATGGGGGTGACCCGATGACGGCACCACGAATCATCGCGGCGGCCGTGGGTCCCGGACGCGTAATCGCGACCACCGTTTGGCTTGGCACCACTCGGGTGCTTCGAGCCATCCGGGCGGTCGTCGGCTCCGAATACTTGATCATGAGGGCACATGGGGGAAGACGATGAGACTGATCCAGGGCCTCGGTCCGCCGGGCGATAGCGACTTGCCCGCGGGCGACAGCCACGAGTACGCGACGTGGGATGCCGCCTACGTGCTGGGATCGCTGTCACCGGCCGACCGACGTGAGTTCGAGGCGCACCTGAGTGGGTGTCCTTTGTGCACCCAGGCCGTCGCCGAGCTCAGCGGTATGCCGGCCCTACTGTCGAAGCTTGACACCGACACGGTGGCCGCGATCAACGACCAACACGCCGAGCCCCCGGCGATGGCTCCGAACCTGCTGCCGTCGTTGCTGTTCGCAGTCCGCCGGCGGCGGCACCGCTCGCGCTTGATGACGTGGTCAGCTTCGGCCGCCGCTGCCGCTCTGCTGGCGATCGGTCTGTTCGTCGGCGTTGCGAACCATTCTCCGACGTCTGCGCCGCCGCAGGCGAGCGTGTCGGCACTGCCGATGGCCCAGATTGGAACGAAGGCGCTGGCCTCCACGGTGTCGCTCAGCAGCCAAAACTGGGGCACCGTCATCGACCTGCGGTGCGTCTGCCTGGCGCCGGTGTACGCCCACCACGACAAGCTGGCGATGGTGGTCGTGAACCGCGATGGCACCCACACCCAGCTGGCGACCTGGGTAGCCGACCCCGGCCATACCGCGACGCCCGCCGGCAGCATCTCGACACCGGTCGGCCAGATTGCAGCGGTGCAAGTGGTTTCGGCCGACAACGGCCACGTACTGCTCGAGCGCTCGCTGTAAATTCTGTAAATTACAGTCGGGCAATAGGATTCGACTCGGCGGACTACCCGCTACCCGCGGGCCATCCAACTGTGGAACAGTCCATCGGGGTCGTAGGCAGCGCGCACCTTATCCAGGCGCGCCATGTTCGGATCGGTGATGAACTTTGCCGGACGTCGGGCCAGATTCTCGTCGGCGAGCGAGATGCCGGTCGCGAGATGCGACATCGCCGCCATATTCGACGGGGCCCAGTCGGAATAGCGTTCATCGTCAGCCGGATCGTGCCAGGCGGTGTAGAGCGCCAGGTAGATTTCGTCCTCCAGCCCGTAGACCATGTCCGTGCGGTCCGCGGACGGCTTCCACCCTGCGAAAACGAAGTGCGACGGGTGCGGTGGCATCGTCTCGATGATCTTGCGGATTCCCGGCAGCAGCTCTTCGGCCGAGGCCGACGTGAACATGTTGTCGACGATATACCGGTGTCCTTCGGGGTATTTGGTCATCACCGCCGCGTACCAATTAGCCAATGTGGTCGGCATGTAGGGCAGGCTGGCGGTCGCCTGGTCGATGACCGGGCAGGTGCCCAGCGCCGCAAGCGCTTTCGTGGCCTCATCTTCTGAGTCGGCGAAGACCGGCGAGGCAATAGTGATGCTAGGCCCGTCGGATCCTGTTTCCGGGGCGCCGCGCGAGGTCAGGATTTGCAGTTCAACCCGATCGTCGAGTTCGCTGCTGATTGAGCGCCCCCAGCTGAATACCTCGTCGGCGACCTCGATCGGGTACATGTACAAACACGTGCCCAAGACGGCCGGGCGTGGGTGAAGCCGCAATGTGAATGAGGTGACCACGCCGAAGAAGCCCGGTCCGGAGCCACGAGCGGCCCAATACAGGTCGGGGTGATTCTCGGGATCGCAGTAGATCTTTTCGCCTTCGGCGGTGACGACCTCGAGTCCAAGCACGCTCTCACACGCCGGCCCGACTACCTTGCTGTTCCAGCCGTATCCGCCCTGCAGCAGATAGCCGCCGAGCCGAATGCCTTCGCAGTGGCCGGCGGGGAAGAAAAGGCCTTGTGCGTCGAGCTCGGTGGCAAAGACGCTGGCGATCTTGCCGGGCCCGACGCGTGCGACCATCCGATCTGTGTCGACGCTGCAGTGATCGAGGCGGCTGACATCGAGCAGCATGCCACCGTCGCGCAGATGGCTGGCGTTCCAGCTGTGTCCGCCCGAACGGACGCCGACGTGATAGCCCTGAGCCCGAGCGAAGCGGAGCGCCGCGACGACGTCTTTGGTCTCACACGCCTGCATGATCACATCGGGAAATCGTTCCGGCAGAAGGCTATTCCACACCGTTGCGCGGCGGGCCGCTTCGTATTCGTCCGTACCGCGATAGAAAAACCTTTTTTCGGAGTGCAAAGCCATTCGATTCCCCTTGATGTTCGGGTAGTGGCCGGTCAACCGGCGATGGTCAGCGATGGTGCGGCGCCGAATGACCTTGCCGCCAGGTATGCCGCGACCTGACGGGCCAACGGCGTTGCGGCCAGCCGGATCGCCCGCAGCGGGCCGCTGGGCGGAATACCGTAGCCGATCGCGAACATCCCGTCGCCGAGGTGCGAGGCAAAACCGCCATGCGGGTCGCCGTGCTCGTCAAGCACACCGAGGTGTCCGACCAGACCGTCTAGATCGGTGCTGAATCCTGTTGCGGCGGCGATCACCTCAGGCCTGACCGCTGTGCCGTCATCGAGGATCACCCGGCCGGACTCAACCGCAGCCACCGCGGCTACCACCTCGACGCGGCCGGCGCGCACGGCGTCGACAAGCTCATCGGCCAGCGTCGGGATCCGGCCTCGCTGTTCCACGGTCGCCTTCAGTCCGAGCGGCGGCCGGTGGAATCCGTAGACCGAAAGATCACCGAACAGTAGACGATTGAGCCCCGCGATCAGCGGATCGACGACGCGCGCAGGCACCCGCGCGAACAATTCGAGAAAGACGTCCGACGGAATCGGGCCCATGGCACGCCGCACCAGATGTGGTGGTGTGCGCACCGCCAGCCAGACCTTGCGGGCGCCGTTCTCGGCCAGCTGGACGGCGATGTCGGCGGCCGAATTGCCTGCGCCGACAACGAGAACGTCGCGGCCTTGATAGGGCCAAGCGTTGCGAAAGTCGCCGGAATGCACCAGCTCGCCGGTGAAATGATCCAGGCCAGGCCAGGCCGGGACGGCGGGCGTGTGGTACTTGCCGGTGGCCAGCACGACGGCAGATGTCCGGATTTCCCCCGCCGAGGTGTCGACCAGCCAGTCCCCGGCTGCGCGGTCGATGTGGTTGACCTCACATCCGAGCGCAAGCGTGATGTTCTGAAGCCGCACGTAACGGTCGAAGTAGCGGACCATGTCCTCCTTGGTCGGCCAACGGCCGGCCGTCAGAGGAATCCGTTGCCCCGGAAGATGTGACAAGAACCCATTCGTGTTCAGGCGGAAGTTGTCATAGCGATTCCGCCACGAAACCGCAGGTGCTGCCGCCTTCTCGACGACGAGAGCCGAAATCCGATGGCGATGCTCGAGTTCGCGCGCGACGGCGAGACCGGAAGGCCCGGCTCCAATGACGACGACGTCAGGTCTGCTCTGGCGGTCATTGAACACAGGCGGCATGGCTCCTTAGTCACGGGTCCCGCCCGTAACACGCTTGACGTCGCTGTGTGGTTCATCGCGACTGCGTGTGAACCCAAGCCGCCCGCGAGTCGTGTACCTGGTATGCGGAGGGATCACCGAGTGGTCGACCACATTGTCGGGCATCTCGCGGGAATCGGAGTCGAGTACATATTCGGGGTCGACGGGGCCAACATCGAGGATCTCTACGACGCCGCATATTTCCGATCCGATATCACCGCCGTGCTGGCCAAGCACGAGTTCTCCGCCGCCACGATGGCTGATGGATACAGCCGCAGCGGCGCGGGCTTGGGTGTGGTGGCGGCGACGTCCGGCGGGGGAGCGCTGAATCTGCTTCCCGGCCTGGGTGAATCGTTCACCAGCCGGATACCGGTGTTGGCTTTGGTGGGCCAACCGGCGACAACCATGGATGGTCGCGGCAGCTTTCAAGACACCAGCGGCCGCAACGGTTCACTGAACGCCGAGGCATTGTTTTCGCAAGCGTCGGTGTTTTGCCGACGGATCATGACGCCCGCCGACATCGTGTCGGCGTTACCGGCCGCCGTTGCCGCGGCAAAAGCAGGCGGCCCGGCAGTATTGTTGCTGCCCAAAGACATTCAACAGTCAGACCTGCACATCAACGGCCGCAATGGTGGACGTCACGCGGAAGTCGAGCGGCCACGATCCGTCGGTAACCCGCACTCGATCGTGCGCGCATTGCGGCGAGTGACCGGACCGGTCACGATCATCGCCGGCGAACAGGTGGCCCGCGACGATGCCCGAGCCGAGCTGTCGGCGCTGCGCACGGTATTGCGCGCCCGGGTGGCATGCGTGCCGGACGCCAAAGATGCCGCCGGAACACCGGGCTTTGGCTCGTCGTCGGCCCTGGGGGTTACCGGTGTCATGGGTCACCCCGGGGTGGCCGACGCGGTGGCCGGCAGTGGGCTGTGCCTGGTGGTGGGTACCCGGCTATCGGTGACCGCGCGCGCCGGTCTCGACGACGCGCTGGCGACGGTGCGAACGATTTCCATCGGGTCGGCGCCGCCGTATTTCGCTTGCACCCACGTCCACACCGACGATCTGCGTGCGTCCTTGCGGATGCTGACCCGCTCACTTTCCGGCGCGGGGCGGCCCACCGGGGTTCGGGTGCCCGATGTAGTGGCGCACACGGAGCTGACCCCGCCGCCCTTCGACGGGCCGGGTGTGCGCTACCGCGACGCCATGACCGAGCTCGATCAAACATTGCCCGACGAAGTAGACATCGTCGTTGACGCCGGCAACACCGGCGCGGCTGCCATTCACTACCTGCCGGTGCGGCGAAAGGGCCGGTTCGCGGTCGCGCTGGGCATGGGCGGCATGGGCTACAGCTTCGGAGCCGGCATCGGGATGGCATTCGGCCGCGCGAAAGCTCAGGCGCCGGTCCGGCGGGTGGTGGTGATCGCCGGGGACGGCGCGTTCTTCATGCATGGCATGGAGGTGCATACCGCATTGCATTACCGGCTTCCAGTGACCTTCGTGTTGCTCAACAACAACGCCCATGCCATGTGCGTGACCCGTGAGCAGCTCTACTACGACGACCTCTACAGCTACAACCGATTCGCTCCCAGCCGGCTCGGGGCCGGCCTCGCCGCGATGTTCCCGGGACTGACATCGGTCGAAGTCAGCGACGCCGAAGGATTGGCCGCGGCGGTGCACGGCTCACTCGCCGTCGACGGCCCGTCGGTGGTCAGCGTCGAGTGCGCCGCCGACGAAATCCCGCCCTTTGCACCCTTTCTCGACGTGCCATTAGCCAACAAGTCTGTCAATCAACAAATTCCACGCACACAGGAGGACCAAATAAATGTCGCTGCCAGCGCTTGACGATATCGTCACCCATACCGGCACCACCGTCCCGATCGACGGGGTGGTGCGCATCGAGACCACGCCGCTGGAGCAGACCGCCGGAACCTTTTTCTCGCAGATGCGGTCGGTGTACCCGCACCAAGAGGTTTTCGGCCAGTACTGCACGGTCAACGACTACGTCGACTGCCCGCCGGACGAACTCTTCGCGTACCTGTCGGACACCCGAAGCCTCGAGGAGTGGACCTATACCTTGCGTGGCTTCACCCCTACTGAGGAACCGGGGCTCTGGCTGGCCTATGACAAGCTGCTTCCGGACACCGAGATCTATACCCGCACGGTCGCCAACGCCGAGGCGCGTACGGTCGACTACCACTGCGCGTGGGACCAGGGCAAGCATCTGTGGATGATCTACCTGATGCGGGTCCTCGACGCGCAGGTGGTGTTGGACAAGCCCGGTTCTGTTGTGCTGTGGACCAATTGCCGTCATCCGTTCTACGACAAGAACCCGTACCCCGACGCCGGGCCGCCCGAGCGCACCGGCTGGGTCGGCGACTTCTGGGACTTGTTCGGTGCAGGCCACGGGTTGGAGTTGAACAACCTCAAGACCATCGCCGAATACCGCCACCGCAACGGTCTGCCGGTCACGCCGGCCTGGATGAGATGAGAATGATCGTGAGTCAGCCAGCAGTCAGCCTGACCGACGTTTCCACCTACCTGCCCGGCGAACCGATCGGCGCAGACTATTACGCGCAGTTTGCCGGCTCGGATGACCTGGCGTCCAACCTGATGTTCCGCGCGCCCAAGTTCCGCCATCACGTCGGCCCGGACGAAACCGCGACCGACATGATCGAGCGAGCCGCCGCCGGATTGATCGAACGGCACGGCCAGGACGTTTTCGCTAACGTCGACGTGCTGATCACCCACACCCAGGTGCCGGACATGGCGTTCTACGGCGCGGGCGGCGGCATCGCGCACCGCTTGGGGATGCGTCCTAACTGGGTGCTGGATCTGCACAACGGCGGGTGCGCGGCGTTCGTGCTGGGCCTTAAAGTGGCTCGTCAACTGCTGGCGTCCGGAGAAGGGCACACAGCGCTGATCGCGATCGCCCAGAACGCGGCGGGCCAGGTTTTCGACCAGCCCGGGGTGCGCCGCAAGGCGCAATCGTCCGTGCCCGGCGACGGGGCCGCGGTCGGTTTGGTCACGCTGTCGGACGAGTCGCCCATACTCGACATCGAGTGCCGCACCTACGGCGAATACGCCGGCGACATGACGCTCGCCATCGACCCACCCCGCAAGTGGTGGGCGGCCGGACCCGGTGAGGCCTCCATCGGGTTCACCGAAACCAAGATCAGCAAGGTGCTCGCTCGCGGCAATCGGCAGGTCCCCGAAGTGGCGCTCGCCGTCTGTGATCGAATCGGACTGTCGTCCAAGGACATCGACCTGCTGGTCACCAATCAGCCCAACCGGGTGTTCCTGCGCAACTGGCGTGAAGCGCTCGAGGTGCCCGAGGAACGTCATCGCGACACTTTTGACGAATGCGGCAACCTGTTCGGCGCCGGAATCCCGATCAACCTGGATCGAGCCATCTCCGAGGGTCAGCTGGTGGCCGGCGACGTCATCATGATGGCCGCGTTCGCTCATGCCGGCGACTTCGCCGGCGCGGCAGCAATCCGCTGGGGCGGCCGAGACTGATGACTGAGCTGGCGTACGGAAGCTCGATGACCGCCGAGGTGCTCTCTACCCTGCCGCAGGCGGTTGATCCACTCGCGTTGTCGCTCAACGAGAGCCCGTTTCCGCCGCTGCCGGCGGTCCGCTCGGCGCTGGTGCACTCGATCGATGCGGCCAACCGCTATCCGGAGTTTCTGCCCGGGCAGCTGCGGCGGTTGATCGCGGACAGAGTCGGAGTTGGTGGGGAGCAGGTCGTGCTCGGCTCGGGGGCGTCGGGTGTGGCGATGCAGGTTCTTCATGCGGTCACCCGACCCGGTGAGCGGATTGTGCTGAGCCAGCCCACTTTCGATGGTTACCCGATTTTCGCGCAAATGGCCCGTCTGACTCCGGTGGCTATCCCGCTCAACGAGTACGGCCATCACGACCTGGCGGCAATGGCTGAAGCAGCTACCGACGCGAGTGTGGTGGTGTTATGCCGACCGCATAATCCGACCGGAACGTTGGAGCCCGTCTCGGCTGTCGAATGGTTCCTTAGGCAGATCCCGACCGACGCGGTTGTGCTGCTCGACGAGGCCTATATCGAGTTCGTTGCCGCCAGGCACCGAATCGACGCGCCGAACCTGATCCGGCGCTTTCCGAATGTCGTTGTGCTGCGCACCTTTTCCAAAGCCTACGGCCTCGCCGGGCTGCGGATCGGCTATGGGTTCGCCGCTCCTGAGCTCGCGAGCACGCTGTGGACCATGCAATTGCCGTTCGGCATGAGCAATGTCAGTGCGGCGGCGGTAGCGGCCTCGTATGACGCCGAAGCCCAGCTTGCACACCGCATTCGTCGGATAACCGCCGAGCGCAACCATCTGCGCCTGCGGCTGATGGCGATGGGGATCTACAGCACCGATTCACACGCCAACTTCGTCTACCTGCCGCCCAGGGGTCGGGGTCGCCCGTGGCGCGATGTGTTCGCGCAGGGCGGGGTGCAGGTCCGCTCCTACCCCGATGGCGGTGCGCGGATTACTGTCGGCGACCTTACGTCGACTCAGGCAGTGCTGTCCGCGGCGGAAAAGTCGCTATAGAACGTTCGCATCGTTTACCTCGCGCGCGGTCTTCGGTCGCGGTGACGGTACGGGGTTTGAGCGCGTAGGTGGCCGTCGACAACGTCGCCCTCGCCGACCAGCAGGGCAGCCCCGGCGCCAGCGCGGATGCCACCCAAAATGGCGACGATTACAAATTCACCGGCACCGCTACCGGTGTGGATAAAACCAACGTCACGGCGGGTCTCGTCAGCAAGCCCTTCGAAATAGACATCACCTGCCCGTAGCCCGCATCCTCGCCGAGCCGCTCCGGTCGCCACCGAAAGTGCGGTAAGAAAAGTGGCGTGGCCGCCTCGAATTCCGACAACCGCGATCCGATCGCCGTCGCGCGGGCCAACTGGGAACGCGCCGGATGGGGTGACGTCGCGGAGGGGATGGTCGCGGTCACGTCGGTGATGCGGGCTCACCAGATACTGCTCGCACGCGTCGAAACCGCTTTGCGCCCTTACGATCTGAGCTTTTCCCGGTTCGAACTGCTGCGCCTGCTGGCGTTCAGCCGCAGCGGCGCGTTGCCGATCACCAAGGCGTCCGACCGGCTGCAGGTCCACGTCACCAGCGTCACCCATGCCATCCGCCGGCTGGAAGCCAACGGCCTGGTGCAACGCGTCCCGCACCCTACCGACGGGCGGACCACGCTGGTGCAGATCACCGACCGGGGCCGCTCGACCGTCGAGGACGCCACGGTCACGCTCAACGAGCAGGTGTTCTGCGATATCGGGATGTCCGAAAGCGAATCGCAGGCGCTGGTGTCGTCGATCGAAACCCTGCGGCACAATGCTGGGGACTTCTGAGCGCTCACTTAATTGCCCGGCTCTCCCCCGCAAGCGGGTGGGGGTACCCCCAGCCGCGCAGCGGCGAGGGGGCGTGCCCCCACCTCGGGCCATCCTGGCCCGCATCGTCGCCGCGCGCCCTATTCGATGATCGAGGGCACCGGAATCGTCGCGGTGACTGCTGTTCCGGCGCCGGGCCGCGACCGGATGTTCAACGTTCCGCCCACCAACTCGGCGCGCTCGGCCATCGATAGCACACCGTAGCCGCCCATCTCGTCGCCACCGAGCGGATTCTCGAAAGTGTCGAAACCGATTCCGTTGTCGACGATTTCCAGCCGCGCGATGTCGTCGTCCACTCGAAAGCGCAGCCGAGCCACCGATGCATTGGCATGTTTGACGATGTTCTGCAGGCCCTCCTGCGCGATGCGGTAGAGCGCGATCTCAATGTGCTCTGGCAGCCGGACATCGGCCAGCTCGAGCTCCATGTCGAGTCGCGGTATCGACCGGGCCAGGCTGGCAAGCCCGCCGGCCAAGCCAAGATCGTCGAGAACCGGTGGGCGCAGCCCGCCGATCGCCGCCCGTGCTTCCTGCAACGTCAACCCGGCGAGTTCTCTGGCCGCATCGAGTTGTTCGGAGGCTTCCGCCGGATCGTCGCTGACGGCTCGTGCGGCGGCGTCAAGCCGGTACGACAACGTGATGAGGCGCTGCGAAATACCATCATGGATATCACCGGCGAGCCGGCGCCGTTCGATCTCCTGGGCCTCGATGACCTGCTCGACGAACAGCTCGTGTGCCCGCTCCCTGGCCACCAGCTGCCGGTGCAACCGGGCCTGGTGCATGGCCCCGGCGATCAGCCGGCCGATGACCCGCAACAGTTCAACGTCACCCTCGGTGAACTCGCGGCGTGCGACCGTGTGCACGTTGAGCACGCCGACCAGTCCGCCCGGGTCGGTTTCCATCGGCACGGACACCATCGAGGTGAAATCGCGTCCGCGCAGCGATTCGATCGGCAAGTAGCGTGGATCGGCTTCCTTGTCGTGGATGATGACGACGGGTTTACGGTGCCTGGCCACCCAGCCGGAAATGCCGGACCCCAGCGGCAGCCGAATCTTTCCCACCTGGCCGTCGAAAGGCGGTGTCGCGCCGGCGAGGGTCAGCGAGCGATCGGTGTCGTCGAGCACGTGCACGAAGCAGACGTCCGTCCCGGTGGCCGCGGTGATCATCCGGGCCGCGGCAGCGGCCAGCGGTTCCACACCGGGGCCACTGGACGCGGCCTGGATGAGTTCGCGCAGCAGCGCCAACTCGCGGTCGCTGTCAACGAGATCGCGTACCGCATGCGAGCCGCGGGCGCCATTGTCCGGTGCCGCCGGTCCCGGCGCGGTCACTGGTAAATACCTTCCCGCAGCGCAGTGGCCACCGCGCCGGTCCGGTCGCTGACCCCGAGTTTGCGGTAGATCGATCGCAGGTGACTCTTGACCGTTTCCTCGCCGATGACGAGTTTGTTGGCGATGCCGCGGTTGGACAACCCGCTGACCATGTAGGACAGGATTTCGCTCTCGCGTTGGGTCAACCCCTGCCGGGCGCCGGGCCAAAATTCGTCACGCTGCATGCGTGCCGCGGTGTCCGCCGCCCGGGCTGCCATCCCCCGGTCGATCACGGTTTCCCCGCTATGCACTAATTCCAGCTGGCGCACCAGTTCGTCGCTGTTGATGCTTTTCAGCAGATAGCCGCTCGCGCCCACCCGCAACGCCTGGAACAGGTACTGCTCGTCGTCGTAAACCGACAACATCACGACTTTGAGGTCCGGCTCGTGCTCACGTAGCACCTTGCACAGGTCTAATCCGCTGAAGCCCTGCATGCGCACATCGCACAGCACGATGTCGGGTTGCAGGTCGTCGACGACGCTGACCGCCCGGTCGGCACCCACCGCCTGCCCGACCACCAGCACCCGGTCCTTGAACGCCGCCAGCATCGCCTTGAGCCCCTCGATGACCATCTCGTGGTCATCGACCAGGACAAGACGCACCGGCATGGCAACACCCTAAGGCCCGCATCTGTGCGGCGAATCAAGACCGGCGGCGAAGTTGGCCATGCCAATCCCCCTAATGGGGGAGGTTGGCAACGCGGGCCTGGGGCAACCTGTGGGCGTGCGAGCCATAGGTCAGACTCGTCCAGCCCGGACCTTTTGGTGGGATCGGGAACCTCCGGCGGACGCCGATGTCCTGCGCGCGGTGGTTTTCGACGCCGATTCCGCGCTGGCCGATATCGACCGCGACGGTGATACCACGCCCCGAGCCGGTCTCGTCGACTTGGTGATGAGCTTGTTTTGCGCAGGTATCTGGGTGGGCGTGGTGAGCACTCGGCGCCGCGAGTGTGTCGAAACGCTGGTGCGACAACTGATCGGTGACGGACTCGTCGAGACGATCGTGACGGTCGACGACTTACCGGACATGGACGCCGGGCCGGGATCTGACGCCGAGCTCTACCGACTGGCGTTGTGGGAGCTGGGAATAACGCCGCGGGCCGCACTGGCAGTGGCGGGCTCGGGGCGTGGGCTGCGGGCGGCGCTCGCAGCCGAGTTGCCCGCAGTGGTCGTCACCCCCTGCGCCGCCGACCTGCCGTTGGTTGGTGCCGCAGAGATTCGTGCCCGGTACGACGGGCCTGGCCCACTGCTGTCGGCCGACTGCCGGCAGGCACACCGACGCTGGTCCATCCGGCGGCAGCGTGCGGCCTAGCCCGGCGACGATGCAGTGGGGGCACCCCCAGCCGCGCAGCGGCGTGGGGGACGCGCAGCGCGATGAGGAGGAGGCGGGCAATCCTGCCTAAGCCCGGCGACGATGGAGTGGGGGCACCCCCAGCCGCGCAGCGGCGTGGGGGACGCGCAGTGCGATGAGGTGGGGGTACGCCCCCTCGCCGATGCGCGGCTGGGGGTACCCCCACCCGCTTGCGGGGGAGAGCCGGGCAATCCTGCCTAGCCCCGGAGCATCTCGATGACGGCGCTGAAGTCCAAGGCGGCGTTGGCTGCTGCGAACTTGGCGTAGATCTCGGCGGCGTGACTGCCCAGCGGCGCCGCCGAACCGGTTGAGCTGACCGCGTCCATGGCCAGGCCCAGGTCCTTGTTCATCAGCGCGGTCGCGAAGCCCGGTGCGAAGTCGTTGTTGGCCGGCGAGGTCGGGACCGGGCCCGGCACCGGGCAGTTGGTGTGCACTGCCCAGCAGTTTCCGGTCGCGCCGGTGATGACGTCGAAGAGCGACTGTGCCGACAGTCCAAGCTTTTCGGCCAGCAAGAACGCCTCGCCGATCGCGATCTGCTGCACGGCCAGCACCATGTTGTTGCACACTTTGGCAGCCTGCCCGGCACCGGCGGCTCCGCAGTGAATGATCTTGCCCGCCATAGGCTCCAAAATCGGATGCGCGCGACGCACTACCTCCGAGTCGCCGCCGACCATGAATGCCAGGGTGCCGGCGACCGCACCTTTGACTCCGCCCGAAACTGGCGCGTCGAGCGGGGCCACGCCGTGTGAGGCCGCCGATGCGTGGACGTCACGCGCGTCATCGACGGAAATGGTTGAGCTGTCGATGAACAGCGCGCCGTGGCTTGCCGCCGGCAGAATTTCGGCGTAGCAGCGCTTCACCGCATCGCCGTGCGGCAGCATCGTGATGACGACCTCGGCGCCGGCCACCGCCGCGGGACCGCTGTTTGACACCACCACACCGCTGTCGGCGGCGGCCTCGGCGGCCGCGGGCACGGGGTCGAAGCCCTGCACCGTGTGGCCGGCGGCGACCAGGTTCTTCGACATCGGACCGCCCATGTGGCCCAACCCCAAAAACGCGACCGTAGACATTCGGCTAACCCTTCTGCGCCTTCCTAGGCGCTGGCGCGGATCCGTGCGGCCTCGGCTCGGCCGATTACCACCCGCATCATTTCGTTGGTTCCCTCCAGAAGGCGGTGCACCCGTAGATCGCGCACGATCTCCTCCAGACCGTACTCGCGCAGATACCCGTGCTGGCCGTCGATGAAATGGCTGATCTGTGCGGTCATGGATGCCCTCGGAAACGCGAAAAGACGGGAGCGTGGGTTACTAGGACATCCTAGTAAATGGCCCAACGTGGTGGCAGCGGCCCCAGTCGGGTTGCCAATGGACGTCGAAATTAGGGAATTCTCCGGATACGCACCAAGCTGCCGGAGAGGATAATCCCAGGTCTATGAAGCGACTCATCGTGGGGCTGGCAACGACCGTGCTGTTGTGGGGCGGTGTCGCGGGGGTGGTGGGTGCAGGCACCGCCGAGGCCCATCCCAGTCCGGCGCCACAATCCTGGCCCGGCTGCCCCGAGGACCACCCGGCAGGCCCATGTCACTGGTGCCCAGGCGATCCTCCGGTGCAGACCGGCAATCTCCGGGTGAATCCGGTCGTCTGGGACACCAACGTCTGCCACACGTACTGGTACGTCCAGCATGGGCAGGGCAATGTCGCTCAAAACATTTTTGAGGGAGATACGCCGCCAGCGCCGCCTCCGCCGCCACCGGGCCTCAATTTCTGCCCAGTGCCGCCCTGGTGTCCGTGATCTCGTAGGGGTCAGTTGCTCGACGAACGCCTGGCACACGGGCGGTGCTCAGGCATGTGAGGATTGACGGATGACTCGCGCCCATTACCTCTTCGCCCTCGGCGTGGCCCTGCTCGTCCTATCGTTATTCGTG
>Ga0210405_10003425_pt1 | contig 15579 bp, 12 predicted proteins | sample IncBWH11MmetaG_FD_155492 | JGI IMG/M metagenome (GOLD analysis project Ga0210405, IMG submission 155492) | Forest soil microbial communities from Barre Woods Harvard Forest LTER site, Petersham, Massachusetts, United States - Inc-BW-H-11-M | ecosystem: Environmental > Terrestrial > Soil >... | reverse complement strand
CCTGCACCAGTAGCGACCTCAACAACCGCTCCGGGGCAATCGATGGCCGCCCTACGTCGGAGTACAGCTTCGCGAACTTCGGCGACATCTCCTTCAGGATCTCGTCCACCATCTTGCGGATCGGTCGCAACGGATGATCCGCGGGAACACGCTTCTCTGGAGAAATGTAGCTGAACATTCCTTCTTGCAGGTCATCGTCGCCGCGCATTCACTCGCCTCCTTCGCCTTCCTTTTACTCAGACGAGTTCTCTTACATTAAAGTTGCAGTGGAACGGGGTTTTTCAACGAACTGCTAGAACTTTAAATGGACGGTTGCGTTTACCAGGCGCTGACTTTTAGGACTTAGCATATGGTTGGGTGGAGCAACCTCTCCTGCGATTTCCTAATTCATAAAGTTTCAGAATCGAGTAGCATCGAAGCTGGCTATAAGAAACGTGAACAACCGCCACTCCAATACAGCGTGCGCGTACCTCGCCTTGTTAATTTCGGCTCTGGTAGTCGCCCCAGGGGCGAGGGCGCAAGATTACCCTGAGAAACTCCTCAGCACAGACAATGCCTACAATCCCATGCCTAGTCCAGATGGCAGCTACATCGCGTATGTCCGCACGGGATGGGGAGAGAAATCATGGATCGGGTTCGGGCGAGCGAGCCTCGTCTCGGATGTCAAAATAGTGACCGCGAAAGGCGATCCAACATCGCGCACTCTGGCTAAGGATTACTTCCTATCAGGCTGGACACCGGACAGCGCCCGCGTAGTCTGTTTTCGTGATTGGAACTACGCCTTGATTTCGGCAGACGGAAAGCGAACCATTGCGGGACGCATTCCGAACGACCCGAACCATTTTGAGGTTGCCGCGGAGTGGGTTGCCTACTCTCCATCCCTTGAGACGATCATCTGGAGCCGCTGGGCTGACAAATCTCACCGGGCGATCGAAACGCCCACGCGAACAATCGTAAAGGATGCGATGTTTTGGCGAGAGCGCGTGGTGCCGTCGCCAGACGGCCGATACCTCGCTGTTTTTCGCGAAGAATCCCAGACGGACCTCCGTGTCTATGACCTCCGTCTTGCGTCGTGGACAGACCTGGGAAGAATGACCATTCATCCGGACAAGGATTGGTGGTACATCCAGCCAAACTGGAGCCCGTGGTTCGCCGACAGTTCGCTGTTGGTATTTCTCACGGATTCGGCGCTCGTGATCACCAGTCCCGACGGCACGCTGCATACAGAGATGAAGATCGACGGTCACACCGGGTTGCCAGTTGCATCACCTGACGGACAGTCTGTCGCCTATGTTACCTTCGAGCCGCGTCCGAAACAGGCGCGTCCCGATCTACAATTTTGGGGAGGAACGACGATCATGGTGGTGGCCACTTCCGGTGAGTCGAAGTCTCGCGAAGTTACCGTGAAAAATCCCGATGAAGTCTTCGATTTGAAATGGCTGAATAACGACGCGCTCATCTTTGACCGCGTTGCTGATGATGAGTTCTACAAACATGCCCGCATCTGGAAAGTAGTTGTTCCTCGCTAGATCGAGACGAACCGCTCGCAGAGAAAACCGCCAAGTCCTGATTTGTCGGCAAATCGGAAAGGTTCCGGCTAGTACTTGACCTTACCGGTAAGAGCGTTAATCAGGGACGGACCTCGTTTGGCTGATGGGAGGCTCGGTTCTTGTGCACCATGCATGGACCGGCCAGTTTCCGGCAGGAGACCATCTGCGGCGCTCTTGTTGGGTACCTTGGTTCAGTCCCCGTGTCTCACTAATGCAAGTCGAAATGCGTTGCACAAACTGTGCAGTCATTTGCACAGTGTCGAGTGGTTGATGGCGGCAAGTCATTTAGTTTCAGCACGCCGAGATTGGCAACGATGATGCGGGCAAAAACTCGATTTGGGGAGGCTGTGTCTTCACACATGGCACGAATCGGGAGGGCTTTCGGATGAAAAATAAGGTTAGGATGCGCCGGTTCCCCGCAACGTTCAGGAGGGCGACGGTGAAAACAAACAGATTTCGAGATTGCGCGGGATGGGTCGCGTGTATGGCCATTTTATTTTTAATGACGGGGGCACTGCCAAAGCCGGTCTTGGCTGACGGCCTCACAGTTCTCGGCGGCCCCCCAGGCGGCAATTGCGCACAGTCCGTTAGCAGCGGTAAGACAAGCGTTTCTTGCGGCAATGCTGTTTATGGCGACGTTGCTACAGCGTCCGGGAACCTCGCGACGGGAACCTTCGGAGCCACAACTTCGAACAATCCCGTAACGGTCGATCCAATCACCGGTTATTTGGAAGGCTCATCCAGCACCGCGTTTGTTACGATCGCATACAACTTCGCGGTCAGCGGGGTGCAATCCGGAACCGCCGACTTCGGCCTGTCGATGACCGGGCTCCTAAGCCAAAGCTCAACGGGCTGCACCGACACGAACGGCTGCCCAGTTCCCTACGCCTATCTAGGCTTCTCGAACTCGGAAACCCTCATCACTGGGGGTGTGGTACAGCCGCAAGCCCTCTATCAATTGTCGAGCGGTACAACGGATTTCATTGTCGCATCGAGCATAACAAACGGAGTCGCCCAGCTCTACTTAACGCTGCAAGCAAGCGCCGACTGCAACGGAGCTTTTACGTCGTGCTCCGCCACCGCGGATTTTCTCGATCCCGCCACCATAACGGGCGCAACCGTGTATGACTCCAATGGAACTCTTGTCTCTGGGGCAAGCCTGGTTTCGGACAGCGGGTTCAATCCAAATGCGGGTCCAGTTGCAACGCCAGAGCCATCCAGTTTTCTCCTTCTGGGTGCTGCGCTTCTCGGTTTGATTTGCACGACTAAACTAAGAGCGTTCAAGGCATAGTTCTCTCGGCTGGGTTATGTACAGTGGCACGCAGGAAGTGGTATCTGCGACGCTCCTGTAATGACTCTGCCTAGCAACTCCTGATTTGTCGGCAAATCGGAAAGGTTCCGGCTAGTACTTGACCTTACCGGTTTCGGCGTTAAATCAGGACCCATTGGGGAGCGGTGCGCCGCCACTCAGCCATCTTCGGAATCCAGGCGACCGCATTCGGACTCCGAGCAATGCCACGGGAAGGAGAATGAACATCACCAAAGAAATTGAGATCATTTCATTCCAGAGCATAGGCATCGGGTCTCCGATGCAAGAAGTATTTGGGTCTTCTGGCAGATAAAACACAGCGTGTTTCGCAGAAGTCTTCGTAGCGTTCCCGTCTACTCCACCTTCCTGGCTGCTCGAAAACGTCTTTCCGTTTACCTCGAAAGTATAGTGAACAGTCCTGTGGTTGTCCGGTTCAAAGCCAGTGACTGTTCCGACGGTCTCCACGCCCCTTCGTGCCAGCGGATACAAACTGAGGACATTAAAACTCCCAAGACCAATTGCGACAAGGCACGCCCCTGCAAGCCAGAGCAGCAGAAATCTTTTCATGTGGAACCCAGTGAGTCGCCCAGATGAAAGGCGTCTATCTAAAGGTTAATCGACCTAGGCAGGCGACGGCTCGAGGAGTTCCACCGTGTTGTTCTGAACCGCACGCCAGTCAACTCCCGATTTGTCGGCAAATCGGAAAGGTTCCGGCTAGTACTCGACCTTACCGGTTTGCGCGTTTACCAGGAGCTGAGCGAACTGCTGTACACTCGTCGCTAGAAATGCAATTTTCTCCTTCAGTTTTACTACTGGTCCTTTACCCTGTCGTCGGCCTTGCTGCGCCCCTGGTCTTTTTCTCGCTGTGGCCGAAAAAGCTACTACCAGCTCCGAGTTTAGCCGTCGGGAGTGAAGATAATAAAGCGGAGACCGCACGCTTAGGAGCCTTGGTATCGCTTTTCGCTTACGGGAGTTTGATGTGCGGCACTCTCCTCTACCAATTGCTCTCTCCCTTAAGTTTGGACAAAGTTGGTCTACCCTCAAACTCACAAGTATGGACCACGCTGGTCGGTGGATACTTAGGCATATCTTGGGCCGGCGTTTCAATTTGGTTCCTGGCACTGGGAGCCGCAACTGGACGTATGCGGCGCGAAATCCCTGGATTAATGGCTCCGCTGGGACTTCAGATACCCGTTTGGCTAATGGAAGCCTTAGCGGAGGAGACATGGCGGGTTGCGGCAATAGTGGCACTTCTGGCCTCCCGAAACTCACCTCCCTTTTCCATCGCCGCTGTGGGCGTCGCATTTGGCAGCGCGTATCTCCGACTCGGCCTTCAGCGTGCTGCACTCGCTACTCTCGAAGGAGTATTCTTCGGGTTTCTTTTCTTGTGGCAAGGGTCCTTCCTCGCTCCCTTCACAGCTCATCTAGCGGTTCATGCAGTTTATCTATGGGGGGTGGGACAATCCCAGGACCGGGAGAGTCGCAAAACATGGCAGATGCCGGGGACAAAATGTCCGGTTTGTCAGAGAAATTTGAAATTGCCTCAGGTCAAAATGAGCGACGTGTTTGAGTGCCCCTCATGCAAAGCATCATTAAGCGTTTCCGACGGCTATCAAAATGTAATGCGATTCACGGCCGCGTTTAGCTTCTGTTCTTTAATTGTTCTCACAATTCTTCTATTGAAAGACTGGGTGCCTAGTAATCTGGTTTTTTGGTTGACCTACCCGGTATCGTATGGAGTGGCCACTAGCGGTATTTTCCTCTATCGAAGACTGTTCACCCGGCTTTTTCCTCCGCGATTACAACTAGGGACTCCAAACTTCATTACCCTCAATCTCAAAGGTCGCCACGATTCCAAGACGAGCAACGGTGAAGACCACGTCTCCAAGCCATAGGTTCTGCCCGTCAACTCCTGGTAAGTCTAACCGGTCGGCTAACCGGTAAAGTTCGTTTCATTACCAGGGTGTCCCACTCGAATGGAAAATCCAATGGCCCTACAGCTTTGTTAAGCGCCATCCGATTACTACATTTTTACAACATTTCGATGGTTTGACCTGCTGTGAAGGGAATAAGGCGAGAGTGCTGATTTAACGCTATCGGATTCATTTCAAAAGAACTGGCGGAGAGGGGGGGATTCGAACCCCCGGTACAGGTTTTGGCCCGTACAACGGTTTAGCAAACCGCCGCCTTCAGCCTCTCGGCCACCTCTCCGGCGTTTACTTTCAATAGCTTACCACAAACAACCTAATTCACCTGCTGAACAGTTGCTGAACATTTGTGGAGATCGTCCAAAGTCTTCATTGCCGCCAAGACTGCCGGATCGAAGGCTTTGTGGGTCAAGCGAGACGCACTTTGCTCGGTGGCGGCACGACAGCCTTGGTTCGTAGCAGCATTCGGAACGCCAAGCCATGGGTTATGAGAAGGAGGGGCACGTAGGCAGCCAAGATGAAATAACCAGCGCCTAACAAGCCTGGGGTCTCCGGGAGTGATATGCGGCTTCCGAGGTAAAAGGCGAAGAGCAGGTCGGCAGTTCCGAAGATATTGAAGATCCAAGTCAGCGTCGTCCCTGTGCGGGTTCCCAGCGTGGCCAGAGCGAGCAAAGCCAGAATGGCGCTTATGAAATCGCCGTAAGCTACTGGTTGAGCAAATGCTGCCGGCAACTCTGGAGATACAACCCCCGGCAGCACAAATGCCAATCCGAGGAACCTGAACCCATGCAGCAGCAAGATGGGCTTCAGATTCTCGGGGCTGGGGTGTCCCCTTAGCGCTGGCCAAATATAGTGCCACGCTACTGCTCCCCAAACAGCCAAGCCGAACGCTGAACTGAGTGCGAACAAAACTGGAGATGGCATGATCGATCCTTTCCGGCGCAATTCGCGCTACCACTTCTTGAAATGTGTCGAGCTCCTGAAATTTATCGGGTTGGTTTCTGAATGATTGTTACTCCTCGTTCCGACGTTTCGAGACAGAATGAAATGCTCGCTGCGGTCCCGGCTGCAGTGGCCAGATTCACTTATTGGCAGGGCTATCTCGCAGTAGTATCCCGAGCGGCAAGAGTGGCCCGACCGGAATGAACTGCTCGTCCATGAGGTTTTCCTTCGAGAGAGGCAGGCTTTCGATGAGGGCTCGAGCCTCTTCCACGTCCTTGCAGTTCAGCAGGAAGATAGCGCCCTTGCCGTCACCGCGCGTGAACCACTGCTGAATCTTTCCGTCGAGATACAGGGGAACGGTCGCACGAATTTCGGCGGGCATGATTTTCATGACTTGCTCGACCGTAACCCCCGGTTTTGGCGTAAGGATCGTCAGCACGCCGGTGATCTTAGGCTGCGGTGGCGTGGACTGGCCTTGCGCCAGGGGCGCCAGGACGGTCGCGAACGCCAGCAGCGGATACAACATTTCCATCCTCATTGTTCAGCTCCTTTGATCCCTCACGGAATTTGGATCTTGTGTGGTACCATCGGGTACCAACACTCGTTTAGACGCTTGCGAGGGGAAAAGGTTACGCCCCGAGCAAAAAAGCTCACGGAAACTAATTAAAATGGTGGTACTATAGGGTACCAGCATCATCAAGGAGAGGGTGATGGCTACGGCATCGGTGTCAAAAGGCCGCCAGAAAGGCGGCGACGAAGCCGCGGTGCGTGCGCGCATCCTCGACGCGGCCTTTGCGGCGTTCATGAAGAGCGGCTACGCAACGACCAGCACGCTTGAGATCGCGACGTGCGCGCGCGTTTCGAAGCGAGAGCTTTACGCGCTAGTTGGCAACAAACAGGAAATGCTGATCGCCTGCATCAGCGAGCGCGCCAAGCGATTTGACGTGCCCGCTAACCTGCCGATACTGCGCGATCGCGAGACCCTGGAGCAGGTGCTGGATTCTTTCGGGACCAAGCTCGTCCGTGAGGTAAGTGATCCCACGGTCATTGCCGTATTCCGGCTGGCGATCGCCGAGGTGGTCCAGGCCCCAGAAGTGGCGCGTGCCCTCGACTCTATAGGACGCGAGGCAGCCCGCGCCGCCCTGCGTAAAATCATGGCCGAGGCCCAGGCGTCCGGACTGCTCACGGGCCGTCCAGCCGAACTTGCCGAGCAGTTCGCCGGGTTGCTCCGGCGCGATTTGATGGTCAGCCTGCTGCTTGGCGTCACCGAGCGACCGAACCCCCGCGAAATCGCGGGACGTGCCCGCGACGCCGCAGCCGCCTTCCTGCAACTTCATCCGCTACCAAATGACACGCCAGCCTGTTGACAACTTTCCCCTTGCGGACGAGAATCTAGTGGTAGGCGAACAAAAGGCGAATATCAAAACTGCTATGATTGCCCTCTCGCGGAAGCCCGGAAAACTCGATACAGGTCTCATTGGACGAGGACTTGAAGGATTTCAGAACCGCGCGGCCGTCGAACTTCAGCCGTGCGGAGTTACGGAACTCGATGCGGTGCTCGGTGGTGGTTTTCCCCGCGGCACCCTCGTGGAATTGTGCGGCCCTGCTTCATCCGGGCGGACAAGTCTCGCTTTCTCCTTACTCGCGCAGTCCACGGAGCGGCAGGAAGCGTGCGCGTTCGTCGATGTTTCGGATTCGCTCGACCCGATTTCTCTGGCGGCTGCGGGAGTGGAACTTCCGCGACTGCTTTGGGTTCGATGCGGAGATACCGACGGCCGGGGACCGGATTTCAAAGCGTCTTCGTACTTTGTTCCTCCGGAGAAAGAAACGGGAAAAACTGGCGGTTTCTATTCCGGGGGTAATAAACCGCTGGCGGTACATGGTTGGCGGCACCCGCGCGAATTGATGCGCGGCGTGGATAAGGCCATTCCTTCTCCGATTGGAAAGCAAGCGGCACCTGCGGTGTCGGCACAACTTCATGTCGTCGCACGTTGCGCGGGAGAGCAAGTCGAACGAGACAGGGAGCTTCCGCGACGAGGTTTTCGGACTCAACGATCTTTGCCGTCGCTTCGCGAATCGAGTCCGCTACCGCCCCAGGCGCGAAGCGGCGGCACCAGCGCGAAGCCATGGAAACGGCTCGAACAAGCGCTGAAGACAACGGACCTGCTGTTGCACGGCGGCGGATGGGGTGTGGTGGTCGTCGATCTCGGCGGAATCTCTTGGGTGGATGCGCGCCGCATCGAGTCGAGCACCTGGTTTCGTTTTCGGCGTGCGATCGAGAACACACCGACGATATTACTTTTGCTGGGAGAAGAGTCCTGTGCGAAAAGCTGCGCTTCTCTGGTTCTGCGTTGCCAGCGAAAAGCGGACAACTGGCGCCGAGCCGCGGCAAGTGTTGAAACCGGAGTTTCTACGTTCGAGGGGTTTGAAGTTCAGGGAGAAGTGACGCGTTCGCGAGTGTTGTCGCAACCCGCCGAGTCCGCTCGCTGGCAGACGCATACGCCATAAGCAGCTAGAAGGTCCTATTTGTTTCCCTTTCCTCTACCAAGTTCAGGGGACGCACGTTGGCTTTCGCATGTCTATTCGCTCCAGATTTTCCCGTGCAGGCGGTCGTTCGTGTTGAGCCGGACCTGCGGGGTAAACCCGTTGCGATTCTTGCGGGCGCTCCTCCGCTGACGAAGGTATTCGCCGTCAATCGAGAAGCTAGAAACCTTGGCGTCGAAACTGGGATGACGAAAGTGCAAGCGGAAGCGTTCAAAGGAATCTCCTGGCGATGGCGTTCCCCTTCAGAGGAAGCGACGGGGTATGCCGCGCTTCTCGATTGCGCGTGGACGATTTCGCCACGCGTCGAGGATGGTGCAAAGCGGGAAGAGCAGGATTTTGCCGACACAGTGGTGTTGGACATTGCCGGTTGCGAAAAACTTTTCGGTCCTCCAGAAAAAATCGCGCACGACCTAAAGCGTGTTGCCTCGGAAGTGGGACTTGAAACGAACATCGCCGTCGCCGGAAGTCCTTTAGCCGCCGTTTGCGCGGCGCAAGGTTTCGCGGGAGTTACGGTGGTTCCTGCCGGAGAGGAAGGTCTTCGTATCGGAAGCCTTTCGCTCGAAGCTCTCCGCATTCCATTCGAGTTCGTTGAGACCTTGAAGCGCTGGGGTATTCATACTTGTGCAGAATTTGCGTCCCTTCCCGAAATTGCCCTTGTCGAGCGATTGGGACAGGAAGGACTCCACTGGTGGCGTTTGGCACGCGGCGCGGAAGTTCAGCCACTGATCGCCAAAGAATTGCCCTCGAACTTCGAAGAGCACATGGACTTGGACTCACCAGTGGAACTACTGGAGCCTTTGCTCTTTGTTCTGAATCGGCTTCTGGAACAGTTGTGCGCGCGGCTGCGTATGCACATTCTCGCCATCGGAGAGATCAAGGTTACGCTCACGCTGGAACGCAACGACTCACGCACGAAGGAACCAATCTTTCACACCCGGACGATTCGACTCCCGGTGCCGGCGCGAGATAGCAAGCTCCTTCTGAAACTCTTGCAGCTCGATCTTGAGAAGCACCCTCCCTCTTTGCCTGTCACCGTCGTTCGCATGTTGGCGATTCCCGTGAAGCCACCCGCGCAGCAGCTCGGGTTGTTCCTGCCGCTGTCTCCCGATCCAGGGCGTCTTGAGGTCACGCTCGCACGCATTCAAAGCACGGTAGGGGAAAACCGTGTCGGTGCACCCGTCGTCCTTGATACGCACAGTCCCAATGCCTTTCAGCAGAACCGTTTTGTTTTGCCGGAATTGAAAGAAAAGCGACGGGTCACGGAAAGACAAACAACGGCAGCGATGCGACTTTTCCGGCCTCCGCTTCCGGCGACCGTTGATTTTAAGGAAGGAAAACCGACGTTTTTCGGTTGCGAAGGCGCGCGCAGGCGAATCCTGGCGTTCGCCGGACCGTGGAGAACGAAAGGTGATTGGTGGTCGGAAACGAAGTGGGCACGCGATGAATGGGACATCAAAGTGCGGCCGTTGCGTCAGGGAGTTCAATCCGAAAGTAGCCGGGTAAGTGAAGAAGAGACCGCGCTGTACCGCGTCTACAAGGACCTGCGTGCGAAGCGCTGGTTCGTGGAAGGAATCTACGATTGAAATACGTCGAGCTCCATTCCTCGTCCGCATTCAGTTTTCTCGAAGGGGCTTCGCGTCCGGAAGACCTGGTGTCTCGCGCGAAGGAACTGGAGATGCCTGCCATAGCTTTGGTGGATCGTGACGGTGTGTATGGCTCTCCGCGATTCCACATGGCGGCAAAGTCCGTGGACATTCGCGCGCACATCGGAGCCGAGATTTCCGTCGAAGGTTTTGGAACCCGAGCAGGTTTGCCTTCGTGGATGCCGAATTCCTTCTCGTCTCGACCCGTGCGATTGCCTCTGCTCGTGGAAAACCGGACTGGGTATCAGAATCTGTGCCGTCTCATGACGCGCTACAAGTTGCGCGAAAAGGAAAAAGGAACAGGAACGGCCACATTGGAAGAAATCGCCGAACATGCCGAAGGTTTGGTTTGTTTGACGGGCGGCGAGGAGGGCGTGCTGGCCGCTTCGCTTTCGGGCAAGGGTTATGACGAAGCGCGGAAGAATATTGAGAAGCTGACGGCTCTCTTTGGGAAAAAGAATGTCTATGTTGAAGTGCAGCGCCACTGCGACCCCATCGAAGAGCGTCGCAACCAGGCGGGAGTGCGGCTCGCCGGAGCATTAGACCTGCCCCTTCTCGCCACAAATGGTGTGCGTTACGCCCGCGCGCCTGAGCGCGAAATTCTGGACGTCTTCACCTGCATTCGAAACCATTGCAAGCTCGAAACCGCTGGACGGCTTCTCGAACGAAACGACGAACGCCATCTTCGTTCGGGGGAAGAGATGATTCAACTTTTTTCGGATCTGCCTCGCGCCATTCACAATACCAGCGAACTCTCTGCAAGACTCGGGTACACACTGGCCGAGCTCGGCTACGAATTTCCACGCTATCCCGTTCCCGAAGGAGAAACGATGGATTCGTTTCTCCGAAAACGGACTGAAGAAGGATTTCACAACCGCTATGCCGTCAAACGCGACGAGGAATTGTTTGAACGCGCCAAAAAACAAGTGCAGCGGGAACTCGCACTGATTGAAAAGCTACACCTCGCCGGTTACTTCCTGATCGTCTGGGACATCATCCGATTTTGCCGCGCGCAGACAATTCTCGTGCAGGGGCGCGGTTCGGCTGCAAACAGCGCTGTCTGCTATTCCCTGGGAATCACAGCGGTCGATCCTGTCGGCATGGAACTGCTCTTTGAACGGTTTCTCTCGGAAGAACGCGGCGAGTGGCCGGACATCGATCTCGACTTGCCGAGCGGTGACCAGCGGGAGAAGGCGATTCAATATGTGTACCAGCGGTACGGCCAGCTTGGGGCAGCGATGACAGCAAACGTCATCACCTATCGGGACCGTTCCGCTGCGCGAGAAGTGGGCAAAGCGCTTGGATTCGATCAGGGAACCCTCGACCATCTTTCGAGCGTGGTGAACAGCGGCGAATGGCGCGGCCCTTCGGATAACTTCGAAAATCACTTTCAGCAAGTGGGCTTCGACCTGAATCACCCTCGCGTCCGAAAATACTGGGAGTTGTGCGAACGCATCCAGGACTTGCCGCGGCATCTGGGCCAGCATTCTGGCGGAATGGTGGTTTGTCAGGGACAACTCGATTCGGTCGTACCTCTGGAACCAGCGACGATGCCAGGACGGGTCGTCGTGCAATGGGACAAGGACGATTGCGCCGACATGGGCATCGTGAAAGTGGATTTGCTCGGCCTCGGGATGATGGCCGTGCTCGAAGATTGTCTGGAACTCATTCCCAAACACTACGGCGAGCCGATCGATCTGGCGCAGCTTCCTCCCGACGATCCTCCCGTCTATGAAACGTTGCGACGTGCGGACACGGTTGGAATGTTTCAGGTCGAAAGCCGGGCGCAGATGGCTTCACTGCCGCGCAATGCTCCGGTCAAGTTTTACGATCTTGTCGTACAGGTGGCCATCATTCGGCCCGGCCCCATTGTTGGAAAAATGATGCATCCCTACATGCGGCGGCGGCAAGGGAAGGAATCCGTCGCTTATGCTCATCCTTCGCTCGAACCCGTATTGAAACGAACTCTAGGTGTACCGCTGTTTCAAGAACAACTGCTCCGCATCGCCATGATTGCGGCGAATTTCACAGGTGGTGAAGCGGAAGACCTGCGCAGAGCGATGGGGTTCAAGCGTTCCGAAGAACGCATGCGCAAGATCGAAACGAAGCTGCGGAGCGGGATGACCCAGAACGGCTTCAGTCCCGAAACGCAGGAAGAGATCATCACGCAAATTACATCGTTCGCACGCTATGGGTTTCCAGAATCGCACGCAGCGAGTTTCGCTTTGATCGCCTATGCAAGCGCCTATTTGAAATTCCATTATCTGGGAGCGTTCACGGCGGCATTGCTCAACAATCAGCCAATGGGTTTTTACAGCCCGGCAGTGCTTGTGCACGATGCGCAGCTGCATGGCCTGCGAGTGAAACCTATCAACGCCCTACATTCCGAATGGAACTGCACCATCGAGCACACGATTAAAGGTGACAAGGATATTCCGTGTCTGCGCGTCGGGTTCCGTTACGTACGGGGGCTGAGGCAGACGGCGGTGGACAAGATTGTCTCGGAGAGGCAGAAACGCCCGTTCGAGGGGATTGATGATCTGGTCCGCCGTGTCCCGGAACTGCAGAAAGAGGAGCTGGTGACGCTCAGCGAAATTGGTGCGCTGAACTCTCTTGGAAGGGGAATGCATCGAAGAACTGCTCTGTGGCAAGTGGAACGCGCGGCCCGGCTTGCCGGGCCGTTACTGGATGCGATTCCAGAGCAAATGGAATTGTCGCCACTGCGTCAGATGACGGAAGAAGAGCGCCTCGTTGCGGATTTTCACGGCTCGGGCATGAGCACTGGCCCGCATCCGATGACGTATTGCCGGGAAGCCCTATCCAAGCTCCAAGTAAAACGAGCCTGCGATTTACCTCGGGTGCCGGACGGGCAATACACGCGGGTAGCGGGATGCGTAATCGCTCGGCAGCGTCCGGGAACAGCGAAGGGCTTCGTCTTTTTGAGTCTGGAAGATGAGACAGGAATTTCGAACGTGATTGTGAATCCTGACCTTTACGAGAAATACCGTGTGGTGATCAACCATGAGAAATTCCTTCGGGTTGAAGGCGTCCTGCAGAACCAGGATCACACTATATCCATCAAGGCTTCCCGCGTCCTACCCATTTCGCTTACCGCAGCCGAAACGCAATCCCATGATTTCCACTAGCTACGGCGCCTACTTCCGGTTTGCCCGTTATCCGGAAGGATCGATTTCATGGACGATGGGCTGGTGCCCTACGTGGTACCCTCTGAGTCTCGTTTGGAGAATTCGCCACGAGATTCCAGCGACGAGAGATGACGGAGCGAAAATATGGCGCTTATTACCCGGAGACACTTCGCTCGGCAAATGGCGTTTGCCGCTGCACTCTGTGGACGCCCGCTTTGGGCGATAGCTGAATCGCACCGGCTTTTCGACGCGGATAAACAGAATGGCGCTCCGCCGGACCCGCAGACGATCCGCAAGCTGGCTTCCCAAATTGTCGGTCAAGTAATCACGCCCGAAGCCGCCGATTACGACGCGGCGCGCTCAATCTTCAACCGCGCGTTCGATCGGCGTCCCGCGGTGATCGTGCGCTGCGGTAGCCCCTCCGATGTCGCGCGCTCGCTCGATTTTGCCCGGGCCCAGAGTTTGCCACTGGCGGTGCGTGCCGGAGGCCACAGCCGGCTCGGGTTCGGGATGTGCGATGGCGGCGTCGTAATCGACCTCTCCGCGATGAAACGAGTCGAAGTAGACATCAGCAAACGAGTGGCCCGCGCAGAGGCTGGGGCTCTCGTGCGTGACCTCGACACTGCTACCCAGCACTTCGGGCTAGCCACAACCTCAGGTGGCTGCCCCACCGTCGGAATTGCCGGCTTTACGCTCGGAGGGGGAGAAGGTCGTTTGATGGAGAAGTACGGCGCCGCATGCGACAACCTGCTATCGGCGCAAGTGGTGACCGTGGACGGGAGAGAGGTCGAAGCCAGCCCGAAGTCCAATCCAGATCTTTTTTGGGCCATTCGTGGGGGAGGAGGCAACTTTGGTGTGGTCACGGCGCTGGAGTACCAGCTCCATCCGGTCGACCAGGTTCTGTCGGGAGCCCTCACCTACCCGCCCGGACGCATTCCAGATCTCCTGCAGGCTTTCGTCAAGTTTCTTGCTGGGGCCCCTGATGAAATGGACGCGTTTGCCCAGCTGTTGCCATCCAAACATGGCCGAAGACTCAAAGTCGATCTCTGCTATTGCGGCGATCCCGGAATGGGGAATGACTTGCTCCGGCCGCTGCGCGCTTTCAAGCCGCAGGATGACAGCGTCAAGATCATGTCCTACCTGGAAGCTCAGGCGGCCGGTGGATTTCTTGCAGCGCCCGTTGCGCACTTCCAAACAAATCTCCTTCTTCGAGAACTCAGCGGTGCTGCCATTGCGGCAATTACAACGGCGATCAACGATGCGCCAGCCACATGCAAGGTGATCATTGTACCGTTGCGTGGGGCTGTTAGCCGTGTAGGTATGACCGATACTGCATTTGCTCTCCGGCAGCCGGGTCATGAAATAGACATGGCGGGTGTTTGGAACACTCCCGCAGTGAAGGCGGAAGTGGTGCGATGGGTCCAGGCTACGCGCGATAGTTTACAGCCCTTTGCGCATGGAGTGTACGTCAACCAGTTGGGTGATACGAGTGACCAACTGGTCCGCTCGGGCTATGGGCCGAACTATGCTCGCCTCGTGGAGATCAAGAAAAAGTACGACCCAAACAACATGCTACGACTCAACCAAAACATCAAGCCCGATAGCGCCTCGAACACTTAAAAACCTGTGCGTGCGTTGCTGGGGCCGAATTGTCAGCTAACCGGAAACTGGCGTACACCGGTGTGTTGTTAGGTAAAAAGAGCCGGCTGCTCGGACGCATCCTCAGGGTCGCAAAAGTTGCTCAGGCCAACGCCAACAAGGCGGAATCGCTGCTGCGAGCTCAAGCCGACACGTTCCCGGAGGGAGAGGGCGATATTCGTCAGCTCCTCGCAAGAAGTCGGTGGAGTAATTGGCGTGTGGCTGCGAGTAAGAATCTTGAACTCGCTGGTTTTCAGTTTCAGTACAACAGTGCGGGCGATTCGTGATTCTTTGTGGGATGCGACCCATGTGTGCTCCGCAAGTCTGCGGATCATCGGCTCCATCTCGGTCAGGAAGACGTCCTGTTCGAAGGTGTCCTCGGCGGATATGGATTGTGTTTGTCTGTCAGGGACTACCTCGCTGTTGTCGATTCCCCGAGCCAACTCGTGGAGGCGCACGCCATAACGGCCGAGGTGGCCTTCCAGTTTTGCCAAATCCATTCGCCGCAGGTCGGCGATCGTTTGTACCTCAAGCTGCTTCAGTTTTTCTTCCGTGACTTTGCCTACTCCGGGTAGACGGTCGACGGGCAGCGGCAATAAAAACGAATCTATTTCTTCCGGTTGTATGACAAAGAGCCCATCCGGTTTTTTCCAATCCGAAGCAATCTTCGCGAGGAATTTGTTCGGCGCCACGCCTGCGGATGCCGTCAAGCTCAGTTCTGAGCGGATCTGTTCGCGAATCGTGCGTGCCACTTGTGTTGCGGTAGGCAAGCCAGTCTTGTTCTCCGAAACGTCGAGATAGGCTTCGTCGAGGGACAACGGTTCAATCAAGTCCGTGTGCCGTTTGAAGATTTCGCGCACTTGGCTAGAGACCGCCCGG
>Ga0210405_10003424_pt1 | contig 15582 bp, 14 predicted proteins | sample IncBWH11MmetaG_FD_155492 | JGI IMG/M metagenome (GOLD analysis project Ga0210405, IMG submission 155492) | Forest soil microbial communities from Barre Woods Harvard Forest LTER site, Petersham, Massachusetts, United States - Inc-BW-H-11-M | ecosystem: Environmental > Terrestrial > Soil >... | reverse complement strand
CGCCTGCAGCACCTGGATCAGGCCCTGATCGAACAGCGAGACGCTGGTCGGGGCTTGCCCGTCCTTTGGCCCATCCTTCGTTCCGAGCGCGAGGTGCGCGACCTGGCCTGCGACACCGAGCCCCTCGAGGTTCTGACGGTCGTCGGGATTGGGGGCGGCGTTCGGAACATAGGCGATGGCCTGTGGCGCTTGTCCGATCGGAATGTTTGCGATCACGGTGTTGCTCGCGGTATCGATCGCCGCGAGCGCGTCGCCATTCTCCAGCCCGACATAGACCCGGCTGCCATCGCCCGACGGCCACACACCGTGCGGAAGATTGCCGACCGGGATGGTCGCGACCTCGGAAAAATCATCAGTGCGGAAAATCTTCACCTGGTTCAGGCCGCCAATCGTGACATAGGCGAACGAGCCCTTGGCGGTATGCGCGAAATTGACGTGGTTGGTGATCGGGCCGGTATCGATCGTCTTGATCAGATTGAACGGCGGCTTTGCATTGAACACCTGCGTCTTGCCGACGTCCTTGAGCGTGAACCACACCTGGTTGCCGTCCGGCGTCGCCGCGATGTTCGGGCAGAACGGGCTCTCCTGCTTGACCTTCGCAATAATCTTGTGATCATAAACGGTGACGACGTCCGTCTCGGGATTGAAGGACGAGCAGATATAGCCGTATTTGCCGTCGGGCGAGAAAATCTGCATGCCGGGTCCGCTGGGCGTCATAATGCGGGTCTTCTCTCTGAACGTCTTGCCATCAATCACGGAGACATAGTTCTCGCCACGGACGGTGACCCAGACCTCGCGGCCGTCCGGTGTAAAGAACGCTTCATGCGGCGAGCGTCCGACATACGTCACATGCTTGACGGAGTTCGTCGCTGTGTCGATGAAGGTCACTGAATTCGATCCGATCGAAACCACTGCGAGCGTCCGATGATCGGGCGAATAGCCCAGGCCATGGACCAGAACCTGCCCCCTGTAGAGCGGGCTGAAATTGGCAGGCTGCGGGTCGCCCAGCTTGATCACGCCGAGGAGTTTGTTGTCCACCGGGTCCGTGACCGAGAGGGTGTTTGAGAATTGTTCCGCAGCGTAAACGCGATCGTGATGGCTGATCGGGATATCGGGCGCGGATAGCGCGCCGGGCGCCTGTCCTGCCCACGCACCGCCATTGGTCGCAAGGATGGTCCCTGCAAGAAGAATGCTCTTCCAGATCGTCATGGTTTGCTCCTAGTGTTTCATTCCAGATGACATGTCCATCTGCATGCCGGAGTGGCGATGCTCGACCGGAGTCGAGGCCGGTTGCTGTTGGGTCGGAGCAGGTGCGGAATCGGTTGCGGGTTCGCCGATCGCAAGCTTCATGGCGGCAATCTCCTGCATCTGGTCGACGATGATTTCCTGCGCGATGCGTCTGAGCTGTTCGTTCTTGCCGTAGCGCAATTCGATGATCGCCATGTCGACCGCGCCTTGATGATGCGGCGACATCATGGCCACGAAATCGCGGTCGATATCACCGGTCGGCTTGATCGCCATGTCGTTCATCATCTTGGCCATCGCGTCGTCGTTCTCCTTCAAGAACGGAGCTTCATCGGTGGCAGCTGCCGTCGTCGGCTGCGCGGCCGGGTGAGCCTCGTGCGCAATCAGATGTGACGGAAGGGCAAACGCGAGCAAAAGGTGCGCGCCAAGGACCGCGGTCCTGAGACGCGGTTTCAAAAGCCTGCCTGACAGCGCCGTTGCGAGGGCACGAAACGATGAGTCGTACATTGTGATCTCCAAAAGCGGTTGTTACCGGCGGTCTGCCCGGCGAGAGCCAACCGGGCGGGAAACGCCTTGGCCCGGATGAGCGCAGAGCCGGCTGCGCCGCGGCATGTGAAGTCGCTCAGTGCTGCATCTGCAAGTTCATCGGCTCGGTGTGTGCAGCCATATTTTCGTTCAGGTTGGCCATGATCACGATCGAGCCTCCGAGGACCAATAATACGATGAGCACGCCAAACGCGAGTGCCAGGATATTATTGGTATTGTCGGGTCCGGTGGTGATGTGGAGAAAGAACACCAGGTGCACGCCCATCTGTGCGATGGCAAGAACGACGAGACCGGCCGGTACGCCAGGTGTCCAGAGTACCGAGGTATTTGCGACCCAGAAGGATGTGATCGTCAGGATCACAGCGAGCAGCAAGCCGATCGTGTGGACGAAAAACCCAGAAAACGTTCCTTGCTCCGAGACCGAGATTCCTGGTCTATCTCCCGGTGCAACATCCCAACGCGTTTCAGTCATGGAACGACTCCCATCAGATAGACAACCGTGAATATCAGGACCCAGATGATGTCGAGCGCGTGCCAGAACAGGGAGAAGCAGTGCAGGCGGCGCTCCACAACGGGGCTGAAACCCCTCATTGCGAGCTGAATCATCATGAGAACCAGCCAGCTCAGTCCAACCGCCACATGCAGCCCGTGGCAACCGACCAGCGTAAAGAAGGCGGAAAGAAACGCGCTGCGTTGCGGGGTCGCCCCTATCGCAATCATGGTCGCGAACTCGCGAAGCTCGAGGCTAAGAAATGCCGCTCCCAGGAGGAATGTGACCCCGGCGCCCAGGAAGGTGCCGAAATAGCCTCGCGAATTGATGGCCAACGACATCAGCCCACAGCTGTAGCTTGAGAGCAGAAGAAAAGCAGTCTCCATCGCGACGGTCTGTTGATTGAACAACTGAGAACCTGTTGGACCGCCAGCAGTCGCTCTTGCGAGCGCGGCATAGCCCGCAAACAGCGCCGAGAACATCACGATGTCACTGAGGAGGAAAATCCAGAACCCATAACTGACGACGATTCGCTTAGGCGCTGGACCCGCCTCGCTGGTGTTCACCAGTTCGCCTTCGTGGACATCATCAACCCCGACTGCGATGTTCATAGCGATATCTCCACCGGGTGGCTCTGATCGAAGAGGGCGACCTGTTCCGCAGGGATCTCAACTTCGTCTTCCACGCGGAACATGAAGCAGAGCAACGTCACGGCTGCGCCAAGCAGTCCCACGCCGGCCATCCACCAGATGTGCCAAATCAGAGCGAAACCGGTGAGCACCGCGAAGAATGCAGTAACGAAACCGGTCGGACTGTTCTTCGGAACTTCGATCGGTTCGTACTCGCGCCGCTGCACGGACCGTTCTTGCCTTGCGTGCACGCGCTGTTTTTTTGCCCAGAAGGCGTCGATTTCGCCGACGTGCGGCAGCATTGCAAAATTCCACGCTGGAGGTGGCGACGACGTGGACCATTCGAGTGTGCGTCCGTTCCATGGATCACCCGTCGTGTCGCGCAGCTGCTCACGGGCGCGAATAGACACCACGAGTTGAACGATCTGGCAGACAATTCCGGCCAGAATGACGACTGCGCCTGCCTCGGCGGCCAACAGCCAGGGCTGCCAAGAGAGAACATCGTAGTGCTGCAGGCGGCGGGTCATGCCCATCAGCCCAACCACATAGAGCGGCATGAAAGCGAGATGGAAGCCGATGAACCAGCACCAGAACGAGGCGGCTCCCCAGCGTTCGTCCAGCTTGAACCCGAATGCCTTGGGAAACCAGTAGTTGTAGCCGGCCATGCACCCGAACAGGACGCTCGGGATAATGACATGATGGAAATGAGCGACCAGGAAGACACTGTTGTGCACCTGCCAGTCGACCGCCGGCAAGGCCAGCAGCACTCCGGTCAAGCCGCCGAAGACGAACGTCACCATGAAGCCGACGGTCCACAGCACCGGTACCGTGAATCGAACTCGGCCGCCGTACATCGTGAACAGCCAGTTGAAGATCTTGACGCCCGTTGGCACCGCGATGAGCATGCTCGTTATGCCGAAGAAGGCGTTGACGCTTGCACTGGCACCCATGGTGAAGAAATGATGCAGCCAGACCGTGTAAGAGAGCACGCAGATCGCCATGGTCGCACCGACCATCGAGCGATAACCAAACAGCGGCTTGCCGGAGAATGTCGCGCTCACCTCCGAAAAAATGCCAAATGCAGGTAGCGCGAGGATATAGACTTCGGGATGGCCCCAAATCCAGAACAGGTTCACGTACATCATGGCGTTGCCGCCGGCGTTCACGGTAAAGAAGTGAAAGCCGAGGTAGCGATCGAGCAGCAGCATTGCGAACAGCGCAGTGAGCACCGGAAATGCCGCGACGATGAGCAGGTTCGTCGCAAGCGCGGTCCAGCAGAACACGGGCATGCGCATATAGCCCATTCCAGGAGCCCGCAGCTTCAGGATCGTGGTGACGAAATTGACGCCGCTCAACAAGGTCCCGACGCCCGCGATTTGCAGCGACCAGAGATAGTAGTCGACGCCGACGCCGGGCGAGAATTGGAGCTCGCTGAGCGGCGGGTAGGCGACCCAGCCGGTCTTCGCGAACTCGCCGATGGCAAGCGATACATTCGTCAGGAGCACGCCTGACGCGGTGAGCCAAAGGCTGATCGAATTCATCGTCGGGAACGCGACATCGCGGACGCCGAGCTGCATCGGCACGGCAAAGTTCATCAGTCCGATCACAAGCGGCATGGCTACGAAGAAGATCATGATGGTGCCATGCGCCGAAAAGATCTGGTCGAAATGCTCGGGCGGCAGATATCCCTGCGCTCCGCCGGCCGCGACCGCCTGCTGCGTTCGCATCATGATGCCGTCTGCGAAGCCGCGCACGAGCATGAGCATCGCAAGCACAAGATACATGACGCCGATACGCTTGTGATCGACGGACGTAAGCCATTCGCGCCAAAGATACAGCCAGGATCCCTTCGCGGTGACCCAAGCCAGAGCCGCGAGAATGATAACGCCGATGCAGGCGACCGTGCCCATGATGATCGGCTGATGAACGGGAATAGCGCTCCAGCTGAGCTTGCCGAGGAGGTTCATCGTTCTGCCCTCATGGATTTTGGATAGCCGACACAGAGGCCGTCATCTGGTTGCAATCCGGCGCTCAGGATGCCGGCAAACAGGCCGGGGGCGATCGACCGGTAAGTGAACGGCGCGACCGCTTTGCTAGGCTTGACCAGAGCCGCATAAGCCTGGGCGTCGAGCACGGGCCCGGAACTGCGCGTTGAAGCAACCCACTCCGCAAAGGCTTCGGGTGTGACCGCGTCGACATTGAAGTGCATGTCGGCGAAGCCCTCGCCGCTGAAATTCGCCGACATGCCGCGATACGTTCCGGAATGATCGGCCTGGAGGTTCAGATGCGTCACCATTCCGGCCATGGTGTAGATCTGGCCGGCGAGCTGCGGCACGAAGAAGCTGTTCATGACGCCCGATGACGTCAGCTCGAAGCTCACCGGCGTGCCAACCGGGATTGTCAGGTGATTGACACTTGCGACGCCTTCCTCCGGATAGACGAACAGCCATTTCCAGTCGAGCGAGGCGACCTGAACCATCACAGGCTTGGCGGACGAGGGAATCGGCTTGGGCGGATCGAGATCATAAGCACCGATCCAGGCGACGGAGCCGACGAGGAGGACGGTCATCAACGGGATTGACCAGACCAGCAACTCGAGACGCCCCGAATAGGCGAACTCTGGCTGGTAGCCGGCGCGGCGGTTCGACGCTCGAAACCAGTAGGCGACCGCCAATGTCGCAAGCACGGTTGGGATCACGATCGCCAACATGATTCCAAGCGAATCAAACAAGATCAGCCGTTCGGCTGCGGCGACGGGTCCTTTGGGATCGAGGACGCCCTCAGAGCAGCCGCTGAGCGCAGCGGCAGACACCAGGAGGAGGACGGGTGAACTGTATCGCATCTCAGACCTCCTCTCGCTCGGTGATGGCGGCGTGGCACATGGTTTGGATGGCTCGACAGCGATGTTCGGCTTGCGAGGATGGAGAAGCTGCCCAAGCCGAAGGCGCAAACAGGATGCGGGACTCGCGATTGGCGCCACCGGCGATCAGCAGAGCCGCAAAGAGCACGAAAAGGTAGGCGATCGAGAAAGCGAAAAGACGATGAGCCGCTACCCTGTCGGCAGCGCTGCTCCGGGCCAGTCGCGCGGCGAGCGCAACGAAGATCGCTCCGCACACAAGCGTGGTCGCGCCATAGACGCGCCCGGTGAACCCGAGCATCCATGGCAGCTCCGAAATTGGCAGCAACAGCATGCTGTAGATCATTATCTGACGCGTGGTTGCAGCCCTTCCGGCAACGACCGGCAGCATCGGTATGCCCGCACGGGCGTATTCGTCGGCGCGATTGAGGGCGAGTGCCCAGAAGTGGGGCGGTGTCCAAAAGAAAATGATGAGAAACAGAGTAAGCGGCTCGGGCGAAATGTCTCCGCTGACGGCAACCCATCCGATCACCGGGGGCAGCGCGCCGGCGGCACCTCCGATCACGATGTTCTGGCGCGTGTACCGCTTCAGCCATGCCGTATAGACGACGACGTAGAAGAAGATTGCGCCGGCCAATAGCGCGGCTGCCGCGACATTGGCGGCGAAAGCGAGTGCCGCGACGGCGCAGATCGCGAGTGCAGTTCCGAATATCAGCGCCTCGATCTGCGAGACCTTGCCACGGGGAATGGGACGCATCGCGGTGCGCGTCATGATGGCGTCCACGTCTGCGTCGCACCACATGTTGAGCACACCGGCGGCGCCAGCGCCCGCCGTGATCGCCATAACTGCGACGACGGCAGGCAGGGCATCGAGGCGCGCCGGGGCGGCGATCATTCCGACGAGGGCCGTGAAGACCGCGAGCGTCATAACGCGCGGTTTCATCAGCTCTGCAAAATAGGGCAGGCGCGCGACCGACCGAGACAGTAGATGCAGCTGTAGCTTGAAAACGGGAATCGCCGCGGTTTTCATGTTCAATTCCTCAGCGCAGGGGTTTTGCTTTTGCCGGGCAATGACATCGTATTCAGCTGGGTGATAGCGCTTTCGCGCGAATATGCCGCCCGTTTGGACGTCAGTCTTCCAAGTTTGCACGTACGCAACAGAGCTCGCGGGCTGCGCGTCCAAAGAGCGGCATGACGAGCGCGGTCCATCCAAGCCTGCGCCGCCGCGGCATCACACGGTTAGGCCCGCGAGAGTCATGAGCCCTCTGGACAGGCCGGCAACGACGGCGAGCGCGAGTACGCTCGTTGCCCAGATGAGAGCGAGCCAGCCAACGCGGCGAAGAAATGTCTGCGGTACGAGCTGCCCGGCCATCAATGATATCCTTCACCGGATTTCACCTTGCCGCGAAACACGTAATAGGACAACGACGTGTAGCCGAGGATGATTGGGATGACGAAGAGGGCACCGACCAGCGTGAAGCCCATGGCTTCCGGTGGAGCGGCGGCCTCACGAATCGAGACCGCCGGTGGAATGATGTTCGGCCACAGGCTGATCGCCAGGCCGCTATAGCCCAGGAACATAAGAAACAGCGCCAGCACGAATGGCGCGGCATGGGTATCCGTTTGGATCACTTGCAGGATGGCGATCGCCGTGACGATGACAAGCATTGGCACCGGTGAGAAGATGAGGATGTTTGGAAAGGAGAACCACCGCGCCGCAATGTTCGGATGCATCGCCGGGGTCCACAGGCTGATGACGACAATCGCAGCCACGACAATCAGCGTTATTGGACGCGTGATCGACTTGATTCGATGCTGCAGCACGCCTTCGGTCTTCATGATGAGCCAGGTGCTGCCGAGCAGCGCGTAGGCCATGATGAGGCCAGCGCCTGTGAAGAGACTGAAGGGCGTCAGGCAATCGAAGCTGCTGCCGTCGTAGGAGGCGCCGGTCACGCTGAAACCGTTGATGAAGGCACCGAGCGCAACGCCTTGCGAAAAGGTCGCCACATAGGAGCCCGAAGCGAAAGCCTTGTCCCAGAATGGCTTATCAGCTTCGTCCGCCTTGAATCGAAATTCGAACGCGACGCCGCGCCAAATCAGGCCAGCCAGCATGGACAAGATTGGGATATAGAGCGCGCTCAGCAGCACGGAATAGGCGAGCGGGAAGACCCCCATCAGGGAGGCTCCACCTAGCGCGAGCCAGGTCTCATTGCCGTCCCAGACCGGTGCGACGGTGTTGACCATTGTATCGCGATCGCGCCGATCGCGAATGAACGGGAACAGGATGCCGATCCCGAGATCGAAACCGTCCATTACGACGTACATCATCAGCCCAAACGCGATGATCAGAGCCCAGATGACGGGAAGATCGATGCCCATCGCATTATCCCTTCTTGCTGCCCGACAATTCGATCGCCGCATCGAAGCGGTCAGGGATCGCGGATAAAGGACGCGCCGCCCGCCCGCTCGGTTCGGGCGAATGGTCGTCGTAGGGCTGCGGGCCTTTTGCTGCCAGCTTGAGCATGTAGCTGATCCCGGTCCCGAACACGCCGGTGTACATGACGATGAATACGATCAGCGTTATCGAAAGTGCGAGCGCCGAATGGTTCGAGACTGCATCCTTGGTCCGCATCACGCCGTAAACGACCCAGGGCTGGCGTCCAATCTCCGTCGTAAGCCATCCCGCGAGAATCGCGATCAGACCGGTTGGACCCATGAGGACCGCGAAGCGTAGAAACAGCCTGGACCGGAACAACTCGCTCCGCCAGCGCGCCCAGGCGCTCCAAAGCCCCAAGAGAACCATCAGGAAACCGAGCCCTGCCATGACTCGGAAGGTCCAGAAGACGATCGTGGAATCCGGACGATCCCCGGGCGCAAAATCCTTCAGTCCGGCGATTTGGCCGTTCCAGCTATGGGTCAGCACCAAGCTGCCGAGATGCGGTATCTGGAGCGCATAGCGCGTCGTCTCGGCGTTCATGTCGGGCCAGCCGAACAGGATCAGCGGCACGCTCTCGCCAGGCGTGTTCTCCCAGTGACCCTCGAGCGCCGCGATTTTCGCTGGCTGATACGCGCGGGTCATCAGTCCATGCGCGTCGCCGATCGCAATTTGTACCGGCGCAACCAAGAGGACCAGCCACATGGCCATCGAGAACATCGTGCGTATGGCCGGCGTGTCGTGACGCTTGAGCAGGTGCCATGCGCCGGACGCGCCGACGAACAACGCGGTGGCGAGGTAGGCCGCAACCGTCATATGCGCGAGCCGATAGGGAAACGAAGGATTGAAGATCACCTTCAGCCAGTCGACAGGCACCACGCGTTGATTGATGACTTCGTATCCTTGTGGTGTTTGCATCCAGCTGTTGGAGGCGAGGATCCACGTGGCTGAAACAAGGGTGCCGATCGCCACCATGATTGTTGCAAGGAAATGAAGGCCCGGGCCGACTTTTTTCCATCCAAACAGCATCACCCCCAGAAAGCCGGCTTCAAGAAAGAAGGCGGTCAACACCTCATAGCTGAGCAGCGGACCGGTGATGGTCCCCGCGAAAGCCGAGTAATAGCTCCAGTTGGTGCCAAACTGGTAGGCCATCACGAGGCCGGAGACGACTCCCATCGCAAAGTTCACGGCGAATATCTGCGACCAGAAATGATAAAGTTCGAGATAGGCGTTTTCTTTCTTCCAGAGCCAAAAGCCTTCCAGCACCGTCAGGTAGCTCGCGAGGCCGATCGTGATTGCGGGGAAGATGATGTGGAAAGATATCGTGAAGCCGAACTGAATTCGGGCGAGTTCAAGTGCTGTCAGGCCAAACATGAATCGTCTCTTTCATCTCGCAGTCGCAGCGTCCGAGCGGGGCTGCGAGCGCAGCGTTGGGTTTCACGCCGCGTCCTCCGTGATCGACCAGCCGAGCCGCGCACGAACGGCGACCAGGGCGTGGATCAGATGCTGCATATGTGCCTCGGTGTGGAAGGGGGTGGGCGTGATGCGAAGCCGTTCCAGGCCGCGCGGCACCGTCGGGTAGTTGATCGGCTGGATGTAGATGCCGTGCTCTGTGAGCAGCAGTTCGCTCGCACGACGGCATTTATGCGCATCCCCGATGATCACCGGCAGAATATGGCTTGGCGAGTCGAGAACGGGCATCCGAGCCGCTTGCAGCATCGACTTGAGCTTTTTCACATTGCGCTGCTGCTGGGCACGTTGCTCCGGATGGGCCTTGAGGTGCCGCACGGCGGCCAGCGCGCCAGCGGCGAGATGGGGACAAAGCGAGGTCGTGAAGATGAAGCTGTTGGCGAAGCTGCGAACCACGTCGATCATGAGCGAAGAGCCGGCGACATAGCCGCCCATGACGCCGAACGCCTTGGCAAGCGTTCCCTCGATCAAGGTCACGCGATGGGACACACGGTCGCGCTCCGCGATACCGCCACCATGCGGGCCGTAAAGGCCGACCGCGTGAACCTCGTCGAGATAGGTCATGGCGCCGTGCTTATCCGCAACGTCGCAGATCGCCGCGATGGGCGCGATGTCGCCGTCCATGCTGTAGACGCTCTCGAAGGCGACGATCTTCGGCCGTTCAGGTGCGATCCCGCTCATCAGTTCGTCGAGGTGAGCGACATCGTTGTGCCGGAAGATGAAGCGCTCTGCGCCAGAGCGGCGGATGCCCTCGATCATGGAATTGTGGTTGAGTGCGTCAGAAAAGATCGCGCAACCCGGAATCAGCCGCCCCAGCGTACCAAGCGCGGCAAGGTTTGATATCCAGCCGGAGGTAAAGATCAGCGCGGCTTCCTTCTCGTGCAGATCGGCAAGCTCGGTCTCGAGTTCGATGTGCGCCCGATTGGTGCCCGAGATGTTGCGCGTGCCGCCGGTTCCGGCACCTGAACCGTCGATTGTCCGGTGCATGGCCTTCAGCACATTCGGGTGCTGGCCCATGCCGAGATAGTCGTTGCTGCACCACACCGTCACGAGGCGGCTCTGGCCGTCTGGACAGTGCCACAGGGCCGTCGGAAACTCGCCCGCAATTCGCTCGAGCTGGATGAACGTTCTGTAGCGGCCATCCGACTTCATGTCGACAATGAGCTGCGCGAGCCGTTCGCTGAAGTCCACTCTGTCTGTCATGTCCGTGGGTACCTCGCCCTCTGAGCCAAAGTCGCAGTTGATATCTGGGCGCATTGATTGGCTGGCAATGGGCGCAGCGCGTTGATCGGGCGAATTGGAAACGCGCATTTCGAGTATTGCCGTCCGGGCAACCAGGTCGATCGATGTCCCGATTACCGGGTGCCATCCACGGGGATCACCTGCGGGAGGATTCTGTCTTGTCGGGCGCAGCGACCGCGTCAGAGCAACCGGTCGAAGTTCGAAGGCGAGATCGTCAATGTAGTCAGACGATTTGCTTCATTGATGCGGGCTGCCGTAGCGTTGTGACAAGGATCTGCAGCGCTCGGGCCAATTCAGCCCGGTTGCGCGCGGCACCGAGTGACAGCCGGGCCCCGTACGGAGCGTGGCCGCCCACCGCGAAGGCCTCGCTGCTGACAATGGCAAGGCCGTTCCGCAAGAGGTTGGCGGTGGTTTCCGTTGTTCCCGATCCGTCCGGCAGCCTTAACCACAGATGATGTGCGGTCCTTTTCGCCAGGAATTGAAAGCCTTTCAAGGCACGCTGCGCGAGTTGCTGGCGGCCGATGGCCTCGTTCCGGATCGCCTCGATGATCCGGTCGGCGATGCCGGTCTCCATCCAATGTGTGACGAGCGCGGTCATGAGTGGTGCAGGCATCTGCACCGCCGCTTGCAGATAGCCTCGCATGTCGTGTCGCGCGCTCGTGTTCGGTGTAATGAGAAAGGCGAAGCGTAGCGCCGGCGCGATGCATTTGGAAAGTGTCGTGCAGAGATAAGTGCGCTCTGGAACAAGATTCGCGATGGGCGAAGCGGAGGGATCCAGAAAGCCATAAGCATCGTCTTCGATCAGCGTCACATTGGCGGCGCCGATGGTCCGCGCAATCGCATCACGTCGCTCGGGCGAAAGCGTCGCGGTAGTTGGATTATGGAGTGTCGGAATGAGATAGACGGCCTTCGGTTTCAGCTCGCGACAGGCCCTGGCCAGCGCATCGGGAAGGATACCATCCTCGTCCATCGCAACTCCCGCAAGCTTGATCCCGAGACGGGCCGCCGCCGCCTTTATTCCCGGAAAGGTCAGCGCCTCAGTGAGCACCAGGTCGCCGGGCTTCGTCAAATGCGCGAGCAGGTTGAATAGGATCGATTGGGTGCCGGGAAAGACCACGAGGCGGTCCGGTCGAACGTGCGGCACACGCGAGCCCATCCATTTCGCTCCGATCTCGAGCTCGCGCTCGCTGCCGCCAGGCGGCTGATAGTTCAGAAACGCCGTCAGTCCGGATTTCCGCCGTAGTGCCTCGAGCCCGTGGAGAATACGATCCTCCAGCTGCGCTTCTACTGGATGCGGCGGGACGTTCATCGAAAGATCGATCGCAACGGGATGGGGTATGTCGACGGCGCGCCTTGCGGTCGTCTCGGACACGAACGAACCACTCCCGACGCGCGCGTCCAACAGTCCCCTCCGGCGCGCCTCTCCATAGGCTCGGGTGATGGTCGTGAGATCGACGCTCAGTGCTCTCGCCAGCGCCCGGTGCGTCGGCAGCTGTTGTCCACGCACCAGCCGGCCCGAGCCGATATCGGCTTCGATGGCATCGGCAATGCGTCGATAGGTCGGTCCGCCAAATTCGGAAATTGTAGGGATCCAGTCCATGCAAATCTCCGGCACACGCTTTGAATGTACGCATGTACGATCTTAATTGTATCTGGCGCGAACATCAAAAGGCGCGACCGTGACGACCGATCAATCAGTCTCGCTTGCGGGCGCAATGTGGCGTGGATTCCGCAACCGATGTCCTTGTTGCGGCGAAGGTCGTTTGCTTGCTCGCTTCCTCAAAGTGGCCGAGCGCTGCCCGGACTGCGGCGGGGAGTTGTTTCACCACCGTAGGATGAATAGCCTGGGAGAACACCGACCATGATGCTCAATTGGAACGACTATCGCAAACAATTGGCTGCCGGAGTCAAGGAAATCAGCCAGCTCAGCCCCGATACCATCAAGGGATATATGACCCTCGGCGCGGCTGGCCAGAAAACCGATCTGCTCGGAGCGAAGGTTCGCGAGCTCATCGCGCTTGCAGTAGCCGTCAGCTTGCGCTGCGACGGCTGTATTACGGTTCACACCGAAGCGGCGATCAAGCAGGGGACGACCAGGGAAGAGATTTTAGAAGCCCTGAGCGTCGCCACGGCTGTCAACGCCGGCGCGACGCTTGTCTACTCCGCTCGCGTGATGGATGCGGTCAGGGAATACCCGAGCGCCAACTCACCGCGGCCACATACGAGCCTGCCGGGGTGAACCCACATGCTGAGCCGCATGCTCGAGTTATGGTGCGGGCTACATCGTCCCGCCGTGCTTGGCTGCCTTTGGATGGCCGTGCTGCTTGGCGCGCTGTCCTTTCTTGATCTCCGAGAGGAAGGAATCTTCCTGATCCCACCGTTCGCGGCGACGCTGACGATGTTGGTCTATCAGCCCAGTGTCGCAATCGCTCAACCCGTCGTCGTGGTGTGTGGCTCGGTCTTCGGCACGCTGATCGGCACCGTACTTGCTCTGCTACTCGGCTCCGGGCCCGAAGTAGCAATGCTGGCGGCACTCACTGCGGCGATCGTGCTTCCCTTGCTGCGAGCGCTTCATCCGCCAGGGATCGCTCTGGCGATGTGCCCTGCGCTGCTGCACCTCGGGTCATGGTTTGCGGTTGAGGTCGTGCTGCCATTCACGCTGGTCGCGGTGATCTCTTCTGCGTTGTTGAGCCGCTTACTCAGCGGTTGGCCACGATATCCAGCGCCCCTTTCGAGTGAGGTAGGGCCGAGCAGGGACAAGACGCGAGCGCGGCGCTCTGCCAGTCTTCGAGACGATCTGCGCAAGTAGCAGATTGTGCGTTCGCAAGCGAGCAGTTGAAAGGTACATCCGGGGAGGTCGTGAGAACGGGGCAGGAGGTTTCGTACCTTCGCAAGTGTATGGAGGTGATTCATACAAGATTACCGGCAGTCTATTGAGTGTATGGCTCGCAAGCTGTACGTACGTTCAGCCGCCGCTTGAGGGAGCTTTGCCATGACGTACATGCGCTGCTCGGTGGGCATGGTCGAGTTTCGCGTTCCTCTACATGAGTTGTCTCCGTCGCACTCCACCAGCAACGGCGACGTTGAATGGCACGAGCGCGGGTCTCTTGCCGAGCTCGCGCACGCGGACCGGATCGCAACAATAGGGCGGCTCGCGGCTTCGGTTCCCCACGAAATAAACCAGCCCGTCACCGCGATGGTCACGAATGCCCAGGCGGCGCTGCGTTTGCTGGATCGTCAAGCTCCCAATTTGGAGGAGGCGCGGAGCGCGCTTGCCGCTATCGTTCAGGACGGCCATCGAGCGTGTAACCTCATCGGCTGCATGCGTGCTCTCATCAAAAAAACGCCGCTGCAGCGGGATCGTGTGGACATCAACGAAACCATCCGCGGGGCGATCGAGCTCACCCATGGTGAGGCCGTGAAGAACAATGTTTCGGTAAGATCGGAACTGGAGGCCGACTTGCCGGCCGTCCACGGAGATCGCGTGCACTTGCAACAGGTGATCCTCAACTTGATCATCAATGCCATCGAGGCCATGAGCAGCGTGAGCGAGGGCCGGCGAGAATTGCTGATAAGGAGCTCGAAATCGGAAGCATGTGTGCTTGTCATGGTACGAGATTCCGGCCCGCCGCTCGGGCCGGGGGCTCTCGAGCGCGCCTTCGATGCATTTTACACGACCAAGCCAAGCGGTTTGGGCCTGGGACTATCTATCTGCCGTGCGATCATCGAAGCGCACGGTGGGCGGTTGTGGGCAAGTCCGAACAGGACCCGCGGCGCCACTTTTCAGTTTATCGTGGGTGAGGGTGGAGTGATCGACGCTCGGTCCGCGGCTACTGTATCCAAGACACGAGCAACGGTGGCGAGTCTTCCAGCGTGAGAATCGTTCACCCAGCTGACACAGCTGAATGGGGTTTCGCCAAGTCACATCGACGGCCGCTCGGCTCGCGCGCAAACCAATCTTGGTTGCAGTAGTTTGGCCACCACCGCGTACTCAAGCGACGACAATTCGCGCAATTCTCTCGTGTAAGCTGGAGATGCTCGTCGGCGAGATCGGCCCTTCAGGTGATCTCCGCCAAATGCTCGATCTGAAGTCGGGCGAATTTGAAATACGGAGGCCTCGCATCCACTAGATTGAGGTCTCGTGCAACACGATCCCTCCTCAGTGGTACGGCTCGTCCGATCTGGGAGTGCGCTGATGAAGCAGAACCCCAACAGAAATATCCGCGGCCGCGATCTGCTTCACGTTCCGGTTGCGGGAGCGGGCGCAACGGCCGATGCCACGGCCGTCACCTCGCTTTTCCCGCGCGTTCTTTCCCGCCGGTCAATGCTTAGGCGCATTGGACTTGCAGGCTTGTCGCTGGCTGCTGTACCGGCCTGGGCAGAGGAGCTTGTGAAGCTGTCGTTGCCGAGCGGTCCCCGCGAACGGGAAATAACGCACGACTTCCCGCAAAAGGGCACCATGATTTTGCAGCGGACCAGGCCGCCGCTGCTCGAGACGCCGATGGAGGTGTTCGATCGCGGTGTGTTCACCCCGAACGATCGGTTCTATGTGCGCTGGCATTGGGCCGTGATTCCGAACTCGGTCGATGTGAACAGCTTCCGGCTTTCGGTACACGGCCACGTCCATGAGGTCCTCTCGCTGTCGATCGATGACCTGCTCAAGATGCCT
>Ga0210405_10003422_pt1 | contig 15585 bp, 12 predicted proteins | sample IncBWH11MmetaG_FD_155492 | JGI IMG/M metagenome (GOLD analysis project Ga0210405, IMG submission 155492) | Forest soil microbial communities from Barre Woods Harvard Forest LTER site, Petersham, Massachusetts, United States - Inc-BW-H-11-M | ecosystem: Environmental > Terrestrial > Soil >... | reverse complement strand
CGTCCTCGTGCTGGTCGCCCCGGTGCTCGCGTTCGCGCTGACGCGAATGATCTGCCACGCGGTGGAAGCACGCCGCCGCGACGAGGCCGAGCACGGCATCGAGACCGGCCGGATCGCGATGACCCCGGATGGCGGCTTCGCCGAAATCCGCGAACAGGCCGGCTCACGCTAACCGAAATATGACCAGTCATTACGCGGGCACACCGTGACCACGAAACCCTGGCCCGGTCCTGGCGACGCACAGCCCGAGGCAACCGCTACGCCGCCGCCGCGGCTAGCGAGGATCCCCGAACCAGCCGCGACTCGTTCTGAGTGGGTCAGCGAGCAGGGCGGTTATGCCCACTTGGGGGCGCCGATGATGGCCCGGGTACGGAGCAAGATGGCGGTGATCGCGTCGTCGCCCGATACCGTGAGGTCCGCCTGCCCAGCCGCGGGCATGTTGTTGGTCAGCAGACGCCAGGCCTGCTCGGCGTTCATGGACAGGCTCCCTACAAGACGGGGGCCGGGCTGGTCACCGAACTGCCATCCGGTCTCGGCAGCCACCAGGTGCCAGGTCCGGGCGAGCGGGCCGGTGACCGAGATCGACACGGTGTCGCCGGGCTGCGCCGCCGCCGCGGCCAGGCGGTAGCGGTAAGCCCAGCGCAGCCCGTCGAGCACCGGCCCGGCCAGGTCGGCTCGCAGGTCGCTGGGACGGCCCAGCGCCTGCAGGATCTGCTGCCGGTGGATCCAGTACTCCGACAACTCGCGGGCCTGGCCGAGCCAGGCCGGCACCAGGTCCGGCCCCGCCCAGGACACCGAGGCGGTATGCGCGCGCACGTCCTCGCTCGCGAACATCACGGTGATCTGTGGCCCGGCCCACCGCAGCAGGTCGGTGACCAAGCGGGGGCTGAGCCGGCGGGCGGCGCGCACCCACTCGGCCTGCAGTTCATCCAGCCAGGCCGCGAACTCCGCCTCGGACCCGGCGGGAGCGGGGGTGCCGAGAAACCCGTCACGGTTCCGGGCCAGCAATCCGAGATCGTCGCCGACCAGATGGCAGCCCAGCCCCAGGACGGTCCACCCCGGGCACGGCGAGGGCCGTTCCCAGTCCGCGGCCTGCAGGCCGGCCAGTAGCTCGGTCAGCCGGTCGCGCTCGACGGCGAACAGGCCGGCATAGTCCCCGGGAGGTTCGCTGGGCAGCCCGGTCTCGCTCATCCCCGCACCCTGCCCGGCCATCAGCGGCCGGCGGCGGTCGGCGTGGCAGTTTTGCGCACCTGATTATCCTGGCCGGTCGCTGGGCTCCTGCGCGATCGAATTTCCCGGCCGGTCTGGCCCCCCGGGCAGGCAGACTAGCGTGATGAATGATCTGGCGACCATTGAGCTGGGCGACTCCACTGTGATTTTGCGCCGGGCGGAAGCCGACGATATCCCCGCCGTCGTGGCCCTGCTCGCCGCTGATCAGCTCGGCGCGACCCGGGATGGGGTGAATACGGCCCAGGACCTGGCCGCCTACCAGGTAGCGTTCCGCGCGATCGACGCGGATCCAGCTCACGAACTGGTGGTCGCGCAGGCGGGGCAGCAACTGGTAGGCACCTTGCAGCTCTCGTTCATCCCCGGGCTGGCGCGCCGCGGCGCGCTGCGGGCGCAGATCGAGGCGGTCCGGGTTCATGAGTCCTACCGCAGCCGCGGGCTGGGTGCAGCCATGATGGGCTGGGCCATCGAGGAGGCCCGCCGCCGCGGCTGCGGGCTGGTACAGCTGACCACTGACAAGGCACGACCTGACGCCCACCGCTTCTACGAGCGGCTCGGGTTCGTGGCATCACACCAGGGCATGAAACTCCGTCTTTGACTCGGCGTCAGCCTAGGGCGGCGATGGCGGCGACGATCAGGTCCCAGAAGCGGCTGGCGTCCAAGTCCACGGCGACCTGGGCATTGGGCGACCGTTCTGTGACCTGGTGCAGGTCGACGACGGTGGCGCCTCGGGTGTGGATCCCGGCGAGCTCGACCGCCACATTGGCATACACCGTGGTAACGATGCCGGGGTCGATGACGCGGGCCACGGCGACGGGGTCGTGCAGCGGCGGCGCGGCGAAGCCGAACACCCGCCGGTAGCTGCCTGCGAAGAAGGTCAGCAGGTCGACGCAGATCCGGGCCAGGGGCGTGTCAAGTGCCGCGATCCGGTCGAGGACATCGGGCGTGGCCAGCGCCTGGTGCGTGACGTTGAGCCCGCACATGGTGACCGGCAGGCCGCTGCTCATGACGATGTCGGCTGCTTCCGGGTCCACGTACACGTTGAACTCCGCGTAGGGCGTGACATTGCCGCGGTCGGTGGAGCCGCCCATCAGGACGATCTGGTGCAGGCGCCCGGCCAGATCCGGGTGGGCAAGCAGCAGCGCCGCGACGTTAGTCAGCGGGCCGGTGGCCACCAGCGTGACCGCCTGGTCCGCACCGAGGATCGTCTGGCGCATGAATTCGACCGCGCCGGCCGGCTCAACCGGGACCGCGGGCTCGCCGAATGCCGGGCCGTCCAGCCCGGTCTCGCCGTGGATGTCGGCCCCGGCCCGCAGCTGGCCGTGCAACGGCCGCGCGCGGCCGGCGGCGATGGGGACCGAGATGATCCCGGCCACGGTGCACACGCGACGGGCGTTGAGGGTGGTCTTGGGCAGCGTCTGGTTGCCCGCCACCGTCGTGATGCCGAGCAGGTCGATCGCCGGGCTGGCCGCAGCCAGCAGGATGGCAAACGCATCGTCATGACCGGGATCGCAGTCCAGCAGGACCGGGATAGCCATCCGGCGTCCTCCCGTCCTTACGGCTTGGGCTGGAATATGCCTAGCGGCTGGGCTACGAGGCGGGCGACGTGACCCGATTGGTCCAGCTCGAACTCGACGGTGACGGCGGGCTGGCCCTTCAGCCCGAACCGCAGGCCGCGGCCTGCCGGCTCTAGTTCGAAGGGCGGGGCGCCCGGTATGACGACGGTCAGCACGTGGTCACCGCGCAGGGCGACCACGACCTCGATCGGGCCCATGACGTAGGTCCCGCAGAGCCGTCGGAGCACCTCCGGGTCCTGCGCGGAGGCGTCGGGTCGCCGGTCGAATCGCTGCGGCCCGACCAAGGACTCGAAGGGGACAGTGAGGGCGGTGATATCGCCGTCCGGGTCGGACAGGAACATCAGCGGGAACAGGTGTGACTGGTCGCCGAGCTCGTGCCACTCCAGGTCGAACGTCTCGTAGTGGCGATGGGTCAGGCTGAGGTCCAGGGTGCCCAGTCGCGGCCGGAGCACACCGGCTTCGAGGGTAACGGTGAGCGTTCCGTAGCCAGGATGCTCGTACTCCCCGGCGTAGGCGTCCAGGGGTCTGGGCAGCGGGGCGTCGGGCACGACGTGGCGCGCTTGGCGGGCCTCCCGCATACCGGCCAGGATCGTGTCGTAACGCGGCTTGAAGTTCGCGAACCAGTCCAGGGGTTCCAAGCCAAGCAGCTCATCGAGGATCCGGTACGCCACGACCGGCGTCATCGCGCTGGAGGTGGTGTTGATCATCACGGCCACGCCGATGCCGTCGTCGGGCAGCAGCATGCACTCGGTCAGGAACCCGTCGATGCCGCCGCCGTGTTCGAGGAGCCGGTGACCGCGGTACCGGCCGACGAGCCAGCCCAGGCCGTAGGCGTGGCGGGTGGAGGCGGGGAAGGTCCGGTCCTCAGGCAGCACGATGTGCGGTTCGCGCTGGCGCGCCACCGTGCCCGGTGACATCACGGCCTGGCCGTCCAGCTGGCCGTCGCCGAGCTGGGCCAGCAGCCACCGAGTCAGGTCGGCGGCGCACGAGTTGACCGCGCCGGCCGGCGCCAGGGCCGTGACGGGCCGCTGCGGCACAGGCACGACGACGCCCTGGCGGCGCTCGTACGCGGTGGCGTGATCCGGGTCGGCGCTCATCTCGTCGACCGACAGGTTCGAGCGTCCCATTCCCAGCGGCGTCAGCAGGCGGCCGCGCAGGTACTCCTCCCACGGCGTGCCGGAGAGCACCTCCACGGCGTACCCGGCCGCCAGATAGCCGAGGTTGCAGTACTGAAAGGCCTGGCGCAGGTCCTTGCTGAGGGGCAGGAAGCGCAGTCGGCGGATCACCTCGGCCCGGGTCCGGCTCGGGTGACCGAGCCAGACCATTTCGTGGCGAGGCAGGCCGGACCGGTGCGACAGCAGGTCCACCACGGTCAGCCGGTCACTCACCACGGGATCGTCCAGCTGGATCTCCGGCACGTAATCGCGCAGCGGACGCTCCCACTCCAGCAGGCCGTCATCGACCAGGGCGCCGACCGTGGCCGCGGTGAAGGCCTTGGTGGTGGACCCGATGGCGAAGAGCGTGTCCGCGGTAACCGGGAGCTTGGTATCCAGGTCACGCTGCCCCCACCCGGCGGCCAGCACGACCCGACCATCCTGGACGGCGGCGACCGCGCAGCCCGGAACCTCCCAGGCGGCCAGTTGTTCGGCGACGAACCGATCGATGCTCTCCATGTCCTTCTTTCGGCGATCAGGTCCCGGCCGGGGCCGGTCAGGTAATCAGGTAGGTGGCATCACCCTGCGGTTCCAGCCGCTCGGCGTCGATGACGAACGAGCGGCCGTCGGTGAGCTCGACCAGGAGCCGATTATCCGGCATGGCCCGGGTGCGGCCGAGCTGGCCGTCTTTGGTCCTCACGTTGAGCGGCCGGGTATCGAGCGAGGGCAGTCCACTGATCTTGACGATGCTCCGCCCAGCAAACGAGACGTACAACGCCGGGTCCGAGGGCTGTGAGACCCAGTCGAAATAACAGTTCGCGGGCCGCCCGCGCAGGGCGCCGGTGTCCAGGAGACGTGTCCAGGTGGTGCCGTCGACGGTAGCGAAGGCCCCGCCGAGCCCGACGGCGAAGCGCCGGCCCGGGTTGAACGGATCAAATTGCATGTCGGTGAGGATGACGTCGAGGTGATCGCCCTGGCCGTCGTCGTCCTCACCGCGATCGGCGGGGATGAGGCCCCCGCAGGTGAGCTGCTGCTCCAGGCACGCGTCGACCTGCCAGCTGGCGCCGCCGTCATCGGACCGCAAGATGTGGTCCGCATCGAGCAGGTAGATCATGCTGGGAACGTACGGGTTGACGAAGAACCGGCGGGCCTGGCCAGCGCCTCCGCCGGGGACCAGTCGCTGCCAGCTGGTCATGCCGTCGGTCCACTTCCAGAGCTGGCTGGCTGGGTCGCCGCCCACGTAGAACACGGTTGCGCTGTGCCCGCCGGTGGCCTGCACGAGGCCGATGTTGGGATCGGGCAGGAACGGTCCTTGCTGTTGGACCGGGCCGTCATCGCGGTACCCGAAGTTCGGGATGACGAACAGCGCCGGCTGCGTGAAGGTCCCGTCGCCGTTGCTTGGCGCCATCAATACCCCGGCGTCCCCGAACCCGACCACGTCGGACCAGCCGTTGCTGGTCACAGCGGCCAGGAACCGGGGGTGCTTATCCACCCGCCATCCGCCCGCCGCGTACCCGAAATCGGTGATGACCGGCTGCGGATTGTAGCTGAAGCCGCCCTGGCCGTCACCCAAGGCCACGACCACCCCGGCCTCGCCGAACCCGACGATGTCGGACCAGCCATTGCTGGTCAGCGGGGCGAGGAGCCGCGGATGCCGATCCACCCGCCACCCGCCCGCCACGTAGCCGAGAGCGTCGATCACCGGCTGCGGATCATAGCTGAACGTGCCGTCACCATTGCTGAGCGCTACGTACACCCCCGCGCCCCCGAAGCCGACGATGTCGGACCAGCCGTGGCTGGTCAGCGGGGCCAGGAACCGCGGATGCTTGTCCACCCGCCACCCGCCCGCCACGTACCCGAAATCCTGGATCACCGGCTGCGGATTATAGGTGAAGGTCCCGTTGCCGTTGCTCAGCGCCACGTACACCCCGGCATCGCCGAACCCGATGATGTCGGAGCACCCGTTCCCGGTCAGGTCGGCCAGGAATCGCGGGTGCTTGTCGACCCGCCAGCCGGCGTCGTAACCGAAATCCTGGATCACCGGCTGCGGGTTGTAGGTGAACGTCCCGTCGCCGTTGTTTAGCGCGACGTACACCCCGGCATTGCCGAAGCCCACGATGTCCGCGAGACCGTTGCCGGTCAGGTCGGCCAGGAACCGCGGGTGCTCATCGACCCGCCACCCGCCCGCCACGTACCCGAAGTCGGGGATCTTCGGGACCGCATCGAAGGTGAATGTCCCGTCGCCGTTGCCGAACGCCACGTAGACTCCGGCGTCGCCGAAGCCGACGACGTCGGACCAGCCGTTATGGGACATGGGTGCCAGGAGCCGCGGATGCTTGTCGACCCGCCACCCGGAGTCGTAACCCAGATCCGCCAGCACGAAATGGGGATCGGCGAAGGTCCCGTCTGGATTGCTCAGCGCGGTCCAGACCCCGGCGTCGCCGAAGCCCACGATGTCGGCGCGCCCGTCGGTGGTGAGGTCGGCCAGAAGCCGGGGGTGCTTGTCGACCCGCCAGCCTCCCGGGGTGTCCCAGTCGGTGCGGGCGTGGATGTCGCGCAGACGCTGGGTCCGCAGCAGGACGGCGAGGTTGTTGGGCCGTTGGAGCTGCGAGGTGTTGTAGTTGCCGAAGAAGCGGATGAAGACGTAGTCCCCGGGCTCGCTGGCGTCGTCGCCGGGCACGTTCGGCACGATGGGGCGGGAGCCGCGCAAGCCGTACCCACTGCTGGCGTTCCACAAGGTACTGCCCGCCCGCAGCGATGGCCCGATGACCATGTGCCGCATGTCGGGACTGCTGATGTCCGGGAGTTCGCCGACCACGGCTTCGTAAAGAGCCAGCGTCTGACCCACTCCGGCACCTACAGACGTGGCGGTCTGGTCCCAGCGCGGCGTGAACAGGAGCATCGACTGCGGCCGCAGCGGGTCGGCGAACGAGCAGTCGTTGTCGCCTCCGCCGTAGTCCTGGGGCACCCAGGACTGGCCACCGTCGGTGGAGGCGTAGCCGTCGTTGTCGCCGGTGTTGAGCGAGATGACGGGTCCGTGTCCCGGGAGCGCAACGCCGGCGATGTTCACGCACGACAGCGTGTTGATGTCGCCAACCGGGCGGAAGTCCATCCCGCCGTCGGTGCTGCGGAATATGCCGCCGTCGGCGGCGATCCACGCGGTCCCGGCGGACGGCTGGTATTGGCGGCCTCTGAACGACGCCGCGAAATCGCGGGACAGGAAGATGCCATGCAGGTCGACGTGCACGTGCTGGCCGTTGTCCAGTTCGACCCAATCGGAGGCGGAGGCAGGATCCAGCGAGGCCGCGAACACCTTCGAGCGTTGCGGCCCGTAGAACAGCACCTCGCCCTGGCCGGGCCGGGTCGCCGCGACGAAGACGTTGCCGCTGTATTGCTGGCCCAATGTCGGCAGGGGCAGGGACTGCCAGCTCGATTGGCTGGTCTGACTGAACTGCGAGTAGTCGCCGCGGTAGATGGCGGGCGGGGTCTGGTTGGCGTCGGCGGTCAGGAACACCTCGAACGGCGAGCGAGGTGACACGACCATGACGCATTCGTTCTGCGAGTTGGACAGTCCGACGGGATCGCCCGCGTTGGGCGGGACCGTGCCTTCATCCTTGGTCCAGGTAAGGCCAGCGTCGAAGGAGACGAAGATCAGGCTGCTGGCCAGGGCGTACACCACCGGAGGCTGGAGATCGCCGGGCAGCGCCGGGGCGACTGCGACGTGATTGACGGCCTGGAAACCGCCGAGGCGCTGGGGCATGACGTCGGTGAACGTGGCACCGCCATCCGTGCTGATGGCCAGCGAGCTGCCGCCTGCGGCGTACACCAGGTTCGCCGTCCCCGGCGCCCACACGAGCTGGCCCGCGGCAGGCAAGCGTGCGGCACCCGGGTTACGCGGAAACATGTGCGCGAGGGCCCAGGTCTGGCCGCGGTCGGTCGAACGCCAGACGCCGGCGTCCAGCGACTGGCGATCGCTTTGCACCATGGCGAGCACGGTGATCTCGAAACCGAACTGCGGGAGCACGAACTGCGGCACCGCGAACGTCCCGTCACCGTTGCTGAGGGCCACGTACACCCCGGCGTCCCCGAACCCGACGATGTCGCACCGGTGGTGATGAGTCAGCCGGGCCAGGAACCGCGGGTGCTCGTCGACCCGCCATCCGCCCGCGACGTACCCGAAATCCTCGATCACCGGCTGCGGCTGGTAGCTGAACGTCCCGTCGCCGTTGCTGAGGGCCACGTACACCCCGGCGTCCCCGAAGCCGACAATGTCGGACCAGCCGTGACTGGTCAGCGGGGCCAGGAACCGGGGATGCTTATCGACCCGCCATCCGCCCGCGACGTACCCGAAATCCTCGATCACCGGCACCGGATCGTAGGTGAACGTCCCGTCACCGTTGCTGAGGGCCACGTACACCCCGGCGTCCCCGAAGCCCACGATGTCCCACCGGTCGTGATGAGTCAGCCGGGCCAGGAACCGCGGATGCTTATCGACCCGCCATCCGCCCGCGACGTACCCGAAATCCTCGATCACCGGCACCGGATCGTAGGTGAACGTCCCGTCACCGTTGCTGAGGGCGACATACACCCCGGCATCCCCGAACCCGATGATGTCGGCGCACCCGTTCCCGGTCAGGTCGGCCAGAAAGCGCGGGTGCTTATCGATCCGCCATCCGGCGTCGTAACCGAAATCCTGGATGACCGGCTGCGGGTTGTAGGTGAACGTCCCGTCGCCGTTCCCCAAGGCGACGTAGACCCCGGCATCACCGAAGCCCACGATGTCCGCGAGGCCGTTGCCGGTCAGGTCGGCCAGGAACCGGGGATTGCGGTCCACGAGCCAGCGGGCGGAATCCGGTCCGACGGCGACCGAGGGCACGCAGAAACCGCCTATGGCACCCGGTACTCCGAATTGACCGTCGTCCGGCTGGCTCCACTGGAGTTGCGACCACGACTGGCCGCCGTCTTCGGAGACCCACAGGTTGCTCGACAGGGATCCGGCAACTATGAGCTTCCCGTCGTCGGAACTGTCGAGCGAGAGCATCCGCCCGGTCACGAATCGCTGCGTCGGCAGCGACGTGCTGGCCCGCGTGGGGCTGACATCCTGGATGGTGGCCACGACCGCCTCCCGCCCGCTGGCCTAGGCCGGCGTGGTGGCTGCGCGCCGCCACTCCAGCCGGGCGCCGACACTGAGCACGGCGGCCAGCACGAACAGGACGGCGACTACGATCCATTCGGCGCTGCCATTGCCGTGGTCGGGATCGACGCCGAACACGGTCTCGATCCAGTCCCGCCAGAAGACCGTGACGATGCCGAGAATCGCGGCCGCGCAGGCCGCGGCCGTTTCGATCCAGAACCGGACTCGGAGGTGGGTCGGCATCAGCTGCTCCAAAAGCGCAGAAAGTGGCGGATGTGAACATGTAGGAATACATGCTCTCCGCTGAGTGCACAGGTGTCCAGATCCGGTCAGCGGGGGCGATTGGGTCGGGACGGACGGCGGTAGAGCTCGGTCAGCAAGGCGACCGCGGCGTGGGTGGAGGGATGCGGGTCGTGGCGCCGCCAGATCATCTGCACGGTGATGGGTGGGGCGTCCCGCAGCGGGCGGAAGACCACGCCATCGCGCCCGTACTGAGCGGTGGTGCCTTCGGGGGTGATCCCGATGCCGCCGCCGGCCGCGACCACCGCCAGCCAGTCGTCGATGTCACGGGTTTCCTGGAGCCGCGGTCGCGCCTCGGGGGGCCACAGGTCCGGACTGGTGGTCCCGGTGCGCCGGTCGATGAGCACGGTGCGCTGGGCTACCTCGTCGAGCCGGATGGAGCGACGCCGGGCCCAGGGATCGTCGGCGGCCAGCGCACAGTAGCGACGCTCGTAACCCACGATGGTGCTGGCGAAGCGGTGGCCGTCCACCGCGGTGCGCAAGACCGCCAGGTCGCACAGGCCTTCGGCCAGGCCGCCGGTGGCGGAGTTGGTACGGATCAGCTGAAGTTCGACGTCCGGGTAGCGGGCCGCCCAGCGGTGCTGGAACTCCCGGGTGTGACGGCCCATGGCCGACCACGGATGGCCGATGCGGAGCCTGGTGTGGCCGGTGGTCGCCTCGGTGACCAGGTTGTCCGCGGCGGCAAGGACCTGGCGCGCCTGGGCCAGGGCGTGCACGCCCGCCGTGGTCGGGGTGATGGTCCGGCTGGTGCGGTGCAGCAGCCGGACGCCGAGGACCTGCTCCAGGGCGATCAGGTTCCGTGACACGGCGGCCTGCGAGATGCCGAGCTCGATGGCGGCGTCGGTGAAGGTTCCCGCATCCACGATCGCGACCAGGCAGCGCAGGTGCCGTAGTTCCAGATCCATAACCGTAGCGTATAGCTGTCTTCATCCATGCATTTTGCGTATGCATCCATCCGAGCCATGCTCCTGTCATGACGACCTCGATACTCGTTCGCGAGCTCCCGGCCACTGCGTCCGCCGGTCGGGGTGAGCGGCTCACCGGCATCGCGCTGATGACCGGCAGCGCTGCTTCCAACCAGCTCGGCGCGGCCACCGCCGCGCTGGCCTTCCCGGTCCTCGGACCCGCCGGGGTCGTTGCGGTCCGGCAGTGGGTAGCTGGTGCGATTCTGCTCACCGCGGTGCGGCCGAGGTTCACCTCGTTCACGCGGGCGCAGTGGCGCCCGGTCCTGGCCCTGACGCTGATCTTCGCGACCATGAACCTGTCTCTGTACCTGGCCATCGACCGGATCGGGCTGGGCCTGGCGGTAACCCTGGAGTTCCTCGGCCCGCTGTCGGTCGCGCTACTGGCCTCGCGCCGCGTCATCGACCTGGGGTGCGCGCTGGTCGCGGGCGCCGCGGCGGTCGTCCTGGCCCGGCCGCAGCCGAGCACCGACTACGCGGGCATCGCCCTGGCTCTGCTGGCCGCCGCCTGCTGGGCGGGATACATCCTGGTGAACCGGGTGGTGGGCGCCCGGCTGCCGGGCTCGCAGGGACCGGCGGCCGCGGCCAGCCTGTCGGCCCTGCTGTACGTCCCGGTCGGTATCTGGGTCCTGGCCAGCCATCCGGTGACCGTCACCGCGCTGGGCCGGGCGGCCACGGCCGGCCTGCTGTGCTCGGCGGTCCCGATGGTCGCCGACCTGCTGGCGCTGCGGCGGGTCCCGGCCCGGTTCTTCGGGATGTTCATGAGCGTCAATCCGGTGTTCGCGGCGCTGACCGGCCTGATGGTCCTGGGCCAGTCGCTGGCGTTCGCGGACTGGCTCGCGATCGCCGCCATCGTGAGCGCCAACGGGGTCAGCCTCGGCACCGGACGCCGCCTGTGAGGGCCGGGTGCTCGGCCGGGCCACGACGCGGTAGGGCACGATGGAGTCATGACCTCCAGCTACGACAGCAACCCAGAGGACGAGTACGCCGACGACGAGTACGCGGACTTCGACGCCGAAGATCGCGAGCAGCCCTCAACGTCGAACGAGATTCCCGACGACGAACCGGAAGCCGACGTGCTTGAGCAGCGTCAGGCGGTCCCGTACGACCAGGAGGACGGGTAGATCTTGGTCTACGGGCTGGAGGCTGACGCCGAGGGACTGGGCGACACCGACACCGACGCGCTCGGGGAGCTCGACGGGGTGAGAGTCGGGCTGGAGGTCGGAGTCGGGCTCACGGACGGGGATGAGCTGGGCGAGGTCGTCGCGGACGGGGTGGTCGACGGCGTGGCCGACGGCGTGCTGGAGGGCGAGCGGGACGGACTGGCCGGGGCCGAGCTGCCCTGGGCGGGGCCGACCAGGTTCGGCGGCTGGACCGCCTGGTGACCGGTGAACAGCAGGGCGACGGCGGCGATCGCGACGCCCACGACGGCCACCGCTCCCCCCGTGGCCAGTCCGGCCGCGAACGAGCGGCGATCCCGGCGGTACTCGGTGCGGCGCCGCTCACGCAGCGAGGCGGGCAGCGCGGCCCGGCGGGCGGCCCAGCTGTTGACCGGGGCCGCGGCCATCCCGAGGGTGGGGAACAGCAGCAGTCCGGCCAGCAGCGGCCCGCTCAGCTGGTTGTACTTGGTCAGGGCGCCCGCGATGCCCGCGAAGCCGAACACGGCCAGGATGGATTCCGCCCAGTTGCCCCGCAAGGCCTCCCACCACCTGGTGCGCTCGCTGGTCTTCGGGGTGCGCAGGAACGCCGCCTTCTTGGCGAACAGCGCGAGCACCGAGGCGCGGGCCACCACCAGCGAGGTGGACTGCCAGATGAAGAACGCGCCGAGCGCGTCCCGCCAGGTCGCGCCGGTGCCGCGCCGCAGCAGGGCCACCGCCCGCACCAGGCCGAGCAGGACCATCACCGGCACGGCCGAGACCAGGAAGATGGTCAGCTTGCGGAAGAGCTGGCCGCCGCCGGTGGCCAAGTTGGCCGCTCCGGCCAGCAGGAAGATCAGAAACAGCAGGCCCAGTAGGTCCCCGTACCACTGCAGCGCGCCGGCTAGGTAGGACCAGCGCTGGCCGGCGTCCAGGTGGTTCGCCCGGTTCGGGCGCCCGGGGATCATCGAGCGCCAGTGCATGCGCAGGATCTGGATGCCGCCGAAGCACCACCGGTAGCGCTGACCCTTGAGCGCCTCGAACGTCAGCGGCATGATGCCGCGGCCGAACGACTCGTCCACGTGCAGGCCGTGCCAGCCGGCCCGCAGCAGTCGCAGCGACAATTCGGCGTCCTCGGTGATGCACCACTCGTCCCAGCCGCCGAGCTCGTCGAGGGCGACCCGCCGGATCAGCCCCATGGTGCCAGCGAAGATGGCCCCGTCGTGCTCGTTGCGGGACGGCTGCGACACGGCGAAGAAGTACTTGTAGGAGTAGTAGAGCCGCCGGTAGTACCGCGCCTGCTGCCAGTCCCGGTAGTCCTGCGGCGTCTGGACGAAGCCGATCCAGGGGTCGGCGAACGCGGGCGTGCAGCGGCGCAGCCATCCGGGGTCGACCTGGTAATCGGAGTCGACGATGCCGATGACCTCGGCGTCCTCCGAGGTCATCCGGCGCAGCGCGTAGTTCAAGGCTCCGGACTTGTACCCGGGCCAGTCCGCCAGGTGGACGAACTTGACCGCGTGCCGCGCGCACCACGCTTCCACCGGCCGCCACAGATCCTCATCGTCGGTGTTGTCGTCGATCAGGATGACCTCGTAGCGCGGGTAGTCCAGGCGGAGCAGGGAACGCAGCGTCTCGATGACCATGTCCGGCGGCTCGTTGTGCGCCGGCACGTGCAGGCTGACCATGGGCAGCTCGCTGTCCGGCACGGACAGCCTGGTCCTGCGGGTGATCCGCCGCCGCCAGTGCTCGGTGCCCAGCGCGTCGCAGAGTTCCCAGAGGTACGCGCAGCTCAGTACGGCGGCGAAGATCTCGAGCAGCCAGAGCACCACGCCGCCGACGGTGCTGAGCGGACCGAGGTTGCTGTGGAAGGTCCACTCGATCGCGTAGACCAGGTACACCACAAACAGGAACACGGTCGAGGCCCAGCACAGGTGGGCGCGGGCCGACCAGCGCCTGGTTATCGGCAGCCAGACCAGGCTGGCCACCACCACGCCCGCGGCCCCGGCCAGCAGGTTGTGCTCGGTCGCCCCGATCAGCCGCAGGACACCGGCCACCGCCGCAGCCAGCACGGCCGTGCCGATCACGGCCAGCACGACACGCCGTACCGCGGGCCAGGTCCCGGAGCCGCGGTCGATGAGCCGCGCGGGCACGAACAGGGCGGCCGAGCCAAGCGGCGCGGCGATGAGCGCAGCCAGCAGCAACGCCTGAAGCATGAAAGTCCCTCACCGGGTGCACCTGGACGGGTTGTTCCAGTTTCGGACGCTACCCGAGCAAAAACCGGTCAATCGCGGCAAACGCGGGAAACGCGGCTACCGTCGTTGCGGATGAGCTAATCCATCATCGGATGCTGGCTCTTCACAGTCATCCCGGCAGGCGGCCAATCCGGTTTCCGGCTAGCATCCACCCGCGCAGGACGGCCGCGGCGGGCTGGCACCGGATCCGGCGGCACGCGCTATGGTCCGTTCGGCCCAAATAAAGAAATGGTGCGGACGGTCAGTTGTCAGCTCTGCGTTGGAGGACGATGTCGAAATTGGCGCGGGCGGGCTGGTTCGGGTCGTCGGCGGGCGTGAACTCGGTGATCAGGCTCTTCTTCACCGCGAACACCGCGTCGGATTCGATGTAGGGGCTGCCGGCCACGAAGATGTGCGTGGTCAGCGGGCGGTGCCCGGGGGCGGTCACGATGAAGTGGACGTGTGCCGGGCGGTAGGGGTGGCGTTTGGTCGCCTCCAGGAGCGTGCCGACCGGGCCGTCGGTCGGGATCGGGTAGTGGGCGGGCACGATCGTGCGGAACCAGTAGGCGCCGTCCTGGCCGGCGGTGAACAGGCCGCGCCCGTTGCCTGGCGGCTGGACGTCGGGCTGCTGGACGTCGTAGAAGCCCTGGTCGTTGGCCTGCCAGACGTCGAGTTCGGCGCCGGGCAGCGGGGTGCCGTCGGCGGACAGGACCCGGCCCGCGAGCACGCACTGCGGGCCGGTCCCGACCAGGTCGATGGTGTCGCCCAGCGCCCGGCGCGGGGAGGCGACCATGTGGAACGGGCCGAGCACGGTGGATTCGGTAGCTCCAGCCGTCTTCCGGTTGTTGATCGTTTCGACCAGCATGGAGATGCCGAGCACGTCGGAGAGCAGGATGAATTCCTGCCGCTCGTGGTCGCACTTGTGGCCGGTAGCGGTGAGGAACTCGATGGCCCGCTCCCACTCGGCGATCGTGGGCTCGGTGTCCCTGACGAAGGCGTGCAGATGCCGGACCAGGCTGCTCAGCAGTTCGCGCAGCCGCGGGTCCGCGGTGGCGGCGAAGCTCTCGACAACCGCATCGGCCGCGGTCTCCTCGGTGAAGTCGGTGGCCATGACCGCCAGGGTAAGTCCCGGTCCGGGTGCAGGTACAGGTCGGAGGTCGGACCGAGGTGCTGGAGCTTGTCGGGGTTGACCACGGAGCGCACCGCCTGTACCACGCCGTCGGCGATGTCGAGCGCGAAGACGCTGGCCACCCGGCCTTCGGCGTCGTAGACCACCGCGCCTGGCTGGCCGTTGACCAGGGCCGGAACGCCGTACGTACCCTCCTTGTGCGCCCGGCGGAACAACCCGATCAGGAACCGGGCGACCCGTTCCGCCCCGTGCGTGGGCTCGCGCCGGGCCAGGCCCTTGCCGCCGCCGTCGCCGACCATGACGACGTCGGGCGCCAGGAGGTTCAGCAGGCTACCCAGGTCGCCGCCGCCGACCGCGTCGAGGAACCGGCGGGCTACCTCGTCGCGCTGCTCGCGTGAGGCGTCGAACCGGGGCTTGCCCTCGTCGATGTGGTGCCGGGCGCGGACGAAGATCTGACGGCAGTTCGGCTCGGACTTGCCGGTGATCTCGGCGATCTCGGCGTAGTCGTAGCTGAAGACCTCGTGGAGCAAGAACACGGCTCGTTCGGCCGGCGTCAGGCTTTCCAGTAGGACGAGGAAGGCCATGGACAGGGAATCGGACATCTCGGCGCGCTCCGCGGGGTCTGGTGCGGTCGCGGGGCCCGGCCCGCCTTCGACGATCGGCTCGGGCAGCCAGGCGCCCACGTAGGCCTCACGGCGGACCCGAGCGGACCGCAGGTGGCTGATGGCCAGCCGG
>Ga0210405_10003421_pt1 | contig 15588 bp, 15 predicted proteins | sample IncBWH11MmetaG_FD_155492 | JGI IMG/M metagenome (GOLD analysis project Ga0210405, IMG submission 155492) | Forest soil microbial communities from Barre Woods Harvard Forest LTER site, Petersham, Massachusetts, United States - Inc-BW-H-11-M | ecosystem: Environmental > Terrestrial > Soil >... | reverse complement strand
AGCAATCCAAATAAAATCAGCACGCTGCCCCAGACCAAAGTCATCCTCCGGGACAACTTCAGAAACGCAGCGGGGTCCGCGCTTTTTCCGCTCAGGGCGGCAAAATCCAGCACGCTCGACGCAGCCAACGAATTCAGCGATCCGCTCGCGTTCGACATCGCAATTGCCAGGATCGAAGCCAGCAGCAATCCCACAAGCCCGGTGGGCATCTCTCGGACCAGGAAATACGGGAGGATGCTGTCGGTGCGGTCTCCCGCGCCAAGCAATGGTGAATGCTGCGCAAACACAAACAGTAAAACGCCAACCAGCAGAAAAAGCGTGAACTGAAATAACACGATGAACCCGCTGGCAAGCAACGCCCGCCGGCTGTCCCGCTGATTCCTGGCCGCCAGCAACCGCTGCACGATGGTTTGATCGGTGCCGTGGCTCGCCAGGGTAAAAAACGCTCCGCCGATCACTCCCGACCAGAACGTGTACGTGGTCGCCAGATTCCAGCTGAAATCGAGGATCTGCAGCTTATTCCCATTCGCGGCGGCTACCTGCGCCACTTCTCTCCAACCGCCGGGAATCCGATGCAGCAAAACGCCGAACGTCACTACGCTGCCCAAGAGATAAAGCAGAAACTGCGTCACGTCCGTCCAGATCACCGCCTTCATTCCGCCTTCAAACGTGTACAACACCGTCAGCGCAATCACGATAAACACTGCCAGTCGCTCCGAAGTGCCCAGCGCCACGCTGACCACCAGCGCAATCGCTGCCACCCTTACGCCCTCAGCCAGTGTGCGCGTCGTCAGGAACGTCACCGCTGCCACCGAACGCATGCGCTGGCCGAAGCGTTTCTCAATCAACGCGTAAGCCGTTAGAAATTCCCCGCGAAAGTATCCCGGCAGAAAAAACAGGCTGATCAGGTAGCGGCCCACGAGATATCCGAACACCCACTGAAGAAAAGTCATGTTGCTGGAGTAGGCCAGCGCCGGCGTCCCGATAATGGTGAGCGTGGAAGTCTCTGTCGCGACAATCGAAAATGCCAGCGCCCACCACGGCGCGGTTCGCCCGCCCAGAAAATAGTCGCGCACGTCCCGCTGTTTGCCGCGGAAGTAAACGCCCAGTGCCGTCACTCCCAACAGGTAAGCAATGACGATCGTCAGGTCGAGGAGATGAATGTGCATGCGTGTCGGACTCCGCCGCCGCCCCCACTGCCCCACGAAGTGTGACGAGAATAGTGGCTGTGTACCGGTGCGTCAAGAAAGCAATCCGCTCCGGGTAAGCTGTAGCAACGTTTTCAGCACCGTCCCAACCAACGCCGCCCCAAAAGCCTCGCGGCTCGCGTATGCTTTTTCCATGCGCTATGTGTTGGGTCTCGGCAGCGGCACATCCGGGGCCGCAACTCTTGCCGCCTGGGTGAGGAATCCGACTTGACTCTTCTCGAACAGCAACGCGACCGCGCCCGCCTCGCGACCGGCGAAGAACTGAAGTCATTTCTCTATCACCCGTCGTCCGAGGTTCTTTTCGCGTTGCTCGAAAATCCCGCGCTCGACGATACGCTCCTCGGCTTGCTTCTCTCTCGAAAAGATTTGCCCGCGGAGATCATCGAAAACATCGCCGCGCGAAAAACATTCTTGAAAAGCTACGCCGTGAAGCGCGCCTTGGTTTTTCATCCCGGTGCCCCGCGCATGGTTGGCTTGCGCCTCCTGCGCGACCTCTACCTCATGGACCTCGTCCAGTATTCGTTGTCGCCTTCGGCTTCCACTGAGCTCAAGCGCCACGCTGAGGAGTACATCATCGCGCGACTTCCGCAGTTGCCGTTGGGGCAGAGGATTACCCTTGCCCGCCGCGGTCCCGCGCGCGTCGCCGGAGCCTTGATCGCCACGGGCCACGCGCAGGTTCTCGAAATCGCTCTCGACAATCCTCGCCTCACCGAAGCGCAAGTTTTGAAAGTCCTGTGGCACGACAAATTGCCGCAGGTCGTCGTCCTCACCGTCGCCAACCACCGCAAATGGTCGCAGCATTACAACGTGCGCCTCGCCCTGGTGCGCAACTCCTCCACCCCGCTCGCGATTGTGCTGAGTTATCTGCCACAGCTGACCGTTGTGGATTTACGCGAGTTGGCCGCTCCCGGCATCGTTCCGGAAAATCTTCGCAAGTATCTGCAAGCGGAAGTTCATCGACGGATGTTGGCATCCAAACGCGAAGCCGCCGCTGAACCTCAATCCCTGCGCGGAGAATTACTTTCGCGGCCGAAGAATCAGGATCGCTCCGAGGAAGAATAAAACCGCGGAGAAAGAAAACGCCGCACTAGCCCCCACCGCGCTGCCTATTTCTTCGCGGGCCGGTAAAGAATCACCCGCACTTTCTCGAGCGTAATCAAGCCGCCGTCCACCATCTCGTCCAGCCGCGGCAGCATCTGGTCGATCCGCTCCTGCGTTTCGATCACCTCTAGAATGATCGGCAGATCCTGCGACAACCGCAGCAGCTTGTCGGTGTGATATACACTGGACGAACCGTAGCCCGCCACGCCGCGCAGCACCGTCACGCCGGAGAATCCGTCTCTCCGCAGCAATTCGACGATTGCCTCGTGCAGCGGCTTCCCATGCCATTTATCCGATTCGCCGATGTGAATCCGCATCAGCGTCCGCTCGCCCTCAAATTTCTGGTGGGTCATCGCATGCTCCTAAAACCGGTTCGCCAACCGGATCCCCGCGACCGAAAGCAACAACCCAAACGCCACGCTCGCCGCCACGTACGCCGTTGCCCACAACCACTCTCCCGCCTCCAGCATCTTCGCTGTCTCCCATCCGAAACTCGAAAACGTTGTGTATCCCCCGAAAAATCCGATCGCGATGGCCATCCGCCATTCCGGCGGCACAATCACCCGGTTCAGCAGAAGCTGCCCGATCAACCCAAGAAAAAAGCACCCCGTCAGATTGATCAACAGCGTCCCGTACGGAAACGTGCTCCCCATCTTGATCTGCACAAGCCCCTGCAATCCATATCTCGCCAGCGTACCAATCGCCCCGAATGTCCCGATCAGCAATAAACGCAATGTGTCTCCGATCCGGCTGCTCCCGCCGCACAGAAGAAAAAACTCCTGGTGCCGCCTGGCAGCCAGGAGTCATCAGCCCCGGCGTATCCCGCCCGGGCAGTTATGGCGAACTCCATCGCCGTGAAATTGTGCCTCAGTCTAACCGTGTCCGCCCGGAATTCGCAATACATCACCCGCGCTGAATCATGGCCGCGATTGCCTGCGCCGCATCGGCCGGAGTCCACTCGTTGTCCGCAAACCACTTCTCGACCTTGCCGTCCGGCCCAATCACGGTGGTGCTCAGGGAATGCACAATCTGTGCCTGCTCGGGTCGATACACCAACCCGAAGAATTGCGCCACTTCCGGCAAATCCTTCGCCGAGGGAACCGCAAATTGCCAGTCAAACGACTTCCCACCGGGCTCACTCTTCTTATACAACGAAGCGTAATGCTTCAACACCGCCGGCGTGTCATGCTCCGGATCAAAACTGATGCTCAGGAATTCCGCGCGTTCCGTCGCGCCCGGAACTTCTTGAAGCAGCTTTTGCACCGCGCGGAAATTCTCATTCATCCGCGGACAAAAATCCGGCAGCGGGCAGCGCGTGTAAATAAACGTCACCAGCAGCACCTTGCCGCGAAAGTTGCTGAAGTGAATGATCTTTCCATCCTGATTCACAAGGGCAAAATCGGGTACCGCGTCGCCCTTTTCGGGAATGCGCTGCGTTGTGCCCGGAGAAGTCTTCCCGTCTCCCTTGCTGACCAGCTCAATCTTCTCCAGCCGTCCCTTGCTGTCGGAAACCACCAGGTCCGCCGTGATCTTGTCTCCCGGCTGCAGAGTTTCAATCTGCTTGGGCTCTGCCACCTGGTACGTCATCGTCATCCCCGGCATCAGTCCCGGAATATCACCGTGTTTCACCGTAATCAGTTTCTTCGCAGGCTCCGCGGAGATCACTTCTCCCTGAATCGGATAATGTTTCTCCGGCGCGGACTGGCATCCAGCCGCAAATCCCGCGAAAATCAGGACGGCAATCGCTAGAATCTGTCTCATCTTCTCCTCAGTAGTGAAAACGATATCGCAACTGCACGAAAATCTCGCGCGGATTGTTGAAATGCGTCCCGCCGAACGTGAAGCTGTTGTCCAGCAACACCCGCCGGTTGGCGACATTCAATCCCGTCACGGAAAGCGACACCCGCTCCCCAAATTCTTTGCCGAGCGTCATGTCAAAGGTTGTATGCGGCTGCAGATGATCTCCCGGCAGGGTCGGATCTCCATTCGTGAAGCCCGAGCCGTAATAAATATCCGTCGATGCATAACTTCGCCACGGCAAGGTCAGCTGCCCGCCCAGGTGCAGCGTATTCCGCTGGTCGTGATCCAGCAGTCCGAATCCGTTGCCAAATGAAAGATCTGTCAGCCCTCCGTTAATCCCGCCGAAGCCGAGCGCCAGCTGGTTCGAATACGTCAAATACACTTGCCCGCGCTTGCGAATCTGCGGCGATCGCAGCGTCAATTCCCACCCATTGATCCGCGCTCCCTGAATCGTGATGGGAAAAAACAGATTGGAGTTGTTGAAATTGTTGTGGTCGAAAAAGTTCTTGGCGCGAGTCAGGAAGGTGTCCGCATCGATCGTCCAGCCCCACAAGGGAATGGTGACGCCATACTGGTGCTCTTCGTCGCGCTCGCCGTGCAGGGGGATGAATCCTAGGTTCTGGTTGTTCGCGGCGTCCAGCAGGGGTCCGGAAATCGTCGAAAGCGGCGGCGCCTGGTAAAAGTGCCCGTAAAACGCGCGGAACACCCAGTTTAGCTTGGGGATCCGGAGCGAAGCGCCCACGCGCGGGCTGCTGGCATTCTCCACCACCTCCGCGGAATAATGCGTCTGCCGGATGCCCCCATCCACCGAAAGCCACGATGTCAGTTTGATCTGGTCCTCAACATAAGCTGCCGTAAGGCCGCCCGCGGGGCTTGTGGTCACGGGTGGATTCACATTGTTGCACGACCCCGGTTGATTACAGAGCAAACCAAATAACTGGTTCGACTGTTCCGCAAAGCCGAAAATTCCAGCCCGCAGGTTGTTGCGCTTCTCAATCCACGACAGATTCGCCTGCCCGCCTTCATAATTCGACGACAGCGTTTCCGTTGCCGAACTCGGCTGGTCCGTCGGGCTGCTCGCATAGTTGACGTTGTTGTAGTGATAAAACGGGGAGACCGTCAGCACCAGCCCAGGGCTGAACGTTCGCACCCAGGTGAATAGCACAAATCCATCCCGCTCTTTGTTGGAGTCGTTCTGGATCTGCCCCGGCGTGATCGGAATCTGATAAAAATCCTGCCGCAACTGCGCCACCAGCCGCAACTGATTCTGCGCATCCACGTTGTACGTCAGCGACGTAAACCCGCCGTAGCCGTTCGCCTGATCGTGAATCACCGCCGAAGTCGGCGTCTGCAGGCCCAGATCGCTGCGGTTTCCATTCAAGCTGGCGTAGTAAGCGAACCGATTCGTGTGCCCACCGAAATTCAGCTGGTCGTTGGTCTGGTAGAAATTCCCCGCAGTCAGAATTAACTCGGCTTCGTTATTGCGCTCAAAACCGCTGCGCGGCGCTACGTTGAAAACGCCGTAGGTGCGGTCTCCATAGTCGGCGGAATAGCTGCCGCGCTGCACTTCCAACATGTCAATATCTTTCGGGTCGATTTGCGGCCCCAGATTGCTCGCGATATTCGTGTTCGGGATGGACACGCCGTCAATCAGCCAGCTCACCTGGTGCCCCCCGCGCACGTGCAGTTGGTCGTGCGTGTAATAAGCGCCCGGCACATAATTCGTGATCATCGCCAGGCTGTTCGATTGCCCCGCTCCCGGGGTGTTGGCAATCTCCTCGCGCGTCACCAACGTCACCGGCGTCACCGACTCTTCCTGCGCCGGCGGGGCCTCGGAGGTCACCGTCACCGTTTGCGCCTGCTTCGCCACCTTCAATTCAATATGCAAAATCGGAGCGGTCCCGGAGAGCACGGTCAGTTTTTCTTCCTGCGCCCCGAAGTCGGCCTTGCTCACCGTGATGCGGTATTCGCCAATCGGCACCGAATCGAAATGAAACTCACCCTCGGCGCTGGTGTGCGTCGTCTGCGTGAACTCCGAATGCTCCGCCTTCAACACCACTTCTGCATCCGCGATCGGCCGGTGCTGCGTGTCATGCACGATCCCCCGCACAGTTGCCACCGCCGTAGCCAGCAAGGTTCCTCCGCACAACAGCAGGGAGCCGAACAAGAATGAAATCCGTCGAGCCATTAGTCTTCTCCATAAGAATGCGAACCGAAGCGGCAATGGCCGCCCGGAAGTGAGTGCGCGCTCAGGGTTACCTAAGGATGCGAGGGAGTTTCTACAGACTGAGGGGAAGTGTTCGCGGAGGAGGTGAAGCCGGCTCGAAAACCGGAGAGTTTACTTGAGAAAGTATTCGCGTCTCGGAAGCACCGGAAAATAGCGGCACGGAGACTATCGGAGAACTCGGCAACACAAAAACGATGGCTCCAGTCACAACCGGGTCCGAAGGGTGACAACACGCCATGGTGCAATCCATCGCCGCCTTCTGCCCGTGATGCTCGCAACCGGACATCGGCGCATCCTTTGCCGAATTCGAATCGCCCGAACTTTTCTTAGGCACATGCCCATGCCCATGCAGCGGACACATCGCCCCATCGCAACAACCCATGCCCGCAGCCTGCAAAGCCGAAGCCCACGCCGGCGCCCACAGCAACATCAGCGCCACCAAACACACACACGCCCACAGCTTTCTTCCCGGAGCGTTGGAATCGTGGCGCATTCTCTTCATTTTCCCGAATCTCAAGAATACCCCACCCGTCGGCGTTGGTAAATTGAAATTGCCGTCCTCCGATCAAATCCCCTCTGGCTCTCGGTAGTGGTTCAACTTCCGATAAGCGCATTACTCACGAATCGATCTGGATGCCCCGGTCGAGCCGTTGGAATTTACGTGTATACTGCGGGCTTGGGGGTAGCCAGGAATGTCTCAATCTAATTCCACGAAGCCCGGTACCCTAGTCTTTAATCTTCTGCTCTTGGATGTACCAGCGGTTTTGGCTGTGACAATCCTCATCCAGCGCGGAATTATCGCTCTTTACCCGGGAGCCGCAATTTCCTGTTTGTTGCTCTTCGTGGTCAATTTTTTCGTCGTTTTGGTCCTAAGTCGCCAGTCTGCCGGCGATATCGCAGAGAATCGCCGTGTTCCGTTCTCGCTATGGGTAGCCGCTGCTGTCTTCACGCCCGCAGGAACTGTGGCAATCGTGCTTTACGTGATGGAGCCGAGCATGGCCCATGGGGTACAGGCCTTTGTCGCAGTACTCTTGGTATCAAATATCTGGTACATGGTGTATCGCCTCATGCGGAGACGCGAAGTTCAAGTTCCTAGGTAGAATTCCGTTCAGGACCAACTCAATCGAGCAGTCGGTGGTCTCCCCTAAGAGGAGCAGACGGCGTGTGACCGAGTCTATTTGGATGTGTAGTTAGACTATCGGAGGTTAAACTAATTGTATGTCTCCGCGGCGTCTTGACACGCGGCCACGCAGGTCACAAACTAAATCCATGCCTCACGTTTACATGCAATTCGACTTCGGCAACGACGAAGAAAAAGCCCAGCTTGCCCGCCATAAACTGGAAACTTGGAAGCAAGCTTTTCGCCTGGACAAAAAGCTGCTCTTCAAATTCGAACGCGCCACCGACGGCGAACCCGCCGCGGAACCCGTAGCCGCCAAACCCGAAAAATCCAAGGCAAAAGGGAAAACGAAATCCAAGGACGAACCCGAAACTCCCAAATCCAACGAAACCGTCAAGCTTCTCCTCCGCCTCGGCTTCTCCAACCATGAAAAACTCTCCGAGCAGCGCTGGGTGGATCGCATCCCCACGGAAGAGCCCTTCCTGACCGCTTCTCCAAAAGTCATGAAGCTCGGCGACGCCCATTTTGCCGACGCCGAAAAGCAATTCGAGGAACTGAATCCAGGTGGCTGGGATCGTCGCGATGCGCGTCGGTAGCGCCTGCATCTTGCAGGCCTGCACGCTAGCCGCCCCTTCGCGTCTCAGGGTAAACAGGATGCAGGCGCTACCTTCGCTCAACGTCACTTTCCTAGTACCTACGTTTTTCACAACCACGCGGACGTTCCAATGTGCACTTCACCGCGCCCTCCGGTATAATTAAACTCCGTAGACGCCCATCCCCATTCCAACGCGAGGCAGACTGAATGGCGGTTCAAACGCGTGTGAAAGTAGCAAAGCTGGAAGCGCCCCGGCATCACGGGCTCGATCGCGAAACCCTCATCCGCATTTATCGCACGATGTATCTCTCCCGCCGCCTCGACGACCGGGAAATCCAGCTCAAACGCCAAAACAAAATTTACTTCCAAATCTCCAGCGCCGGCCATGAAGCGGTTACCACCGTGGCCGGCTTGCTTCTTCGTCCCGGCGTCGATTGGATCTACCCCTACTACCGCGACCGCGCCCTCTGCCTCGCGCTTGGCGTCACCCCGCTCGAAACCCTTCTCCAGGCCGTAGGCGCAAAGGACGACCCCAGCTCCGGCGGCCGCCAGATGCCCTCCCACTGGGGCCACCAGAAATTCAATATCGTCAGCAAATCGTCCTGCACCGGCACGCAATTCGTCCAAGCAGTCGGAGCAGCCGAAGCCACTCTGTATTACGGCCATCATCCGAAAGCCCTGGCCCAGGCGCAAAAAGCCCCCCTCGGCGAATCGCTGACTCACGATCCCGAAGAGATCGTCTACGTCTCCTCCGGCGACGGCGCCACCAGCGAAGGCGAATTCTGGGAATCCCTCAACGCCGCCTGCGCCAAGAAGCTGCCCATCTTCTATCTCGTCGAAGACAACGGCTACGCCATCTCCGTTCCCGTGGAAGTGCAAACCGCCGGCGGCAGCATTTCGAAACTCGTTCGAAACTTCCCCAACCTTCACGTCGCCGAATGCGATGGCACCGACCCGCTCGAAAGCTACGCCGTCTGCAAGGAAGCCATTCGCTACGTCCGCGAGCGCCGCGGCCCCGGGCTGGTCCACGCGCACGTCACCCGCCCCTACTCCCACTCGCTCTCCGACGACGAAAAGCTTTACAAAACCGCCGAAGAACGCGAAGGCGAAGCGCGCCGCGACCCGCTCTCCAAGTTCTCCCTCTTCCTGATCCGCGAAGGCGTGATGGACCAGAAAGAGATCGAAGCCCTCGAAGCCGAAGTCGACCGCGAAGTCCGCGAAGCCGGCGATCAAGCCCTGGCCGCCACGCCGCCGGAACCTTCCTCCGTCTACCAAAACGTCTATTCGCCCGATGTTGATCCCACGTCGCCGTACTTCTCAGCCGAACCCAAGTTCCACGGCGGCCCAAAGACCATGGTCGAAATGGTCGCCGCCACACTGCAAGACGAAATGGCTCGCGACGAGCGCATCACCGTCTTCGGCGAAGACGTAGCCGACGCCAGCCGCGAGGAAAATCTTAAGGATGTAAAAGGGAAGGGCGGCGTTTTCAAAGCCACGGCAGGCCTCCAGCGCAAGTACGGCGCCGACCGCGTCTTCAACACACCCTTAGCCGAAGCCAGCATCGTTGGCCGCGCCATCGGCATGGCCTCCCGCGGCGTGAAGCCCGTTGCCGAAATTCAATTCTTCGACTACATCTGGCCCGCCATGATGCAAATCCGCGATGAACTCTGCGTCATGCGCTGGCGCTCCGACGGAAAATTCAAAAGCCCCGTCGTGATTCGCGTAGCTATCGGCGGCTATCTCACCGGCGGCGCGGTCTATCATAGCCAGAGCGGCGAATCGATTTTCACCCACTGCCCTGGCCTGCGCGTCGTGATGCCCTCCACCGCTCTTGACGTCGCCGGCTTATTGCGCACTGCCATTCGCTGCGACGACCCGGTCATGTTCCTCGAGCACAAGCATCTCTACCGCCAGCCGTACAATCGCTCCGAATATCCCGGCGCCGATTACACGATTCCTTTCGGCAAAGCCCGCCTCGTCAAAGAAGGCTCGCAAGTAAGCATCATCACCTACGGCGCCGTCGTTCACCGCGCCGAAGTTGCCGCTGCCGCTCTGGAACGCTCTGGCATCTCTGTCGAAATTATCGACCTCCGCTCGCTCTCTCCCTACGACTGGGAAGCCATCGCCGCCACCGTCCGCAAAACGCACCGCGTCGTCGTCGCCTACGAAGACATGATGAGCTGGGGCTATGGCGCCGAAATCGCCGCCCGCATCGCCGAAGAACTCTTCGAAGAACTCGACGCCCCGGTAAGGCGCGTAGCCGCCACCGACACCTTCTGCGGCTACCACCCCAAACTCGAAGACGCCATCCTCCCCCAAACCGACGACATCACCGCCGCCGTCACAAAGCTCCTGGAGTACTAGGCGCTTCCCAAGTCTCTGAAACTTTCCTACCCCTATATTCGTATCTTTGTTTAGAATGCGGTTGGATATGGCTCTGTGGGGGTGAACCATGCTCTGCCCGAAATGCCAAAAGGAAGTCGTGGAAGGCTCCAAGTTCTGCTACAACTGCGGCGCCCAATTGACAGGCCAGGCCGCGCCACCAGCCGGAGGCTATACCGCTCCAGCTAAGCGCCTGATGCGCTCTAGCCGCGACAAGAAAGTCGGGGGCGTCTGCGCCGGCCTGGCCGACTATTTCGACCTGGATCCCACCCTCGTCCGCATCGTCTGGCTGCTAGCCGTCTTCTGCGCGGGCACCGGCCTCCTCCTCTACATCATCCTCTGGATCGCCCTGCCGCTGGCCCCAGCCGCGCCAGCTCTGGTTGTCCCCGGCTCCCCCGCCCAGGTCTAGCGGCCATTTTGAGTGCGGAAGCCACGCTTCCGCTTTTACGCATTCAACGCTATCGACCAAAACTCTATCGATCACCCACGCCCCTCAATCCCTGTCCCTCTTCGCCACTCTCCGTTTCGCCCCGCCGCCATCTCCCAACATCACATGATCCACGGACAAACTCCCTGCCCCCACCGTCGCCAACGCCAGGCACCCCGCTGCCAGGGCTAACTCAAACTGATACTCATTCACCGCAAAAACCCCATGCACCATCTTCACCTTCCAGATCGCAATCCCCATCTCCGCCGCCAGCAACAGCGCGGCCGGCCGCGTGAACAACCCGATCAGCAGCAACCCTCCTCCAATGCATTCCAGGATCCCCGCCAGCCCGACAAAATACCCCGGGAATCCGTGCTGAATAAAAAACTCTCGCATCATCGCATCCGCCCGCACCAGCTTTGGATACCCGTGATAAATAAAAATCAACGCCAGCGCCACGCGAAGAATTGCCAGTCCCAGTGGCTGAAACGAATTCAGAAATTTCATCAATGCCCCCGCGCCCCAAAATACTCGCCCCGCGCCGTTGATTCTACCGGTTCTTCCGTGCCATGTGTCGCCTCGGCCACGCCTCCGTTTCAGGTACAATCTTCTGGATCACTCTTGAGGAAACATGAAGCCTGTTCGCACAGTTGGCATTGTCAATGGTGGAGGTGACGCCCCTGGCCTGAATGCCGTGACTCGCGCCGTCGGCGCCGCCTTCGGGGATACCGCATGAAACGCAAGTTGCTCGTCGCCGTGCCACTGCTCTGCGCCGTGGCGCTGCTGGCCTGGATTCTCCGTCCCAAGCACGAGTCCATCAGCGACGCCTACATCAGCGAGCGCAGCGTCACGCTCTGGAGCAGCATCGCCCAGGTCCGCGAGCAACTTGGCGTGCTCCTCTACGGCGACCACGTGGATGTCCTCGCCCGCCACAACGAAAACGTGAAGGTTCGTACCGCCTCTGGCGTCGTCGGCTGGGTGGACGGCAGGTATCTCATGGACCCGGAACTTTGGCAGCGCAGCGCCAAACTCCTAAAGCAAGCCTCCGCCATCCCCGTCCAGGCCCGCGGCCGCACGAAAGTCCCCACTAATCTGCGCGTTGAGCCCGGCCGAAACGAGCCGCGCCTCTACCAGTTTTCCCGCAACGCGCCCGTCGAAATCGTCGGCCGCGCCACCGCCGACTGGGTCCAGGTCGCCGACGAAAAAGAATCTGGCGAGCCCGCCGAAACCAAGAAAGAAGACTGGTTTCTCATCCGCGGCACTGCAACACGCCCGCCCGGCGAGGGCGTCGTCCGCAATTCCGCTATCACTAACACCACGCAGCCCGGCGATCAGACCATTCCCATCGCCGGATGGGTCATCGCGCGTTTCGTCTCTCTGGACCTGCCTGACGCCGTGCGGGAAGCCACCGAATCCGCAAACATTCGCCCGCTCGCCTGGTTCGAACTCAATCGCGTTACCGATGGCGAAGGCGACCACCCGCAATATCTCGTCGCTGGCGCGCGCGGCCCCGAAGGCCTGCCGTGCGATTTCACCACTCTGCGCGTCTACACCTGGAATACGCGGAGGACCCGCTACGAAACCGCCTTCATCGACAATAATCTCTGCGGCGTCTTTCCCATTCGCCTGGGGAAAGATCCCAAAGGCCAACCCGAATTCCGCTTTCACCTCATCGGCGCAAAAAAAGAAGATCGCCACTACGTCCTGATCCAAACCGTCGTCCGCCGCATCAAGGACGAAACTCCCGGCACTGCATCCAAATCCGAAAAAGCCACGCCCCAACCATCTCCGTCTAAAAAATAACCATGCCCTTCCTCAAAAAAGTTTCCACACCTTCCGCGCTTACCGGAGTCAGCCTGCTTATTTTTTTACTCGTTCTGTTCAGTACCCCGCCTATACCGGCTCAGCAAACCTTAACGGAGCAATTTCTGCCTCTGACCCCTGGCACCTGGTGGCTCTATCGCGGCACCGTCACCTGGTCCGACCAGCAAACGGAAAAAGACGCCCAGGCGAATGTCACCCTCAAGATGACCGTCCAAAAAGTCATCCAGAAGCCCGCATTCACCATTGCCATTCTTTCCGGCTTCCCCCGCGATCTCGATTGGGCCACCGGTGAAGTCGGCGCAATGCCCTGGCTCCTGATCGAAACAAAACGCCACGAAGTTTTCTTCAATTCGCTGCCTCCGGATTTCGATTACGCCAGACTGGAAAAGGACTCCGCGACGCTCGACAAGTTTCTTGCCGAAGACAATCTGCTCTTCCGATGGCCCATGAAGCAAGGCATGAAATTCGGCGATGCCGAAAGCGTCCGGCGCGACGACAATCAATACTGCTGGGTCGTGGCCACTCAGCAGACGAAAAAACTCGGCGACATCAAAGGGCTGCCCTCAAGGTCTGCAGAAGTCTCCCTCCTGCAGTACATCACCAATCCCGACGACACCGAGATGGAAATCTCCCCCGGCATCGGCATCCTCAGCTACCAATACCATCACCACGGCACCGTCGCCGACACCAGTCTCACCCTGGTCGAATTTCATCCCGCTCAACCGCCGCCCGCAACCCCCGGAACCAAACCATGACCCTCCACATCAACGAAGCCGAAGTCCGCCAGCTTCTCACCATGCCCATGGCCATGGACGCCGTTGAGGAAATTTCCCGCAAACAAGCCGCCGGCCACGTAATCTTGCATCCGCGCCACCGCTTCGAACTCCCCGCCGGTGGCGGCTTCTTCCATTACATGGCTGCCATGGACACCCAAGCCGGCTTCATCGCCATGAAGCAGTACACCTACGTGAAAGGCGTTCTCCGCTTCCTCGTTCCTCTTTACGAAATCTCCACAGGCGCGCTCCTCGCCCTGATTGAAGCCGATTTTATGGGCCAGCAACGCACCGGCGCCGCTTCCGGTGTCGCTACCAAATATCTCGCCCGCCAGCACGCGCGGACTGCCGCAATCCTCGGCACCGGGGGCCAGGCAAAAACCCAGCTCGAAGCCGTCGCTGCCGCGCGAAAGCTCGATTCCGTGCGCGTCTACGGCCGCGATCTCGAGCGCCGGGCAAATTTCTGCGCCGAGATGACCACACGCCTCGGCATTCCGGTTCATCCCGCTGCGTCCCCCGCCGAAGCCGTCCGCGGCGTCGACATCGTCGTCACCGCCACCACGTCCGCCAAGCCAGTCTTCGACGGCCACGACATCGCCGAAGGCACCCACGTCAACGCCATCGGTGCGAATCACGCCCACAAGCGTGAACTCGACGACACCGCCGTCTCCCGCGCCGCCGTCATCTTCGTGGATTCCATCGAGCAGTCGAAACAGGAAGCCGGCGACCTCATCATCCCCTTCGAGCACCAGCCCCAAAAATGGGACACTGTTCACGAACTCGATCAGCTCATCGCCGGCAAAGTTCCAGGCCGCACTTCAGACCAGCAAATCACCCTCTTCAAATCCAATGGCATCGCCTCTTGGGATCTCGCCGTCGCCGAAAAGGTCTACGCCCTCGCCAAACAAAAAAATCTCGGCAGGGAATTGCCGTTTTTTTCTTCAGAGAAGTAACCGCGGGAGGGAATCGAGGCGGGAACGAATCGGGTAGGGAAGCTACTTGACGCCACATTCCGGGGGCGGGGCATTCGTCGGGCCCCCGGAATGAGGCTTGCCTGTGCGCTTACGAGTGCAGGGCCTGGGCTTTGCGGTTGGGGAGTTGGTTCTTCCGCATGGAAAGCGAATTGTGAGTCTTCAAGGTGTCATTCCGGCTGCTGCCGGCGTTCTTCCAGAGGATGCCGCACGCGATCAGCAGCACGCCGAGCGCGATCAATGATCCAAGCGTGCGCGGCAGGCTGCCCACACTGGCCTCTTCCTGTTGGTTCGCAGGGAGGATCGAAGCCTCATAAATCGCTGCAGATTCCACTTGCGCGTTGTTCACCGCTTGGTTCGCCGCCGCAGCCGTCGGCGTATTGAAATTGCTTCCGACCGAGCTTGCCGGAGATGCAAAATAGGTGTTATCAATTTCCTGCGCGCGAATCGCGCTTGTCATAAAAAGTGAAACTCCCAGAGCCGCCAGAACCAGTTGCCACTTGATATTTTTTGTGAAGTTCATTGTCCACCTCAGTTTTTTCTCTTAACTGCCCGACGCTTCTTGAAGAATGCACGGCCCATGCCATCACGGAGTCGATTCGCTCCACACAAATTCCAACTTTGCGCATCTCACGAGGTTTCAACGGGATAGCATCGAAAATAATTTCTCGCCGGTCGCCGAGTCCCTCCTCAGGCAGATCCCGCCACCCACAACGTCTATCTGAAGTGTGATTCTCGATCTCCTCCACGGCGCCGTTGTCGACTTTTCACCGGCAGTAGAAACGCCGTAATTGACCTTACGTTCCTATAGGTTGTTCTAAAATAAGTGGTTAGTTTGGGCAGCTGGAATTCGCCACATCTACTTCGACCCCGTCAGGTCCTCTAACGATTCAGATAGCCACCCTAACTGTTCGGATAGTCCCTCCGGGTGTAGATTATTCAAGGTCACCGAGTTAGAATCCCTACCCTCAGCCGTGGCGCATTTGTCCTGCCGCCCGAGCCAAACACGTGCCCCCAAGACTCACCGTCATCAGCGGCCCCTGGAAAGGCACCAACTTTCCCGTGGCTGCTCCTCTCTCGATCGGCAGCGATCCCGCCAGTGCCGTCCGCCTCGAGGACCCCGCCGTCGCCCCGCAACATTGTTCGATCACCGAAGCTGC
>Ga0210405_10003417_pt1 | contig 15598 bp, 21 predicted proteins | sample IncBWH11MmetaG_FD_155492 | JGI IMG/M metagenome (GOLD analysis project Ga0210405, IMG submission 155492) | Forest soil microbial communities from Barre Woods Harvard Forest LTER site, Petersham, Massachusetts, United States - Inc-BW-H-11-M | ecosystem: Environmental > Terrestrial > Soil >... | reverse complement strand
CGAAATTCAAGGAAGACTTCTGGCGGGCCGAGGTGACCAAGATGATCAAGGTTTACGGTGCACCAATCGATCAGGCGGACGTCGGCAAGATCGTGGATTATTTGACGCAGACGTATTGATCCCGGAGCGACGGGTCGCACGCGTCTCAAGACAATCGACGGCCTGCAAAGCCCTACATGCGTTTTCGACGTCACAGATGCGAGGCATGCCAACGGCATGTCGGCCTGATCTCGCAAATCGCTGGAGCGCTCGGGCAGCGGACAGAACTTCAACAAGGAGGTGCCAATGCCATCTGCGTGGCAGCTGAACTACAGCGGCATAATAGTGGACTGCCGCGACGAGCAAGACGCGAAAAGCCTGGCGCGGGAGCTCGTCAGGAAGGGGTTTCGGGTTTCCGCCGGGACAATTGAAGGGGCCACAGCGGCACGTCGCGTCGGGCCGGATGAGATGGAAGATTGGTTGCTGGATTAGAGGGCGGCCTCGCGCGCCCCGTTGGCTCATATGGGCTACTCGTTGCGTGTAAAAGTCAATTTGTTGAGCCGGATCAGGCTGATGCTAGCTGTCCAGCCATGATTGCAAAAATATTTCCATTCACATTTCACCCAAATCAAAACTATATCCATCGCTGTTCCGGTCCTCTCAGAGGGGCGTTTCGCGATCGTCACGAACGTAGGGCAGGGATGCGGTGGACGCGGCGACGTCAAACGACGAATGACGTTTTTCGCGGACGGTGAAGTCGTGTGGTCCTGACGCCCCGACGCTGGCGTCAAGTTTCGTGGAGGCAACTCCGCGAGGCGACGGTGGCAAGAAAGCCCGGTCACCGGGGAGAGCGCGATATAAGCCGTAAAACCATTGCGCGGGGAATGCCGGGTGTTTCCGGTGTGACCGTGGTGACTAACGCGCGTGTTTACTACACACCACGCGCGGCTGCGGGCGCATCGAGCGCCCGGCATTCCCTGCGCCCTCTGATTTCAGAGAGCGGGAGGTTCTGGTAAAACTCGGGCGCATCGCGTGGCGAGAGCGCGGAGTCACGCCCCTCGATCGTCATGCCCCACTTCAAGCGGGGCATCCAGTACGCCGTGATATCTCGTATAAGCACGAGCCGTCTCTGGAATACTGGATCGCCCGGTCAAGCCGGGCGACGACTCCGGAGTAAGCTGTTTGAAATTCGAATCTGTCGCAGGCGGGGGGACGACATACGCCGGCGCCTTACGCCCGCGTCCCCGTAAACGGAAAGCTGCCCATCGGGCCGATGCCCATTTCGCCAGATATGCTGTCGCCGGAAACCTTGCCGGTGAATTCGAGCGTCAGCGGCATCGGGTTGGTGATGGAAACCTTCCATGAGACGTCGTCGCCGTTGGCCTTGCCATCGAAGATCTCGGTCGAATTGCCTTCGGCGGCCTGCGTGCCTGTCAGCGTGCCGCCGGCGTTCTTCAGGCTTAGCGTCGCGTTGCGATCCCCCATCGGCGTGCTCATGGTGATGTTCCAGTTTCCGTCCACGGCCATTTTCGCATTCTCCTCGTGATTTCTTCGCAAAACCGGGAATGGTTCTGGGGTCAGGTCTGAGCTTCAGGCCGCGGTATAGCGCATCTCGCAGCGCTTGCCCAATAGAGGGAGTTGCGGCTGGACCTCCGGTGCCTTGATTTCGCTTTCGCCGATGGGCCTTGCCTGGGCAGACCCGGCTCGTCGGGTCGTCGAAGCTGTTGCGTGCGCCGGTCCCGCGACATTCCTTTGGCGCGGTCGAAGTAAAGCTGCTGCCAATTGTTTGGGCGTTAGCCGGTGAAATCACACCGAAGGCGACACCAATCAGTGAGGTAAGGGCCATTGCCGAGACTGGATGCCTGGGCCTGGCGATACGTTGATGGGAAACGTGCGTCATCGAGCCGCCTGCATTTGCGGAACCAGGTCTTCGTTGTGCGCAATCTGGGGAAGGTTCAAGCAATCGGCGCGAAGGGCCTGACATTTGCGCGGAATCGTCCTAGAACGTTGCCTTCGCGATCCGTCGCCTTCACTAGCGTGTCAGTTGCCTCATCGTCATGCCTGCCATTTCGACTAAAAAACCTTATCGCGTTGGCCGTTCCCGCACCGGACTTGGCCTCTTCGCCACCAAACCGATCAAGAAGGGCGCCAAAATCGTCCGCTATTTTGGTCCGCTGCTGGATTCCAGGAAGAAGAAAGACGACGCGATCGAGAACAAATACCTGTTCGAACTCAGCGGCCGCTGGACCATCGACGGTTCGGTGCGCGAAAACATCGCGCGCTACATCAATCATGCCTGCAAGCCGAACGCGGAATCGGATGTCATGCCGCGCAAGCGCAAGGTCGTGATCCGCGCCATCAAGAACATCTCACCCGGCGAAGAGATCAACTACGATTACGGCACCGACTATTTCAAGGCATATCTGAAGCCGATCGGCTGCAAGTGCGATGCTTGCGAGAAAAAGCGCAAGAAGAAACGCGCCGAGGCGAGGGCCGAACGGTTGCGCCTGAAGGCCAAGGCTGAGAGGAAGGCCTTGAGAGCAGCCGAGAAGCAGGCGGCGAAAGAAAAGCTGAAGCTGGAACTGAAGCAGAAGCTGAACGCCGGGGCTGCCGGGGCCATGGAAAACGGCAAGCTGGCAAACGGCAAGCTGGCAAATGGCAAGCTCGCAAACGGCAAGCACTTCAACGGCAAGCACTTCAACGGCAGCCTCTCAAATGGCAACGGCCATTCCAGAAACGCTGCTGGAACATCGGCCGCCGCGAAGCCGGGAGCTTCCACGAAGCTCAGGACCCCCGCGACGGCCATAGTTCCGGACCAACAGGTCCCGGCTTAGGCCGCCAACCTCTCGCCGCTCCGGCGCAATCCGATATATTGCAGCTCGGCGAGCGCACCGACCACGATCGCCTGCATCGCGACGGCGGCTTCGCCGAGCAAGTTGGGCGCCACGGCATCGCTCAACAACAGGGCGATGCTCGCGAGCGTCCACGCCGCATTGCCCGCGATGACGATGGCCACCAGGGCCTTGGGCATCGCCTGGCGGGTGCCGAGCCAGCCGACCAGCGCCGTGTAGGCAATCAAGAACAGGCCGGTCTCGCGCAACAGTGTCTCGGGCAGGTCGAGGAGCGGGGCAAACTGCGCGGCGCCGAAGGTGAGCAGGACGGCCGATATGCCGCTGAAGATGGCGTCGGCCTGGATGGCGCGGCGCAGGAATGAGGACGGATTGATCATGGTGGTTCTCCTTCCGGGAGTGGTTGGGGAAGCAATCAGCGCATCAGGCGCCGAAGCCAGGTTCGGAACTGACGCAACAAGCGGGCCGGGCACAGCGTCCTGCCGACGCTGGTCTCGACCGCCTGCACATGGGTGAACACGAACACGCCCGTCGAGTGCACCAGCGGCTCCGGCATGTTGAGGAGTCGCGCCAGCAACATGGTTGCCAGCTTGAGCAGCCACTGGATCATGCCTGTGGCGGAGGGGGCGGTGCTGGTTCGGGAGGGCGTGTGCATGGTCATCTCCTGTATCTCGCGAAGATGATCCGGCTCCAGACGCTAATCCATTACGTCCGAGGTAATGGAAGATGCGAAATTCGCATGGTAGGTTTTCCCACCATGAACGCACAATCCGCCACCGCCCGTGCCGAACAAGCGAGCCCCGCCCATATCGGCGAACATCTGCGCCAATGGCGCCAGCGCCGCCATCTGAGCCAGCTCGATCTCGCGGGCGACGCCGAAATTTCGGCGCGCCATTTGAGCTTCGTCGAAACCGGTCGCGCGGCGCCGTCGCGCGACATGGTGTTGAAGCTCGCCGAGCGGCTCAACGTGCCCCTGCGCGAGCGCAATGTGCTGTTGGTGGCGGCGGGTTTCGCGCCGGCGTTTTCGCAGCGATCGCTCGACGATCCCGCGCTGAAATCGGCGCGCGCCGCGATCGATCTCGTGCTGCGCGCGCACGAACCCAATCCGGCGCTGGCCTATGATCGGCACTGGAACCTGATCTCGGCCAACCGGATGGTGATGCCGCTATTGGCGGGCGTTCCCGAGCGGCTGCTCGGACAGCCGCTCAACATTCTGCGGCTGGCCTTTCACCCGGAGGCGCTGGCGGCGCGCACCGTCAACGTCGGCGAATGGTGCGGGCATCTCTTGGAGCGGCTGCATCGCCAGTGCGAGGTGACCGCCGATCCCGAACTCGTGAAGCTTTATCACGAGCTGAAGGCCTATCCGATCCCGGCGCGATCCGCACCCTTGCCGGCCGACAATGTCGCGATCCCCTTCAAGCTGCGCTTTGGCGGAGAGACCTTGAGCTTTATGTCGGCCACCATGATTTTCGGCACCCCGGTCGATATCACGCTGTCGGAACTGGCGCTGGAGACGTTCTTTCCCGCCGACGAATTCACCGCGCTGCGGATGCGGGCGATGGCTGCCGGGCTGGACTAGGTCCCTTGTCCGGGACGGCCTTGCGGCTTATCTCTGGAATTTCGGAGAGGCGAGGACCGTCCCATGAGCACCTTAAAACCGCTTAAGATCGACATCGTCTCCGACGTGGTGTGCCCGTGGTGCTATATCGGCAAGCACCGGATCGAGGACGCGCTGGCGCAGGCCTCGGATGTTCCGGTCGAGGTTCACTGGCGGCCGTTCTTTCTCAATCCATGGGTGCCGCGCGAGGGCATCAGCCGCGAGGAATATCTCACGGCGAAATTCGGCTCGGTCGAAGCGTACAAGGGTATCGCGGGGCGTGTCGTCACTGCCGCGGACGAAGAGGGCCTGGTGTATCGACCTGATCTGGTCAAGCGGCAACCGAACACGATCGATTGCCATCGCCTGATTCACTGGGCCGACGCGAAAGGCAAATCGGGGCAGATGAAACAACGGCTGATGGAATTGTATTTCCGCGACGGCGGCGATCTCACCGACGTCGATGTGCTGGTGCAGGCGGCGGCCGATTGCGGGCTCGATGCCGAGGACGTGCGCCGGCGTCTTGCGACCGACGAAGACGTGGCGCTGATCTCGGCGCAGGCCAAGGAGGCTGCCGACAAGGGCATCTCGGGGGTTCCGACATTTGTGTTCGCGCAGAAATACGCGGTGTCCGGCGCGCAGCCGGCCGAGCAACTCGCGCGCGCCATCCGCCAGGTTTCGGCGGAAGTGAACGCGCAAGCCGCGGAGTAGGGTGTTCTTCAACGATCGCGGATGAGGTGAACCGCGCGGCGCGCGAACTCAAAAGCCAGCCGGCGCGTCGTTATCGCCGCATGGATCAGCAACACCATGGGGTCGTTCCGGTGCAGCGGAATCAGCACGTCGCCGATCTTGAGCCGTCCCCGCCAGATCGGATTGATCATCGGATGGTCGGCGCTCGCCGTGGAGTCGGCGGTGGCAAGCACGGCATCCGCGCATAGATGTCGCGTCAGCTCGAGCGTCAGCTGCACGCCGGGCGAGAATTTCGCAAAACCCTCGTCGATGCCGAGCTTGAAGTAGAACGCGCGATCCTGATGCCGGAGCACGATCGCGGCCGCGACCGGGGTATCGCCGGCGTGGAGCGTCACGATCTCGCATTGCCCGGTCTCGGCGAGGCCTTTGGTGGCGCGCCGGATGAAGCCGGCATCGCCTTCGTCCTGCCTGAGCGCGGTGCCGCGCCTTGCTTTCCAGCCGCTGGCTTCAAGCGCCAAAAATATCTCGATTCCCGCAGCCACCGTGTCCTTTGTCCGCGCCACGTCGAAACGGACCGCGCCATGCTCGGCGAGCCGACTGCGTTGCCGGCGCAATTCCTTCAGCTTCTTTCCGCCGAGCGCATCGCGCAGCAAGTCATCGGCATCGCGCCGTGCGTCAAGACAGGCGCGAAAATGCGATTGCATGACCCGCATGCGCAAGCCCTCCTGCGCCAGCACTTCCCGGAAGGATCTCATGGCGGCGCCGTTGAGCGAGACGTCGCGCAGGATCAGCGCATGCGCGCCTTTCGCGCGCGCCTCGGCCATCAATCGCCTGACCGCTTCGGCGGCGATGTCGCGGTCGAGCAGCGGCGTGCAGAGCGTGCCATAGGGGCTGGCGCTGACCAAAGCGGGCAGGGGAATTTTGCAGTCGCGCCACATCGAAACGACAGGCAACAGGCCGATCAGTCGGGGGGTGCCGTCTTGCGCCGCTGCCGTGTCGCTCCACGCGCTTAGCGCGGAGACACTGGTCCGGCCCCGCGCGGAGGCGTTCACCGCCAATTCCCACGCAGGCAGATAATAGCCGTTCGGCTCGACCGCGCGTTCGGTCAACGCATGCCATCGGTCCTCGGGAACAGCCGAGAGCGGGGTAAATCCAAAGTCATGCGGCAACGGCGCTGCGATCCGCGCGCGCTTGCCGGCGGCATCGTTGGCAGATGCGCGACGGACTACCGCTCTATCCGCAATGTCGACCACGTCCCCGTTTCCCCGTTCGCAGGGGGCGGTGCAGGCGCGGCGCCCGCTCCATCCCGCGTTCTCGGGAAAATCTATCGGCAAGTCTGGAAAATAGCGTTGGCGCGCGGATCCAAATCCAGCGGTAATGTTAATCCGGCGTTTACGATCCAGGGCCACGCCCTGCCCGACGCGTCGTGCATGCGCCCAGGTGCTGGAACCGGGGGCAAAAACGCGGCAGCGAAACCCGCACCCGCCGCCCGTTTTCGCGACGGCACGTCTCAGACCCCTGCGCGCGGCCGGCTCTGGATAATCCAGGGCCCCGGCGGCACCTGACCGTCACCCTTGCCTACAGCATGGCCGCCTGTCTCAGGCGATGGCCGCCTCTCTGCGACGTGCAACCCCTCGTTGCCTCGCGCGAGCGGAGGGGTATCGAGAGACAATCGATTACATTTTCGTGATCAAGGAATGATCGCCTCGCTCCGGCGTACTGGAAGGTTCGAAGGCAGTTATGTCGCAGGACATTGCGCGCGGACGGGAGCAATCGAGAAAACGATGATCAGGAACGTGCGGCCATGTGTTTCCGAACTTGCCTTGCCTTGTGACACTTCTGCACCGGCACGAGGATGAGATGACCAATCAGCCTTATCACCGGGAGCAGGTTCGGCAAAGAATCATCCAGAGTGCACTGCAACTGTTCAACCGCCACGGGTTCACGGCCGCCTCGATCGACGACATCATGGCCGGCGCTGGCATGACGCGGGGCGGCTTCTACAGTTACTTTCAGAGCAAGAGTGAACTCTACGCCGAGGCGATGAGCTGCTTTGTAAGTGAAAGGCTCGAAGGGGAAGGTGCCGCTGCCAGGGCACCCGATCGTGCGGCAAATATCATCCGGGAGTACCTTTCTCTCCAGCAGCTTGAAAATGTGGAAACCAGCTGTCCCCTGATCGGCCTGCCCAACGATATCTCCCGAAGCGACCGATCCGTCAGGCAGGCGCAGGAATCAGCGCTGAGGTTGATGGTCGAAACCTTCGAGCAGGGCATGACAGCGGCCGCGGAGTCGGCCAGGCAACACGCTTTGGCGCTCACATCGCTTTGCATAGGGGGCATGGTGCTCGCGCGCGCGATCGAAGACCGCTCGCTCGCCGACGAGCTGCGTGAGGCCACGATGGCTGTCGCGCTGAAGCTTGGACATTGGGGTTAGCGCGAGCGCATCAGATCGGCTGGTAGCTTTCGAAGGCGCAGGTATCTTCGGCTTCGGCGCGCCGCCGGTCGACGATAACGCCGCTATTGATCGTGATGCGATAGGTTTCCTCACCGAGCGGCTTGCCCGTGCTGGAGGTGAGCTCGGCCCTGACGCACGCCGTCCAGCCCAGACCGCGAAGATCGTGGCGCGGCGGGGAGACACGTACCTTTTGCGGATTGGATGAAGCGACGAATACCGAATCCAGTCTTTCGCGGACCAGTTGTCCGACGTTAGGGGACGGCTCGGGCGGTGACGAATCGCTGGCTTTGGCCCGCATGAACTCCGGTACCGGAGCACGGCTGTCGGCAATGCCGCAGCCCGCCAGCGCGCCACAAGCCATCAACACCGTACAAAAACCGATCCACCCCATCCGCCGATCTTATCCCGACCCGGCCAGGAATGCGCGCGGTGAACCATCAAGAATCGCTGAGACGTGTTGAAAACCGTTCCGCGCCCTGCCTAGTCGAAGGCCACACCGATCCTGGTGTCGCGGCACCAGACCGGACGGCAGCGGCGCATGAACCGGTCGGTCTCTATGACGAGCATGAAGGATCGCGGCAGGCCGAAGGGATTGGCGACATCGAGCCGCGCGCCACCCAAGGAGATGTTTCGCACCGTGCAATCGACGCCGCCGCCGCCACTGAAGGTGAGGGTGCCGTGCTTGAGCACCCTCTGTCTGGGTACCGTTCGCCTCTCGATCATTGCCGCAAATCCCGAAGTGCGTCGTTCGTTCTCGGTTCAGGATAGCCAACCGGAATTACGAGCAATTGAATCGAAAGTGCACTGTATTTGGGCGCCGATTCAGGTTTCGTTAGCGATGATCCCGTCATGGGCGCCCTTGCAGGCATTTTCACAGCATTGCAAAGGCGCTTGACACCATCGCCACCGGTTTGTTGTCCGCGGCGCTGAACAGGGTGACACGGCCGAAACTCATGCTACGCCCGAGCCGGACCACCCGGGCATCGGCCAGCACGTCCGATTGCGTAACCGCACGCATGAAATGGGTGGTCTGGTCTACCGTCGTCATCGGCCGAAAACCGCGGTTCGCGGCAAGGATCGCGATCACCATGGAAGTGTCGGCGAGCGCCATCAATGCCTGGCCGCACACGATGCCGCCGTGGCGGCACAGACGTTCCGAGAAGGCCATCCGCAGAACCGCACCCGGCTGCCAGTCGGTCGTGGCGGCAGTCGGCGGATCGCACTCGATGCCGTCGATCGAAAGCCCAAGATCCTGCACCCAGGGGGCGAATACATCGCCAAGCACGCGCCTGGCTTCCTCGATATTGAATATGTCAGCCTTCGGTTCGTTTTGCATGCAAGGTCGTTCCTGGCCACGGGATTGCCGATGATGCTTGTTCCGGGCGCACCGGGCAAATCGGCCAGCACGGCTTGAAAATGCCGGACTTTGGGCCCTATGATAGGCCACGCGTGGGGAGTCTGTAGGTCATGTTCAGGCGATTGGCACTGATTTTCGGCTTTGTCGCCGTGGGCCTTCTCCTCGATGGCTGCACCAAATGCGGTCCGATCTGGGACGATTGGATGCAGTCGCCGAAATCCTGCAAGTCGGATCATTTTTAGCGCCCGAGGCGATGCAGTTGGCGTCACCGAGCGCGCTTGGCGACGCCGCCAGCGCGGTGATATAATTATTGCCGAAAATAGAGGGGGTGTCCCATGAGAGTGTTTTGCGTCGCAGCCATTGCCACGTTGCTGGCCTCACCCGCCTTTGCCCAGATTCCCCAGATGAATTTGCTACAGGACAACAAGCCCGCCAAGACGCAGGAGGAAAAGGACGCCGAGGCGGCGCGAGATAAAGCCTACAAGGACTCGCTCAAGAAAATACCCGACGTCAAGGCGCCGAGCGATCCGTGGGGCAACGTCCGCAGCACGGATGCTCCGAAAGCTCCCGCCAAGGCGGCGGCCTCGGCCAAGCCGAAGACGAAAACCGGCAGCACTGCAAATTAGAGCGTCGAGCGAGGTGGATGCCGCCTCGCTTAGAGAATTGCTGTTCCATCCGGGATGGGCGCCGAAACAGGGCGCGCCCGCGGACCGTCAGGCCAGGATGGCCGATTGATCCACCAGCGTTTCGTAACATTCGCAAGATTTTCGCATCAGGGCCGATCGATCCAGAATCTTGATCACGCCGCGCGAATAGGTGATGGCGCCGGCGTTTTGCACCTTGCTCGCGACTTCGGTCACCGAGGTGCGCCTCACTCCCAGCATCTCCGCGAGAAACTCTTGCGTCAGCGCCACTGTGTCGCTCGCCGCGCGGTCCGCGCTTTGCAGCAGCCAACGGCAGAATCGCGCCTCGATCGAGTGCAGCGCGTTGCAGGCGGCGGTGACCCGGGCCTGCGACAACAGCACCTCGTTGTAGCGGATGCAGACATTGCGAATCGGTTCGCTGCTGCCGGCGGCGGTCCTGAAATGCTTCGCCGCGATCTTGCTGCAGGCCATCGGCATCTGGACCACGACGCGAACCAACGATTTGTAGAGGCCAAGGCCAGCCATCGCGCCGACCACGCCTTCGCGGCCGACGGTGGCGGTCTCGATCGCCTTGCCGTCGCGCAACACGGCGAGCAGCGACAGCATGCCATGGTGGGGGAAATAGATCTGGTCGACCTCATCGCCAGCTTCAATCAGCACGGCGCCTTGTGGCAGCGCGATGATCGCAAGATGTGGTTGCAGTCGATCGAAATGATCGCGGGGAAGCGAGGCGAGCAGCTTGTTGTCCAAAGGAAAACCGATGTTATGAACGTGCACTCCGATATCCTGCCCGATCGGTCGGGCCGATTTGCCGCAGGGGATGAAAAGGTCGCTCCGAGAGGCGATCCGCGGAAAGCCTCTTATAGGGATCAGGAAGGGGCATTGTCGGTCCGGTAGCCGTCATAGTGTCCGGGTTCGCTCGCCGGGCATAATCCAGGTAACAGGCGGTGTGGGGTTACCCGACTTCGCTGACCTGCCGATGCTTCTTATCGGTCCTGGGCGCGAGCGGGGTATCGCCAAGCAACCGGTCAAATTCCAGTCTGGAAATATCGTAGCATTCGCAGGCGCGGTGCCGCAGACCCTCGTGATCGAGGATGGTAACGTGGCCGCGCCGGTATCGGATTAGCCCCGCCTTCTGCAAGACCCCCATGACATCGGTGACCGTCGTTCGCCGCACCCCGAGCATCATTCCCAGGAATTCATGGGTCAGCAGGAAATCGCCCAAAGGCATCCGATCGCGTGTCATCAGCAGCCAACGGCAACAGCGCTGCTCGACCCTGTGCAGGTGAGCGCAGGCTGCCGATTGCGCGACCTCGTTGAGAAAGGCATGGGCATAGCGGAGCATCACCACGTTCAGCGTCGGGATTCGTTCGAACTCGCCGCGGAAACGGCGAGCTTCCATGCACAGGCCCGTGCCCGGAACCTGGACGTAAGCCGATGAGGGCGCCTCGTGATCGCCGAGACAGATCGGCAATCCCACGAACCCCTCGCTGCCGATCGTGCCGACCTCCGCGCCGTGGCCGTCGGACGTCGTGATCACCAGCGAAGCGACCCCGTCGATCGGGAAGTAGACATGTTCGATCGGCTGCGACGCCTCATAGAGGCTCTTTCTGTATTCAAGCACGACCGGCGACAAATGCGGGCGCAGCCGCTCGTAGTCGTTATCGGACAGGAGCGAGAGTAGCCGGTTCGTGCGAGGAATAGGCATGCCAGGTCATTTCAATGTTTAGCGGCAGCATTCAGCGCCGACGGCCGCGAGCCAGTAGTCAGGCGTCGCTCTGATCGGGCGGCGCGACCGGGGGCTCTCGGTCGCCGGCGGCCAGGATCGTTGCCGGAAATCGTGAAATTCTATCAACTTTATGTGCGGTAAGCGACTCAATTCGCTTCCCGGCCGGGCCGTGGAGACTCGGTTTGGCCGCGGCCAGCCCTATATTGAAATCGTCGTCATGTGTTGGAGTTGCGACATGGTCCTGCGCCCGCGCGATCTCGCAGACCGGATGGCTGGCCGGCGCCAGACGGACGATGGCTATCTGCGCGAGACGTTTACCCTGCCGCGCGACAAGGCGCGGACAAGGGCGCGCGATTTCCTCACCCGCTATCCAAAGCAAGCCTATATGAGCGGTGTCGAAAGCTGGCGCGAACTGCCTGACGGCAACATCGAATTCACGATGCGGCGGCTCCCGAGCGCCGACTAAGGTCAATCGGTTCCGATGGGATTGGAGTCGACGCTCCATCGTGGGGGTATTTCATCGCCGCGGCCGAAGCACTTCATCGAGCGATTCCGCCACCAGCCGAATTCGAAAGACCGGCCGCCTGGATTCGTCCAGGAGTTCCATTTCCCATTCGGAGTCTTGTTTGAGCTTGCGGGAGATCCCGCCGACGATATCCGCGCAGACGCTGGTCAGCTCGCGCCACGCGGCATCGCGATCAGCAAGCTCGGTGCCTTGATCGGAAGCGCCGGAGTAGGGGCCATTTCGAATGCGAAAGAAATAGAGCGGCATGGCACGACCCGATGCGTAAAGGACCGCTCAGGGCTTCTGAGACCTCATCAAAATATGCCGTCAGTTGACCTCCAATCCCATGATTGATCAACACCGGGTGTTTACGGAGTTAAGTACGGACCATCTTGGAACAGGGCGAGGCAGTCGAGCGGTTACTCGCTCTCTGTGATGCGGATCAGGCCATCACCGGTGACGATGGGGCCCCTGACGGTCTCGATGACGTAGCCCAGGCTGATCAGCTTTGACAGGTGAAGCGCCGGTATCGTCGGGCTGGGAGAGCTGAGCGCGATCTCGATCAGCGAGGCGAACTCTTCGGGTGTCAAAAGCTTGGGTGCATGGACGGTCATCTTCAACTCGCGATCAAATCGGGCCCGGCCCGTCGTCTCGGCAGGTCACACCGCCTCAGGAACGGTGCCGCAAAAATCATATCATCTATTTCGGAAGATTTGACAGGCTGTACCAATAAGTTTTACCGGCGGCAGGGATCGCCAAAGCGGCATCGCGGAAGGTGTCGAGACGCAACCGGGTTGGGCTGATGCGGACGACTTCGCCGCAGCTACGGGGCCCCATCGCGACAGCCTTCGGATCCAGATCCGGAACCCTCACCTGGGCGGTGCTTGATGATGGAGAATGGTGCGGTTGTCGCCGGGAAGGATTGGTCAAGTCCTCGAAGAGGTCTTCGACCTCTTGGCCCAAAGTAACGCCGCTATCGGCGTCCAACCAATGACGGCTTGTAGATGCTGCACCAGAAAGCAGCCTGCACAAGCCCTCGTCCGCAAACCATGACCGCTCGAGTGGGGCCGCCGGCCGAGATAAAACGAGCCGACGGCCCCCGCCGCGCAATTGAAATTGTGGCCCTTGCGGGTCAGCTCTGCGCGACGATAGGAGAGGTCATTATTGTGACCGCACGTGCTACTCAAAAAGTGCCTGCACCGTTTCAGACAAATGAAAAATCAGCGGACAGCTTGGCTTCAGGCCAGTTCGAACTCCTCGACGATCGATTGATCAAGCTCCAGTTGCCCGGCCAGCCAGTGCCAGCGGGTCGACAGATCGAGCCATTCGGCCTTGATGTTTTGGTGGGAAGCCAATTCGGCGCGCCGCAGGCATTCGTCGCCTTGTTTGCGGAGGTTGGCGATAGTGAGCTTCATGGGCCAATTCAATCTCAAGTTGGAAACCCAAAATGCACGGCGCCCTGGCCGACCGCAATTCCGGTTAACTACGGCATCAAAATCGGACCCTCGAAAGCCGCGAGGCCTGCGCGTTGGCCGAAACAGGCCACTCGCATTTCAAACCAGGCCAGTGCAACTTCGGGAATTACGTAATTAACAGGGCCGGGGGACGGGTGTTATGTGGCGATGCCCCCAGTTCTCGGCCCCCAAGCTGAAAGGGGCGGACGGCTCCGGCACGTCTCAGCGTGGCGGGGCCGTTTCTTTGGCCGCAATTGGCCCTTGAGCTTGCAGACGATGCTGAGCCGGATACCGTTAGGGCCTCTGTGAAAGAGGCCGCCGACTGAGGCGGCGAGGAACTCTGGTCACACCGGAGAACTGCGGAGCCTCGTAAAGCTCCATGATGACCTTGCCCCGGATCACGCCAAGGGTGCGCTCACCATCTGAAATCTCAATGGCCAGATACGTGTCGCGCCTGGGATCGGCGGACTCCTTCAGGGCAAGGGCAATTTGATGGAGGGCATGTTCGCAAGCCTCTTTGTCGCCGGCGAATGCAAGACCAATCGCGTCCTCCAGGATGCGGAGCCCATTCAGATGCTGATGGAAATAATACGTCGGCATTGAGCCCCGTCCACGCTGGGGAATTATGCCGGGGAAATGGAGCAGGGCAACGGTCGAATCATTTCAAGATGTGTCCGGGGGTAAACGTGGGCGAGTTTGTCAGCCGCGATCAACTTCCGTATGTGCCGTTCAAGCCAGGCCACTGGCTGATTCAACTCGGGCTACAAGGCGTTAAAACAGGCCAGCGCCAAGTCATGACAAATTAGGACAATGCACGGAACTAACCCCATTGGCATTCCTTTGAAATAGTCGGGTGCGTTCGCCTCCCGAGCGCGCCGACCTGGGACGGCCTCAGCGATGCCCCCATGCTGGGGCCGTTTCCTTGGGCACTCGCGCCGTGGCCAGCGCCGAACGCAGGATGGCGACGGTAACGAGATAGCGCTTTGCCGCAGACATGGATGCGGCGGGGCAGTGAAAGAGGCCACCAACCGAGGCGGCTAGATCATGATCCGATTAGATTGAATCGGATCATGATCTCATCTCTTTGTTTGAGCATGATCTCCGCGCAAACGCTCCGCGTTTGTCGCGAGGGAAAACCGGTACCCACTTTTCCGGATCATGCTCTAGCCAAACGACCTGACGATTTGAGAAAACATGGCCGTCGCCGCTCGGGTGTACTTGGCGTCGTTATACTTCTCATCCACAAAATGCAGGACTAGCAGTGCAACCAAGGCGGCCGTGAATGCTCTCATGACCATATGATGTCAATCATCATTTAACCGATCATTACTGTGCACGCTTGAACGCCTCGATTTTGCGGTCACCCTGCCAAAGCTCTGCGTCATCCCTGCTGCGCAGCCCGATCTATGTCTGGCCGATGAGATTAAGCTGCTCAGACTTGTGTCAACAGATCAAGAGGACGCCAACTGAGGCGCCCTGGCGTCGTTCTATAGTCACCGATCCTCTGACTACACAGAGGGAACGCGTTCCGTCAGTGACCTCAGTGCCGAGACAAGTATTGGCCGCGGGCCGAAGAAATTTGCCGACAGTTGTGGGCGCGCACTGAACCGCATGGGCACACGCGGCATCTATGCTATTGAATAGAAGGCTCGCGGGTCATGGGACAACAATCCATTCGAGCGCTGATGAAAATAGAATCGAGACATGAGCATCTCCCGGTAGGGCGCAACAGGGCGGGAGCGTTACCGCACTCTCGGTCCCCGATAAAAGCCAAAGGCGGAGCGGCGATAATTTGCTGCGCGCCCTCTGATCTCGGCTAGCGAGTCAATTCCGCGGGGCAAATAAGGACGGGACCCGGAGAGGGTGTCCGGGTCCCTTGCAATAGCCGTAATAGCGTCCTCCCTCCGGGACCGCTCGGCAATGCTTGATGATTAAAGCTCCCAAACCGGTTTCTTGGTAAGTCCCAAAAATACTTACCGGGTTATTACGTATGGTTGGGATTCTCGATATGTCCCCGACCGATTTTGAGTGTGTTGTAGCCGGCCAGTCAACCTGAGCCTGCGCCCCTCGAATCGGACCATTCGGAAATTCAAAAGGGACCACTTGCACTTGGCGGGGATGGAAAGGGGCCGGCGCCAAGGGTCCCGGTACTGGCCGAAACAGGCCACTCGTGATTTCAAGACAGGCCACTCATCCGAACGGGTTAATCCGGAAGACCGCGCCCCGGGGGACAGGGACCGTGCTAGGATTTCTCTATTGTGATGTGCTTGGTCCATTTTGCTTGGAGCGTCCGGCACAACATATTCACCAGACGGCCTCAGCGTGTGCCCCCCCGCTGGG
>Ga0210405_10003414_pt1 | contig 15604 bp, 14 predicted proteins | sample IncBWH11MmetaG_FD_155492 | JGI IMG/M metagenome (GOLD analysis project Ga0210405, IMG submission 155492) | Forest soil microbial communities from Barre Woods Harvard Forest LTER site, Petersham, Massachusetts, United States - Inc-BW-H-11-M | ecosystem: Environmental > Terrestrial > Soil >... | reverse complement strand
AGTTTAAAATCCCCCGAGAAGCCCGATTCGTATCGGTTGTGTAGAGTGGGGCGGGGAGGGGGGTCACTTTTGCCGTCGGTATACACAAGCCCCTTAATCGGTTGACGGGATAGGAGATAGAGTGATTTGAAAGTGCACCCCCCTCCCCGCACGGGATCGCGTTGCCCTACATTGCCTAAAAACTTGTCTAGAGCTAGCATCTGAGGTACGAAACGGAGTCGAGATTATGAAATGCTGGGTATGGATTTTGTTGTTAGCCACATCGTTTGGCGAAACTACTAATGCAAGCCCTACCGGGCGAGAGTGGAACAGCTATAGTGACAGTCTGAAGACCGGATATGCGCTCGGGTTTATCAACGGAGCCAGTCTCGGTGCCATCAGGGAGGTGGACCTGTGCTTTCAGCTTGTAAATATTTCATTGGGATTGGTCAATACTTCAACCGATTTTTTCAAGCAGTGGAACAACAAATACCCAGAGATTGTGACCGCTGCAACTTCACAAATGATCAACCAGGCGGACCGTCCAGAATTCAAGCAAGATTTCTGTCTAAAACGCTTTAACTCAGGTTTTGAGAACATCACTGTAGGCCAATTTGTAAGTGGTGTAAATGCGTTTTATCGGGACTATCGAAATGAAGGCATTCCGGTCAACTACGCCATCCAGCACGTGCGAGACGAAATCAATGGGAAATCGCCTGCCGATCTAGATGCAGATCTACTTTGGGAACGCAAATGCATAGCCGATCCGAAAACCTGTGCCGACAGCAAACCTGGTTCCGTGAAGCCATGATTTTCCTCACTTTGGAAGCGATCTGATACGACGATGCCGTTATGGGAGTTGATCCAGAAGCTCAACCGAGCGCTGAGACCATCTAGTGTGCTTTAGGTGTTGACAGAGCGGGAGCGGGAACCTGTGCCTGCGTTTCCGGAGCGGGCGCTGGTGGCAGTTTGATTTCTCCAACTTGCTTCTCATATTCCTTAACATTATTAATCAGAATCCCTGCCAACGCTTTTGCATGCTGGGGAGACATTCTGATCGCTACTGACTGCTCAATGACAAACTTGTCTCCACGCTTTTTTAACTCCCCAAAAAGGAGGTTGAAGTCCCAAGCGGTGGTTTCAATGTTTGCAGCATTGGCGTAGAGTGTGACAAATTTTTCCCCTTTTATGGCTTCAAGCTCTTGCGGCTGACTTGTTGGATCGGTAGGCACGGTGACTGCGCTCCCTTCGGTGCTGGTAACTAAAAAGATCAGCGATATACGCTGGAACAGTGTAATGATCGTCAGGCGTGACCAAAATTGCAGACGTTAAACCCGTCTGGTTGCAATGGCTACAGTGCAATGAGGAACGTACTTCGTCGGCAAAATGCCACGCGATCTCAACGGAACCACTATTGCAGAAATCATTCATTGCGGTATTAACAACCGTATTGTTCAGGCTATATCGAAACGTGCCGTTCCATGCCATCGGCGCCAAGATGTATGTGCGGATGCTGGTAGTCGGAATCTCAGTTCTCTCAATGATTAGCTTATTGCTTCGTTCATCTTGGATCTTCCCCATCTCCCAGCGTTTAACGCTAGCAACACCAACACCAACATGGTTTGCAAATTCCTCCTGGCTCATGCCGAGTTGTTTTCTTCGACTCCTAATTTCGACACTAGTAAGGAGTCCGTGAGCTGCACGGTATTCATCGGCCAACAGTCTGCCGTACTCGGGCATGTCTGTGCCTTCGATCGTCTTGTATCCACGCCCACGTAGATCGCGGTCACTTGCTATTAGAAGACGGCATCGGAGCTGCACGACGGCATGTTCGGTTCAGTCGGATTGGGCACGGGCTAAAGCGACTTGTAGTGATAGGCTCAGACGGCCTGATCTCGCTTGCTGCGCTCCGATGGCTTGCAGACCAGAAAGCTTCTTTCGTGATGTTGGAACGCGATGGCACAGTCCTAACTACTACCGGTCCGGTCAGCCCGTCCGATGCTCGCTTGCGCCGTGCTCAATCTCTTGCCATTCAATCGGGGTCTGCTCTTCGGATAGCATCGAAATTGATCGAGAAAAAACTTCTGGGACAGGAGCAGGTCGCCCGTTACAAGCTCCTTGATGTCAAGACTGCTGATACGATATCCAGCTACCGAACACAATTAGCCCAAGCTGAAACGTTGGAGAGAATTCGCATTATTGAATCACGCGCGGCTGGCGCTTATTGGGCTATCTGGCGTAATTTGCCCATCACCTTTCCTAGAAAAGACCAGCCGAGAGTGCCCGAACACTGGCGTACATTCGGAACCCGGGTGTCACCGTTAACCGGGTCTCCTCGTCTTGCGGTGAACCCGCCAAACGCCATCCTTAATTATTTGTATGCCATCCTGGAATCCGAATCTCGGTTGGCGGCGGCTGCCCTTGGTCTGGATCCTGGTATAGGTGTACTCCATGTCGACGCACCCGCTCGCGATAGTCTTGCCTGCGACCTTATGGAAGCCGTGCGCCCCCAAATCGATGGGTTTTTGGTTGATTGGGTGACACGCGAGACCCTCAAGCGGGAATGGTTTCTTGAGCAACGAGACGGCAATTGTCGGTTGATGTCATCGCTGGCAGTTCGGCTTTCCGAAACCGCTCCAACTTGGGGACGCGTGGTCGCACCGATTGCTGAATGGGTCGCGCAAACCCTCTGGACTTCAGCTCGCAAAGCCACTCGTAGAGATCAAATGCTACCGACACGTCTCACCCAGCGTCGGAGAAGCGAGGGCAGGGGAAAGGAGTTCACTGTTGACACCAAGCCCGCGCCCTACCCTAAGAAAATCTGTCCGGGCTGTGGTGCGACGACCCGGCTCGGTCGCAATTGTCCAAAGTGTGGCCGCGAAATATCAAGAGAAAAGCTAATCGGACTGGCCAAACTTGGACGAATGGCAGCGCAAAGTCCAGAATCGCGAGAGAAACACTCCGCAACTCAACGACAACACGAAGCGGCAAAACGGGCGTGGCGTTCTTCTCCGAAACCGGATTGGCCGAATGAGAAGACCTATGTCGAGCAGATTCAACCCCGACTCGTGGCGATTAGGATCTCTGCACTAGCTTCGACGCTCGGAGTCTCGGAGCCCTACGCCGCCGACATCCGGGCGGGCCGGCACCGTCCGCATCCACGGCATTGGCAGACCCTAGCGCAGTTGGCCGGGATAGCGAATGAGTCGGACTAGAAACAAGCACGCCAGGGAGGATTCTTCAGCATGCTCCGTGGTCTCTTATCTTGCGCGAACTGCCCAACCGAGCATCAGGAGACCGCATCCGAGGCACTGGCTAAAGCTGGCAGAACTCGTGGCGGTCAGCGGATAAGCGTCAGCAAAGGGCGGCGCTGCGACTACAGGCCACCGGACGAGCCTGCGATACACTCGCTACCGGTTTGATCAGTACAACAGTACCCACCCGGAAAGCACCACGGGTAGCTGCTGGAACAGCAAACTCCGGTTTGTGCACAACAGACCTGGTCGCAGCAGAGTTGATCGTCCCCTCGGCTATTCTTCGTGCAGTCGAACATACCCGAAGGACAATAGCATCGCCCACCGGAGCAACTACCCATTGGCCCGCTGTATACGCAGATCACAGGCGCCACAATTATTTGGGACGGGGGTGCTCGCCTATGAAGGGAGCGCGATTCCCTACTTACCCCTGATTGAAAACAAATAACATCCGTCGTTACGGATGTCGAGAGTGTGTAAGTTAATGTGAAAGTATTGAGGAATTTTCCCGAATGCCCACTTTCACCTGATGTTGATTGCGTAGTTGGTCCCCTTACGCGCAACTATCATAACCAACGCACTCTGTGCCCTGTGGGCAGCAGAAAAACCAACCCGAACTACTCTCACAGCAGCCCTTAAAGTCCGGACAGATACTACAGTCGGCGGTCATGCAGCAGCCGTTATACCCCCATTTGCAACACCATTGATCGAGATTTGGATACGAACCGCACTGTCCCCACCCCGAAGGACATGTGCAGTGACCATTCACGCATCCGCCAGCTGTCCCGCCGTAAATTGAACTACATTGACGGCCACATTGACCGCAATTATTGGGGTCAGTGTTTGTGTTAACGCAGGTGCCTCTACAATCGGTGAGCCCAGATGTGCACGTGCAGCTTCTGGTCTGGCAGATCTTTCCACCCGTGCAAATATTCCCGCAATATCCGCAGTTCCGCGGATCGTTCCACAGATCCACGCAGTTGTTGACACCGCAGCAGGCTGCCCCGGCAGTACAACATTTGCTACCGCACGTTGTAGAGTTATTATCAACAAGAAAACAGTAATTGCTATCGCAGATCAGGCACGGATCACCGCAGCCCCGTGGCACGCACTCTCCTGAGGAATTGATCGTTTCGCATGGGCCACAAATCACGCACCGTCCGTTTGCACAGCCGGCGTTGTTAGGTTCAGTTTGTTGGCAACAGACGCCGTCACCACAGTCAAAACCAGCTGAAAAATTACCGCATGCTGAACAGGCTCCTTCACAATATGAAGTGCATACCTGACCTTTGTATTTCTCAGGGACACCTACTACCGCAATGATACAAGCAGCAACCGCCAAGGGGTGTTTAAGTCTAATACATGCCGGAAAAGCCGCGGCTGACGTTTTAATAACAGCCTGGCACGTACTTTCACAGTCTGTTACACACGGCGAAGCCGGGTTTAGCGGAGAACTAGGTCCGATGGCCGCTCTACGTGCAGAGCGTGTGCCGGGCGGGGATCCCACAAACGGGGGAACAAATACCTTTCCAAGTTTGCCCTGGTCGTCGATGAACAGTGCATACTGCATGATCGAAGCCTGGGACACGAGCGCCACCGTTGCGACCTCGTTGCTAGAGGACGAAGCATATTCTAATCGCGCTTCGTAGCCTCCTGACTTGGCAAAATGCGCCTCAAGCGCGGAACCGGTTGTTGCGCCACCCTGTTGGGTGATTACCGCCTGATCGTAGTCATGGGTAAACCCCTGAGCGATCAGATAATCGTATAGCGAGTGGTACTCACTATATAACGGGTAGTTAGGGTCTGAGTTCAGACGATAGGTCAACTCAGCGGCAAGGCATGGATTCGGACACGGCAGCCCGCAAGTGCCAGAATCCAGATTACACACTTGGCAATTACCACATTTCTGACATTGTCCCCCGAGGCATTCTTGGTCGGCAGCGCAGGCGTTACCACAGGCGCCACAGTTATTCGGATCGTAACTCACGACCGTGCACGCTCCGCTGCAGCAACTCCCACCCGGGGCGCAACACCGGCCGCTGCAGCAACTCCAACCTGGAATGCAACATACGCCGTCGCAGCAGGTGTTCGCATCGTAGCAACACACGCTGCCACAAAGTTTACCACCTTGGCGACATGCACATACGCCCTGCTGGCAGGTCTTTCCTGTTGTGTTCATATGACAGGAGAAGCCACATGCGCCGCAATTGTTCACGTCGCTTTGGAAATCCTGCCGATCAATGCAAACGCCGTTGCAGCAAACTGAACCAAAGGTGCTGAGCTGTGCGCAGACCCTCCCGCAGCCGCCGCAATTGTTCACGTCGCTTTGGAAATCCTTCGGATCAATACAAACGCCGTTGCAATCTTGGAGCCCGCTCGGACAGATGCAGAGTCCGCTCGCGCAGATTTCCCCCCCCTTGCAAACGTTGCCACAGGCGCCGCAATTGCAAACGCCGTTGCAGCAAACCATCCCGGAAGAGCAGACATTCCCACAGGCGCCGCAATTCAACGTGTCAGTAGCCAAATTGGCACACTTCCCGTTATTACAGCACGTCGCACCCGCGGGGCATCCATACTGATCGCTGCATGCATTTCTTGCATCAGTACGCTCGCTCGCACATTCGCTTCGGCAACTGGCGCCACTTCCGCCCCCGGGACATCTCTGGACGCACGCATTAAAGTTCTGCTGCGCCCTCTGATAGCACTTATCGAGAGCAGAGCTATCACAAGCTTTAGAACTGGAGCCGGATGGCGACAACTCCGAGGCGAATCCAATGAAATCGTGGAGCCCAAGGATAACGCTCAACCGCGGGCTTGCCGACACCGATGCGTAACTTCTCCTCGCCTTTCCCAGGGTACTCGGCATGAATCCTGGCAGCGGCATCGGAAGGTTCCTCCTATTACGCTCCTCAGGTTTGGCACTCGGTCACGTGTTCGCGTACGAAGCTCATATGGGGTAGTCCAAACTACAGCAAAGAAATCCCGCCGATCTCATTGCCAATAGGGCTGCCAACCGGTGACCATGTAGGGAAGCTTGTTATCCAGGTTAACTCGCGCGAAAATACTACTTGGAGCCGCATTGCTGCGGTTAACCATTCTAACGACTACATCCACAAGCTTCTGAGTGCTACTTACGGGGGCTGGCTTCACTTCAATCGACGTCACTTGGGCGTTCTCATCGAATGCCTTCGTGATGTTGCGATACAGCTCTGCATTTCTGATCAATAGATAAGCAAGCGCGCGTTTCATCTCTGTGCCGTCATCGACTAACAATAACACCTGATTAAATATATCGGCCGCATTCTTCTGGAACTTACTAGCGTCGGCACCTTTCGGTAGCGTCGGTAGCGACGAGAGGTCGGTGATCAGAGCCGCACGGTCGAAGTTATAGATCACATCAAAAATCAAAAAGGGCAGCGTCAGCCCATTGCAGACTTCCGGCCCAGCGATCGGCCCGCGCATGCCGATCACTGCAGAAAGCTCATGCTTGCCAGCCTCGACAAGCATGGAATAGTCCTGCGGAACGCGGGGCAGAAGGATGTAGGTCTCGACCTCTTGCACCAGGAGTACGTAACACATCTCACGTACAAGGAAAGCATTGTTGGGATTTTCGAGCATCATCTGCAGTGCGGCGTCATTTGAGAGGCCGGCTGCTTTTTCGAGTCGCCCCATTGCCCCTATCGCTTCCTTCTCGACCGCCAGGCTGGGATATCTAGCGTCGACGTCCCCGATTACATATACCCAGGGGGGATTGTGATTCGGTTGTGTCAACGCACGAGTCGGGCTACAGTTGGGACATCTTCCTTCTTGTGCGGGAACGATAGTCTGGGAAGGCGAGGCGTCCAAGGATACGGCAGCCGAAGCCGCCGCATTTTCTGTGGCCCGTATAGTCGAGTCTCCATGTACGTGCTCTTCGGTCATAGACTGTTCCTCCTAGGTTTTCAAACATTTGGACTGCGAGGCACTTTCGGATTCGACAACTATCGCCGAGAAAATACGATCCAGTGGTTCAGAGCGTCCGCACGCTTCGCGCAACCTTTGCAATGCTTCAATCCAAATCGGTAAGTAACCCTCTTCATCACGTTACCCAAGCCCTCCTCTTGCTCCTTCATTAACCACCCGGGGAGGTGGACTTGGTGAGTCGGCTGCTCTGAAGATTTTTCCTGTCCGTTCGGTTTCTTATCCATGGGCTATTCTCCTTGCCACCGGGCAGAGCCGGCGCGTGCGGATTCCGCGACTAGCGTCCGATAAGCGGACCACGCATTCAGCATAGGTGGCACGACACCCGCTCGGCGCTGGGACGGGCGGTTTGTTATCGCAAACCTAACGTCGGCTGCCCTCGCTTTCGGCAATTCAGACCACAGTAGAGCGATAGCGCCGGTCACAAAAGCAGTGGCAGCGCTCGTTCCGCTCATCGTCAACGGCTTCCCATTTGTCCCAAGGCTTGTTATCTCTCGTCCTGGGGCACTAAGACCACGCTTCCAGGCCGGCGCCGAAAATCGGGAACTCTGAAGAGGCCGGCCTACATCATCAGATGCTACAACTGGGAGCACCCAGCCGTGGCGTAGGAGCTCCGAACTGGTCATGGCTCCCTCATTGGCCGCCGCCGCTACAGCAATGACTCCGCGATTGCTGGCAAAGGTTAGAGCCTCAGCAAGCGGGGTGTCACCTCTGGAGGAACGAGTGACATTGACACTGAGATTAAGGACCCGAGCCCCGGCCTGGACGGAGTCTACAATTGCAGCTGCCAATTCCTCAGGAGTGGCGCTCGGCTGCTCTCCGTTTCTGAGCGGTGCCTCCGAGAAAATGGGATGCAACAGGAAAGAACAATCTGGGCACATCGCGGCTGCGACTGAGCCGCGCTTCGCCGCGAGCATTCCGGCTACGAAGGTGCCGTGGGCGCAGGCTGCGCTACTCCGATCAACGCAGGCACTGGGAGATTTTTTAGCGATCTCGTGAATCCGTTGACCGACGAGATCAGGATGATCTAACGCGACCGGACCGTCGATCAGCGCGACAGTGATCTCGGGCCTGCCTCTGGTCCGTTCCATCAGTGGGGTTAGCCCGACAATGTCGAAAAGTCCCATCGTCGTACACCGACCGGGAAAGTTACTCTCAAAACCGAGGGAAGGAAAATCCGACTAATTCTCAAGGCAGGGAGGCCAAAAGTCAAGGTAAACTTACTTACTCTTTTTATGAAAAGGCACGTGAAAACTGCAGCTCTATGACGCTTTCACGGTTCTCGGGCTGAGCGTTAGTGCTGTGTCAGCGTGATTGCACTTGGGGTTTGTTGCCTAGTGTCGTGGTGCGGATTAGGTGACCATTTAACTACGAATTGCCTACTCTTAGCCCGGATACCCATTAAGTTCGCTAGCCCGTGCCAGTGCCTCGGATGCGGCGGTGGCGACCAGCGCGGATGTCGGCGGCATAGGATTCGCATACGCCGAGCTTTGAAGAAAGACTCTATATCGGAATTGCCGCGAGTCGCGGTTGGATTTTAGTCGCGTAGGTGGCCTTGTCAAGCCGAGGTGGTTTCGGGGAGGAACGCCATGCCCGTTTTGCCGCCTCGTGACGCCGTTGTGTTTCTGAATGTTTCCTACGGGACTCCGCGCTCTGCGCAGCCACTCGCCCAACTTTGGCGAGTTCGATTAGCTTTTCCCTGGATATTTCGCGGCCACACTTGGGACAGTTGCGACCCAACCGGGTAGTGGTACCACAGCCGGGGCAGATTTTGTCAGGGTGTGGTGCGCGCTTGGTGTCAAGAATGAATTCCTTGCCTCTGCCTTCACTTCTTCGGCGCTGAATGAGGCGCGTCGGTAGCATTTGATCTCTCCGAGCCGTCTTGCAAGCTGTAGTCCATAAGCTCTGCGCGACCCACTCAGCAATCGGTGCAACCGCCCGTCCCCATGTTGGGGCGGTTTCGGAAAGCCGAACGGCAAGCGATGACATCAACCGACAATTCCCGTCTCGTTGCTCAAAGAACCATTCCCGCTTAAAGGTTTCGCGTGTAACCCAATCAACCAAGAATCCATCGATTTGGGGACGCACCGCTTCCATGAGATCGCAAGCAAGGCTGTCGCGAGCGGGCGTGTCAACGTGAAGCACGCCGATTCCGGGATCGAGACCCAGAGCGGTAGCAGCCAGCCGAGATTCGGATTCCAGAACTGCATACAGATAATTAAGGATAGCGTTCGGCGGGTTCACCGCGAGGCGAGGGGACCCGGTTCACGGTTGAGCTGCTTAAAAACTGGAAGAGAGAGGCTGAGGCGGAAGCTCGCAACCGTATCGGCAAGACCGCTGCATACGACAAAGGGCATAAGGCGCGCACACCAGACGAGTACCCGCCGAATTTACAGGCGCATTTCGATAGTGGCACCATTGGCCCAATTTTTCTGACTCCCGAGGGCGTGTGGTCAGCATCGTATTCCGGTTCTTCTGTCCAGTGGACTGGACTTCGAGTGCGGGTTTCAAACCTCTTGACGGAAGGAAAGAATGTTGGGCCAGCTAGAGATGTGTCTGTCCGCGTGAAATTCGAGCATGATACTGGCTTGGATGCTGCTTGTGCTGCTCCGACCGCGTGGTTACACGAGAAGCGCGGTTACGTTGAGATCAAGGCGGGAGAAGAGAAGGAAGCTATAATCGCCATCCGCAGTCAGACTGAATGGCACACTGTAACGAACGTGCGCGATGCTTCTGGTTATCCGACAAGCACTGCGGCAATGCATTTTCAGTGTGCGCCGTGGTTTTCTGGGAAATTGCATATAGCCCTTATAGCGAATGGTAAGGTCGTTGAAAAACATTACTCTTGGGAAACCCCTGTGAGCCAAGGTGAAATCCCCAAAGCGGGAATGCCACGAATCAGGCCGCTCACTTAAATAGGACCTGCGGTCCCCCGCCCGCGATGGTTCTGAAGATATCTTGCGAGCAGCAATCGTGTTGACACACGCTTTCCTTGAGGATTTTTTGCGCACGTTGGCGGAGACATTTCTTCCTTATGCTGACGAGCAAATCTTGAACAGTATTCCTCTAGCGGGACTGGACGGTCGCGCTGACAAATTTCCATTGGGAAAGCTCGCACAGCATAGAGGTAAGAGCGTTGAGAGTGTGATCCGCGAGTCCGTTAGACAGCATCTCAAGAAATCAACCTACAACAATCTCCAAGAAATAATTAGTCTCCTTGAAAAGTTAGGTTTTGACGCGTCGGGTCAGAAGGAGAATTTTTCAAAGATAGCAGCAATGATCAAGAGACGACACCAGATTGTTCATCATGGGGACATGGTGAAGAAAGAAGCTTCGAAGACCTTGACCGTTGTGCGGGTGAATGTTTTTGAGGTTATTGAATGGGTTCAGGCAACCAGCGACTTCATGTATGCATTATTTCCGAGTGTTGCTCATCGAAAGATCGATCTTCAACTAGAGCGAAAGGTGATGCGAGCTAAGACTCGGAAAATCATTAGACTTCGGTAATCAAAATCCCCAAGCTTAACGCGCGAATTAGCCGGTTACCCCTACGCCGGAGGGGGTGCACTTTCAGATCGCTCTATCTCCTAACCCCTTAATCGGTTGACCCTATTTTCCACCCGCGTGTAAGATCCAGCTCAGGCCCGGTCCACATCAACCCCCTCGGAGCATCCCGCGACTGCGCCAATTCCATATTTCCACGCGCCCAGAGCGAGGTTTTCCGGTTTTCCAATGAAAATGCAACTAGAGATAGTTAGTTCCCTCGCATCTAGATCTAGCGTTTTTTGTGGAATTGCGGAATACGAGAGCCCTGTTCACGTGGAAAAACGGAAAATGCCGGTCGGACGACGGAAGCCTAAGCCCCGGGCGGAATCAGTTGCGCCCGGATTGGCCAGGTCACGGTCTCTTCCAGTCAGTCATGGATCTTAATTCGCCCATGATCTCCTTCAACCTTTGTTCACGCCTGGCGTGATCATTCATTTCCGCAGGGTGCGGTCTGGGCGTTTGCAAGTACGCAAGATTTAGTCTTTGGATCTCGGCTATCTCTTGCCTCAGCGACTCGACCCGTTCTTGGATGCTCCCATCCATGTAGCAAAATTATACCCAAGTCAATCCACTCCAAACTGCTGCCGCTATTCGAGGCCGCTACGAAAGAGCTAGGTTATGCTAAGGGTGTGACTGCAAAAAGAACTATTGGGAAACGACCACCTTCACCCAAGAAACGGCTTTGCAAGGTTCACGGCAGGCCAATCCGACCCGGCCGTTGGCGCTCTGGCCACCGCACTACAGGATGCGCAGACTGCTACCGAACAAAGGAGATGCCTCCACCGAAGAAAAGGCTGTGCAAGGAACACAAGCTCCCGATTATTAGGCAGCGTTGGTGGTCCGGGTACCGGAACAAGGGTTGTACTCGCTGTTTTAAATTGCCGCCACCGAAGAAAAGGTTGTGTCGCAAGCATCACCAACCGATCCAACCCAGCAGTTGGCTGAGGGGCCGACATAGCACTGGTTGCAGTCGTTGCCACAACAGTCGTCCGGGTTATCGTCGGGCGAAAGCACGGTACACCCAGCGTCTGAGACAAGAAACCAAGGTTAGGAAGAAGAAGCGATAGCGCCTACCGTTTCCTTCCGCCGCCAGATCGACAGTCCAGGTGCTCCCATTGCGAGCGCGCCTAGCGTGGGGGGTTCGGGAGTGGGCATGTTAGGGGTGGGCTTGTTAAGGGATGCGGCTGGTTCGGCGTCGTCTGGCCCACTGGTCGCGCCTGCAATAATCGCCTTGCCTGCGATGGTCTCGTAGGCGTAGCCAGTCAGCGTGCCGATAACGGACGTCCCATGGACGGCAACGTTCAAGCGTGCCCACCCAAAGTGAGTCTTCCCCTTGATCTGAAACTTCAGTCCAAGGTAGCGGTCTTGTACATTGACCCAATTTCCGCCAGAAAACGTCCCACGACCCTCTAGGCTTCCTAAAATCTCACTCCATGCCTCGAAACCGCATGGAACTCCTGCGACCGCGCTGATTGGATGCTCTGGTTCTTGGAATCCACACTGCGGATGGGCATGGTCGAGAATGAGTTCGATTCGCCAATTCGACTCTTCTCCGTTTGGTGCGCGCGCTTGCTCGAAGGCGTTCAAGGTTCATTCGACCGCGGAGCATGCCGTCGAAGTCGCGGAAGCGTACGCTCAAACTCTGCCACTCCTCACGCCCTGCAGCGCAATCCTCACTTCGATCCTGCGAACACGTTGTCGATCTCCCGCATGATCCGCTCTGCCCATTGAGCCGCAGCAGCAACAATGGCATCGGTTCTCGGGCTAACCTGCTGCTGCTGCGACTCCTCCGTAGGTGCTTACTTTACCCGGTGGAATGGAAAGAATCATGAGCCGAAAAGCAAGATCTCTTTCTTCGTTCGGTCTCAGCGCATCTCGCTGAATGCTTCGTTTGGATCTCTGAACGGAAAGCTGGTCGAAAGCGAAAGCCTTCACGAACGCTCTTCTTTTCGATTTGGAATCCGTGCCCATTTCTCCATCAACACGAGATGAAAATGAAAAACAACCTGTTCCGGAGAACAACTACCACTTCTACAACGGCGTGGTGACTGACTCGAAGGCAGCACATCTCCGTACTTGTCCGAATCACTCGTTTACACCCGACCTTGCTTTACAGCTTTGACATCGCGAACGCTATGAGTGCGAAAGGTCGTTAAAAGCGTGTCCCAGTCTAGGGTGGGGGTGTAGGGGCAAACACGGCGGTACAGGCCGCTGGCGGGGCATGATGACTTGCTGCTCTGCTCGTACCAGCTCCGCCATTTGATTTGTTTATTTAAGGATCGCTCTCTGCGTTGCCTCTCTAAGGGCGGTCATCATCAGGATGTAAGGGGCAGCACCGAAGCTTACCCTGGCAACGCCTCTCCATTGCCGATACCAGCAGATTTTCCGACTATACCGGTCCGATCGACACGTTAATCGTAGTCGGAGGCCTCGGCTCAATTGAACATCAGTCCTCTGAGCTACTGAAATGGCTTAGAGATCGCTCTCCTAGAATTCGCCGAATTGCATCGGTTTGCACGGGAGCATTTCTCCTTGCCGCTTCGGGTTTACTCGACGGGAGACGGGTGGCGACGCACTGGCGGTACTGTGATCTATTCGCTAGCCGCTTCAAGAATCTCAAGGTAGAACGAGACCCCATCTTCATCAAAGATGGAAAGTTCTACACCACGGCAGGAGTAAGCGCTGGCCTTGATCTAGCACTGGCGCTGGTGGAGGAAGATCTTGGGCACTCCGCGGCCGCAACAGTCGCACGGGATCTAGTGCTTTTCCTGAGACGTCCTGGCAACCAAGCACAATACAGCGAGTTGCTGGCTCAACAAGAGGAGATAGAAGATAAACGCATGCGGGATCTTCCCGCTTGGGCAAGATCGCATCTTGCTCGCAAGCTGGATGTGAGCACACTGGCAAAAGTCGTAGCAATGAGCCCACGCACTTTCGCTCGCCAATTTCAGTCTCAGTTCGGCACTACGCCGGCCAAGTGGATCCAGTCACTGCGGGTTGAGGCGGCCCGGCAACACCTTGAGACCGTTAACATGCCTCTCAAGCGGATCGCCCCTCTCACCGGATTTCGGGACGAGCAGGCTTTGCGCAGAGCGTTCATCCAACAACTGTCAGTCACTCCGAAACAGTATCGAGAGCGCTTTGGTGTTGGTCAATCGGACAATGGCCTGACGCAACAAGACTCCGCTCGTATTTGATTCTGATTCGGTGGCCTCGGTTTACGCGCGCGCGAGTGTACTAGGAATTGCGATCGAATCTCTATTGCCAACAGAGATCGTAGCAATGAGCCCACGCGCTTTCACTCGCCAATTTCTGTCCCAGTTCGGCACCACGCCGGCCAAGTAGATCCGCGCCTAGACCATCGGGGTCGGCGACCTTATTCTTTAACCAATTGTTCGGTTTCGTCGCAAAGCTGCTGGTAATGCTCACGACCGCGCTGGTACCCAGCCAGAAAGGGCTCTTGCACATTGGCACCGGGGTATTGCGCCTTGACGTCATCGAGTGCTGCGTTCATTTCTCCCGATATTTGATCGAATTCCATACAGCGAGTTCTGGCATGCATCGCAGCCTCAAAGCCAAGACGAACAAATTGCTCATCTGCAGAGAACTGATGGGTGATTGGGTATCGGCTTTCCTCCGCGCTCCGTAGTCCGATCCACCATTGTTCGCGGGCGGCATCGATGGACTCAGCTCTATTCCGTGAAAGGATTTCGCGAATCTTTGCTGTCGATTTCGAATCATCAGTGAGCGCTATGACCACGCTACGGCCTTTCCGCAAGGCGTCTTCGTAGACAAAGATTTCATCTTCGGGGATACCATCCGACATGGCGCGCTCCACTTTGTTGCCGGCGGTTAAACCTAAGGTCGCGCCCGCCGCGGCGAGGATAGAGGCCCCCAGTAATCCAACTGCGGTGACCGGCCCCAGACCGGGCACTAGGGCCAACAGAACTGAGCCACTGGCGAAACCGACCCCACCGCCAAGCAATGCGCCAATTGCACCGCCCATTCCGGGCTGCTCCGATGAATCCTGTGGAACGCCCCGCATCTCTGCGAGGATTTTCGTGTTGCTGCCGGGCGTGAGCAAGGTCGTGCGGTCGACATGTAACCCCGAATCCCGGAGATCCCTCAGAGTCTTTTCAGCTTCTGCCTGCGTGTTGAACACTCCTGTGATTGCTTCCAATGTGGCTCCTCCTTTCGCTCCCAACAATCATCGTAACGGCTGCGCAACCCGTCCTGACACCTGGTGTGAATGAGGCCGGTCGAGATTGCGCTCCCTGACAATGTGATTGCCTCTCTCAAAAATTCCTTTTGCTTCGTCAACGAAGCTACAGGCCGCTCGATCACTTACACGCTTGCGGTAACCAGATCTCCCGCGTCGACCGCGCTGTTGTAGAACGGATAATCGATGTAACCCTTTGCCTCGAAGGTATAAAACGTGTCGTGATCGTAGGCCGCTAACGGAAGTCCTTCTCGTATCCTTCTCGGAAGATCAGGATTGGAAACAAAGTAACGACCGAACGATATTCCGTCGGCGTCGCCCTGCTCGATAGCTGCCCTGGCAGAATCTGGCTCAAATCCACCGTTTGCAATGATATTTCCCTTGAAGACTTGTCGCGCACGTCGAGTGGCCAGCGGAGGCTGGTCTTCCTTAATCAGAAGATATCCGCTCATGCGGGGTTCAATGATGTGTAGGTATGCGAGTCCAAATCGATTCAAACCCTCCGCAACATGTGCATGTAACGCTTCTGGGTCGGAATCAGACATTGCATTGAACGTGCCGCTCGGAGTGATGCGCACGCCCACGCGGTCATTTGCCCAAGCAGAAACCATCGCCTCGACAATTTCAACAAGGAGACGGGCGCAGG
>Ga0210405_10003413_pt1 | contig 15607 bp, 16 predicted proteins | sample IncBWH11MmetaG_FD_155492 | JGI IMG/M metagenome (GOLD analysis project Ga0210405, IMG submission 155492) | Forest soil microbial communities from Barre Woods Harvard Forest LTER site, Petersham, Massachusetts, United States - Inc-BW-H-11-M | ecosystem: Environmental > Terrestrial > Soil >... | reverse complement strand
GCGCTGCCACACTCGAAGACATCCGTGCAGAAGTGCTCACACCCGATCGTTTAAACTCGCTGGTGTTTGGCGTATTCGCGGCTCTCGCGTTGGCGATTGCAGTGGTGGGCGTCGCCGGCGTGCTGGCGTTTTCGGTGAGCGCGCGAACGCGGGAATTCGGTATCCGGCTGGCCCTCGGATCGGAACCGCAGCAACTCCTCAAGGGCGTGATCGCAGAGGGCACCGTAATGGCTGCGGCGGGCGTCCTTGCAGGCGCGGCATTCGGATTGGTGCTGGCGCGTTTGGCGGGAACATATTTCCTGGACGTCAAGATGCCGGGCGCATTGCCTGTGTTTGTCTCTGCGTTCGTGCTGATGGCAGTCGCGGTTATCGCGTCGGTGCTGCCCGCGGCTCGCGCCGCGCGCGTTGATGTTATGCAAGCATTGCGCTCTGAGTGACCGTCGGACGGGTGGGCACGTTGCCGGCCGCTCCAAACGCGAGATGAATCTCCGCAGCACTGAAACGTTGCGCCACCCCAAAATCCCGGTTTTGCCGCAAACCTGTTACGCCGTGGGCTGCGTGCTTACGCCGCTTCGCGGCTAACGCGGACGGCGTCCCGCCCCTGCGGTTTCTTAACGACCAGGCTGCACTAGGCTGGACGGTCGCGGCTGCATTTAACCAATCCGATGCTCCTTGGTAATCTGGCTTGCTTTCTGTTTGCGGCTTGATGTACAAAGCAGCCGAACGCGCCTTCTCAAGATGTTTGCTCTGAAGCCTGCCGACAAATTCGGACTGGCTATGGCCCCCTGCCCGCAAAAGCCGGGCGTCTCCCTCGTCAATCATCCTTCTGGAGAAATTTTATGAGCATGCGGAAGCTTGTCTCGCTACTGGTTCTACTGCTGGCTCTGACCACATTCGGCTTTGCCCAAAGCTCGGCCACCGGCGATCTGCACGTGACGGTGAAAGACTCGAAGAACAGCCTGGTGACCAGCGCCACGGTGACGGCGCGAGATCCGGCGAGAGGAGTGGAGCGTACTGGAACCGGGAACGGGCAGGGTGAGTACCGCATCGCGTTGTTGCCGCCGGGAACTTATCAGGTTACTGCCGAGGCTGCTGGCTTTGCGAAGACCACGATTGAGAACGTGGTCATCACGGTTGGCGAAGTGGCGGATTTGCCAATCACGGTCGCGGTTGCGGGGACGCAGGAAGTGGTCAATGTGAGCTCGGCAGCGGAGTTGGTCGAAACCACCCGCACTTCGACCACCGACACGATTGGACAGACGCGCATCGACAACCTTCCCATCAACGGCCGCAACTACATCAACTTCGCGCTGACGGATTCGCAGGTGCTACTCGACAACGCTCCCAGCATCGGGGCAGCGCCCACGTCGGGGCTTAACATCAGCGGGCAGCGGGGGCGCTCGAACCTGGTGAACGTGGATGGCGCCAATGCGATTGACAACGCGACCAACGGGGTCCGCTCTACCGTCTCGCAGGAAGCGGTGCAGGAATTCCAGATCATTACCAATAGTTACGCGGCGGAATACGGACAAGCCTCCGGGGGCGTGATCAACATCATTACCCGGTCCGGGACCAATCAATTCCACGGCGATGCCTACGGCTATTTGCGGAATCGATACATCCAGGCGACGAACCCTTTCAGCAATGTCCCACAGCCGGCGTACACGCGGGTGCAGGCTGGGGCGGCGTTCGGTGGACCGATCAAGAAGGACAAGACGTATTATTACTTTGCCTACGAAATCACGCGGCGGCAGGAGACTGGATTTTCAGTTATCGGGGAGAATAACTTTGGGTTGGTTCCTTTCGACGCCACCAATATTTTCGCTCCCGGGCTTGCACCTCCCGGTACTTTCAATATCCAGGTCACGCCGCAGCAGGCTGCCTTTCTGGGCACGCCGGGACTGCCGCCGGCGCTTTTGCAGCAATACGCGTTTCTGGTGGGAGGATCGTCTGCGATTGCTTTGAATGGATCTTATCCGCAGTCGTTTGGGTTGCTGGCGAAACTTGGCGCGATTCCGATTCCGTCGAACGGAACCAGTCCGTTGACGCAGTTTCCCAGTTCGTGCAATCCCGGCAACACGCTGTGCAACGGCCTGCCCTCGCAGTTCCAGACGCTGAATGCGCAAGTAGGCAACTTCCCGGTTTCTGAGGGCACGAGTCTGTACTCGCTGCGAATCGATCACAATTTCAACGCCAACAATCGGATCACGCTGCGCGCGAACGTCAGTCCGAGCACCGTGACTGGTATCGAAGTGAATGGCGAGAATCAGACGTTCGGGCAGAACTCGTTCTCGAGGACATCGCAGCAGACTTATCGGGACGTCGCCGGAGTCTTTCAGGATACCTGGACCATTGGCAACAACAAGGTCAATGAGTTCCGATTCCAATACGCGCGGCGTGGGTTGTCCTATTTCTACTCGAGCGCGCCCGGCGGCTCCGATGTCGCGGTGAACATTCCCGGCTTTGCCTACTTTGGCCGCGAGCCGTATTCCTATATCCAGCGTGTCGAGCAGCGTTATCAGTTCACCGACAACTTTTCCTGGACGCGCGGGCGGCACGGCATGAAGTTCGGTGTGGACTTCAATTACATTCCGACCACGGCGACGTTTACCGTGAACTACGGCGGCGTGTATGACATGGGCGCGCTCAGCGCTGCCCAGGTGATTCCCAGTTCAATTTTCAATACGCTGCCGGCAAGCTTGCAGCAGGCCATTCCAGCCCTTTCTGGAGTGCAGGCCTACGGTTTGGGAGTTCCGCAGGATTTTATTCAGGGCATCGGAAATCCTAACGACTCGTTTTCCAACAAGCCGCTGGGAGTTTACTTCCAGGACTCGTGGCGAACGACGCCGAACCTGACGTTGAATTTGGGCGTGCGCTATGACATCGAATTCCCGCCGCAGTTTGCTCCGCCGGATCCGCTCGCTCTGACTGCTTACAATGCGCTGGGGTTGCAGAAAGGTATTCAAACCGACACCAACAATATTCAACCGCGCATCGGGATGGCCTGGGACCCGAGGGGCAACGGCAAGTCGGTTCTACGCGCGTCCTTCGGGATGTTCTACGATCACCCCTTGCTCGGACTTTACTTCCTGGGCGATGCTTCGGACGGATCGAAGAGCGGGCAGTTGCTGTTCGCCGGAGGCGCTCCCTGCGGGACGAATGCGGCTACTGTCAGCCCACTGAATCTGAACGCGACCAACATTTTCCAGGGCATTCAAACTGTGCCCACTTGCATTCCTGCTCCCTTCACGACCAACCTGGGATACTTGCCCAATCAGCAGCAGTTCCAGGCGTTGAATTTTCCGCAATCGATTTTTATCAATCAGAATTACCTGAACCCGGCATCGCCCTTTCCGCTGGCGTTCCAGCCCTTCGGTTATCCGATCGGCAAGGGTTTTGTGTATGCCTATTCGGAACAAACGAACCTGACCTTTGAGCAGGACCTGGGTGGCGGCTTCGCTTTGAGCCTGGCGTACAACTTCAATGGCGGGCGGCACCTGAACCGGCCTATCAACGCAAATACGGTGCGCGGGGATTTGCTGGTGAAGAACTGGCAGAATGCGGTTGCTTATGCGAATGCAGCACACATTCCCACGACCGACCCGGCTTACCCTTCCAGCCCATTGTCGGTCCAGATTTGCCCTGCCGCATTGCGTCTACCTCCGTCCGGCGCATTCGCGCCCGCGGCCATGTTGAACTTTTTCCGGCCGTCGGGATTGAATCCATCCCTGGCTGGTGGACCCTGCCTGACGGACGCCGTTCCTCTGGCCAATGCTGACGGATTGGGGCTTGGTCCCACCGGAGGAAAATGCGACAACACTCTGCCGTTCAATTCTCCGGGCGGCTGCGTGGTGGTTCCCTTCGGTGACATGGATGCCAACTATTCCAACGGCAACTCCAATTACAGCGGCTTCACCGCGAACCTGCGCAAGACCCTCAGCCATCACTACCAGTTTCTGGCCTCCTACACCTATTCGCATGCGATTGACGACTCGACCGACTTGCAATCTCCTCTGGCGCCGCAGGACTCTTATTATCCCCAACTGGAGCGGTCAAACTCGTTGTTTGACCAGCGCCACCGTTTCGTATTCAGCGGCGTGTATCAGTCGGGTAAGTTGAGCGGAGATGGCTTTGCCAGCAAATTCTTCAGCAATTGGACGTTTGCGCCGATCATATCGGTGGCGTCGGGACGTCCGTTCCTGATCATCACGGGTGACAACACGAACTTCCAATTCGCTCCCACCTCGGCACGCCCGAATGTGGTGACCGGCGCTTCCGCCGGCAATGGGTGTGGACCGCTGGTACCGTCCAAATACTCGCCGACTGGGTTGTTCCAGGAGGCTTGCTTTACGGCAACCTCGAATACCACACTGCTTTCGCTCGATGGTGACCTTGCCCGCAACGCCGGGGTGCAACCCTGGACGTTGTTCAACGACTTTCGGTTCGCGCGCCGGGTTTACTTCAACGAACGGATCAGCCTGGATCTGATCACAGATATGTTCAACCTGGTGAACAAATTCAACGTGGCGTCGGTGAACCAGCTGTGGACGAATGCGGGGCAGCCGACGGCGGCTTATGATCCGAGGCAGTTTCAGTTTGCGATGAAAGTGAATTGGTAGGAAGGGCAGCAGTTAGCACTTGGCACTTAGTAGTTAGCCTTTGGCGTTTATCACTCAACATTTGCTGCTGCTTCCTTTGGTTTTGCTGAATGCCAAGTACCAAGTGCTAACTGCTAAATGCTGCTCTCCTGCTACACTCTTTTCATCCTTCGCGATTGCCGGGAGTTTCTCCTGAATGGCACAACCCTTTGCTCCGAGTGCGCGGACGCGTCTGGTCCGCGAAGCTGATCGTGCGGTTTACGATCGGGATGCCGCTTACCGAATTCTGGATGAAGGCTTCATTTGCCACGTGGGATTTGTCGTGGATGGGCAACCCTTTGTGATTCCGACCGGCTATGGCCGGGTGGGCGACAACCTCTACATTCACGGCTCGGCCGCGAGCCGAATGCTACGCCGGGTGGATGAAGGGGTCGCGGTCTGCGTCACGGTTACGCTGCTGGATGGATTGGTGTTGGCTCGCTCGATTTTCAATCACTCGATGAATTATCGCTCGGTCGTGATTCTGGGGACGGCGCGGGCAGTGAACGATCCGACAGAGAAGCTGGAGGCTTTGCGGCTTTTGTCTGAGCATATTTTGCCGGGGCGATGGGTGGAATCCCGGCAGCCGAATGAGAAGGAACTTAAGGCGACGTTGGTCATGCGGTTGCCAATCGAGGAGTTCTCCGCGAAAGTGCGGCAGGGGCCACCTGTGGATGACGAAGAGGACTATTCCTTTTCGACTTGGGCGGGTGTGATTCCGCTGGAGATGGTGGCGGGGAAGCCGGTTAGTGATTCAAGACTGCGCGCGGGACAGACAGTTCCGGAGTACGCAACGAATTATTCGCGGAAGAAATCCTCGCTTTGAGCAGTTGGCTCGATGGAGTGATTTGTCCCATTGTGCCCCTACGGTATCAGTAACAACTTCCCAGTCGTCTTGCGTCCTTCTAGATCCCGGTGTGCCTTGGCGGCGTCGGCCAGCGGATACGTGTGTTCAATCCGGAGTTTGAGTTTGCCTTCGGCGATCACGTCGAACAGAGCGCTCGATCGGCTGCGCAGTTCCTCAGTCGTGGCGGTGTATTGCACCAAAGTGGGGCGGGTTAGGTAGAGAGAACCCTTGGCGAGTTGAATCGGATCGAACGGCGGTACCGGTCCGCTTGATCCGCCGAACAAAACCATCATTCCCCGCGCCCGCAACACGTTTAAACCTTTCTCGAAAGTCGTCTTGCCCACGCTGTCGTAGACAACATCTACGCCTTTGCTGCCGGTCAGTCGCTTAGTTTCAGCCTCGAAGTCCGCCTGGGTGTAGACGATGACCTCGTCGGCACCAGCTTGCCGCGCCAGCTTAGCTTTTTCTTCGGTTGAAACGGTGGCAATCACTCGGGCTCCGATGTTGTGTGCCATCTGTACTAGCAGCAGTCCTACACCGCCCGCTGCGGCATGAACCAGAGCGGTTTGGCCGCGATTGAGGAGAAAAGTGTCGTGACTCAAGTAGTGCGCGGTCATGCCTTGCAGCATAACTGCGGCTGCTTGCTGGTCGCTCACGCCCTGCGGAACCTGCACCAGTCGCTCCCCGGGGACGGCCGCGTATTCCGCGTAGGAGCCCAGGATGGTGGTCCAGGCTACGCGATCTCCTGGCTTCACCGACTTCACTTCTGGACCGACGGCGGTGACTGTGCCCGCTCCCTCCTGACCGAGCACAAATGGCAACGGAACGTTGTATCTGTCCTCGCGCTGGTAGATATCGATGAAGTTCACGCCCGAAGCTGCGATCTTGACCACGGCTTCATTGGGCTTGGGTTGCGGGACGGGCAAGTCCGCCAGTTGCAGAACGTCTGGCCCACCGGTTTGCTTTATCAGGATGGCTTTCATGTTTGGGTTCGATTCTGATTGCGCCGGGGGGATTCACGAGCCTTCCACCGACAATGTCATTTCGAGGAGCGCAAGCGACGAGGAATCTGGATTGTTGGCCGCCGAGGAGACTGGGAAGGGATCAAAGACCGTCCCCACAGAAGGCGATCCCATCACAGAATGGTTGCAGCCGCCTGGGTCGCTGAAGTAATATTCCCGCCTGTTCCTAAAGTAACTCGGACCAACCAAGTTGCGGATTGACCCATCAAAACAGGAATAGTAGCATTGAGTCTTCCATGAAAGCCAGGGGTTGATCGCGGTAAGTCATAGAGAAACATGAGGATTCGGAAACTCTATCTTCTGATCGCGCCTGTGTTTGCCCTGGTTTTGGGCAGCATCGCGTGTCAGACGGCACAGCGGCCCGCCACCCTGTTGCCTCCCGGAACCGCCACCGCGCCAAATTTGAGCGCCAGTTCCGCACCCGCTCCTCAGTCCCAGCCCGACGCCAAGACTGTCCCCACTCCTGCAACCCAGATTGAAGCTAAGGCTGACCCCGTCGCTGAGTTGATTGCGCAGGTCGAGAAGGAATATCAAATTGGTCGGGACAACTACAAAGCGGGGCACCTCGAAGCGGCCAAAGAGAACTTCGATCACGCTTTCAATTTACTGCTGGGAAGCTCATTGGACGTTCGCACCGACCCGCGACTGCAGCAGGAATTTGACCGCGTTCTGGATGGCGTAAACGGCCTTGAGCTGGAAGCCTTGCAACAAGGCGACGGCTTCACCGAGCAAAAGTCCGAACCAGCCCCGATTGATGAAGCGAACGAAGTTACATACCCGGTGGACCCGAATCTCAAGGCCAAGGCCGAGGCTGAGATCAAGGATACGCATTCCGATCTGCCTCTAATGATGACAGATCCCGTAGCCGGCTACATCAGCTACTTCTCGACTCGCGGACGAGGAACTCTCGAGCGCGCACTTGCCCGTAGCGGCCGTTATGACGAAATGATCCGGAGGACCCTGAAGGAAGAGGGTGTTCCCCAGGACTTGATCTACCTTGCACAGGCCGAATCCGGATTCCATCCTCTCGCCCTCTCTCGCGCCGGAGCTCGTGGCATGTGGCAATTCATGGCCAGCCGCGCGTCCGGTTATGGGTTGGAGCGCGACTGGTGGGTGGACGATCGCCAGGATCCTGAGAAATCAACCAGAGCGGCCGCGCACCACCTGAAGGATCTCTATAGCGAATTTGGCGATTGGTATTTGGCCATGGCGGCCTACAACTCCGGCCCGGGCACGGTCCAGAACGCGGTGAAGCGCACCGGCTACGCGGATTACTGGCAGCTCTACAAGCGAAACGTATTGCCCAAGGAAACGCGGAATTACGTGCCCATTATCCTGGCCGTGACCATTATGGCCAAGAACCCGGAGCAGTACGGGTTGGACAAAGTAGTTACGGAGAAGCCGGTTCCGTATGACTCGGTAAAGATCGATTACCCCGTCGACCTGCGCCTGGTAGCGGAATGCGTCGACACTTCCGCGAGCACGATGCAGGACTTGAATCCAAGCTTGTTGCGCCTGACCACGCCCAAGGATCGCGAGTTCGAATTGCACCTGCCGGTTGGCACCAAGGATCGCTACCTCAGCGCGATTACCGCCATTCCGCCGGACATGCGAGTGTGGTGGCGCTATCACAAAGTGGCGCCGGGCGATACCTTATCGTCGGTCGCTCGTTCATTTCACACCACTCCGAGAGCAATCGTTCAGGCGAATAACCTCGACGGAGATGAAAACCTGCGAGCGGAAAGCGAACTCATCATCCCAGTTGCTCCGGGCAAACATCCATCCGACGAGTTGGCCAGCTATTCGCGCCGCGCAACTACCTACAAAGTTCGTAAGGGAGATACGGTTGAGACGGTGGCTGACAATTTCGGCGTGCCGCCGGCCATGGTTCGTCGCTGGAATCATCTGAAAGGTGACAGCGTACGCGGCCGGCGAGTTTTGTATATCCACTTGCCGGTAGCGCCGGACGCCGCCGAAAGCCAGCAGGCAGGTGCATCTAAGTCGAAACCCAAGAAGAAGTTACAGGCAGATGCTTCTAAGGGCGTGGTGCACCACAAGGTCCAGCCCGGCGAAACTCTCTATTCGATTGCCAAGTCCCACAACGTTACAGTCGACGACTTAAAAGAAAACAACGGGAACCTCGCCAACTTGAGGCCAGGGATGGTATTGGTCATCGCCAATCCCAGTCGATAGTCTGCCCGCTTCCGGATTTTATCTAGATCTAACGCCGCATCTAAAGCAGAATATTCTTTTCGCGTGATCCCGGACAGAACTGGAAACAGAAACTCAACTTCGGTGTAATATGCATGGGCAGGAGGGCGTCAACGAGTTTTTCGTCACTGCAATGCGAAAAACCACTGTGCTATAATCGCCGCCCGTTCAGTCTGTTAAAAAACTTTCGGTAGTCTTTTTAATTCTTGACGCATGCATTGCGGAGAAAATTCCAGGAGGAGAAATGAACGTTCACGAGACCCTCTATCTACGAGACGACGAAATGGATGAGTTTGGCGACAGCGGCGCCTATGGCGAATCGCTGGAAGAAGATTACGAAGAGGAAGAGGAAGAAGAGGAAGCAGAACTGCCGGGTGTGACCGACTCCGAAGTGGGAGTGGAAACGCCGATTCCGGCGCCGCCGGTGCCGGCGGGTGGCGGCGGTGGCGGCTCGTCCAAACCGGCCGCGAAAAAGGCTGCCCCTAAGAAGGCCGCTCCCAAGAAGGCTGCGAAGAAGAAGGCTGCGAAGAAGAAAGCCCCGAAGAAGGCAGCGAAGAAGAAACCGGCCCGCAAAGCTGCCAAGAAGAAAGCCGCCAAGAAAAAGCCGGCGAAGAAAGCGAAGAAGAAGGCTGGCAAGAAATCGGCGCGTCGTCGTCGCTGATTTCGAGTTCAAGAGCTACGATTTGATATCAAGCCGCAGCTGTTTGCTGCGGCTTTCTTATTTAGCTGGGTTTATTTGGTCTATTCGTCAAACCATCGCCGAACCGCAGACGTGCCTGACGCTGCTACTACTTCTTCCGCTGCACCGCCTCCAGACACCTCCCGTAGAGCTCGAGCAGATGAGTGGCATAGTCTTCTGGTTTTGAGGCGGCGCCTGAGCCCTGAAAGCCCACGCCCGACGAACTCGTTCGGCCGTAGCCGGTCGTCATCGCGACAAATTTCATCAGGTCGAGGGCGATGTCTTCATTACGGCGTGAACCGGGTGTGCCGGCGGATGCTTCGTCCATGAATTCCTCCGTGGAAATACGAATGCTGGGTATTTCGTCGTCGTCCATACTTCAAAAAATGTGCCGCAGAAAAAATGATAGCAGAACGGGGAGAATCCAAGGGTATGCTCGAGGTCCGAGAGATGTCTCAGTTTGATCTGGCCGGCTTCTCCGCGTCCTCTGCGGCTTTTTCTCAGCGCCCTCCGCGATTTAGGACTTTGCTTTTCCTGAAGTTTATCCAAATCTTAAAACGCACAGATCGCTGAGAAGAGCCGCAGAGTGCGCGGAGATTGCGATCGCTCGTGAGAAACGGGACGAGCGTCCTACGCCGTTCGGGACACTTCGCTCATCAGCGCAAGGAGATTGTTTTCCGAGTCGCGAAAGAACGTCATCCACAGATCATGATCAGGCATTTTTGCGATCATGCGGGGCTGGTCCTCGAAGTTCACTCCATTGGCCAGCATTTCCTGGTGGGCGGCGGCTATGCCCGGCACCGCGAAGTACAGGATCGAGCTGGGATGGTCGAATTCCGGTTTCTCGGCGATATCGAGCATCAGGCGCACACCGCCGCAGTCGAAGAAGGTAAGCTTGCCGGCTGTAAATAACAGGGACAGACCGAGCTTGTCTCGATAGAACGCCGTCGCGCGGTCGAGATCGTGCACGTTGATCGCAATCTGCCCGACACGTGAAATCCCGATACCCATGGATGCCAATCGACGATCGAAAACCGGAACTGTACCAGAGCACTCTGTGCGACCCCGCCAACGTAATCGGCGAGCCCCTAGGTCTCGATTCCCACGTAGCAAACCCGACCGACCAGGTAATTGCCTGCGCTCTTGTCTGCTTCGATGGGCATGATCTCGACCGGATACGCCTGGTTATGTGGACGCAAGACCAGGTTGTTCCCGGCTAATTCCACATATTTCACGGTGGATGTGCCATCTTTGTTTACGGCATACATATTGGACTCGCCTTTGCGATAAGGCTTGAGCGAGTTGTAATGGCGGTCGATGAGAACGGTGGCTCCCGGCAGAAGACGGGGATACATGCTCATGCCATCGCGACCATCCACCTGAATTACAACGAAACGCTCCCAGTCGTCGCGGTGCCCTTCCATCTCAGGACGAATGCTGTGCAAGAAACGCTTCTTGAACTTGAGAATTTCCTTCACATTCATACTCATGATGAGAGGTTCGGTGGCGGCAATCGCGCCGTCGACCTGGAGAACGTTCTGAAACTCGTCTTCACTCGGCGGCAAGATGCTGGCACGTTTGTTGACTTCGTTCGGGTCAAGCAGATCGAGCACGGAGAGGTGCTGCACTCTTAATACTTTGTCCATGCCCTCGAGACTGAGGCCCCGCTTGCGGTTGAGGAAATTGGAGATGTGGGCTTGCTTGAACCCGGTTTGTTCGGCCAGGCGCAAACCCGTCAACCCTTCCTCTTCGATGCGGTGCCACAAGGTTTTGCGGAGATTTTCCTGCAGTACTTTGAATTTCATAAGCGAAAGTATAGCATTTTTTATAGCGGATCGCTAATAATAACCACAATTTAACATCTCAAAGGAAACAGCGTGCCGGCGCATGTCCCCGACATTTCCGGAGGGGTTTTCCACAGTCAAAATGCGCTTTTACAATAGCATTACGATATTGTCATTGTTATCAGCAACATCTGTCAGAAAATAGTTCTTGACTTCGGGATTATGTACTTGACTCAAAATAGAGCGTACAATTCCCTCGTCAAGATTTGCGATTTCTTGACGACGTGGAGGAGTGCGCTATGGGAGAAACAAGAGATATTGAATTGCTTGTGCTGGCGACTGTGTTGGGCGTGGCACCCTGGCTACTCGACAAACTAGGTGTAACAATGCCGAGATCTGCGTATTTATCGATGCTTGTTATAGCCGTGCTACTCGCAGCGTGGGCAATAGTTAGGCTCAGATGGATTGAGAAAGTATGGTTCTTGCGGGGACGGACAATAGCAACGTCCAACGCATCGGTTTGGTTGATGGCGATTGTTTGCGTTGTGGTTTTGACGGTCCGAAAACCTCCATTTCAGCCCTATGTTGACATTCCACTGAGTAGTTTAGAGCAGGTAATTGATAAACGTTTCAGTGATGAGACGATTGACGTTGATGGGAAGAATTTCGAGCGATGTACATTTACAAACGTAACTCTCCGAATTCATGGAGCAAAGACCACATCATTTCGTTTCAATAGGTTTTTTGGAACGGTTACTTTAGCTACGGACGATCCAGCCAGTGCTGGATTTGGGGAGTCAATAGCTGCGTCAGGAATGATACGCGACGACGGTACTACTACATCTTGGAGTGACGAGCAGGGCTTTTATGTTAAGAGAATCCTGCCGGGCGCAATCGGACCGCTGAATCACTAGAGAGGTAATTAGGCAGCTTTTGTGAGTTCCTTGTATTCGAGGTTTGCAGCACATTACTTGCGCTTGAGAGCCGCCTTGGTATGCTTTACGACTTTGGTAGGCGAGAATTTTAATTGGGCATTCCAGAAGTGACGAAGTATGGCCTCAACTTCCTTCATGTCGACACTATCTTCTCCCGGTAGGAGAACGAGGGGATACCAAGTAGGCCGCCCTCCGTGTGGGAATATTGGGAGAGTTCCTACGAGGATTTTGACTTGCGTTCCGTCTTCTAGCGTTCGTGTTTCGACTACTTTAACTTTGGCCTGCTTTTGCAGGCTAGCTAGCAGCGCGGAGACTGCCATCCGCTGGCTCATGTACGGCGATAACCTTCTTTTCGGTATCCCCGAGAGTGATCGGTTCCAGAATGCGAGTAGTCACGTCCGGAGTAATCTTGTCCCAATATTCTTTCGGAGCATTAAAGACGATGTGGTTTTTCCATCCATTACTAAGCCCAAATTCTACGTAGGTTTTAACTGCTATGCGCTGCTTACGCCATGCGTCTTCTTCGCTTCCTGCTACGGAAACGATGTCGAAGTCGAGCGAATGCACTGCATGATGGCCATTCTTCCTTTCCAAGAAAGTGAGCATCATCGGCAAATTGAAAGATCGCTCCGATTGTTGCATACGATTCTCCAGTGGGGGAGGAGATGTAATCCCCATTTGACTGCGGAGTGTAACACAGCGCAAGTGACCAAAGTGGTGACCAGATTACGCTGCCTTTGTCAGCTCCTTGTATTCCAGATTAGCAGAACCGATAAGTTTAAGCATCGTATCCCGAAACAGGTACGGATTCTTCCGATTGTTGAACCGCCATGTCATTTCTTGCAGGTAGGCCGGAAGATGCTTCACGCTAACTTTATGCCACGATCCTACGATACCGCGCTTGAACAGGCTGAAGGCAGACTCGACTGTGTTGGTCGTGACGCACATGCCTTTCTCGTAGCGTACATATTCTTCGGCATGGTGGTTTACGGTCTTGTGCTTGCCGCGATACTGCGTCGTGTCGAAGTTGTAGATGGCCGATTCATCGGTCATGATAACGTCGCCGGTCTTGTCCACGTTGCGAGCAATGATGTCGTAGACCGTCTTGTGGTTGACTTGGTTAGCGTGGATGAAGTGCAGGTGACCACCTCGTTCGCGAATGCCGATCACCGGAGCCTTGTTACGCCACCGCTCGGGACTCTTGGTTTTCCCGCCGATGTACATCTCATCAATTTCGACCGTCCCGGTAAGCTTATGGTCGGCTTCGGTCATCGCGGCCCGGATACGATGGCACAGATACCACGCCGTCTTATAGCTGACTCCGAGCGTGCGCTTGATCTGGTTCGCAGACATCCCCTTGCGGCTCTCGCAGAGCAGGTAGGTGCACAGAAACCACTTCCAGAGGTCCAGATGGGTATCGTGGAAGATCGTAGCTGTAGTGACGGTGAACTGGTAATGGCATGAGTTACAGTCAAAAGTATCGCGGTTCGCTACAGCCGTCGCTGGCTGGTTGCATCGTAGGCACTTTGGGCCATCGGGCCAGCGCAAAGTCTCAAGGGCCTTGCGGCATTTCTCTTCGTTACCAAATCGCTCAATTAGATCGCAGAGATTCACATTAGGAGTCATATGGACACCGGAAAGCGGAAAGCTAAGAAACACCCGACACAGATGACTAGCGACGAGCTAGTGAGGCACGTTTTCCATCCCAAGATCGTGAAGCATGTCCACGCGATTCTTGAGGAGCACAACAAACCTGCTAAAGCTAAGAAAAGTAAGGCCACAACCAAACATTAGCACAAGTGTTATTTTGAGTCAAGTATATAATCTTGAGAGAAACGGGCCCTGTGACCGAGCAATCGGCACAGGGCCTTTTTTATTTGGGCGCGAGGCGTCAGCCTGTCGCCTGGAGTTCGATTAACGAGTTCAATGCCACGGAGGCAATCATGGAATTCGAAGGTTTGGAAATCGTCCGGATGGAACTTAAGTATTGCGAAAGATGCGGAGGCTTGTGGATGCGCACGTGGGGAACAGAAGACGTGTATTGCCCAACGTGCGCGGTGCAAATGTCGGATCTGCCCGAGGCCCGCAGACGAAGGACGCCGCTTTTACTGGTGAATGACCGAGTCGAGATCAAGAGCCAGTGCGAGGAGTGGTCGGCGTTTTTCGGCGAAGAGGGGAACGCATGAGCAGCACCGTGATCGCTCTGTTGAATGCATGTGCTGAAACGCCAGGGATGCCGCCATTCCTTCCGCTCGATGACGCTTTGACGGATGGGAGCGAGCACCCTCCTGAACAAAGTGAGTGCACGCCAACTGATCTGGCGGAGCTCGGGCAGGAACCAGGGCTTGAAGGTCCGACGCCTGATGTGGACGAAACGGCGATCACTCCTGGAAGAGACCCCGATCTCTGGTTGTACCGGCAGCGGACCGTTGCTTTGCTACGGCGCTATCTGCGGCTGTCGATCGAAGTGGGGCGGACGCCGTCTCTTCTGGGGCGAGAGTTCTTTCGGACTCGAGTAACGTCTTACGGGGCTTCTACATTCGAAGACTCGGTTATTTTCGTACATGACGTCGAACGCAGTCTGGAAGAATTGAACGAGTTCGAGAAGAAACTCATCGGCAAGATCGTGCTCCAGCAGTTCTCGAAGGAAGAAGCTGGGCGAATCCTGGGCTGCGGCTATCGTACCGTGGAGCGTCTTTTTCCGGAAACGCTGGACAGGGTCAGTGAGATTTTACTGAGAAGAGGGATTTTGACGGGTCTTCCCAGCACAAAACACGAAGTGCCGAAAAGTTGTCAAGGGGGTAAAAACGGTCCTTTTCTCGCAACTGACTGAATACAATCCAAATATATTTTTCAAAATTTGGCGGGTTTACCCCCCTGAATCTGATACTCTTAATTTAGATCATAAAGATTTGCCAAGAGGGCGCGCTGACCACAGCGCGCCCTAACTTTTTGGGATGGGATTGCGGGAAGGGTCAGGCGAGCCAACGCAGGGGAGCAATGAAAACAGCCAAGAAAAGCAAGGGACGCAAGCGCCCGAAGAAAGCTTCAACCGTGCAAAAGAAGGCGATGAAGCAGGTCGATTTGGCCGTCGTCCGCGGGCAGATTACGAATCTGGTGGGCAATCGCGCGGTAAAAATGGTCACGACCACGATGAACGAAGTCGATAAGGGCCACTATCTGGCAATGAAATATTTGTTTGAGATGATCGGACTGTGTCCGGCAACGGCTCCCGAAGGTCCGCTGCCAGAAGACTCGTTAGCGAAAACCCTTCTGCGACGGTTAAAGCTTCCAGAGGAGACGGATACGGGTACTGAAGTTACGCAAGAGTGTGCCGCGGACCCGGCGGAGCAAGAGTGTGATGCCGTAAAATGAAAGTCAGTGACTGGGCAAAGGTTGCGCGGAAATGCTCGTTGGCCGCTGGCCGTTGGTCGAAGGCCTTTGAAAATCGGGGCAACACGCAATCGCTGGCGCCACACAAGAACATGCTAC